>Ga0070739_10005096_pt1 | contig 15206 bp, 14 predicted proteins | sample Coa_R1_7_FD_66445 | JGI IMG/M metagenome (GOLD analysis project Ga0070739, IMG submission 66445) | Surface soil microbial communities from Centralia Pennsylvania, which are recovering from an underground coalmine fire - Coalmine... | ecosystem: Environmental > Terrestrial > Soil > Unclassified ... | reverse complement strand
TATTCGATCCTGTTCGAGAACCTGTTCGCGCGCACCTTCGACCAAAGCAAGCTGGAAGAAGACGAAGAGCGGGTGCGCCAGTTCTATATGGATCACGGATACCTGCAGGCGCGCGTGGAGAGCGCCAAGACGCACACCTACGACGTGCCCGGCGGTAAGTTTCGTTTTCCGCTGATCTCTCACCCCCATGTCGGCAAGCGCACCGACATCAATCTGGCCATTAACGAAGGGCGCAAGTACCACCTCAACCACGTCACCTTCTCCGGCGTGAAGCTGTTCCGCACGCCGCAGACGCTGATGCGTCCGCTGTTCGCCATGTCGGAAGGCGACACCTTTTCCACCGCCAAGCTGCGCAAGGGCATCGAGAACATGCGCAAGCTGTACGGCGAATTTGGTTATATCGATTTCGTCGGCGAGCCGGATCCGGAGCCCATCCCCGGCACCGACAAAGTGGATCTGAATCTCTCCGTCGACGAGGGCCACCAGTTCTTCGTCCGCCGCATCGACTTCCAGGGCAATACCACGACGCGCGACAAGGTCATCCGCCGCGAGCTGATGATCGACGAGGGCGACCTGTTCAACTCGCGCCTGTGGGACCTGAGCATTCTGCGCCTGAACCAGCTCGGCTATTTCGAGCCGCTGAAGGAAAATGAGGCGGCCACCCTGACGCGCGATCCCAAGACGGATACCGTGGACATTACCCTCAAGGTGAAGGAGCGCGGGAAAAACTCAATCCAGCTCAACGGCGGCGTTTCGGGCATCGCCGGCACGTTCCTGGGGATGTCCTATGCCACGAACAACTTCCTGGGACTGGGCGAGACGCTCAGCATCAGCGCGCAGCTGGGGACCATACTGCGGTCGGTGCAGTTCGGCTTCACCGAGCCATACCTGTTCGGCAAGCCCATGCAGGGCGGCTTCACCGTCTACACGCAGCGGTACAACTTCAACCAGGCGCAGCAGGAATCGCTCCTCGCCGGCACGAACCTGATCCCATACTTCAATTCCATCGGGACCAACAATCTGCTGAACTATATATCCAACGGGTACGGGTTCACCACGTTCATCAGCTACCCGCTGCGGCGCAGTTTCTCCCGCGTGGGCCTGACCTACGGATACGACATCTCCAACATTCAGACCATCAGCACGGCGGCCAAGACCTATTTCGACTTCCTGGATTTCCAGGGCGTGGGCGGGCCGAACTCGCTGAGCGGCATCCGCACCAGCAAGATCACGCCTTCATATCAATACAACACCGTGGACCATCCCATCACGCCCAGCCGCGGCAAGAGCCTGTTCGCCACAGTGGGCTTTTCCGGGAGCGTGCTGGGGGGCAACGTGAATACCATCGAGCCGCAGATTGACGCCAAGTACTTCCGCCGCGGATTCCGCAACGGCCACGTCGTCGGCATGCACTTCCTGGGCCGGTTTCTCACTGGCTATGGCGGCAAAGTAGCGCCTCCATTCCAGCGCTTCTACATGGGCGGTGAGAACGACATTCGCGGGTTCGACATCTGGACCGTCAGCCCGATCGCCTTTATTCCCAGCGACACTTTCGTGCCCGTGCTGAATCCGGACGGGACCACGCGGCAGCAGAAGATCATCAACTCCGACGGCAGCGTGTCGTATGCCACCGTGCAGCAACACATTCCCGTTTATCAGCTCACGCTGCCGGGCGGCGACACCAACCTGGTGGCCAATTTCGAATACCGCATCCCGATCTTCGGGCCGGTCATTCTGGCGCCGTTCTTCGACGCCGGAATCGATAAGCTGGCGCTGGGTAATCAGCTGAAGCTGAATCCGGATCGTGTGGCGCAGCTCAATTCGGAATTCCCGCAGGCCAATTTCGGGGAGCGTGCGGTCATCGTGCCGCAGTCGCAGAAATGGCGCGGCTCCACCGGGCTGGAGCTGCAGGTAATGATGCCCGTGGTAAACGCCCCGTTCCGGCTGTGGTGGGCGTATAACCCGAGCTTCCTGAACACGGCGCTGGTGCCGCCGCTGGCCCTGGACCGCTCCATGTTCCCCAACGAGCAGACCTACGATTACGCCGTGAGACTCTATGGCACGGCGATCCCCTATACCGAGCGGCACACCATGTTCCGGTTTTCCATCGGACGGACATTCTGAGCCCCTGGATTGCTAAACTATAAGCTAAACCGACAGGAGTTTCGAGACGTTATGAGTAAGGCATTGATGATCGCCATGGGTGCGATCGGTGTGGTTATGGCCGCGGGCGCGCAGACTTCGCCCATGGGCAAAGTGGGAGTGATTAACATCCAGAGCGCGATCGTAGGCACGAAGGATGGCCAGAAGGCCGCGGCCGAGCTGGAGAACGAAATGGCCCCGCGCCGTAAGGACGTGGAGAGCAAGCAGGCCGAAATCCAGGGCCTGAAGGACCAGCTCCAGAAGGGCGCCAATACCCTCAGCGATACGGCCAAGGAAGAGCTCTATCGCAACATCGACGAGAAGACCAAGCGCCTGAACCGCACCATGGAAGACGACAACGCCGAGATGCAGTCCGAGCAGGACCGCCTGCTTCGCGATCTCAGCCAGAAGATCATGGTGGTGATCAACAAGTACGCCCAGGACAACGGCTATTCGCTGATCATCGATGTCAGCTCGCCGCAGACGCCCGTGCTGTTCGCCTCCAACGCCATCGACGTCACCAAGGACATCATCGATCTGTATGACAAGAACGCCGGTGCGATGAGCTCGCCGGCCCCGGCAACGGGTTCGGCGTCCCGTCCGATCGCGCCGGGAACCGGCGCACGGCCGGCTCCGGGATCCACTCGTCCGGCCCCCGGCACGAGCGGACACTAAGATCGTCAGCAGTGCCGTGCTCGCGTGGACCGGTTCAAAGCGGCGCCGCCGGGCAACTCAACGCGCAGAAACCGATAGCGACCATGGCGCGCATTCAGCGCTGAGTCACTCCTCATCGCCGCTGGGCTGAATCCAAAAGCTCTCCTCCCAGCGGCCTCCGGGCGGGATGGTCTGCACATCCTTCCAGACGCCCTCGTGCGCCAGGTTGAAGGCGTTGGTCGGACCGGTCATCGGTTCGAAGCAGATGAAGTCCTTCCCCTGCGGCGCATAGACAACCGCGACGGCGTACCTTGCGCCATACCGTAACGCGATCTGCTGCCGATGGCCGCGTACGAAGAAATCGGTGTCATGCTCGAGGGCCGTGTAGACGTCATCCAGCGCCCGGCCGCGCAGCGAAAACGGGCCTCGGTCCTCGCGCGGACTGCGCTCGCCGGTAGGGATCAGACGGTCTGACAGCGAGACGTGCTCGGCGGCGGGAATCTGCACCGTCCATTCGTCACGGGGCGCGTCGGCGATCGTGAAGTAAGGATGATAGCCGAGTGACAGGGGCATCGGTTCGGACCCGACGTTCGCCACCACGGTCCTCACTTCGAGCGCTCCATTCGCCAGCCGGTAGGTCATTTCCAGCTCGTGCGCGAACGGAAACTGCGCCATGAACTCCGGATATCGCCAGAATTGCAGGCCGCTTGTGACCTCGGCTCCAGCCTCATCCGCCCGCATGCCGGTAACCTGCCACGCGGAGGTGTGCCGCAGCAGCCCGTGGATTGGCAGGCCGTTGGGATCGTGCTGATAGTTTGCCAGCCCGGGGTTCAGCGTGAAGCGCTTGCCGTTGGCCCAGTATCCTTCCGAGTCGAGCCGGTTGGCCCACGGCGCCAGGAAGATGTTGCCCAGCATCACCGGCTTGTCGCGGAACTCCCTCACGCTGCCATACGGGAACCAGAAGATATTTCGGTCATTGACCGCCATCTCATAAGCGTTGTTGCCCACCGACGGCGCGATCGAAACGCGGATGTTGCGCTGCCGGTCTTCGAGGCGCACCACATCGACCGAATCGACGGAAACGCGCTGGGCGGAATATGTATCGCGCATGAATTCTGCTCCATTGTACGCAGGCCGCGGGTTACAATCGGACTTCATGACGCGGCGCAGGGTATCGATCTTCGTCACCTGCATCATCGACCAGATCTTTCCCGCGGTCGGCATCGCCATGACAGAGGTGCTGGAGCGCCTCGGATACGCGGTGGACTTCCGCGAAGGGCAGACCTGCTGCGGCCAGCCCGCCTTCAACACCGGCTATCGCGACGAGGCGCGCGCCGTGGCGCGGCATTTTCTGGACGTGTTTCGGGACGCCGAGTGCATCGTTGTCCCGTCCGGATCGTGTACCTCGATGATCGCCCATCATTTTGCCGACCTGTTTCATGATGACCCCGCCGCTTTGTCGGAGGCGCATAACCTCCAAAGCCGGGTTTTCGAGTTCTCGCAGTTTCTTCTGAACGAAGCGCGCGTCGATGATATCGCCGCCCGCTTCGACGGCGTGGTGACGTATCACGACAGCTGTCATGCGCTGCGCGAATTCGGAATTAAAGACGGCCCGCGGCGGCTGCTGGCCAGGGTGCAGGGGCTGACGCTGCGTGAAATGGATGCCGCGGAAGAGTGCTGCGGCTTTGGAGGAACGTTCAGCGTCAAGTTTCCCGAGGTTTCCGGGGCCATGGCGCGGACAAAAATCGAATCCATCCGCCGCACCGGAGCCAACACCGTGGTTTCGGCGGACTCGAGTTGCCTCATGCAATTGCAGGGCGCGATCCGGCGGGCGGGCCTGAACATCCGCACTCTGCACCTGGCCGAAGTGCTGGCCGCGACATGAGCCTCATTCCCGTCGAGGACATTCGCAGGACTCTGTCCGATCAGAAGCTGCAGACGGCGATCTACGCTTCCACCGGCCGGCTCATCGACAAACGGCGCAGTACGGTCGCCGCTGACGGTCTGCCGGATTACCAGGAGCTGCGCGCGCAGGCCAACCGGATCAAGCGCCACACCCTCGATAACCTGGATTTCTACCTCGAACAACTCGAGCGCAGTCTCGAGGCTCACGGCGGAAAAGTCATCTGGTGCGATACCGGTGAGGACGTCGCGGATTTCATCCTCGGCCTCGCCAAAGACCGCGGCGCCCGGCTGATCGTCAAATCGAAGTCGATGACCACCGAGGAGATCCATCTCAACCAGCGGCTGGAACACCATCGCCTGGAGGCCGTGGAGACCGATCTCGGGGAATATATCGTTCAGCTCGCGGACGAGCGGCCGTATCATATCGTCGCCCCCGCGCTGCACAAAACCCGCTTCGACGTGGCGCGGCTGTTCACCGAAAAACTGGGCGTCCCGCGCGAGGAGGTCATCGAGAAGCAAACGATGATCGCGCGATCCGTGCTGCGGGAAAAGTTTCTGGCCGCGGACATAGGCGTCACCGGGGCGAATTTCCTGATCGCGGATTCCGGCGCGGTGGTTGTGGTGGAGAACGAAGGCAACGCCCGGCTGACTTCCTCGGCGCCGAAGATTCACATCGCCGTGGCGGGCATCGAGAAGGTGATCCCGCGCGCCCAGGATCTGGGCGTGTTCCTGAAGTTGCTCGGCCGCAGCGCCACAGGGCAGCCGCTGACCGTCTATACCTCATTCCTCTCCGGCCCGCGGCGCTCGCCCGAGAGCGATGGGCCCGGTGAGTTTTACCTCGTGCTGCTGGACAACGGCCGCACGAAGCTGCTGGCCGACGCGGCCAAACGCGAATCGCTGTTCTGCATCCGCTGCGGCGCCTGCCTGAATTCCTGCCCGGTCTACCGAAAGATCGGCGGCCACAACTACCCGTGGGTGTACTCCGGCCCTATTGGCGCGGTCATTACCCCGCAGTATCACGGCATTCTGCACGACCCCTGGCTTCCCTATGCATCGAGTCTGTGCGGCGCCTGCGGCGAGGTGTGCCCGGTGAAGATCGACATACCGCGGCTGCTGCTCGAGCTGCGCAGCGAGGTTGTTGCGGAGAAGACGGCGCAGGGCGGCAACGGCGCCGAGAGGACCGCGTTTCGTATGTTCGCCTGGGTGGCTCGGCATCCCGGCCTGTATGCGCGATTCGCCGCGCTGGCAGCCATCCTCGCGCCGCACGGCCACGACGGTTGGTTGCGCAGTATTCCGCCGCCACGCCCGCGCGCGCTCCGCAACTGGCTCAGCCAGCGCGATCTGCCGGCGCCCGCGAAACAGAGCTTCCGCCAGTGGTGGCGGGCGCGCTCTCGCATCAGGCAGAGCTCGTGAGTAACGGATCGTCATCTCGGGAATCGGTTCTCGGGCGGGTACGCGCCGCGCTTGGGCGCAGTGCGGGGCAGCCGGCCGCTGCGCCGCCCGAAACATATCTACGCACTCCCGTTGTGGATCTCGAAACGCGCATCGACCAGTTCACCGCCGCTTTGGAGAACCTTGCCGGGTCCGTGATTCGTGTCTCCACCCGCGACGAGGCGCGCGCAGTCGTCGCGAACAGGATCGGGGCGGCAACGGCCGTGGCCTCCGGCGCGTCATTCCTGAAGGAGTGTGGCATTACCGGCCTTCCCGGCGTGCGCTCTGACTTCAGCGATGCCGCTGAGTATCGCGAGGCGTGCGCGCGCGCTGACTTCGGCATTACCAGCGCCGATTACGCGCTGGCCGATACCGGCTCACTGGTCATGTTTTCGGGCCATGAAGAGTCGCGCCTGGTGTCGCTGCTGCCGCCCGCGCATATCGCGGTCGTCCCGCTTTCACGCCTCCTCACCGGTCTCGACGAGCTGCTGACGCGCGTGCCGGCGCCAGCGGAACAGAGCAGCGCGATGATCTTCATTACCGGTCCCAGCCGCACCGCGGACATCGAACAGATTCTCGTGCGCGGCGTTCACGGACCCGGTCAGGTTACCGTAATTCTCGTCTCCCCGGTCTGATCCTGCGGCTAACAATCGGTAACCTGATTTGCCGCACAGGCATCTGACCTTTTTTGAAGGAGCGAAATGAACAGAGCACTTTTTATGGCCGTCGTCATGGGCGCTTCCTCGCTCGTTTTTGGCCAGGCTTTCGAAGGATCCATCAGCGTCGGCCGGCAGATGGAGAGCAATGCCTCGCTGGGCTCCATTGCGCAATCCGCGGCCAATGGCGGGACATTTCATTTTACTGACGGTTTCAACATGAACTTCCGCATTACCCTGAACACCTGGAAGTTCTTTGGCCACGAAATCGGCTACGCATACAATCGCACGCATCTGAATTTGAATGCGCTGGACATCACCGGCGGCTCCAACGGTCAGCAGGACCTCGGCGGCATGGCCGTGCATCAGGGTTTTTACGATTTCCTCGGCTATGCGCTGCCTGAAGGCAGCCGCATCCGCCCCTTCGGCGCCGTGGGCGTGCACTTCAGCAACTACGTGCCTCCGGGCGCCAGCGCATCGTATGGGCAGGGCGATAACAAGTTCGGATTTCAGTACGGCGGTGGCGTGAAGATCAAGGTCGCAGGCCCGTGGGGCGTGCGCTTCGACGTGCACCAGTTCACGAACCCGAAGCCCTTCAGCATTCCCGGCTCGAACGGCTGGATTCGGCAGACTGAGTTGTCGGCCGGCCTCGATTTCATGCTCTGATCATCCGCGCGCGGGAGCCCGGAGCAGATGATCTCCGGAGGCATAACAATAGCGGGGCTCAGAATCTCCGTGCTCAGGGGATCTGCGTGGACATGGGCTTCGATTTCACGCCGTCCTGAACCACCACGACCTCGAGTTTCGAGCCCGAAGCCGCCAGCGCCGCCGGCAACGCAACCGTGATCTCCGATCCGCTTACGAACTTCGAAGCCACGGTGTTCCCGTTAATGGTTACCGTGGCCTGCGCGGTGAAATCCGACCCGCTGATCGTAAGCGCAGTCCCACTGACCACCAGCTTCGTGATTGCAGGCGGTCTGGGAGCCGCCGCCGCGCCCAGCTTGTCCTTGCGCTCGTCTTCCGGACGGAAGAGCTGGACCACGATCTCCCGCAGTTTTTGCAGAACCGTGTCCGCGAAGAGGCCCACCACACCGGCGACGAAGGCGGCGGCGAACGGATCCGCCGGCGATGTTCCTTTAGGTCCGTTGATCGCTCCGATGCGATAAGCGAAGAAGACGATCAGCGCCACGCCGGCGCCGAACATCGGCCGCGAAAAGTAATAAAAGCTCCAGCTCGGCGCGAAATCTCTGTTGCCCACGAAATTGACAAAGCTACGCATTCCCGCCAACAGTGCTCCGAACGCCCCCATGAGCAGAACAATGTAGATGATCGTCAGATCCGATTGTTCGGAGACGGAGGAGAGGTGGACGACGGCGGCGGCCTTGCGGTCGGTAGAGGGGTCCACTACCGTGATCACCGCTTCGGATGCGGCTTTGTCTTCCACCGTGTAGAGCCCGTTTGCGCCCAGGCGGCCGGGGCCCGTCAGGTACCACTGCAGCGCCCCGGTGGCTGGCGGCGGACCGATGGCCGTGAACTGGATCTTCCCGCCCCGAGAAATGCCCGTCGCGTTGACCACCGAGCGGTTCATGATCATCTTCGTCGGACGCACCAGCACCTGGGCGGCTGCCGATTGGGTGCGGTCGGAGTTGCGCGTCGCGGTCACGGTGACCGGTTTTCCGCTCGGCGCTCCCGGCGCGGTGAATACGCCCGTGGGCGTGATCTCGCCCTCCGAAGCAGTCCAGATGACGGCGGCATCACCGGCCCCGGTGGCGCTGCTGAGAAACTGCAGTGCTTCGCCGGCCGGCAGCGTGGCCACGGGCGGATAGACGGCGACGGCCGGAGGAGCAGGCGGTGGCGGCCACACCCAGGTGACTGCCCAAATGAGACCGATAGAAACCAGCGCCCAGAAAATGGCAAGCACAGTCATCCAGGCGCCTGCGGACGAAATCGTCACTGAAGCGCGGTCGATTTCCGTGCCGCGGGCTGTGGCGATCACGGCGATTGTCCTGGACAGCAGAAGAAAACGAGGCGCGCGGTAACGACCAGTCCCGGGCGCGCCCGCCTCCGGCGCGATCGCGCCAAACTGCGGGGAAATGATCCAGGTATCCGCTCCCTGGCAGGTAAATTCCTGCTGACCGCCTGGCAACAGCGTGACGCATTTCGGCTGAATCATATGCTCCTTTTCGAAGCTCTCTAAAACACGGCTGTTGGTTCGCAGCAGAATATCAGAAGTGCCGCCATTTGCGCAACAATGCGGCGCCGGCGACGCCGGATCGCAGTGCTATCCTGACCTCTTCGGGTCTTATGTACAAACGTTTTCTTCCCCTGCTGTTTGTGTGTCTTCCAGCAGCCTGGGCGGGCCGCATGCGCGAATTCGCGATCTCGGGCCTTCGCTGCCAGGCTCTGAACTGCGAGACTCGCGAGGGCATCATGCCCCATCAGCTGACCACGGTCGAAGTCGCCGGGACGGCGAAGCAGTGGGCCGGTTACAGCCTTCTGTTCCGCGTCATTCGCCAAAACGATCACGCGATCGTCGCCGAGCGCAAGGTCGGCGTCATGGCGGATGGCGGATTTACGACCAGCATTCCCGCGTACTCGTTGACTGACGGAACGTACGTGTTCGGCTTCGCTCCGGTGGCGCCGCCGAACAAGGTCTTCGCCGCTGGAACGTTCACTATCGGACCGCTCGGTGAGACTGCGCAGCCGGCGGTGCAGCACGCCTCCGCATCGCTGGCCGGCCACTGGCTGGGTATCGCGGGTACGATCGCGGACGTCACCATCAATGCCGACGGCACATACGTCTCCCGCGGCGCGCCGCCCGCAACATGGCGCCAGGAGGGCAACACCGTCATCTTCACGGGACCGCTGGCCGCATGGAACAATGGCCGCGGTAAGCTGCGGCCCGACGGGGAAGTCATCGAGTTCTACTGGACCAACGCGTCCGGCGCGAAGCAGTACTTCGTACTCGCGAAATATTGATCGACAGCCGTAGTTCCAAAGCGCTCTCGCAGGTGCTAACATTGCACGAATGCGAATCCGGGCCCTGCTCCTGTTCACCCCGCTCCTGCTCACCGCGGCCACATCAACTCCTGCCGATCCCGTTCGCTCCGCGGCCGAATCGGCGCTGGCGTTGCTCCAGGTATCGCAGAAGAACTGGAACCAAAGCTGTTCTTCCTGCCATCACCAGCTCCTGCCGGCGCTCGCCCTTCGCGACGCTCGCGAGCATGGTCTGAAATATGACGAGGCGGCAGCTCGCGCCGCCAATCGTCAAACATTCAGCTTCTATTCCGATCTCGATCGCGCGGTGCAGCATACGTGGATCATCGATCCCGCAATGGACGACGCCTTCCGTCTCGTCGCGGCGAACGCGGCGGGCGTGCGGCCCAGCATCGTCACCGCGGTGTACGCGCGCGAGGTTGCATCGGCACAATACGGCGATGGGCACTGGGCGACGCTCGACGTTCGGCCGCCGCAGTCGTACTGCCCAATCACCGCTACGGCTATCGCCCTGCGCGCCATTCAGCTCTACAGTCACTACGAGCTTGCTTCCGGCACACAGGCTCGAGTTCAAAAAGCCCGGGAGTGGCTGGAATCGCAGCAGGCGCGTGACACGGAAGAGCGCAGCGAGCAGCTCATGGGCCTGCTCTGGTCCGGCGCCGCCGCCGATCAGCGCGCCCGTCTGGCGGCGCAACTGATCGCCACGCAGCAGTCCGACGGCGGCTGGAACTCTCTCGCGGGCCGCGCCAGCGAAGCCTATTCCACCGGCCAGGCTTTAGTCGCCCTCGCCGATGCAGGTGGCGTGTCCACGTCAGATCCGGCATGGCAGCGGGGTATTCGCTTCCTGGTGAACACACAAAAGCCGGATGGCTCCTGGCGGGTCTCTTCGCGCCTGCACCCGCCGGCCCCCGTGTCGCCGCCGTACTTCGAGAGTGGGTATCCCGGTGGGCACGATCAGTTTGTTTCCGCGATGGCCGCCAGTTACGCCGTAATGGCGCTCGCGCGTTCGCTCGGCCCGGCATCGTCCGCGCCGGCGCCGCCATTGCGAGAGGCCGAGCCGGCCACGCCTGAGCCTTGGGCCGAGACCGTTCTGTTCGGCTCGGCAGCCGACGTCCGTGCACTCCTGGACGCCAAGAAGCTCGACCCCAATGCCGCAACCAGGGCCGGCGGCACTACCGCGCTCATGATGGCCGTTCCCGACCTCGATAAGACGAGGCTCCTTCTGGACGCTGGAGCGAATGCCGAAGGCCGCGCAAAGGATCGCTACTCGGCGTTGCTGGTCGCCGCTGCTTATCCCGGCTCCGGACCCGTGGTCCGCCTCCTTCTCGACAGGGGCGCACAGATTCAATTGCCGAAAGGCGCCGGCCGGCCCATCTATAATGCCACTGCGCTGAATCGGGCAGCGTTCACACACGATTCCGATCTGATACGCCTCCTGCTCGCGGCCGGCGATCGTCCCGAGGAGAAGACATTTCTGCTCGGCATGATCCCCGCCGTGCCTGCGTTGACGGCCCTCTCCTACAACGACACTGGTTCGCTTGCCGCGCTGCTGGATAAAGGAGTGCCGGTCGACTATGCCGACGGCGACGGCATCACCCTATTGGCTTGGGCGGCCATCTCGAATCGCCTCGATGTTGCGCGGCTGCTGCTCGCGCGGGGCGCGAAGGTGAACGTAGTGGACTCAAAAGGAATGACGCCGCTCCTCTACGCCGCCTCCATCGACTTTGGTGACTCGGCGATGGTCGACCTGCTGCTCAAAGCCGGCGCCGATCCGGCGGCTCGCACGAAAGATGGACTGACTGCGCTCGACCTTGCGCGCCGCTACGAACACCGAACCCTCGTTCCGGTCCTGTCAGCGAGCCGCTGATCACGGAAGCAGGTCGGCCACCAAGCCCGCCGGCTCGCCCCCGAGTTCGACTGCGCGGCAGCTGACTTCATTGCCGTTTTCGAGAACAACGGCCTGAATGCCCTCAGCGGTCGGCCGCAATTCCAGCCGGCGCTCGCGCGCTTCGAGTCGCAGCGTCGTACCGATCCAGCTGATATAAACCTTCATCCGGCGGCGGTGCCCCGCGACGACCGCCGCGTCCATCAGCCGCTTCGTGTAATCGCTCTCCTTCAGCCGTTGCGCCCACGGCGCGGCGGCCACGGCGCGGGCGCGCTCCTCCTCCTGACGGCGGCGATCCTCCGCGGAGTTCTCCTGCTCGCGCTCCAGGCTCTTCAGGTTGTTCTCGAGATTATCCAAAAAGCTCATACCGAAAACCGCACACGCGGGGGCTGTGATATTTTGGCCGTGGTCATGTCGTCTTATAACGATTCTCTCTCTCGCCGCTCGTTCCTTGCGGCGACCGCCTCGGCCGCGCTTGCGGCGCGCGCGTACAATCAGTCCATTCCGATCGGTCTGGAGCTGTACTCGGTGCGTGACGACCTTAAAAGGGACCTCACCGGCACCGTGCAGGCGGTGGCGAAAATGGGCTATCAGGACGTCGAGTTCTTTTCGCCCTACTTCGAATGGACCCCTGACTATGCGCGTGGCGTGCGCCATACGCTGGACGAGGCCGGCATCCGCTGCCTGTCCACGCACAACGACAGCCAGGCATTTCATCCCGACAAGCTGGACCGCGCTATCGAGCTGAACCACATCCTCGGATGCAGGTACGTGGTGCTCGCGCATCCCGGCGAAATCAGCACGCTCGACGGTTACAGGCGCGTCGCCGAGATGCTGAACCAGGCCACTGAGAAGCTGAAGCCCGCCGGCCTGGCCGCCGGTTATCACAACCATCAGGATGAGTTCAAACCAATCGACGGCAAGCGACCCATGGAGGTGCTTGCCTCTGACACGGACAAGTCAATCATGCTGCAGCTCGATGTCGGCACCTGCATTGAAGCCGGCTCCGACCCGGTGGCCTGGATCAAAGCCAATCCCGGCCGGATCAAGTCGCTGCACCTGAAGGAGTGGTCGCACGAGCCGGGCAAGGGCTATAAGGTCCTGTTCAACGAGGGCGACGCGCCGTGGGCGAAGATCTTCGACGCCGCCGAAAGCGTCGGCGGAGTGGAGTTCTATCTCATCGAGCAGGAAGGCTCGGACTATCCCGAGCTCGAAACGGCCCAGCGCTGCCTCGCCTCGTTCCGCAAACTGCACGCTGGCTGAAAAGCACCACGGCGGTTTTCATCGGCCAGCCGAACGGCGGCCGATTTCGTATTCTCAAGCACTTACTGGTGGCAAGCGGTTTGCATTCCTCCTGTGCGTGATGGAGGGGTTATGAAAACCAAGCTTCTGGCTCTCTTGCTTCTGGCGGGCGCGTCGGCATTCGCCGGTCCGCGCGTGTACTTTGGCATTGGCTTCGGAGGAGGTTACTACGCGCCTCCGCCGCCGCCCCCGCCTGTTGTGGCGTATGCGCCCGCGCCGGCTCCGGCGCCCGGCTACACCTGGGTTGGCGGCTACTGGTACCCAGTTGGGCCGCGCTACGTCTGGCATGCCGGCTACTGGGCTCGTCCGCCATACTGGGGCGCGCGATGGGTGGCGCCGCGTTACTACGGCCACCGCTACTATCGCGGCTACTGGATGCGCGGATACCGCCGCTGGTAAAGCGCGCGGAGCGTTGCCGCGGCTGGCATTTTCGAGGAGGGGCCAGCCGCGGCGCGGGAGGAGATGGAGCGCTCTAACCCGAGTAGCAGCGCGATGTCAGACCGTTAGGTTCACTTACATTGACTCACCTCGATCCGGGTGATAGCCTGTAACCCACTATGAAGCGCTTCGCCCGGTACGCAGTTTTCCCGCTGTTGATCGCGACGCTTGCTGCCCAGACAAACCCCGCGCCGTCGCCATCGAAGGCCCTTCGCAGCTATTTCGAGTACGTCAACGGGAAGGTGCTGGACATGGCCAAAGACTTCCCGGAAGACAAGTACGACTACAGACCAACAAAGGAAATGCGCAGCTTCGGCGAGTTGATCGTTCATATCGCTTCGGGCAATGTGTACGCCGCGAAGGTCGGTAAGGGTGAGCAGGCCAACTGGGACGAACTCGACGCGAAGAACTATAAGACCAAGGCCGATATCGTCGGGCTGTTGCAGAAGTCGATCGACGACTCCACGGCGGCGCTGAAGGCCGAGCCCGACGAGGAGTTCACGAAGACGCTGCGTCCGTGGCTGGCGGTGATGCAGCACTCCAGCGAACACTACGGTCTTCTGGTGGCCTACTACCGGCTGAACGGCATGGTCCCGCCGGAGACCCGTAAGGAACAGAAGAAGTAGCGGGCCTTAATCGGTGTGGAAGTTCAGGCCCACACGGAACCCCCAGTAGTGGGTGCCCTGCACGACCTGGTCGCGGAGTTCGAGCTTGAGCCCGAAATCGCGGTGAAACCACCAGTTCACGCCGCCGCCGTAGTTCCCGCCATTGGCGACCCCGCCGCGGAAGAACAGCGTGTAGCCGCCGAGGAAGTACGGGTCGAGCGATGAGTGCCCGTGCGTGGGGAAGTGGATTGCCGGATCGAGCGATAACACGCCGAAGCCGTCGCTGAACGACCGTTGCGGCGCGAGGTAGCTCACGTCGCCTCCGAATCCGAAGTACCGCCACACCAGTTCGCCGCCGACCCCGCCCTGTATCGTGCCTGTACCCGAGGCGGATCCCGGCGCGGCGAAGACGTAGCCCGCAGTCTCCTGGGCCAGCGCGGCAGCGGCTGTGAGGAGTGCGACGAAGATGATTCGTTTGATCACTGACACAATTGTACGGCCCCGGAAGATTGTGTAGAATTCTACAATGGGTCGGCTGACGACGGTCGTGCTTGTGGTGAGCCTCCATGCGCAGGTGCTCACATCGCAGTACGACAACGCCCGCACGGGCGCCAACACGGCGGAGACCGCACTGACCCCGGCCAACGTGAACGTGGGCTCGTTCGGACGTCAGTTCCGCTGGCTGGTAGACGGGGACGTGTACGCTCAGCCGCTGTATCTCCGCGGTGTGGACATCTCCGGCAAGGGCCGCCATGATGTGGTCTTCATCGCTACTGAGCACGACAGCGTGTACGCTTTCGATGCCGCCGGGCAGCCGCTCGAGCCGCTGTGGCATAAGAGCTTCGTCGGCGGCAATGTGGAGACCATCCCGGACCGCGCCGTCATGTGTCCGTTCATCGCGCCGGAGATCGGCATTACCTCGACCCCGGTGATCGATGCCGCGAGCGGGACGCTGTATGTCCTGGTGCGGACACGCGAGCGCGGGGGCGGCTCGTGGCTCTATTACCAGAGACTGCACGCCCTCGATGTGCACAGCGGCGCTGAGAGGAGCGGCAGCCCGGTGCTGATCCGAGCCTCTGTCGAAAGCCGGAACGGCGGCTTTCTGGGCATGTTCTCGGGCGCCGTCACCTTCAACGCATTCAAAGAGAACCCGCGCGCCGCGCTGACCCTGGCGAATGGCCAGGTCTGGCT
>Ga0070739_10005095_pt1 | contig 15207 bp, 11 predicted proteins | sample Coa_R1_7_FD_66445 | JGI IMG/M metagenome (GOLD analysis project Ga0070739, IMG submission 66445) | Surface soil microbial communities from Centralia Pennsylvania, which are recovering from an underground coalmine fire - Coalmine... | ecosystem: Environmental > Terrestrial > Soil > Unclassified ... | reverse complement strand
ACCGCCGTGGGCATCTTGACCTTCATCATGTTGTACATCATTCCGAAGTTCGAGAAGATCTTCAAGGACTTCGGCATGAAGCTGCCTGAGATGACCGAAATGCTCATGGCAACTTCGCGCTGGTTCGGCAACTACTGGTACACGCTGCCGTTGTTCCCCTTGTGCTGGTGGCTGATGATTAAACTCATCCGCCTCAATCGCACCGGCGCCTACGCCCTGGACCGCATTTATTTGTGGATACCGCTGATCGGCAAATTGATCGAGAAGACCATCGTGGCCCGCACCTCGCGGACGTTGGGCACGCTCGTCAGCTCCGGCGTGCCCATCCTGGAAGCGCTGAGTATTGTGCGCGAAACCTGTACCAACGCGGTCTTCGAGCGCATGTATCAGCGCGTCTACGAATCGATCCGCGAGGGCGACACCATCTCACAGCCCTTAAAGGAGAGCCGGTTGGTCGATGACATGGTGGTCAACATGGTCGATGTCGGCGAGGAGACCGGCGATCTGGATACGATGCTTTATAAGATCGCCGATGTCTACGATGAGGAAGTCAACGTCATGGTGGAGAGCCTCATCAGCTTGCTGGAGCCGCTCATGATCGTGGTCTTGGGATTCATCATCGGCACCATCGTCATCTCGCTCTTTTTGCCGCTGATTAAGCTGCTGGAAGGTTTGAGCAAATAACCGGGGCGTTTTCAAAATTGGGCGAGCGGGGGGTGTTAACCCCCCGGTACGATCACCGGGGCGTTTACACGCCCCGCTCGCCGGGAAGCTCGTGAGGGAGACAGCGATGATTCGGAACGATTCGCGGAGCGGCAACCGCTTGGCGTTTACGCTGGTAGAGCTGATGGTGGTGGTCCTCATCATCGCCATTCTGGTGAGTTTGGTCAGCTCCGCCGTGATGAAGGCGATGCAGAAGATCCCAGAGGTGCAGACGCGCACGGAGATTACGGAGATGGAAGTGGCTCTGCGCGCGTTCATGTCCGATTACAATCTGACCGATCCGCCGCCGAGCAAGCTCATCCTGTATGAGAACATGGGCCTTTATGCGACGAGTACGGTTCCGGGTGCAGCGCAAAGCTATGCGTTTCTCCAGAAGGTTTTCGGAAAAAACCTTGGCCCACAAGTAGATTGGAATGGCGACGGAATTATCTCCCCAACAATCTTGCCCTGGGTTCTCGAAGGAGAGCACTGTCTGGTCTTTTACATCGGCGGCATCCCAAGTCCAGCAGGAGGGCCTCAGGGATTCTCGACCAATAACATGAAACCATCATTCGGTTCAATGGCTGGAGAAACGCCGGGCAAGCGAAAGGGCCCTTATTTCACGTTTGTGACACCCCGTTTGATCCGCGTGCCTTTGGTCGGAGGGTTCTATGTCTATGTTGATCCCTGGCAGTCGAAGGCCAGTCCGTTTTATGCAATGGCCGGCGGGACTCCCTACGCTTTCTTCAGTTCCTCCGGGATCAATAATGGCTACAACTACACGGATTGTGCCCTTGGACTGCAATTCCCGGATGCGCTCGGTCGGAAGCAAATCGCACTTCCCTACTATACAGCGGTTAGCCCCACTACGCCAGGACTGCCGACGGCATACGCCAATAGCAACACATTTCAGATCATTTCGGCAGGCAAGGACGGAATCTTTGGTTACAACCTCGTTCCACCAAGCCCCGTTCCCCCGCCGCCCACCGGGATACCGAATAACAATCTGTGGAGTCCCGCCGGCGGTGCATCCGGAACGGGTGCCGACGATCAGGCGAACTTCTCGGGTAGCCTATTAGGTTCGGGCCAGAGCTAAGAGGAGCAGGAGCCATGAAAACCAAAACAAGGTCCAATCGCTCCGGAATGAACCATCGCGGTGCGTTTACGCTGGTCGAATTGATGGTGGTCATCACCATCATGGCGGCCCTGATGGCGCTGACGGCATCGGCGGTGCTGAAATTCATTGGTGTGCAGCAGACATCCAACACACAATCGACCCTCGACCGCGTGCAGAGCCAGTTGATCCGGGCGTGGTCGAAGGTCAAGGACGATGCTATGAAGGCTCCGATGACGGAAGCCCCTAACGCTGTGGGAATAAAGGCGCTCGGCCTGCCTTACGCTGGCGAGCCAACCGTGAGAGATTGGATTCAGAATTATCTTTCAGGCAAAGACGCTAACGCGACGCAAAGGACGCGAGTGATTTATGTAAAGCTGAAACTAAAGCAGGCGTTTCCGATGAGTTTCAACGAGGCATTGAACCCAGCGCCGTTCCAGCCGTTGCCGGGGTATTTTACGTATCTGAATAATTTGGCAATTCCCGGCAGCACTGCGGCCACTGCTTCTTATGAGTCCTCCGCCTGCTTGTTGATGGCTCTCCAGCGGGGCGTGAGCGGCGCCGGAATCGATCCATCCGATCTGACCGCCGGTGGAGCGGCGAGTAGTCTTATATCGCCAAATGGGGGGAGCCTTCCTTACCTGACGGATGCCTGGGAACGGCCGATTTTCTTCACCCGCGCACCGGCTGGCAATCTGTACCTCAATCCGATCTCTACGCACCCTAATACCTATCCCATGCCGTCGGGGATGACGGTGACCTGTTACTCGCAGCCAGGGGCGAATGACCCCGGCGATCCGCAAGGCTATCTCCAAACCGGCCTTTGGGGCAAGACCTACGGGCCAGCTTTCTTCGCCTTGACTTTGCAGGTTGTACCTACCCAACAACCGAATACGTCCTTTAAGCTGGCACCGATGCTCGGCTCAGGCGGTCCTACCGATTGGACCAAACCGGGGCAAAGTCTTCCCTTCGACCCCATAACCTTTTTCACGGTGCCGGGCAGCGACGCCCTTTTCAGTACCCCGTAGTTTGTTTTTGACAGTGTTTGCAACAACCAACACTCATGGTGCAACCAGCCATGTACATGACAAAAAAGATCGCGTATCGGCGTGATGCCTTCACGTTGATCGAAATGATGGTGGTGATCGCCATTATCTTGGCCGTCGCCGCCCTCGCGGCTGCTTTTGCGCCGCGCGTCAATGATAACCAAAAGATGACACGCGCAGTGGATAATTTGGAACAATGGCTGCTGACCGCGAAGATGCGCGCCAAGCGGGATGGTCTGTCTACCGGTCTGCGCTTCGTCCAGACTCAAGGCGACATTAACATCGATCCATCTCTTAAATTGATCCCACCCGGTCCACCTACAATATTCTCGCAATTCCAATACATCCAGCAACCGGAGCCGCTGACCGGCGGCGTCTGCCTGGGGCAGTCTCCTGGCCCGGGTGCCTATCCGTACACGAACCCGACTACCGGAGTAACGAACAACTATACGGGCGGTCTTCTCGTTTCCGCGGGAGGTGGATTCGTCTCCTTTGTAGGGGTCGATTTCACTCTTGGCGGAACGGTAGGCCTGGCGCAGTTCTTGGTTGCCCCTGGTGACTATTTAGAGGTCAACGGCGGCGGCTCCTATCAGATCGCCAGCGCCAACACGAACAAAATTCAGCTGGTCAATTCCGCCTATGCTCTGGCTCTTAAAATCGATCAGCCGACGACGAATTATCGCATTCTCCGTCAACCGCGCATTCTCATCGGCGAGGAGCCATTGGCACTGCCGGATAACTACGCGGCCAATTTCGGCCCCCTTCCCGGCTATTTGCCCGCTACGTCGGGCTGTAATGTAGCGCCGGGTGCCAACGGTATCAATCCGGAAATCCTGTTTTCGCCCTCGGGAGCGGTGGTCGGCAACAACGCCGGCTCCACTTTGCTCGTGATTTCCGTTTGGGACGTACCCGCACAAATCGAACTGCCCGATCCTAATCGCGTCGGAGTTGTCGGCATCCAAACCCGTTCCGGATTCATTGGCGCCTACGGTTTATCGCTCGGGACATCGGGGCCCTGGTACTTCGTTCAATCGGCTCGTGAATCGGGACTGTGAGATGGAGATTTCTGGGAGGTTGAGATCATGACACGCCGACCCGCCGTAACGCTGATGGAAGTGCTGATCGCCATGTTCATCATGGCTATCGGCATGATGGCGCTGTTGGCTCTGTTTCCCGTGGGAGCCGTCAGCATGGCCCAGGCACTCAAGGACGACCGCTGCGCCTATGCCTCCTACATTGCTGAAAACGTCGCCATTGCCAACAACCTCCGCTACGGTGATTCGCTTGTGAATGCGGTGCTCAATAACGCGGCGGGAACCGGGCTGGTGTATGTCGATGCCTACGCAGCACAACAGGCTACGGTTCAACCTGCTCTTAGCACCGTTGGCGGCAGCCTCATTCAGCGCGTTAGTCCGAGTTTCGCCCTCACCCCGGTGCTGGCCGATCGCTGGCTCAGTTTGCCCGACGATATTACCTTCTATCAGAGCGGTTATCCGGACGTTACTTCAGGCTTCATCGATCGCGGACGGCGCTACAGTATTGCCTATTTGCTCCGCCGTCAGGTTCCCGCCTCGGTCAATCCGAACCCGGTGCCGGTCCAGTTATATGCGGTTGTGTACGCCGGTCGGCCGATAAACTCGTTGGCAACAACGACGACGGAATGGCCTCTTATCCTCACGGTACCGGGAACAGCAGGCGCTAATAGCGTACAGATAAATGGGGTAGGTACCACGCTTAAACGGGGCGGATGGATCCTCGAACCGGCCAACGGCTATTTCTACCGAGTGACAAATCTCGCAGAGAACAATCTTTTAGGGACAACGACGGTGGAAATTCAGCAAAACCTCGTCGGCGTCCTCCCCATTACGACGGTCATAGCAATGGATTATGTAGCGGAAGTCTTCGATAAGGGATTCGGTTGGCAGCAATGAGACAGATCCGCTCCCAAGCGAGCGGACGACTATAGGGGAGCATCTATCATGAAACGCCGACAAGCGTTCACGCTCGTAGAGCTGATGGTGTCGATGGCCCTGATTATTTTCATCATGGCCATTCTGTCGCAGGCGTTCATTGCGGCGCTGGGCACATTCCGCAATCTCAAGGGCCAGGGGGATCTGGCCGAGAAGCTCCGCTCCACGATGCAAATCTTGCAGCGCGATCTTGGCGCCTACCACTTCGAAGGCAACAAACGCCTCAGCGATCCGACGTTTTGGAACAATGGTCCGCCGCAACAAGGTTTCTTCCAGATCTGGCACGGCAGCATTCCGTCTGCAGTAGCCGGTAATCTTAGTTTTGATGAAGGCGCCGACCCCGATGGAATTCACAGCTATCGCACGGCCAACCATTCCATGGCCTTCACCATTCGCTTAGCCGGCAACAACATGGGCGACTTTTTGTCGGCCAGCGCGGGCGGAAGCGGCAACGTGTGGTTCCCTCCGCCGCTTAATACACCTGTCGTTCCTCAATTGCCAGGCGGCCTTGGCATTGGCGCAATTGGCTCGTCCGTCTCGGCCTCGCCAACCTTTGGACCACCGGAGAGCCGATACCAGCCCATTGTCCCCGTTCCCAGCGTCAGCGGGTACAGTTATCAGTGGGGCGAAGTCGCCTGGTTCCTACAGCCTCAGATAAACCCCACTACACTGGTGCAAGACACTACGGTTCCCGATGCCACTACCGGTGTTCCTGCGGCCCCACTGTACACGCTCTACCGCCGCCAACGCTTGCTCGTGCCCGATAACAATTTAGTCACGCTGGCAACGGTCGGCGGCAATGGCGTACCTATTGGTCTAATTGGAAATTTTCAGGAGATGAGTTGTTGGGCGGGCGCCACTAACATTTATTTCAACAGCCCCGTGGACATAACGGTGCCGCAGCGGCGTTTCGGCTACAATCCCGCTGGAAATGCCTTTCCCCCAAACGCCTTCACGCCCATACCAGCCGGCATACCACCAGCCGTCAATCCCCTATTCGGATCCGACATTCAACTGAATGATGTGGTTTCCTTCGATATCCGCTTGTTGCCTATGTTGCCGGTTGGCGCGGTGGTATCGGCGACTCAGGCCATCGATCCGTTCGTGACGCTGTTTGAACCACCCTTCTCAACGATCTTTAATATAGCTCCCTATACCTACTTGGCTCCGCCGGGGACAGCGGGGATGGTCTTCGACACCTGGAGCAGCCTCACCGATGGAATCAACGATTATTCCCAGTGGAATTCAGCAGGAACGCCTACTGGTCCACGGATCCCGTTCTGGACTACGACGCCCTTGACTTACCAATACCCGGGCACTGGCCTCGGTCAAACGATTACGACGCCTACGACAGGCTCCGGGCCGATCATCAAGGCGATACAAGTTACGATTCGAATTTGGGACTATAAGACGAACCAGACACGTCAAGTGACCATCGTGCAAGCAATGTAGCAATCACCGGCGAGCGGGGTCGCGTCAGCGCCCCGAGCGAAGAACTCGGGGCGCTGACGCGACCCCGCTCGCCGGAGGTTGAAGCGAAAAGAGGAGAGCAGCCATGCGATACCAGAGAACCAGTGAGCGGCGGGCCGTGATTCTAATGGTGGTCCTGTCGTTGTTGACCCTGTTCGCCATCGTGGGCGTCACCTTCGTACTCTACGCCGACGCGGAAGCCACTGCGGCGCGCGTGGCTCGCGAAGCCGAGACGATGCGGGCTGCCGATGTGAATCCCCAAGAGGCACTGGCTTTCATCCTCGGTCAAATCATCTACGATGTTCCCGATACAGTAGCCGGGGCCGCTTCCGGCCTGCGCGGTCACAGCCTGGCTCGCACGATGTATGGCTCCAATTCCGTAGCCGCCGGATTAAACATTCTACCGTTTAGTGGGGTCGGTCGGGTTCATACCAATGGCGCTTCCTGGCCGTACCAGAATGGTCTAAACACGGATGATTACCTATTAGTCAATTACACCTGGTTTCAAGGGGACGGTTTTGGCCGCGATCCAGAATGGTACACAGCTACACCACAGGCCACCCCAGGCTACCCGAAATCGCCGACAACCTACTATGTGGGAGCGAACGCTCCTTACACCTATCCCGATCTCAACAATTTCTTCCTTGCCGCTGTCCGCTCCGACGGCACCGTGTTGGCGCCATCGTTCCATCGTCCCTGGCTGTTCAATCCAGGGAAAGCGTTTAATGACATGACCAATCCAAATTGGACGAATCAACAAGGCAAATACTTTACACTTCGTCCGCGTCCCGCTGAACATCCCGGCTTCCCCGCGCCGGATGATGCCTTCGGCGATGTGAAGAACTTGCCTTGGTCGAAAACCAATGACAGCATTTGGATCGATCCGGGCGGACCCGTGATGACGGCTGCGGATGGCACTCTATTCAAGATGCTCGTCGCGCCTTGTATCATCGATCTGGACAATCGCATCAACGTCGGCGCGGCCGGCAACATTGAAGGCGGCGGTACCGTCAGCCGTTCCAATCAGGGATGGTTTCCCTCCGAAGTCAACCTTAGCCAGTTGTGGACCAACAGTACCGCAAAAAACGAATGGCTCAACCTGTTCCTGGGCAATCCGCCGGGCACTCAGCCGACCGTCCCGCCTACAGGTTACTTAGGTAAGTATGGAAAAAGCCTGGCTCCGGGTGGTGTCCTTCCGGCTGTTTCGAATGCCTTGCCCACTGGTGTCATTTTCCCCAACGCCAGTCCCGCGCATGTTTACGCCCAGGCGGACCTGGATGGCCGGAACGAAACGAATGGCGGGCCGACAGGCCCGGTGCAACTGCCGGGTACAGGCGTGGCCCCAGCGAACAGTTGTTTTCCCACTTTCCCTATAGGATACGGCAGTGGTTCGGCGTCGGAGCGAGCCTACCATGCGGCCTACTACGACGTGTACAAGTCGGCGCTTTGGAACAAAATCAATGATAATTTTGAATTCTCGCCTTCGGACATGGAGGCGCTGTTGCGGTCGAATAACTTGCAAGGCAACGTCGATACGGGCAGCTCGGCCCTGTTCTCGAACCTGATGCGGTTGTGCCCGGTCAGTCTCGGTACCGGAGGCGCGGATTTGACCGCGCCACAACGCCGCAACTGGATCACGACGGTAAGCACTGATCTTGCCCGGGCCGGCTTGTCCCCGTGGGTTTATAATCCGGCTGATCCCACTTCGATGTATTTGGTCAATGCTGCGACGCCCTTGTTGCCGCCCCTGGGAACCACGATGCCAGCGGGAACTCCGAACCCGTATATCTCCTTCACAACCTTCGCGCAACGATCCGCGCCGGCAGGCACGCCGAACCCGCCCGTTGGGAGCGAATATACGCCATCCTGGCAATCTGTTGCTTCTGCCCTGGGCCGCGTCGATTTGAATCGCCCGTTGCCGCCGTATCCGCACATGAGTGCCGGTTCAGTAGCAACGCCCCTCGTTCTTACGCCAAATGCTCGCTACGACAATGGGGCTAACAGCGCCATGGCGGCAAATGTTCAGACCGCACTCCTGACAGCGACGGCAGCGCGACAACAACTCGCCATCGATATTTATCTCCGCTTGCTGGCCGTCACCGGCGTGGCGCCGCCCTCGAATGTGGCTGCTCCGAATGCTGCAGATTTGGCCCCCCGCCGCTGGCTGGCACAGTTGGCCGCCAACATCGTCGATTACATCGACGACGATGAGGTTAGCACGCCGTTTTGTTTTTATAATCCCGCCAATGCCGCCATGTTCGGGCTGCCTTCACTGGGTGCTAACAACTACCAAGTGACGCCTACTTCGACCGGGCCTACCGACAACGCCAATACCATCCCCGTCTGGCCCGGACCTACTCCCAATGGCAATCCCGATGTGCCGTCCTACTGGGTCTTCGGTAGCGAATTACCGCGCGTCGTTATCAACGAAGCCCTGGGCGAATACGCGTACACCGCCAATTTTCCACCCGCGGCCGGCGACAACGTGAAGGTCAATGTCTGGGTCGAGCTATTCAATACCCTGCCCCCCCCGGCAGCCGTGGGAGCTACGGCAACGACCAATGGAACCACGCTTCAGCCGCTTGACGCGACTGCAGAAGTTCTGTATCAGCCAACAGGTGCCGCCGGCACCCTCCCCTATAATCCCTATCAAGTCGTGATCGCCAACAATAGCATAGCCCCCAACTCGTATTCCCTGTGGGTTGATACCATCACGAAGGGAATGAACAATAATGTTTTGGGCACTCCTCAGCAGATACGCTACAACGTTCCTCCGACCGCAGCAGCGCCCAACGGTGTCCCCGCCGGTTGCAATTTCGGCGGGAATACTACCATAATGCCCAACGAAATAGGGACCTACGAAAACGCCGCCGGCATGGTGCCGACAGTTGGCAACGTTGCTACGCCAACGCTGAGCTACGCCATCAGCCCGGCAGGAGGTCTTCCAGGCCAATCCTACCTGTTGGTCGGCCCATCCCCCCAGGATGCCAATAATGACATCACCGTGGCCGCTGGTGTGCCTGCAGCAACACCCTTCGTCATCTCTCCATACATGATGTACCAGGTCACAACGGATGCTACTTATAAATGGTCCATGGCGGTCCCTCCCCCGCCTGGCTCAGGACAAGGCACCGCTCCTGGAACCATCAACATCACGGATAACGGCCCCCCTGGTCCGGGTAATGGCATCTTGGTATTGCTGCGCCGGTTGGCTAATCCACACCTGCCGCCTAACCCCTTCCTGCCTAATGGCACTCTTGCCAATCCGGCGTTGCCGCCCAATCCCTACATCACGGTCGATTACACCTCGCCTATCGCGCTCAACGGCTATAATGGAAAGAACTCCCCCCCTACTTCGCTAGCCTCGGCAAATACGCCCCCCAACTACGGCGGCCCCACGGGTACCCTGGCACCCTCTTCGTTCGGCAAATTCCAGCCTTATCAAGCCGGGCCATATGCGGGTCAATCACAGAAGAGGACGGGGACGACGGGCGGCGCGAACTATCACACGCTGGGGCTTGTGAACGCGCCGCTGGCCAGCCCGTTCACTTGGCTGGTTCATCTCGACCGGGCCCTCATTAGCCCGATGGAGTTGCTGCATGTGTCCGGGTTTTCTCCTCATCTGCTGACACAGCGATTCGTTTCTCCGAATACTCTATTGGTTCCGCAACCCTACACCTATCCTGTTCCCACACCGATCAACCTCAATGGAGCCACGCTGCCGCTTGGTTATCCTGCGACCTTTTCTTGCTTCCAACACTACGTCCCCTGGTTCGATCAGTCGCGGCGTCTGTATCGATTCTTCGAGATGGTCGATACCCGCAACGCAGCCGCGGGCGTCAGCCCCATCAACGGCCGTGTTCCGGGCAAGATCAACATCAACACACTTTGGGATAACCCGACCACAAACCCGCAAATATATCAAGCTGTCGCCGATCCCCCGCCAACCGCCGCGAACGCGGATAATCCGAACTTCACGACAGCCAACGTGACGGCGGCATTCCAATCGTTGCTCACGGCGCGCACCCCTGGTTTGGCAACGCCTGCGCTAAGCGGTCTCGATCGCCCCTTCGTGGGCATGGCCGCCGGCGCAGCTCCAGCGACGGATCCCCAATATCCCAATGGCAATGGCATCAACCATACGTTACTTACGGATGGAAAACCGGATGCAGCTGCTCTACCAACGAATCAACGGTTGTTGCAGTTGGCGAATACTACTCCAACGAACCCTCAGACAGCCCATCCGTACCTACAAAACGAGTTGCTGACCAAGATTTACAATCGCCTGACGACACGGAGCAATGTCTACGCCGTGTTCCTCACGGTCGGCTTCTTCCAGGTGCTTCCTGGACAGACGGCTGTAGGGCAAGCGAACATTCCCGCACTCGGCCCGGAGATTGGCCGAAGCGAGGGCCGGCAAATCCGTCACCGCATGTTCGCCATCGTGGATCGCACCAATCTCAGCGTCATGTCACCGCCCTTCCCGACACTCACAGGTGCGGCCGTACTACCCAATCCACCCGCACCGGGCGGATCTATCGTGGTAGCTCCGGGCAGCCCGCCGCTGCCCTATAACGTGACCTTCAGCTTACTCACCGGCAAGAACCTCTACACGGGAGCGACATGGACTATCGGTACAGGCTCGACTGTCGTGTTCGAGCCAGGCACGGACAATGAAGAGACAGTGACCCTGGTAGGACCGCCGACAGGGCCATTCACTGCGGTGTTTTATAAGAGTCATGCCGCCAACGTTCCCGTGGTACTGCGAGGCAACCCCGGCCCGTGGAGTGTGTTCCCATACGACCCTCGCCTTGATCCGAGTGTGGTGCTGTACTTCAGCATCATCGACTGAGTCCTCTCCTAGCGAACCGGAAGCGTCAGCGACGGCTCTTGTTCCGTCGCTGACGCTTCCGGCTCGTTAGGAGATGTCCAAAAACTGCGTGCAGAAGGGCCGCAGCACGCTTTCGGGGAACAAGCAAAAGGAATAATCGCGTCGCCCTAGCACGGCGTTGATCCGCAGCTGTTGCTCGCAATCGAATAATTGCCGGCGCAATTGTTCCTCGCGGGTCCGCAGCGGACGACGCAACTCCTCGGTGAGCATGCGTAACGTGCGGAAGCGTTCGCGGCGCTCGGCGGAGGTGGCCGGTTCACGCGCGATCCATTCGTGTTTGCGCCGCGCCAGCTCGGACAGATGCTCCTCGGCAGGGAGGTCGCCGAGATGACGCTGCGGATTGTAATGCACGTCGCGCAGCTCGTGCCGCAGGCGGCGACAGTCATTCGCCGTGGCCGCGGATCGCGGCAGCGGCAGCAAGCGCGTCGCGGACAATACCAGGTAGTGCGGCGGCTCGAAGCCGTAAAAACGACGCATCAACTCATCGGTCAACTCATCGTAGATGCCGCCGCCGATGCCGTGCAGAAACAGATCGGCCAGGAACAAACGAGCGTAGAGCGTGGTCGTCAAGGCCCGCGTGCGGATTTTGAGTCCGTGCGCTTGCAATTCACGCCAGGCCTCAATCGGTGGGACCGGCGTCTCGCCGGTCCGGAGCAAAGGACCGGCGAGACGCCGGTCCCACCGGTCGTTGCCCGCGCGCAGCTCTACACGATCCTTGTTGATTCGCGCGAACAAACGCTCCCGCCGCACGGCGCCGACGCGCCAAATCCAGAACGGCGCTTCCAGCCAATCGCCGTCGGACGCGAGATCAGGAACGGGATGTTGACGATCGCGGATGCCGTGGCGGCGGCGATAGTCGGCGACAATCGCATTGTAAAGCGAGTGGAAATGGGGCAAATTGGCGAGCAGATGGCAGGCGAAATAAGCGAACGGTTCGGAATCGCAGAGCGAACTGAGCGGCACTTCTCGATTGTGACAGCCCCAGGCTTGCTCGAAAGTGCGCCGGGCTGCCGCGAAGCATTCGCCCAGGTTCGGTGTGCGTTCGGCCTGCCGCAGCACCTCGGCCCAGAAGGCCGGCAGCATCGGCTCATACGGCCAATGTCGCGTTAGCTCGCCGACGCGCTCGGCGAAGCTGGCGAACAGAGCGCGATCCACAATGGTGCGTTCCTCGTAAGGTATCGCGCCGTTCCAGCGATCAAACAGGACACGACGGATGTGAGGAGGCGCAGGTACGCGCAGGGCCGTGGTCTTGATGGTGTCGTCATCGACGACGAGATTCAGGGAGGCCGCATCGTGCTTGCGCGCCAGGCCGTACAGCGCGAAATTCTTCACCCACACACCGGGATGAAACAACTCCGGCTGATGGCCGGCGACGAGAAGCGGTAGGTCCGACGAGCCGAGCCGGACCGAGGTGGTGCCGCTCGGCTCGCGGCACCTACCGAGTGCATGTTTCCGCGCCTCGCGGCGTAGCTCCGAGAGAGGACGACCCAGCAGACGCAAACGCTCGCCGGCCGCTTGCAGACGCTGACGATTGATTGTCAGAATGTCGCCGACGGTGTCCAACGGAGGCACGGCGACGATGGCGCCATCGTGGATGGGGGCACGAATCCGCGTTCCGCTGTCCATTTGGTCCATCATCCGCAGTCCGTTTCGGGACATCGGCTCTGTGCGGGAAAAGTAGGTGGACACAGGTACGCGGACAAGGGGCAACGCATCGCGGCTTCGTCGATCACTCGGCGATAGTAGGCCAGACGCTCACCCGCATTGTCGAGCACGCCCCCGAACGCGCGATTGGGATCGAGGTACAGCCGCGGCACACCCACTTCCTTGATGCGCAGTCCGAGACAAGCGGCCTGCACCCATAGCTGCAACGGCATGCCCCAGCCGACTTCGGTGATGTGCAAGCGCTCGAGCGCCTCACGGCGATACGCTTTGAAGCCGCAGAATGCATCGGTGAGGTTGAGTCCAAAGCGCCGGTTTAATTCCGTCGTGATCTCGCGGTTGATGCGTTGGCGGTCGGGCGGCGCTAGGGTGTCCTGATGGAAGTCGCGGAGATACCGGCTGCCGGACACAATGTCGGCGTCGTGGATCGCCTCCAACAGCACCGGGATGCGCGACGGTTCGTGTTGGCCGTCGCAATCCATGGTGATGAGGACATCGATGTCCTGGCGTCGGGCATAGGCGAAGGCGGAGATCAAGGCAGCACCGTAGCCGCGATTGACCGGATGCGCGATGACTTCCAGTCCTTGCTGGCGAGCCAGAATATCGGCCGTTCCGTCCGTGGAGCCATCGTTGACGACCAGGATGCGCGGGCTGTATCGGCGGACCTCCTGGATGACGCTTTCGACGTGACGTGATTCGTTGTAGACGGGTATTGCCGTGAGGAACTGCATACGGAGATTTCCTTGTTGAGGACGATTGCTCCTTTACACCTTCTTCATTTTACGGCTCTCGCGCTTCCAAGAAAGCTCGCGCTCAGGTCGTCTGCCAAGCTCTGACCGCCAAGATGGTGCAGCCGCTGCCAAAATGGCGGTGCCAAAACGAATCTCTTTTGTGATCGCTACCCGTCGTGTTTCCGTGATGTTCCCATAAGTCCTTTTATCACAATCGCTTGAGCAGAATGGAGCCACGATGTTCGGGAAAAAAACGCTTGGCACGCTCGTTGCTTCTACTCAATATCGCAAGCCCCTCTCTGGGGTGCCTAAGAACAAAGACGATTCCGACAAACAAACTCTTCACACGAAGGCGATCGCGGATCGTCCGTGGTGGATGAGGATCAACGAGTCTGAAAGGAGAATGTCATGAGGTCGTCGCGTTGGCAAGCATTCAATCCAGTGTGGAATCAATTGCAGCAATTTCAGGATGAAATGAACCGTCTTTTCGACCGCTGGGGCAATGGAAATGCCTTTAACGCTGCGTCAGGGTTTCCGGCACTGAACGTGTGGGAGGACGGCGAGGAAGTACATGTCGAGGCCGAGCTGCCGGGGCAGGATCTGAAGGACGTGGAGATTTACGTCAGCGGCGGCAACCAGCTGACGATTAAGGGCGAGCGCAAACCGAACCTGCCGGAGAAAGGCGTTTGGCACCGCCAGGAGCGTGTCTTCGGTTCCTTCAATCGCTCGCTGACCCTGCCGTTCCCGGTTGATGCCGATAAGGTCGATGCTCGCTTGGACAATGGCGTGTTGCATATTCAGCTGACCAAGCACGAATCGGCCCGGCCGCGAAAGATTCCGGTCAAGGCAGATTGATTTTGGGGCATAGTAAGGGACCAAGAGAAGGAGAATATGATCATGGCAAACATCACCAATCAAGCGACGAAGGACCGCTCCGAGGCGCGGGCCGAGGCGACGCGCGGCGGCGTCTTTTTCACCCCACGAGTGGACATTGTGGAAACGGATGGCGAGCTGACACTTTTCGCGGAAGTGCCGGGCGTTCGTCCGGAAGATGTCGATCTTCGCTACGAGAAGGGCGAGCTGGTGCTCCACGGACGGGTGAAACCGTCGGCCAATCGGCAAGCAATGCTGTTGCAGGAGTATGAGGAAGGCGATTTCTATCGCGCTTTCAACATCAGTGAGTCGATCGACGCCAGCCGCATCTCGGCGGAGTGCAAGAACGGCTTGCTGACCGTACATCTGCCGAAAGTCGAGTCGGTTCGTCCACGCCAGATCACCGTGCGTGGCGCGTAATTGGAGAAGGCGAATCACCACGAATCACACGAATAACACGAATAAAGGACAAAGAGATAAGCAGGGTTCTATTTGTCTTTTATTCGTGTTATTCGTGTGATTCGTGGTGATTCTATTTGCGGATTTAGACGGAGCAGCTTACTGGCTGCGGCGCAGACGCCAACAGAGCGATCAAGGTTTGAGGATCGGTCGGCTTGACGAGATGATGATCGAAGCCAGCCTCCCGAGAGCGGCGCACGTCGTCGTTCTGACCGTAGCCGGTCAGAGCTATCAGCATCGGCCTTGGCGCAAGGTTCATGGCGCGGATTCGGCGCGCGACCTCTAGCCC
>Ga0070739_10005094_pt1 | contig 15208 bp, 13 predicted proteins | sample Coa_R1_7_FD_66445 | JGI IMG/M metagenome (GOLD analysis project Ga0070739, IMG submission 66445) | Surface soil microbial communities from Centralia Pennsylvania, which are recovering from an underground coalmine fire - Coalmine... | ecosystem: Environmental > Terrestrial > Soil > Unclassified ... | reverse complement strand
ACGGGGGGCTGAAGTAGTATACCGCACCCGAACTTCCGCTTGGATTACAAGTGTAGCGGCAGCCGCAGGGGTTCCATCCGGGACTCCGGATTCGATCTGCCGGGCCGCAGTACCAGTACTCTCGTTCACCCTTACCCGCGCGCCGGTGGCCTCGACCTCTGCTATTCTCGCTGTTATCTCGATTGCAGACCATCGCTCGGGTATGGCCCTGCGATCTGCTGACGCGAGCAAGTGCCTTATGAGAATTCTTGTTGCTGGAGCAGGCGGATTCATCGGCGCACACCTTGTGAAGCGCCTGAAAGCTCAGGGCTGCTGGGTGCGCGGCGTTGACCTGAAGCGGCCCGAGTATTCGCCTACGGCCGCTGATGAGTTTCTGGTCGGCGATCTGCGCGACCCGAATGTCGCCCGCGCGGCGGTCGACGGTGTTGAGCAGACCTACCAGTTGGCCGCTGATATGGGCGGAGCCGGATACATCTTCACCGGAGAACACGACGCCGCCGTAATGCACAATTCGGCGACCATAAATCTGAATATCCTCGAGGCTGGCCGCCTGAGCGGCGTCAAAAAGTTTTTTTACTCTTCCTCGGCCTGCATCTACCCGGAATACAATCAGCTCGACCCGGACAACCCCACTTGTTCGGAGGAGTCCGCTTACCCTGCCGCTCCGGACAGCGAGTACGGATGGGAGAAGCTTTTCAGCGAGCGTCTCTATCTCGCCTACGCTCGAAATTACGGTGTTGAAGTGCGAATCACCAGATTTCACAACATCTTCGGCCCGGAGGGCACCTGGGACGGAGGCCGCGAGAAGGCGCCCGCCGCCATCTGCCGCAAGGTCGCTGAAGCGTCCGACGGCGGCGTGATCGAGATCTGGGGTGACGGGAAACAGACGCGATCGTTTCTTTACATCGATGAGTGCCTCGACGGCGTGATGCGTCTGATGCAATCCTCTTTCTCCGGCCCGGTAAACATCGGTTCCGAAGAAATGGTCTCGATCAATCAGCTCGTGGAGATTGTCGCCGGAATCGCCGGGAAGAACATTCAGATTCGCCATATCGAAGGCCCCCTCGGCGTGCGCGGCAGGAACTCGGATAACCGCCTTTGCCGGAAGATGCTGGGGTGGGAGCCCAAAGAGCCGCTTCGAGCAGGGCTGGCGCGCACATACGCGTGGATCAGCAAGCAGCTGGCTTCTTCCCGAACCATAAAAGCCAGCGCGTCCGCCTGAGATCATCCCGGAACCCCGCGCCGCACGGGGAATATCATGAAACAAGGCTGCGCGTCGATGCAGCCTTCCGGAAGCAGGCCACCATTTGAAAATTCCCTTACTGGATCTGCGAGCCCAGTATGTATCGGTCAAAGAAGAGATCCTGGCCGCGGTCGCGGATGTGCTCGACTCTCAGGTTTGTATCGGTGGACCGAAGGTCGCCGAACTCGAGGAGATTATCGCGCGCATGTCCGGCTGCCGCTACGCGGTCGGGGTTTCGAGCGGCACCGATGCGCTGATCTGTACGCTCATGAGCGTGGAGATCGGCGCCGGGGACGAGGTGATTACGACTCCCTTCACCTTCTTCGCCACCGCCGGTTCAATTGCCCGCGTGGGCGCCACGCCGGTGTTCGTCGATATCGACCCACGGACCCTGAACATCAACCCTGCTCTAATTGAACCGGCCATTACTCCACGAACCAAAGCCATCCTTCCGGTTCACCTGTTCGGGCAAATGTGCGACATGGACCCGATTATGGAGGTAGCCGAACGCCATGGTCTCCACGTAATCGAGGATGCCGCTCAGTCGATCGCCGCATCCTATAGAGGCCGTAAAGCCGGCAGTATTGGCGCTGCCGGCTGCCTTAGCTTCTTTCCCAGCAAGAATCTCGGTGCGGCGGGAGATGCCGGAATGGTCGTGACTAATGACCGGCGGTTGTATGAACGCCTTCTGCTGATGCGCAACCATGGCGCGCATCCGAAGTACTACCACAAGTACATCGGCGGCAATTTTCGTCTGGATCCCATCCAGGCCGCCGTCCTGAAAGTCAAATCGACTCATCTCGAGGCCTGGTCCGAACGGCGCCGCGCCAACGCCGCCTTATACGGTGCGCTCTTCAGAAACACCGCCGTCACGACTCCCTTCATCGCGCCTGAGTGTGTCAGCACTTTCAACCAGTACGTGATTCGGATCGATAACCGGGAGCACGTTCGCAACGTTCTGGATCGCGCCGGCGTGGGGACCGAGGTCTATTATCCTGTGCCGCTGCATAAGCAGGAGTGCTTTGCCGGAGTCGTGCCCGAGGGCCTGCATCTGCCCGAGGCCGAATCGGCTGCCCGGCGCGTCCTCGCCCTGCCGATTTATCCCGAACTGACTCGTGAAATGATCGCGCACGTCGCAGCCACTGTGCTGTCCGCGCCGGACTCCAGGCCGGAGCGACAACTTCCGCCAGTGGAACACCCCCTGCCCCATCCTGCGTCGACGCCATCCGGCCCGCATACCTAAGGGCCATTGCAGCGCCGGTTTCATGGCGCAATGTTATGCTGGACGCAACCGAACCCATCCGATATGGCGCGTAATCCGGAACATGGCAGTGTTTTTGCGCCTCAGGATCCCCGATTTGTAACTCTGTCATCTCAGCAGTTTGCCCCTCGCGCCGCGGCGATCATCCTCGCGAGCACTATCGTTTTCCTTGTACTCACGGCCTTTCTGTACGACCTGTGGCCGCCCGCCGCCGCCTGCTCCGTTCTGTTTGCCACCTGCCTTTGGCTGCTGACATCGTGTGCGCGCGGCACGCTGCCCTTCGTCTTCAGCTACACCCTGCCGTTTCTGGTCTTCCTGCCACTCTGGGGAGTCGTACAGCTTCTCACCGCGAGAACCGTCTTCGAATTCGGGACACTCTCGTCAGTCATCCTCTTAAGTGGAGCCGTCGCCTGCTACTGGATTGGCTGCGAAGCTTTCCAGTTTCCCAAAGTTCTGCACGGGTTCCGGCAGTTTCTCATCGTGTTTGGCGTTCTGATGTCCCTGGTGGCCATCGCGCAGATGCTCACCACGCACCAGCGCATCTTCTGGCTCATCGAGACGCACAACGTCGATAAGCCGATGGCTTCGTTTCTAAACCGTGATCGTTATTCCGCCTTCATCGAACTTCTGCTCCCCCTTGCGCTGGTGGAGGTGTTCCGCGGCCATGAACGATGGGCCCTGTACGCCGTCGGCGCCGGCGTTATGTTCGCCAGCGTCGTCGGCGGAGGCTCCCGCGCTGGCCTGATCCTCGTGGTTCTGGAGATCGTGGTGGTGCTGGCAACGGCCATCTACCGCGATGGTTTCACGGCAACGACGATGCGGCCGGCCGCTGTCATTCTGGCCCTGGCCGCTGTTCTTGCAACGGCCGCCGGCTGGCGCTTCGTCCTGCAGCAATTCGCGCAATCCGATCCATTTCGCTACCGGCGCGAGTTTCTCATTTCATCTCTGGCCATGTTCCGCGCGCGGCCCTGGATGGGCTTCGGCCTCGGGAGTTGGCCCTCGGTGTATCCCCGTTTCGCAATCATCGATCCCGGCCGGTTTGTCAATCATGCGCATGATGACTGGGCCGAGTGGGCGTGCGATGGAGGGATCCCATTCTTACTTGCCTGGCTCGCTATCGCCGGCCGCACCGCCGCGCGCGCGCTCCGTTCACCGGAAGCGCTGGGCGTCACCATCGTCTTTCTGCACAGCGTCGTAGACTTCAATTTCTATAACTACCCGATCGTGATCCTCGTCGCGGTTCTCATTGCAGCTGCTGAAAGAAGCTCGTCGGACCAGAGCGCCGAACCGTCCCGGCCGCTTCGCCGCCGTACCTGAAACCCGCGCCGCTCGATATAATCGCAGCCATCCATGTCCATCGCTAAGAAGTGTCTGCCGCTTTGGCTTTTGCTCGCGATCTCAGCCGCGGCGCAGACCATCCCCGACCGTGTGCCGCCCAAACGGTCGTCGCAGATCCGCGATGGCTTCGGCATCAACTCCGACCTGCCGCGTGATCCGTATTTGCCCTGGAACCGCTGGTGGTGGACGCGAATGTTCGACGCCGGCGTGAGCTGGATCCGCATCGGCCAGTATGAAAACAGCTCCGAGCCGACCAGCTGGGACTGGGTGGAGCGGAAACGCGGCGTATACGCCATAGCCCCGGAAGTCGACGACTATGTCGATTCCCTGATCGATAACGGCGTCCAGATCCAGGTCCAGTTACTGTACGGGAATCCGATGTATACGTCGCCATCAGGACGGCGGCCGGACGAGATCACTCCCGAGCCCGGCAGCTTTCATAATGATGACCGGAGCATCTTCTCTATCTTCTATCCGCCGAAAACCCCGGAACAGATCGAGGCGTTCGTAAGATACGTGAAGTGGACGGTGAATCATTTCCGCGGGCGCATTCGCTATTACGCCTTGTGGAACGAGCAGGATATTGGTTACTGGAATCCATGGGGCAACCCGGAAGAGTACGGACGCCTGCTCGCCGCTTTCGTGCCGGCGGTGCACCAGACGGACCCCCAGGCCAAAGTCATCTATGGCGGACAGTCTGACCCCTCGGCGGACTTCGCGCGGCGCGCGCTGGACGCCTGCCGCTGCGCCGCGGATATCGACGTCTTCGCTTACCATACTTATCCCGGCTACGGCCGTAACCTGAACCCTGAGACGATGGACTCCGGGGCGTACGGCAATGATTCGCCGGCGAAGCTGCGTCGCGCCGTGCGCGACTATCCCGGCATTCGCGGCGATATCGTCTTCTGGGATGATGAGTTCAACTCCATCGCCTCCTGGCGCGGTTCGGATGAAAGCGTGCAGGCGAAGTACGTTCCGCGCGGCATGATCTACAACCACGCTTTCGGAGTGCGCACCTTCGTATGGCTGCTGGCCGCCGGCGTCGATGGCAATGAGTACGATGATTTCGGCCTGCTCCACGGACTGCGCAATCTCCCCGATGACTTCAGCCCGCGCCCGGTTTTTCAAGCCTTCCAGAATACGAACGCACTTTTCTCCGATACGAAACTCGATAGCCAGATCGCGATCGAATCGTCGAATCGGCCCGCGTCCATGCTGAGCTATGGATTTCGTAACGCCAACGGGAAAGCCATCGTGGCCTGGTGGATGGCCGTGCACAGTGAGCCCGGAGGCGTGTTCCCGCAACAGACCACGACTCTGAAGCTGAGTAACACGGGCATCCGCACTCCGGTGTTGATCGAGGTCGTTTCGGGCGCCGTGTCGCCGCTCCACTGGAAGGCCGGGACAACGGACACGCTCGAAGCCGTGCCGTTGCGCGACAGCATCATGGCCATCGCCGACGCCGGCTATTTCGACTGGAAGGTTCTGCCGGAAGCGCCCAGCGATCTGAGCGCGTCAGTGGACAGCTCCGGCGTCAGCCTGCGATGGATGCTGCATGGCGCGCCACCAAACATTGCGGTCGAACGGCGCGATGGAAATTCCGGGGAGTGGCGCCGCATCGCTTCTTCGGGTTCGGTCTCCACCTTCACGGACACGCATCCGGCCCACGGGTCCGTTCTGTGCTACCGCGTGCGCGCCATCAACGGGGAGGGTGAGTCCGCGTACTCCAACATCGTGCGCGTCCCGGCAATGTAACGCCGAACCTGCGCGCGGTGCATGTTACGCTGGTGCCTTCAGTCGCGTTTATGGCTCAGACTCGCGAGAAGGCTCAGTTGATGAGCGCTTCGGAAATCGACCGCACCCTGGTGCGGCTGGCTCACGAGGTGCTGGAGAAAACCGAAAACCTCGACCGCCTCGCCTTCATCGGCATTCGCCGCCGCGGCGTTCCCCTCGCCACGCGCCTGGCCGCCAAGATTCAGAGACTCGAGAACCGCGAGATCCCCGTCGGCGTACTGGACATCAACCTTTATCGCGACGACCTGTCCACCGTAGCCGACCGCCCGGTCCACAACGCGACCGAGATCAATTTTCCGATAACCGGCCGCGATATCGTCCTCACCGATGATGTGCTCTACACCGGTCGAACGATTCGCGCTGCGCTTGACGCGCTTTTCGACCACGGCCGGCCCGATCGCGTCCAACTGCTGGTTCTCATCGACCGTGGCCACCGCGAGTTGCCCATTGCGGCGCGCTATGTCGGCCGCCAGGTCCAGACTACGGCAAAGGAAATTATCGAGGTCAAGTTCAACGAGGTGGATAACACGGAGAAGGTCCTTCTCGTGGAGCGTGTCGATTAGCAATGCCCGGACTTCTCGGCATCGAGCAGCTGGAACGCTCTGAGATTCAGGCCATCCTCGATCGCACCCGGCATTTTCAACCCATCCAGAACCAGAGCTTCCGGCGTCTTGACGTACTGCGCGGCCGTTCCGTGGTCAACCTCTTCTTCGAAGCCTCCACGCGCACGCGGACCAGCTTCGAGATCGCGGCCAAGCGCCTTGGAGCGGACACGGTATCCATCAGCGCTTCGGCGTCGAGCGTTTCCAAGGGCGAGTCGCTGGTCGATACCCTGAACACGCTGGCCGCCATGCGCCCGGACGCTATCGTAATGCGCCACGCCGCATCCGGCGCGCCGCATTTCCTGGCGCGACATCTGCCCACGCCCATCATCAACGCCGGCGACGGTACACACGAACATCCCACGCAGGCGCTGCTGGATGCCCGGACCATTCTCGATCGTCGCGGCACCCTCGAAAACCTCCACGTGGCCATCATTGGCGACATCGCCCACAGCCGCGTCGCGCGTTCGAACATTTACCTCCTGTCCCGCTACGGCGCCCAGACAGTGCTCTGTGGACCGCCGGCTCTGCTCCCGCGGGAACTGGCGAAGATCGCTCCCGGGGTTCGCCTCACGCACGATATGCGCGACGCCATAAAAAACGCCGACGTGATCATGATGTTACGCGTTCAGCTGGAGCGCATGCACGAGCCGGCCATCCCTGCCTCCGAATACTTCCGGTTTTACGGGTTGCGCCCGGAGCATGTCGAGCTCGCGCATCGCGATGTCATTGTGATGCACCCCGGCCCCATCAACCGCGGCCGCGAGATCTCATCGGAGGTAGCCGATTCCCAAAAGTCGGTCATCCTGAACCAGGTCGAGAATGGCGTCGCCGTGCGCATGGCCGTGCTGGAGCGGATTCTGGCCCCCGCGGCGGAGAACAACTGATGGCCAAGCTGGTCATCAGGAACGGCCGGGTGATCGATCCTGCGTCCGGCCTCGATGCCGTCAGCGATGTAGCCATCGACGGCGGCGTCATCGCCGCGGTAGAAAACAATATCGATGCCACCGGCGCCGAAGAGTACGACGCGTCGGGCCTGGTGGTCGCGCCAGGTTTTATTGACATGCACGTGCACCTGCGCGAGCCTGGTTTTGAGCACGCGGAAACCATCGAAACCGGCGCGCGCGCCGCCGCCGCCGGAGGCTTCACCTCCATCTGCTGCATGCCCAACACCCAGCCGGTGAACGACAATGCCACGGTAACCCGCTTCATCGTTGAAACGGCCTGGCGAATGGCGAAGGTGAACGTCTACCCCATCGGAGCGATCACAACCGGCAGCGAAGGCGAGGAATTGGCGGCAATTGGCTCCATGAAACAGGCCGGCATCGTCGCCATATCCGACGACGGCCGGCCGGTGATGAACTCGCGCGTGATGCGCCGCGCAATGGAAACCGCGGCGGCCATGCATCTGCCGGTCATCGATCACTGCGAGGACCTGCACCTCAGCTCCGGCGGCGACATGCACGAGGGCGTGGAGAGCGTGCGGCGTGGGCTGCGCGGCATCCCCGCTGTCTCGGAGGAAGTCATGGTGGCTCGCGACATACTCCTCGCCGAACTCACCGGCGCGCGGTATCACGTCGCCCACATCTCCACCCGGCACGCCATTGAGATGGTCGCCTTCGCGCGCTCGCGCGGGCTGCCGGTGACCTGCGAAGCGACTCCGCACCACCTCGCCCTGGCGGACGAGGATATGCCACCCTACGACAGTAACTACAAAATGAAGCCGCCACTGCGCGGCCACGAGCACGTGAATGCGGTCATACAGGGGATCGCGTCGGGCGCCGTGGATGCGATTGCCACTGACCACGCCCCCCACGCCGGCAGCGAGAAAATGCAGGAGTTCGAGCGCTGCCCGTTCGGCATCATCGGGCTGGAAACCGCGCTGGGCCTGGCTCTCGACAGGCTCGTTCATCCCGGCCATATTACCCTCGCGCGCATGGTCGCGTTGTTCACCACCGGGCCCGCGCGCATCCTGAATCTGGACCGCGGAACTCTGCGCCCCGGCGCCACCGCCGACCTGACCATCTTCGATCCCAACCGGCAGTGGACGTGGGACGTGAACCGCTCGCATTCCAAAAGCCGCAACTCGCCGTTTCACGGCCGAACGTTCCGCGGCGGTCCGGTGGCGACCATCGTGGATGGCGCCGTTATCTGGTCTGTCGATTAGTCGTGAGCACGGCCATCTTCGGGGGAACTTTCGACCCCATCCACAACGCGCATCTGACAGTCGCGCGCGAAGCGGCGGATCAATACCATCTCGAGCGCATTCTGTTCGTGCCCGCTGCACGTCCGCCCCATAAAGCGGAAAAGACCTGCGCCAGTTATGAGGATCGCTATCGGATGGTGGAACTGGCCTGCGGCGGCGACCCGCGTTTCGAGCCCTCCCGGCTAGAGGAAGGTGAGCAGAAAAGCTACTCTGTTCAGACCATCGAGAAGCTTCGCCGCGAAACATCCGATTTGTGGTTCATCATCGGAGCGGACGCTTTCGCCGAGATCCGGTCCTGGTATCGCTGGCGGGACGTTGTCGCGCAGACCGGCTTTATTGTGGTCACCCGCCCCGGCCACAGCTATGAGACGCCGGACGGCGCGCGCGTGCGCAGGCTCGACACAGTGGCGCTGCCGATATCGTCATCCGACATCCGAAATCATCTTGCCGCCGGCGAGATCCCGCCCGAACTGCCGCCCGCGGCAGCCGAGTATATTGTCCGGCACGGTCTCTACGACTGGCCGTTTACTGCGTGACTTCGAGGGTCACTGTCACCACCGCGCCTACATCCAGCGTGCCCGCCTCCACCGGCGTGGGAGCGCCCCCAGGCGCCGCCCGCATCGCAGCCATGGCGAAAACCGGATGGGGCATGCTGGGTTCGCCCGCTTCCGCCGAAATCACGCCAACCACGCGGAGTCCCATGGCGGAGGCGATGGCTTCGGCGTTGGCTTTCGCCTGCGCCGCCGCCCGCCGCAGTGCTTCGATGCGGACAGCGCGTTCATCCCTGAGCGTGAACTGGATCCCGCTGATTGTGTTCGCACCGTTCTCCGCCACGGCATCGATAACGCGTCCCACATCCTTCAGATCGTCGATCCGAACGCGGACCGTGTTATTCGCCGTATAGCCGGTGATCTTCTGGCGGCCGCCATTGAAGTTGTAGTCCGGGCTGATCGAATAGTTGATGGTCTTGATCTCTGCGTTCGAACCGAGCAGGCCGCGTAATTGTTTAATCACGGCATCCGACTGCTGCGCGTTGGCCGCTGCGGCCTTGTCCGCCGTCGCTGCCTGGTTCACTACGCCGATGCTGATTCGCGCCTGGTCCGGGACGGCGGTGACCGTCGCCTCGCCGGTCGCCCGGACAGTACTCTTCGGCGCATGCGCGCTGTCCTGTGCGCCTGCGCTGACGCAGATCAGCGCCAGCACGGGTATCACCCTCGTCATGCTGCGATGATATCGCTACGACAGCACTTCGGCGAGCGCCTGTACGGATCGCTCCGTTTCCAGCGCGGGCAGTCGCGGGATGGCCGCCAGCAGAGCGCGAGTATAGGCGTGCTGTGGAGCGCGGAAGATCTCAGCCGTGGCGCCGCACTCCACGATTCGGCCCTTTGAAAGCACCGCGATGCGGTCGCACAAAGACCCGGTCGCGAGAAGATCGTGCGAAATGAACAGAAGGGCCATGTTCAGCTCGCGAGCCAGCGAGCGGAACAGTTCCAGCGTTTCTGCGTGAGTGATGGCGTCCAGCGCGCTGGTCGGTTCGTCGGCGATCAGCAGGCGCGGGCCATGCAGCACGGCCATCGCGATCAGCACGCGCTGCGCCTGACCGACGCTCAACTGCCGCGGCCAGCGGCGAAGAAACTCGTCATCGGAGGGAAGACGAACCCGCTCGAACAACTCCCGCGCTCGGCCCTTCCAGTCCCCGCTGCGCTGGTGTGCTCTCCACGCCTCACGGAGTTGCGCCCCGATGCGCAGCGCCGGATTCAGCGAAGCCAGAGGGCTCTGCGGCGCCAGCGCGATCTCCCGCCCGCGAACGTAGCGCATTTCGCGCTCCCCGAGCCGCAGCAGATCGCGGCCGTCGAACAGGATGCGCCCACATACGGTGGCGCGCTTCCAGTCCAGCAGCCGCAGAACAGCCAGTGCGATCGTGCTCTTCCCCGAGCCGCTCTCACCCGCAAGCCCGACGATCTCGCCGGCCCCAACCTCCAGACGCACGTCGCTTAGCACCTCCGGGCGGCCCGGATAGCTGACAGTGATGTGAAGGTCCAGCAGCGGATTCATGGCGCGACTTGCAGGCGATCGGCGTTCCAAAGCAGCTGCGGCCGGATGATGGCCGGAGCGGCATTGCGCACGCGCGGCCCCGTTACCAGCAGCACGTCAGGATGCACCAGGCAGATCATCGGCTGCTGTTCGGCGAGGATCTGTTGAACACGGTCGAATGCCGCCTTTCGTTTCTGTTGGTTTGTATCCGCGGCCTGTGCTCTCATGAGCCGGTCCACCTCCGCCTCCCATGCCGTCGCCGGCGATTTCTCGGCCGGATTCCACGGATGGTTTTCACCTGCGCTGAGCCACATGTTCTGCTGCGTTTGCGGGTCCAGTTCAGGAAGCATCGGCAGCAGACACGCTTCGTAATCGAAGGTGCGCGTGATTCTCTCGATTACCGAAGGAAAATCGAGGACCACGATGGTGACGCGGATGCCGATCTTCGCCAGGTCCTGGCGAATCATCGCCATGGCGCGCTCGTGCAGCGGGTTGCCGGCATTGCTGATCAGCGAGATCTCCACCGCGTGCCCGTCGCGGTCGTACAGTGTTCCGCCCTTCAGGTGGAACCCGTCCCGCTCCAGGGAGGCGGTCGCCGCCGCGGGAGAATATGCATCCGGCTTGATTGCGCCATTCACCCAGGCGCGGTTAGCGGGGGAGACAGGCCCAGCCGCCGGCACCGCATGGCCCCTCCACACCAGCCGGCACAAATCGGCCCGGTTGATGCCCATCGACACCGCCCGGCGGAATGCCGCGGACGTATACCACCTCTTCTTCCACTCCGGAATTGGGGCCGCCTGCGACTGGTTAAACCAGAACACGACACTGTCCAGTCCCGGACCGGCGTCGCGCGCCCGGCCGTGGCTCTCCGGAGCAATCCGATCGAACAGTTCCGGATCGAGCTTCGAAATCATGTCGATTTCGCCGCGGCGGAATCGCATCAGCTCGAGATCCCGATTCTGCTGTATCAGCAGGCGCACCGACCCGATGTAGGGCAGTGGATGTCCGGCCTCGTCGCGTCTCCAGTAATTGGGATTTCGCCGCAACAACACGTAGTTTCCGGCTTTGTAATCCGCTACCATGAATGGCCCGAGCACAGCCTTCTCGCCGGCCGGCGCGTTGGCCGGCACAATCGCCAGTTGGTCGAAAATCGTCGGCAGCAGCGCGAACGGCGCGGGAAAGATGACACTGATCGACTCCGGCGAACGCACCACCGTGCGAACGCTGCCGTCGCCGGTCCGGAATCCGTCGCCAATGGACGCATGTACGTTCGGATCGATGACCCGGCGTATCGTGTAGGCGACATCCACGGCGGTGAAAGGAGATCCATCGGAAAATCGCACGCCCGGCCGGAGCTGGAAATCGATGCGCCGCCCGCCATCGAGGATCTTCCACGACGTCGCCAGTTCCGGCTCGACCTGCTGCGTCGCACGGTTCAGCCTCACCAGCACGCCGCTCGTCAGGTAACGAATGGTTTCCGAGCTCTCGTCTTCCACCAGCAGTGGATCGAATGTGCGTGGCTCCGAGCGCAGGCAGAGGCGCAGTTCCGTGTCCGGCGGACCGCTGGTGAAGGCCAGCAGCAGCAGTGACGCGGCGCAGATTGCCGATCGTTGAATCATGATGCCCTGTCCTCCCCGAGGCGTGCGAAGTGCAGGCAGGCCGGCGCAAGCACCAGCACCGCGGCGGGCGCAAGGATCCACGGCCGCGCAAAAAACGCCGTCTGGCTCTGCAGCGCGCGCACCATACCGCCGAGGGAAACCAGCGGGTCGGTGACCCCAAGCCCCAGCAGCCCGAGATTCGCCTCGCTGATGACGTACACCGGCAGGCAGATCCAGAACTGCGCCGCGAGAATGGAGCGCAGGTCCGGAATCAGCTGGCGCACGAATAATCGGGCTCTTCCCGCCCCGCACGCACGTGCGTACAGCACGTATTCCGACTGCCGGATGGCTCGCGCGCGCGCCCGGACCACTCGCGCCGGCGCCGCCCAGCCCAGGATCCCCAGCAGCAGGAACGTAACCACGATCGATACCGCCGCGCTCACGTCGAGCGGAAGAATGGCGCGCACCGTAATCAGCAGGAACAACCAGGGCAGCGACACAAAGACATCCGCCACAACCATGAACAGCCACTCGATCCGCCCGCCGCACCAGCCCGCCGTTCCCCCAATCAGCGCCGCAATCAGTGTCGAAAAAAGAGCCGCGGCGGGCGCCAGCAGGAAGGATATGCGGATGCCGCACAGCAATTGCGCAAGACGATCGCGCCCCAGCTCGTCCGTACCCAGCGGAAAACGCGCCGAAGGAACCGCGTCAATGGCGTCCCGGTACTGCACGGCGGCCGAACCGGGCAGCCACAGGGATACGACCGCCGCGATGGCCAGCAAGGCAAGCAGAACCAGAGCCGTGCGGCGAATCCAGCGGTTCATGTCCGGGGCTCCCGCGAGCACATAACCAGCACCACCTCGGAAAACGCATTCACGGCGACGATCATGAGCGTGATCAACAGAGTTACCGCCACCAGAACCGGCATGTCGCGGCCAAGGGCCGCCTGCCATGCCAACTGACCCACACCCGCGCGATCACAGATGACCTCCACCGGAATCGCCGCCCCGAAGGCGACCGCCGCGCTAATGGTTGCCACGGACGCGAGCTGCGGCGCCACGGGCAGAAGAATATGGCTGAAGAAGAGCCGCACCTCGCCCACACCGCGCGCTCGACCGCCCGTGACGTGCAGGGCCGACGCCGATTCCCGCAACAAGCCGAACGCGTACCGAAATACGTACGGGCAAACGGCAATGGCGATGGCCAGCGCCGGATCGTAATCGAGCCAAAGCAGCAGCAACGCCGTAACGGCGGGAGGCGCCGATAACAGCAGCCCGCTTCCGGGACCGAGGATGTTCTCTGCGATTCGCGAGCGGCGGCCCACGGCTATGCCGGCGCCCAGAAGTCCTGCCATAAGACCGAGCAGCCCGCCAGCGGCCATCAGCCGCGCCGTAACCGGCAATCGTTCGGCAAGCAGTTCACGAACGGGGCGGTTCATCGACCGCGATTGCCCGAACTCGCCATGCGCCGCCGCGCCGAGCCACGAAACATAGAACGCAAGGACATCGTGCTCGGCGGCGCGAGCGCGCGCGTCGGCGCGATGGGTGGCCGCACTCAGGCGCATGTCGAGATCCCGCTCGTCACTGTCGAATCCGGGGCTGAAGCGCACCAGCACTGCTCCGAACAGCCCGGCGATGAGCGTGATCAGAACCGCGCGCAGAATCTGGGCCGACAGGAAACGCAGCCACACACATTGCTTATCGGCAGCGCGGTTGCCGCTCTTCACCCCGCCGCCCGGCCTACCAGCGCGTCGCCAGCGCCTGCGTATCGAAGTCGTACCCGCGCCTGTCCATGGCCTGCTGTTTGTGCTCTTGTTTGGCGGCGTACATCCGCTTGTCCGCTTCGCTCAGTAGTTGCTCGGCATCCGTTCCGTCTTCCGGGTACATAGCATGCCCGATGCTGAGAGACACGATCTCGTGATTCGTGATCTCTTTCCCGGCCTCGCAAGTCGCCTGGCTAAGGCGCTGGATGGTCTGTTGCAGCGTCTCCATCTTCAGGCCCGGGAAGACCAGCACGAATTCGTCACCGCCCATGCGAGCAACGTAGTCGTACTCGCGGCAACATTCCTTCAGGCTTGTGGCCACGCGCCGCAGCAGCCGGTTGCCGGTCAGATGTCCGAAGCGGTCGTTGATTTGCTTGAAACCATTCATGTCACACACCAGCACCGCCACGGGCGTATTCTGGCGGCGGCACCGCGAGATTTCGGCGTCGAGATGGAAGAAGAGCGAGCGCGCGTTCGGAAGACCGGTCATGTAGTCCGTCGCAGCCGAACTCTCCGCCTGCTGGTACTTCAACGCGTTCTCCACCGACAACGCCACCTTGGGCGCGATCGCCATCAGGATCCGCAGATGGTCGCGCGTGAACGCGTCGCGCTCCACATGATAGAGCGTCAGCACCGCGGTCATGTTGCCGACCCCGATCAGCGGCACGGCAAGCGCCGACCGCATGGTCGTGAACTTAACCGGGTCATTCAGGTATCCCGGCTCTACGGACGGGTTCCCGTTGATGATCGGTTTCTTGTTCTCCGCCACCCAGCCCGAAAGGCCCTGGCCGAAGGGGATCTCCAGCGACGAAAACAGCCGCGAGTTCTCGCCGGTGACGTAAGCCGGCCGCAGCAGGTTCTCCCTCTGGACATAAATCGCCATCGCGTCGTATGGGATCATGCGCTTCAATCGGATCGACAGCAGCGACATGGTCTCGTTCAGGCTGAGTGAGTTCCCCAGATCCTTCGTCAGCTCGAACAGGTTTTGTACCTCCGACCGAGCCGCCGCGATGGAGGCCAGGAAGTCAACGCGCTTCTCCGCCGTGGTGGACGCCTGACCCGGTTTGCGGACCTGTTCGAATCCGGCCGCCGGCTCCAGCCCGCGTTCCACCTTCACGTTGGTCGACAGCTTGGAGGACGCGGCGCCTTCGCGCACCGCCATGCGCTCCAGCTCCTTGTACCGCCGCTGCAGGATCTCCACCACCTTCGGATCGAAGCTGATCCCCGATTCGGCCGCCACGCGCTGCATCGCTTCGTCGAGCGGCAGGGCGCGCCGATACTGCCGGTCGGAAGCAAGCGCATCCAGACAATCCACCGTCGCCAGGATCCGCGCCCCGATCGGGATTTCCTCGCCCTTCAGACCATCCGGG
>Ga0070739_10005089_pt1 | contig 15214 bp, 13 predicted proteins | sample Coa_R1_7_FD_66445 | JGI IMG/M metagenome (GOLD analysis project Ga0070739, IMG submission 66445) | Surface soil microbial communities from Centralia Pennsylvania, which are recovering from an underground coalmine fire - Coalmine... | ecosystem: Environmental > Terrestrial > Soil > Unclassified ... | reverse complement strand
TTCACGTCATAGACCTGCGTCCGATACAGCCGGCCCTGATCGTCGTAGCTGTCGATCTCCTGGGCGCGCAACAGCGAGGAAGACAGCGGTTGCAGCACGCCGTTGACAATCTGCGGTGTTACGCCGTCGCCGAGGTACTGCTGCGTTTCGGTGACTTCATCCAGATTGTCGTAGGTGGTGACAAGGATGGGCCGATTGGTACCGTCGCTTTCGCTGGACTGCACGCCCGACTTCATGGCCACTTGCCGGTCGCGCCAATCGTACCAGTAATCGGTGACGCGATTGGGTGCTCCCAGGCCGGGATAATCGGTCTCTTGGGTGAGGTTGCCATCGCCGACGCCGCCGTTGTCGTATTGGTAGCTGGATACTTCGACCATGTTGGCCGAGCCAGTGTTGTTGGTCGGCGACCATTCGCCGGAGGTCGGTGTGTCGTTGGTGCCCACCCAAGCGCTGATGGCTTCGTCCAAGCTGTTGTAGACGGTTCGGTAGATGGTGCCATTGCCCGTCTGCGTCCGCACCAGCCGGCCAGCGCTGTCATAGCCGTAATTGCTCTGATAGTAATTGGTGTTCAGCGTACCCATCGGGCTGGTGCTGTAGGTCAGACCGGAAAGGTTGTTATACGCATCCTCGGAAGTGAGTTGGCCGGCGGCATTGACGTAGTCGCGGGTGAGCGATACCAAACTGCCGATGGCTTCGCTGCCGTCGGGCGCGCCGTTGGTCAGGTGCGGCGTGGCCGTCATGGTCAAGTATTCGGTGTAGGTGCCGGAGCTATCCGCGCGGATTACCTCCGTTGGCAGCGTGGCCGTGCCAGTGCTGCTGTTCCAGCCTTGATAGATGCGCTCTTCATGCTGCGCATCGAGATAGACGTAGTAGGTGATGTTGCCGGCCGGCGAAGTTTCCTTGGTGGTGCGGCCCAGGGCATCCACCTGGTATTGCGCCACCAGATTTAAGCCTCCGCCCGTCGGCGTGCTCCAACCCGAGGGCAGATTCGTGAACTCGCTGCTATCGGCGGTGTTGACATCGACGATGTCGGTAAGAAGCGCCCCCGTCACCGGATCGTAAGCGTCATACTGAATGTAGCCATCGGGATCTTCTTTGGTCCACTGGGCATTGCCGTATTGGTCGAAGTAGGTCGTGGTTACATCCGCTGCCGTGCCGCCCGGACCATTCTCGGCAGCCGAGATCACCGGCGCCGTGTCGGTCTCGGATTGAATTTGCGCAGAATTGCTGTACCAAGTGTACGAATAGCTGGTCGTCTCCGCTCCCGTACCATCGGTGTTGCGATATACCGTATCACTGGCAATAGGGGCGATGGTCTGGCCGTTGTAGGCATGGGCGTAGTATTGCCAGGTTTCTTGCGGAATCAGTGTTCCCGTCTGGCCCTGCTGAATCTTCTGATCTTGCAGATAATTGACCACGCCGCCCGCCGCCGTCTCCGTCGCCGTGGTCGTCGTGTAATAATCGTAACGCGTAATCAAGCCGCTGCTGTTATTGAGGTATTGATACGAGCCATTGACGTTATCCAGCAGATCGGCATAGCTGTCGTTGTAGCCAGCGACGGCCGATGGCTCGGCAGCGAGAGTCACCTGCCCGTTCGTGTTGTAAGCGTAGAAATTGTCCGTGTGCAAAGCGCTGGACGGATCATAATGATCGTCGAGCATGACCTGCCCGTAGGTGTTGGTGTAGACGGTGTCCGTGCTGCCGTCGGGATTGGTCACGACCGTTTTGGTGTGCCAACTGTCGTAGCCCGCCGCATTGGCGCTGGTGGTGTAGCTGAAGCTGTACGTTCCCAGACCGCCGCTGGTCTGCGAATCGCCGGCCCCTTGCGCGACCTCTTGGGTGACACGCTGCGAGCTGTCGTACTGGAAGTAATTATCGGCATAGGCAGCGACTTGGGTGTCGGTCAGGCTGGACAGGTTGGTTCCCAACGCTCCGATTAGTCGCGTGTACTAGTCGGGATTGAAAACGTATTTGAGACCATCCAGATAGCCGGCTTGGCCGTTGTTGAGGTCGGCTTGCGTGTAATAGCGGTAGTAGCTGGTGTTAAGCACGTTGCCCGAGCCATCCTCAACCGTGGCGGTCATCAGGTCGCCGAGATTGCCGCCATAGGTTTGCGCGCCATCATAGTAGGCATACTGCACCTGCCGAACGATCGTCCAGACGCCCCCGTTGACCTGCGTCCGAAGCGTCACATTACTGAGCAAACCTGCGTTGGGATCAGTAGACGGCAAATAGCTGTACAGCCACGATTCGGTGGTGGTATTGCCGTTGCTGGTCGCCGAACGCTGCATCTCGGCGACATGTCCGTCGCTGGTGTACGACGTGACGCACATCGTCGTGCCATATGGATCGGTGAACTTGGCGAACTGCCCTCGTTGGGCCGTCAACCATGAGGAGCCGAAGCCGTTCATGACGATGGTGTCGCCGCTGGTGTCGATGAGCGTGTACGTATCGTTGCTGCTGTTGTAGGTGAGTGTTGAGCCATCGTTGAGGCGCGGTTGGTAGGCACCATTGACCAGGTCGTAATAGAAGGCGGTATTGCCGTTGGCGAGGAAGATAAGCGTGTTGCTGGTGGAGCCATCGGCCTGGATCAAGTGTGGGGTGTAGGTATCGACCCAGCCGGAGCCGTTGTCGCTGCCGGTGGCGTAGCCGGCGCCGTTGCTCCAGGTGCGTGTCTGCCCCCAATCGAAACCGAAGCCACTGGAGTGCAGGTCCGTGGTGGCGATGGTGGCCACGCCGTCGGCATAGCGGACGGGATAGAGGGTTTCTTGGGCTGGTCCCGAGTTGGGATCATAGGGGAGGTTCTGCACCGTGGCGAAGTCCCTGCTGGGATTGTACTCCATGGTCCGTGGGCCTGCGCTAAGCCCAGGAAGGCTGGGCTGGACGAGGCTACCCTCGTCGCCGGGACAGCCGCAGTTGCAGAGATTGCTAGCCTCGCTGACAAACACCGGCGGCAAAGAGGTGTGTGCGACAGCTAACGGAGCCATCCGCTCTTGGATTGGCAAACCACGAGAAGATGTACCGCTGGCCGACGCTTGGGTAGTGCTGCCCAGGATGGGATTGCTTACGGCCGGTGGATTGACAGCGGGTGCTGTGGGCGCGTTCGCTGCGCCGTCTGTCCAGCCAGACGGCGAATGGAGCAGACCAAAAGCAGCCTCCACGCTTTGAAGGAGACGATTGTCGGCCTGTTGGATAGCCTGAAGCAACGACGAAGGGCTTAGCGCATTGAATTCATCTGTGAGGACCGCCTGGCAGTCCTGGAGCAGGAGGTTGGCTTCCTTGTTGCACAGGCTGGCCAGCGAAGCGGCGGTTGGCGTATTCGTTGATGACGGTTGTACGGCGTTGAGAAGAGTGATCGGGGCTCTCTCCAGATCGTTGCCGAGGCGCGCCAGGTCGTGTTGGAGAGCGGAGGCAGCCTGTCCGGCAAAGCCGGCGTCGAGCATCTCGCGGGTTTCCAGAGTTTCCAGGTTGAGGAGAACGGATTTTCGCCGACTGGAGCGCGCAGGAATCTGCGCAGAGCGCTTCCATACAAACATTTATGCTGTGCCTCAGGTGAAGTTACGCAACGCTGTTATAGGGAGGAAGGAAACGACGTCCTTGACCATCGAGCGAGGAGGAAAAAACTTAGTATTCAATAATTCAATCATCCACTCGGCAACATGTCAACATGAGAAAACTTGCATTTTCTACTTTTTTTCTCTTTCTCATGCTCTGCTTTTTTTCCGTAGACACGGGCTATCCAACTCGCTTCGGAATGGGGGTCAATCGAGAGAAAGAAAAGGGACAGCACACATTAACGATCTATAAAGATCAGATACACGCTGCCCCTTTTTTGATGCTCTTACGGCGGTAGGCACAGCCGAGAGCGGATTTCTCCGCGGACGCGCTCGGCTATTTTTCGTGTGGCGCTTCATACAACACCTTGCCCTTTTCCATGACCTCGCGCAAGTACCAATCGCAATCGCCTTCCTTTAGACCTAGCCTGATCTGGTAGGGCGTCCGAACGTGAACGTCCAGTGAAAATTGACGCTCGAAGGCCAGATCGATGCGGATGGCCTGATCGATGACGTTGCGCGTGGGCATGATGACCATGAGATCAACGTCGCTCTCTTCGTGCGGTTGGCCGTAGGCGTAGGAGCCGAACAGGATGATTTTGTCCGGATGGAAACGTTCAGCAATCTGCCGCGCAAAACGCCGAATGGCGGAGAGTGGGATGTTCGGCGAACGGTAGCGGTACGGCTGAACGTAGGGAACCGGAGTAGATCGTTTCTTTGCCATAGTGTAATTGTATCTATAAAGATCAAATACACGCTGCCCCTTGTTTGATCGATTTAGGGACCTGATTGCGTTGCTGTTTGATAAAGCACGATTGGATCAAGCCGCGTCAGGCCTGCAACTAGGTCGAAATGGGCGTCGGAGGAAATGATGTGAGTCAGTCCGTGATTCTGCATGATCGCCGCATGGATGGCATCGCGCGCCCGCATTCCCCGCGCGGCGTACTGCTGGAAGACCGTGACTGCGGTTTGCATATCGGCCGCAGTGACAGGAAGAATCTGTGGCACGATCGTCATGACGTCTCTTGCCAAGTTGACGGCGTCCGCGTATCGTCCGAGCGCGCCGTATCGGTGCAGAATCTCTTGAATGACTTCTGCATCGATCACCACTTGTAGGCGGCCGCTGGCGATTTGAGTCATCACCCACTGACAAGCGTCGCGGTAGGCATGGGGCGTGCCGGCAGCATACATCGGAACGGCTGTATCCAACAGCGCGGGAGCCGAAGGCGCGCTCATTTACTCGATCGCTCCGCGCGTGATTTCCTGTTCCATCTGTTCCCAATCGGCAACGGGAAGTTCCCGAGACAGAAGCCGTTGCAGCGCCGCCATTCGTGCATCGACCGGTGAGGGCAAGGGGGTGTCGCCGCGGCCAGGGGAGATCACGTGGATTACGATCTCAACTTTTTCGTGTTCCTTCAGCGGCAGTGCCCGCTCTGGCAGGAGCACGCCATTTTCATAGGTTGCTGCCACGGTAAGGGTCATGGACACGGCTCCCGCAATGACCGGCGAGTCTAACTTGTCTCGCCGTACCGACGAATGGAGCTTAACAAAATCAGACCACGGATACCAGGGGCACTCTCATTGCCAATTTATCGCAAGTCTCCGATACTGACTCTACTGCCAGCACCATTTAAACAAACTCGCAAGGCCAAAAGCCAGGAGCCGAACCATGTTTCCCAATGAGCAATCCTCCCCCGCGTTCACGCGCCGTCGTGTTCTGCAAGGCGCTGCGTTGGCGGCCGCCGGCGCCTTCGGCATCGGCAGACACGATCTGCGCGCCGCAGAGCCGGCCATCAAGAACAAACGCCTGAAACAATCGATTGTCCGCTGGTGCTTCGACAAGCACTGGACCCTCGAACAGATGTGCCAGCAAGCCAAGCGGCTCGGCTGCGACAGCGTCGAAATCGTCTCTCCCGTCGATTGGCCGGTCCTGAAAAAACACGGCCTCATCTGCGCCATCGCCCCCAGCCATACGTTCGTCAAAGGGATGAACAATCCCAAATATCACGAGATATGCCTCGACATGATGCGCAAATCCATCGACGCCTGTGCTGAGGCCGGCTTTCCCAACGTCATCACCTTCACCGGATTCCGCGAAGACATTCCCGATGATGTTGGCATCAAGAACTGTGTGGCCGGCTACAAGAAGATCGTCGGCTACGCCGAGAAGAAAAAGGTGACCTTGTGTTTGGAGATGCTCAATAGCCGGGTCGATGAGAACATGAAGGGCCATCCCGGTTACCAGGGCGATCACACCGATTATTGCATCGAGATCCTCAAGCAGGTCGGTTCGCCCCGGCTCAAGCTGCTCTTTGACATCTATCACGTGCAGATCATGGACGGTGATGTCATTCGCCGGATTCGCCAGTATGCGGAATACATCGGCCACATTCACACGGCGGGCAATCCGGGCCGGGGCGAGCTGGACGATACGCAGGAGATCAATTATCCGCCGATCATGCGGGCGCTGGTGGAAGTGAAGTACACAGGCTACGTCGGTCAGGAATTTATTCCGACGCGCGATCCGGTCAAGGGCTTGGAGGAAGCCGTGACGTTGTGCGACGTGTGAACTCTTCATCCGAGCCTGAAGCGTAAGCGAAGAGACGCCTTCGCTTACGCTTCAGGCTCGGATGGTTTTGCGGACGGTACGCCGATTGCTTTTTCCATCTTACAGTGGGATTGACAGCAAAACGACGAGGGTCGAAAGGAGGACTTCATGGGACGGTTAGCTGGTGGCAAGACGGAGGCGCATATCCTACGCTTTCTGGAGGGTCTATCGTTTCCGGCGCACAAAGATGATATCGTTCATGCGGCCCGTAAGAACGGTGCACCGAACGATATTGTTTCTGTTTTGGAGCAATTGCCGGCCAACGAATTCGCCGATGAGCAGGAGTTGATCGCCGTGTATCCGCGTCTCGATTAACTCGGCGCTGCGTCGGCGAACGGCCGGCGTAAGCCGGCTGGTAAGTCCCACCAGCTGGCTTACGCCGGCCGTTCGCCTCGTAGCTACTTCCGTTGGAGGGCATGGGCTGATAGAATATTCCTCAACCCGACCCGATTCGGCGATCGGAACCTTTGCTGTATCATCAGAACGAGCCATGAATTTTCAAATTGACGTTTCCTCAGCCGTGCCCTATCCGGCCGCAGAGCCTCCCGCCAAGTCCGGCGACACTCCGGAAACCGTTGAGTTGCTACGGCAACTCCTCGAAGTGCAGCGCGAGCAGTTGGCCTGTCAACGCGCTGCTCAGGACATGACGGCACGCTGGCGCGCGTTTCTCACGCGCTGGCAGCCGGACTTCCCGGATCTCGCTGACAATTGTAAGAAGGCTCTGCCTCACCTTGAACGCTGCTATGGGCAGCTCCTCCGCGAATTGACCGAAAAGCTCAACGACGAGGAAGAACAGGGACTGGATAACGACTTCGCCTTGCAGGAATTTCTCGACCGTTTCGGCATGCGGCTGGCGCAGCTGGGAACCATCCTCAATCTGGTGGCGCCGCTGGCCGAGGCCGCCAACTCGTCGCAGGGCGAATCGGCGTCGTGACGAGAGTAAAGCCGGGCGAGCGGGGGGCGTAAGCCCCCTGTTGATTCCTAACAGGGGGCTTACGCCCCCCGCTCGCCGATTTTGGGAATTACTGTGACAGTCCCCATCGTAGCCATTGTTGGCCGCCCGAATGTGGGCAAATCGTCATTATTCAACTGGCTGGCGGGTCGGCGCATCGCCATCGTCGATCCGATGGCCGGTGTGACCCGCGACCGCATCTCCGCCCTTGTGCCGGTTGATTCGCGCTACGTCGAGCTGGTGGACACCGGCGGCATCCGCGTCGCCGACGTGGACAATCTGACCGAAGACATCGAACGGCAGATCGCCACGGCCCTCGATCAGGCCCACGTTATTCTCTTCGTCGTCGATGGCCGGGCCGGCATTCTGGGATTGGATGAGGAAGTTGCACAGCGGCTGCGGCACATCAACAAGCCGATTGTATGCGTGGCCAACAAGTGCGACACTGAATCCCTCGATCCGCAGGCTGCCGAGTTTTACAAGCTCGGCTTCGGCAAAGTCGTGTGCGTCAGCGCTCAGCAAAACCGCAATCGAACCGAGCTGATGCGCCTCATTGAGGAAAAGCTGAAGGCAGTGACCGGCGGGACGCCGGTCCCACCCGGCGAGACGCCGGCCCCACCAGCCTTGAAGCTGGCCATCGTCGGCCGGCGCAACACCGGCAAAAGCACGTTCATCAATAGCCTGGCCCAGAGCGAGCGCGTCATTGTCAGCGAAGTGCCCGGCACAACGCGCGACAGTATCGATGTTCGTTTCGAGCGCGACGGCCTGACTTTCCTGGCCATCGACACGGCCGGCGTCCGCAAGAAGAAGAGCCTGCAAAACGACATCGAGTTTTACAGCCTCGCTCGTGCGGAGCGCTCCATCCGCCGGGCCGACGTGGTGCTGTTGTTTCTCGATGCCGCCCAGCGCATCAGCAAGGTGGACAAACAGCTAGCCGAGTACATTTTGGAGCAGCACAAGCCGGCCATCTTCGTCGTCAACAAGTGGGACCTGATGACGCCGATGCCGACAGGCAAGATGGGCAATTACATCCGGGCGACGTTTCCGAGCCTCGATTTCGTGCCCATCGCTTTTGTCACGGCCAAGTCGGGCAAGAACGTGCATACCGTGTTGAACTTGGCGCAACACATTCACAAGCAGGCCAGCGCCCGCATCAGTACCGGCGACCTTAATCGGGTGCTGCGTCAGGCCCTGGAAGCCTCGCCGCCGCCGTTGCGGCAGAACCGCCGTCCCAAAGTCTATTACGCCACCCAGGCCGGCAGCAATCCGCCCACTATCGTCCTGTTCACCAACGGCCCGGAGTTGTTCGATAACACGTATCAGCGCTATCTCCTCAAGACGATCCGTGATCAACTGCACTTCAACGACGTGCCCATTCGTCTGCACCTACGCCGTCGGTCGCGCACGGATCAGGCATCACTCGAAGAGACGCCCGCGCCCTCTGTCGAGGAGCCCAAGCGAACGTCGAAGCGGCAAAAATCGGAGTTGTGGAAGGACATCTAATCATGACCCGCCTATCTCGTCGTCTGCTTCTGGTTTTCGCCTGCATCTTCGCTTTGGTCCCTTGCTTGCGCTGCGGGCTGGTGAATTTGGCCGCTGGCGAGAAGACGCCATCACCGAAGATCGAACATTACAAGGGCAAAGTGACCCCGTTGGCCGATCTGCTGGCCAAGGACGGCGTGCAGCTCGACGCCGAGGCAGCACCGCACTGGCTGGCACTTGTCAGCGAAGATGGCAAAATCTATCCGCTCGTCAAAGACGGCGGTTCGCGCTTGTTCTTTCAGGACCGCGAGCTGCTCAATCGCCCCATGCGACTGACGGGGCGACTGCTGCCCCACAGTCAGCTCTTGCAGGTGACGGCGGTCCACAGCTACGTTAAAGGCGAGTTGAACGACATCTACTACTGGTGCGACGTTTGCTCGATCCGCCGCAACGAGAAGAACATCTGCGAGTGCTGCGGCGGCCCGATGGTGCGGCGCGAAGAACCCATCAAGAAGTAAGAGCTTTAGCCACAGAGGACACAGAGAACACAGAGAAGCAAAAAGAGAGAAGAAAAAGGAAAAGACAGATCATCCGAACATCGCGGATTGGGATGTTTTTTGTTGTTTTTTGTTTTTTTCTTCTCTGCGTTTTTCCTCTCTGTGTTCTCTGTGCTCTCTGTGGTTAGTTTTTCTGCATCCCCGGCGGTTAGGGGCGATAGTAGAGTGCCTCCCCGTTGCTCGGTCCCCGGAGTTGTCCCCATGCCCAAGGATGCCAGATACGGAATGGTTGTCGGAGTGAGTTTGGTGATTGTTGTGGCCGTGTTGTTTTTTCGCAAGGAAGCGCCGGCCATCGATCCGGCCGCTGCCACCATCGTCAAACCCGCCCCGGATCTCTCGCCGCCGCTGCCGGTGAGCAACAGCCGCAGTGTGCAGGCCAAGGCCATGGCCAATTCGCCGTAGTCCGTATTGCGGTTAGCGATGATCTGGGTTCAATGGACATCGCGTAAGCGCAGAACCAAAAACAGAGCCAGAAGCGCGGCGCCCAGCATCGCCACTAGGTTGCCGCGGCTCAGCGAGGCAGACGAGCGCTCCTCTGCTTTCGGAAAGTAATACTCGGCCATGTCCTGTTCACAGAGCCGTTCCTTTGGGAAGCCGGCGTAGGGCGGAAGGGTCAAGGGCGTAGGCTGAAAATGCGGTTGATGTGCGCTCTCCTCCAGCAGCATCCCCTCGAATGCCCAGCGCGACGGCACCATGGAACAGACGACCCGCGCCGCTTCCGTCATGCGGTGAACTGGCTGTAAAGCGCCTCCCAGAATAACCATCAACAACAGCATCACCGGCAAAAGCGACACGGCAGCCGAGGAGCTGCGCGCGACGGCGGAGATCAGCAGCCCCAGCGCGACGCCGACCAGCGCGGACAGTATTAGAAAGTCAAAAAGCGGCTGCCACGGCGCTTTCAATCCGCAACCCCAGTGGACGACGCCCAGAAGCACGGCGCACTGAACCACGCACAGTCCGCCCAGGACCGTTACCTTGGCGGCGAGGTAGGAAACGAGATTCAGACCCACCATGCGCTCACGCTGATAGACTGCCCACTCACTGACGATCTCGCGCACCGCGTTGGAGCAGCCGAACCACAGAGCCGCCAGCATTTGCAGAAACAGAGTGATCGCGATCGCGGTGGCGACATCGACCCAGTTGTTCTCATGGACAGCAGTGCTGGCCTGCTTACCGTAAACCAAGACGATCAGTCCGGCGATCAGCGGCGCCTGAGCCAGCAGGACCGCCGTGTTGAGCGTGCTGCGTCGTTTGATGGCCAGCGAACGGCGGACCAGGGTCCACCACTGCGCCAGCGCGCCGGGCACCTTCCCCTTCGCTTCCGGCAGTGGCGGCAACAGTTGACGTTTGCCGCGCTCAATGACAAATTCGCGCTGGTAGTCCGAGCCGGTGTACGCGCGCGCCCATTCTTCGGTTTTACGTGCGGCCAGTCCGCGCAGCATGGCGTTGGGATCGGCTTCCGTCTCGGATCGCGGCTGGCCCGTGAAAAAGCGGATCGCGTCGGGATAAGCGGGGCCGTAGTAGGCCAACCTCCCCGGTTGGACCGAGTTGGCATCGCGCGAGAGCAGGGCGAGGTTATCGAGCAGGCGGAATGCTTCCAGCGATGGCTGATGCAGCGTGAGAATGACTGTCTTGCCGGAGTCGGCCAACTCGCGCAGCAGTCGCATGACCGACAACGCTTCCTCCGACGACAACCCCGAGGTCGGCTCATCGAGAAACAGCACCAGCGGGTCGGTTAATAATTCCAGCGCTAGGTTGACGCGCTTGCGCTGGCCGCCGCTGATGCCACGCTGGCCGGGTGCGCCGATTAAAACGTCTTCCGTCCCTTTTAGACCGAGCTGCCGCACGACCTCGGCGAGGCGCTCCTTGAGAACGGCGGCGCGGCAAGCGGAGGGCAATCGAAGACGAGCGCCGTAGGTGAGCACCTGACGGACGGTCAGCTCGTGGTGAAGAATGTCATCCTGCGGAACATAGCCGAGCCGGCCGGAGAGCTGGTGATAGTGAGCGTACAAATTCTTGCCGTTGTACAACACCTCGCCGGCAGCCGGCGGCGTGTAGCCGTTGAGCGCCCGCAGCAGCGTCGTCTTGCCTGCTCCACTCGGCCCCATGATGCCGACCAGTTCGCCGGGAAAGACGGTGAGCGACACGTCTTGAAGCAGCCGCCGCCGTCCTGCGTCCACGGCCACCCCGCGCGCCCGGATGGTCACTTCACCCGGCGACGGCAAGGTGGAGGGAGCGATTGCGGGACGCGGTTTGTTATCGTTGCGTTCGTATTGCTGTAGGATGCGTCGCGCCGGCACCGGCAGCCAGCCGAGATACACGAGATCGGTTTCCGAGAGCGGGGCACGGCTCACCTTGCGATGGGGATTGCCCAGCGCGGTGCCGTGGGCCGAGTTAAGATCCTCGATCCACGCCCGCCCCGATGCGAGAACAACACGGGCGTGATACGGAGAAATCACCGGATAATCCAGCACCAGATCGTTATCCGCCGCCCGGCCAATGCGCAGGATGCCTGTATCGGATACCGGCGCAGGCGTCGCGCTGGGCCACGGCATCGGCACATCCGGTCCGAGGGTGATCCGATCCGCCGGCGTTACCCGGGCACGGTGTTGGACTCGTCTGCCGTTGACGAAAGTGCCGGCCGCGGCTCCCAGGTCTTCGAGGACGAAGCCGCGCGGCGTGCGGAATATTCGGCAATGATGAGGAGCGACGGCCTGTTCCTCGATGACTACATCACAATCGGCGGCGCTACCAATCACCCAGCGTTGTTTCGGCGTCATGCACTCAGTCAGCTATGCTCAATGGTGTGAAGATCAAGTAATGTGGGCTATCTGTACATTGTAACAGATGGCAAGAATGCTACAACGAGGTGATTACTCTACCTACCAGCCCGAAGCGTAAGCGAGGGCCGCCCTCGCTTACGCTTCGGGCTGGTCAAGAACGCTGTGAGCCCGCTTTCTGGGCAACTGACGAAATAGCAGGAGGTTACTTGGTAAACGTGATGCGACGGAGGTCGTAGAGGTATTGGCCACCGCCGTGATAAAATCGGGTAGGACGGGACTTGCCGTCGAAAGAAAAACAAATCTTCAGGCGATCACCGTTTTGCTCGTAGATGCCGTAACAGGTATAGAATCCGATGTTGTCCGCGCTTCGGATCTTCAACCGCAACCGCCCGGCACCTTCGTCAATGATACCCAATCTTTCGAGACTAATCTCGCCTCTACTTAAATCGAGTACACCTTTGAAGTAACTTCTCCATTCTCCACTCAGGTCTAGCCTCTGTTGCACCATCTCTCCCGATACCTTCTTCGGCCCATCCCCCGAAACTGCCATCGCCACCGTCAGGATCATCGCCAGTGCCGACATCACGTCTACCCTCCATCTGCATCTATCGTATTCGTTGCAATTATTCCGCTCTTACAATAGGTTTAGCGCCGCGCCGAAACCGGCTTTTCGCTCCGCATCGAGGGGCCATTGCGATTGGGAGGTTCGATGCCGAGCAGATGGCGCACGAAAAAGTCTTGTTCCCGCCGCCGGGCATAGCCGCCGGGAGTGCCGTGGCCGACGCCGGGAACAACGACCAGCTCGAAATCCTTGCCGGCCTTGATAAGGGCGTTGACTACTTGCATCGTCGAAGCGGGATCGACGTTACGGTCCAGCTCACCGACGGTCAAGAGCAGCTTGCCTTGCAATTTGTGCGAGTTGGTGACGTTGGATTGCTCGGCATAGTGAGGGCCAATCGGCCAGCCCATCCACAATTCGTTCCACCAGATCTTGTCCATGCGGTTATCGTGGCAGCCGCAATTCGCCGAGGCGGCCTTGTAGAAATCGGGATAAGCGAGGATGGCGCCAAGCGCGTTCTGTCCGCCGGCAGAACCGCCGTAGATGCCGATGCGGTTGAGATCCATATAGGAATATTTCGCCGCCGCCGCTTTGATCCACAGAATGCGATCCGGCAAGCCGGCGTCGCCGAGGTTTTTGCAACACACATCATGAAACGCTTTGGAGCGATAGTTGGTGCCCATGCCGTCGATCTGCACGACAACGAAGCCCAGCTCCGCCAACTGCTGTGGATAGAAGAACGGCCGAAATCCCTTGGGCACAAAGGCGCCCTGCGGCCCGGCGTAGATTTGCTCAATTATGGGATACTTTTTGTTGACATCGAGGTCTGTTGGCCGGAAGATGACGCCGTAGATGTCGGTTTTGCCATCTCGGCCCTTGGCGACGAAGCGCTCCGGCGTTTTCCAGCCTATTTTCATAAGGGCGCTAATGTCGGCCCGCTCTAGCTCGCAAATGCGCTTGCCGTCCGAGACGCGGCGCAGCTCCGTCACCGGAGCCATGTCCACACGAGAATAAGTATCGACGAGATAACGGCGGTCCGGCGAATAATCGACGCTGTGCGTGCCATCACCGTCGGTTAAACAGACAAGCCCGCTGCCGTCGAAATTAATCCGGCAATAGTGGATGTAATACGGATCTTGGCCGGGGTGGATGCCGCCGGCCCGGAACCAGATCTGCCGAGCTTCTTCATCAACGACTATGCCTGGCCCAGTTCTTTGACCGTCGCTGCGCACCACCCAGCTGCCTTTCGTGATTTGGTTTTTGACTTCCCCTGTTGCGGCGTCATAGAGATAAAGGTGATTCCAGCCGTCGCGCTCGGACATCCAGATGATCTCATTGGTCGAATCGAGAAAGTGAAGGAAAAACTTGCTGCTGTAATCGATGAACGTCTTACTCTGCTCATCGATGAGGGCGCGGGCGACTCCGCTTTCGGCATCGACCGCGATGAGGCGAAGCACTTGATGGCCGCGCTGATTGTAGACGAAGGTGAAGCGCCGCGAATCGGGCATCCAGTGTACCGTCCCTATACTTTCCATCCAGGGATTGGGGAACAAATCGTCCTTGATTGGGATTTCTTTGCGTGCGTCGATGTCGAATAGGTGCGGTTTCGTGATGGGGATGCGATCACCGGGCTTAAGATAATCGAACGAATGTAGTTTTGGCTGCAACTGATCGCGGGGCGAGGACTCAATGAGATAAACCTTGTGTTCTTGTCCCTTCGCCGTACGCATGGCTACGAGCTTCTTGCCATCCGGCGACCAGAAGACGCGCTCGGAATAGCTGTCGTCGGCATTGCCGTTCCAACTCAGGATCGATTCCTTGCCGGTTTCTCGATTACGGAGATGCAAATTGTGGTCCTTGATAAACACGGTCCATTTGCCATCGGGAGAGTCGGCGCGGGGGCGGTCTCCACGCTGTCGCCTCGGCGGCGTCTCTCGGTCTTTCTTCTGGGTAGACCGCTCGGGGGACTCATCCTTTGTGAGCGTGTAGTTCTTGAGATCACACTTCCAACGCATCTCGCCGATACGGAAGCGCAGTTGGCTGTTGTCCTCCGAGAAATCCAGATCCTCAATCGACAGATGGGTGCCACGATGTTGTTCGCCCGTCGCTTTGCTGAGAGCGGTTGCCAGGGCCGTATGATCGAAGGCAAGCCGGCGTTCGCCTTTGACAGCATCCACGAAGACGAATTCGCGAGCTTCGTCGGGCAAATCGTTGCGATACCAGAAGCGGCGATTGTCCGCAAGCCAATGAGGTGTTACACGATCCTTAAAGACCTTTTTGCGCGTCAGATCGGACAGCTTGCCCGACCGTTCGTAGTCCGCTGCGGTTCCCTGACCATGAACCGGCGCCAGCGCGGAGGAGACGCAGAGTACAAGGATTGCGAACAATAGACGATGGGACAGCATGGCAGTGTCTCGTGAGACTATCGTTGTTAGCGGCGCGCCGGTTTATCGTTTCGCGCGAAACGATAAACCGGCGCGGTGAGAAGGAAACTCGGTGTCCGCTCAATGCTCGTGCCGATCTTCAGCTCCCGCGGCCGACAGCTCAATCGGTTGACCGTGCGGTGTATGAAGGTAGGCTCTTCGCCATAGCTCCTTGCGGCGCTGCATCGCCGCGCCGCTCACCAGTCCCTTTTCGGCGCAGAGTCGTTCCAGGGCGTTGAGCCAATGATGGTAGTAGCTATGCCCCAGATCCGGGTCGCCTCCTTCTTGTGCCACCT
>Ga0070739_10005086_pt1 | contig 15223 bp, 11 predicted proteins | sample Coa_R1_7_FD_66445 | JGI IMG/M metagenome (GOLD analysis project Ga0070739, IMG submission 66445) | Surface soil microbial communities from Centralia Pennsylvania, which are recovering from an underground coalmine fire - Coalmine... | ecosystem: Environmental > Terrestrial > Soil > Unclassified ... | reverse complement strand
GCAGCCAGGCGACGTTCGCCGCGCGATACGTGAGGGACGGGAAGGCAATTTGGTGATATTCGTCGTCGACGCGTCCGGTTCGATGGCCGCCCGCGACCGGATGGCCGCGGTCAGCGGCGCCACGCTGTCGCTGCTGCGCGATGCCTACCAGCGCCGCGACAAGGTCGCGGTGATCACCTTCCGCGAGCTGGGTGCGCAGTTGCTGCTCCCGCCGACCTCGTCGGCGCACATCGCCGGCCGCCGGTTGGCGCACTTCGATACCGGCGGCAAAACCCCGCTGGCCGAAGGCTTGCTGGCTGCCCGCGAATTGGTGGTGAGGGAGAAGGTGCGCGACCGAGCCCGCCGACCGCTGGTGGTAGTGCTGACCGACGGGCGGGCCACCGCCGGCCCAGATCCGTTGGGCCGCAGTCGGTTAGCGGCTGCACGTCTGGTTGCCGAGGGCGCATCCGCGGTGGTCGTCGACTGCGAGACGTCCTACGTGCGATTAGGACTCGCCGAGCAATTGGCTGTGCAGCTGGGAGCGCCGACGATGCGGCTGGATCAGTTGCGTGCCGATCGTCTGACCCATGCTGTGCGCCGTGTGGCCTGAGCGGGTGGAGTAAACGCTTATGCCACAAGGCCGTCCACTGCAGGTTCCCGACGATGGGCTGACCACGCGGGCGCGGCGCAACCTGCCGGTGCTCGCCGTGCACACCGGTGCCGGCAAGGGCAAGTCGACCGCCGCGTTCGGGATGGCGATGCGCGCGTGGAACGCCGGCCTGGACATCGCAGTGTTCCAGTTCGTCAAGAGTGCGAAATGGAAGGTCGGCGAAGAGGAGGCTTTCCGCCAGCTTGGCCGGGTGCACGACGAACAGGGCATCGGCGGCCCGGTGCAGTGGCACAAGATGGGTGCCGGCTGGTCCTGGTCGCGCAAACCCGGCAGTGTCGACGATCATGCCGCCGCGGCCGCCGACGGGTGGGCAGAGATCGCGCGCCGACTCGCCGGGCAACAGCACGACTTCTACGTGCTCGACGAGTTCACCTACCCACTCAAGTGGGGCTGGGTCGACGTCAACGAAGTGGTCGACACGCTGCTGGCCCGCCCTGGCCGACAGCATGTGGTGATCACCGGGCGTGACGCCGCGCCGCGGCTCGTCGCGGCCGCTGACCTGGTTACTGAGATGAGCAAGGTCAAGCACCCGATGGACGTCGGCCGCAAAGGCCAGAAGGGCATCGAGTGGTGAGCTCCGTTGCATTGCCCGGCGAAACTCTTCCCGCCGAGACTTCTCCCGGCGAGACTTCTCCCGGCGAGACTTCTCCCGGCGAGCGGGCGTGTTTGTACGTCGACACGCCGCTGACGCCGTCATTATGCGCCCGCTCGCGGCATAGGGCGAGACGGTGAGCGCTCCCGCCGTCGTTATCGCCGCGCCGGCATCTGGGAGCGGAAAGACCACTGTCGCAACGGGTTTGATGGGGGCATTGCGACAGGCTGGTCACCGGGTCGCGGGATTCAAGGTTGGCCCGGACTTCATCGATCCTGGCTATCACGCGCTGGCCTGCGGGCGGCCCGGGCGCAACCTCGACCCAGTCTTGGTGGGAGAACAGCTAATTGGCCCGCTATACGCCCACGGCGCTGTCGGTGCCGACATCGCCGTCGCCGAAGGCGTCATGGGTTTGTTCGACGGACGCATCGGCCCTGACCCGACTATCCCCGCGGCAGGGTCCACCGCCCGCGTCGCAGCCCTACTCGGCGCCCCGGTGATCCTGGTGGTCGACGCGCGCGGCCAAAGTCACAGCATCGCTGCACTGCTGCACGGGTTCTCGACGTTCGACGCCGCCACCCGCATCGCCGGCGTTGTGCTAAACCGGGTCGGATCACCCAGGCACGAACAGGTGCTGCGACAAGCCTGCGAGCACGCCGGTGTCGCCGTTTTCGGCGCCATACCCCGAACCGACCAAATCGAGTTGCCCACCCGGTATCTGGGCCTCATCACCGCCGTCGAATACGGTCGCCGCGCGCATGAGGCAGTCGACGCGATGACGACACTGATTTCTCGCCACGTCGATGTCGGCGCCGTCGCGGCCGCCGCGGCCAGCCGGGTCGCTGATCCGCCCTGGGATCCGTTCGCCGCAGTTGGTGACGTCGAGCGCACTTCTGTCACCGTGGCGCTGGCAGCGGGCAAGGCGTTCAGTTTCGGCTACGCCGAGCATGCGGAACTGTTGCGGGCCACCGGTGCCGACGTCGTCGAATTCGACCCCTGTGTGGACTCCTTGCCCGATGGCAGTGCCGCCGTCGTTCTGCCGGGCGGCTTCCCCGAGCAGTTCACGGCGGAGCTGTCCGCGAACAACGTTGCCCGCCAACAAATCAAGACACTGGCCCTCGCGGGCGCGCCGGTGCACGCGGAATGCGCAGGGCTGACCTATCTCGTCTCCGAGCTCGACGGTCACCCGATGTGCGACATCCTGGCCGGATCGGCACGATTCAGTGAGCATCTGACGTTGGCTTACCGCGACGCCGTTGCGGTGAGTGAGTCGCCGCTGTATCACACCGGACAACGTGTTGTCGGCCACGAATTCCACCGCACTGCAGTCACTTTCACCGACACCTACCAACCGGCGTGGGTATATCGCGGCCGGGAAGCAAACGCCATGCAAGACGGAGCGGTGCACGCGGGTGTACATGCGTCGTACCTGCACAGCCATCCGGCGGCCACACCGCAGGCGGTGGCCCGTTTCGTCGCGCACGCTTCAGGCCGCAGGCTTTAGCTCGATGGTGGCGACCCGCTGCGCCCGGCGGCGCCGCGCTTGCGATCGCCACTGTGCCCGATGGTGGCGACCCGCTGCGCCCGGCTGCGCCGCGCTTGCGATCGCCACTGTGCCCCATGGTGGCGACCCGCTGCGCCCGGCTGCGCCGCGCTTGCGATCGCCACTAAACTCGCCGGGTGACGACGCCCGAGAATGCCTATCTGGCCGGTTTGCGGCTGGCCGGCAAGAAGGTCGTCGTCGTCGGCGGCGGCACCGTTGCCCAACGCCGCCTTCCGCTGCTCATTGCCAGCGGTGCCAACGTGCATGTCATCACCCGCAGCGCCACCCGGGCTGTCGAAGCCATGAGCGGAATCACCTTGGCGCTGCGCGATTATCGCGACGGCGACCTCGACGGAGCTTGGTACGCCATCGCGGCCACCGACGACCCGCCCGTGAACGCCGCCGTCGTCGCCGAGGCCGAGCGCCGGCACATCTTCTGCGTGCGCGCCGACATCGCCGTCGAGGGCACCGCGGTCACCCCGGCGACATTCGACTACGCCGGCCTGTCCGTGGGCGTGCTGGCGGGAGGCCAGCACCGCCGCTCCGCGGCGATCCGCTCGGCCATCCGCGAAGCCCTGCAACAGGGCCTCATCACTGCCGACACCGACGACGTCGTGCCGGGCGGAGTGGCGCTGGTCGGCGGCGGGCCAGGCGACCCGGAACTGATCACCGTGCGCGGTCGGCGCTTGCTGGCCCAAGCCGACGTGGTGGTCGCTGACCGGCTCGCACCACCGGAACTGCTTGCCGAGCTGCCCCCGCACGTCGAGGTGATCGACGCCGCCAAGATCCCGTACGGGCGGGCCATGGCCCAAGACGCCATCAACGCCGTCATGATCGAGCGGGCCAAGGCCGGCCAGTTTGTCGTGCGTCTCAAAGGCGGTGACCCGTTCGTCTTCGCCCGCGGCTACGAAGAACTTCTCGCGTGCACCGACGCCGGGATCCCTGTGACCGTCGTGCCGGGTGTGACAAGTGCCACAGCAGTGCCGGCGCTGGCCGGCGTTCCGGTCACCCATCGGGCCGTCTGCCACGAATTTGTCGTGGTCAGTGGCCATATTGAGCCGGGGCACCCCGAATCGTTAGTGAATTGGGACGCATTGGCCGCCATGACGGGCACCATTGTTTTGCTGATGGCGGTGGAGCGCATCGAGCAATTCAGCGAGGTTCTGTTAAAAGGCGGCCGACCAGCGGGTACGCCGGTGCTGGTGGTTCAGCACGGCACGACAGCCGCGCAGCGGACGTTGCGGGCCACGTTGGCCGACGCTCCAGAGAAGATTCGCGCCGAGGGAATTCGCCCTCCCGCGATCATCGTCATCGGTGCAGTGGCGGCATTCGGCGCTTAAGCGATTCTTAAGAATACTGTAGGGTAGCTCCTTATGACGGCTCTCAACGATGCAGAGCGGGCAGTCCGGCACGCCATGACAGAAGGCCCGAAACGGGCGGTGCCGATGCGCTCCGGACAGGAAGCTTTGGACCGTACGAGCAGGTATTCCCCGACGTGGTTGCCGTCGTGGCGGTTCGTCGCTGCGGTTATCGCGATCGGCGGCATGCAGTTGATGGCGACCATGGACGGCACCATCGCGATCGTCGCACTTCCCAAGATTCAGAACGAGCTGAGCCTGTCTGACGCCGGGCGAAGCTGGGTGATCACCGCCTATGTGCTGACCTTCGGCGGGCTGATGCTGCTGGGTGGCCGCCTCGGCGACACCATCGGCCGCAAGCGCACCTTCCTCGTCGGTGTCGCGTTGTTCACGATCGCCTCGGCGTTGTGCGGTATTGCCTGGGACGAGGCGACCTTGGTCATCGCCCGACTGCTGCAAGGCATCGGCGCGGCCATCGCCTCGCCGACGGCGCTGGCGCTGATCGCCACCACCTTCCCGAAGGGCCCGGCACGCAACGCGGCGACGGCGGTGTTCGGCGCGATGACCGGCGTCGGCTCGGTGATGGGCCTGGTGGTCGGTGGGGCGCTCACCGAGGTGTCGTGGCGGCTGGCGTTTTTGGTCAACGTGCCGATCGGGCTGGTCATGCTCTACCTGGCCCGCATCACGCTGCGGGAAACCTACAGGGAGCGGATGAAGCTCGACGCGATGGGAGCCGTGCTGGCCACGGTGGTGTGTACGGCAGCGGTGTTCGGCTTCTCGATGGGCCCCGAAAAGGGCTGGATTTCGACCATCACCATCGGTTCTGGTGTCGTAGCGGTCGCCGCGTTCATCGCGTTCGCGATCGTCGAGCGCACGGCCGAGAACCCGATCGTGCCTTTCGACCTGTTCTTCGACCGCAACCGGCTAGCCACGTTCGCGGCCATCTTCCTGGCCGGTGGCGTGCTGTTCACGCTGACCGTGCTGATCGGACTGTACGTGCAGGACATCATGGGCTACAGCGCCCTTCGCGCGGGTATTGGCTTCATCCCGTTCGCCATCGCGATGGGCATCGGCTTGGGTGCGTCGTCGCAGCTGGTGTCGTGGTTCCCGCCACGCGTGGTGGTCATCGCCGGCGGTGTGCTGGTGCTGGGCGCGATGCTGTACGGCTCGACGATGAGCGGGAACATGCCGTATTTCCCGAACCTCGTGATGCCCATCGTCGTCGGCGGGATCGGCATCGGCCTGATCGTCGTCCCGCTGGCGCTGTCGGCGATCGCGGGCGTCGGGTTCGACCGGATCGGGCCCACCTCGGCGATCGTGCTGATGCTGCAGAACCTGGGCGGCCCGGTGGTGCTGGCCATCATCCAGGCCGTCATCACGTCGCGCACCCTCTACCTAGGCGGCACCACCGGCCCGGTGAAATACATGAATGCCGCGCAATTGCACGCCCTTGACCACGGCTACACCTACGGCCTGCTGTGGGTGGCCGGCGTGGCCGTCATCGTCGGCGGCGCGGCGCTGCTGATCGGCTACTCCGCCGCACAGGTGGCGCACGCGCAAGAAGTCAAAGACGCCCTGGACGCCGGAGAGCTGTAACTCCCTTCCGCGAAACGAATGCCACGGTCGTGATCCGCCGCGGATCACAGCCATAGCTGCTGTTTGGCGGACCGCCAAGGCTCACCGATACGCATGCGCGCGACCTGCAGCGCCCGGCTTCGCCGCGCTTGCAATCGCCGCATAGGCTTGCGCGCTGTGATCACCCGGATGTCCGAGCTGTTCTTGCGCACGCTGCGTGACGATCCCGCCGACGCCGAAGTCCCCAGCCACAAGCTGCTGATCCGCGCCGGCTACATCCGGCCCGTCGGCCCGGGCCTGTACAGCTGGCTGCCGCTCGGCCTGCGGGTCCTGCGCAAGATCGAGCGTGTCGTGCGCGAAGAGATGAACGCGATCGGCGGGCAGGAGATCCTGTTTCCCGCGCTGCTGCCGCGCGCCCCATACGAGGCGACAAACCGGTGGACCGAATACGGGGACAGCGTGTTTCGCCTCAAAGATCGCCGCGGCAACGACTATCTGCTCGGCCCGACGCACGAAGAGCTCTTCACCCTCACGGTCAAGGGTGAATACAGCTCCTACAAAGACTTCCCGTTGGTGCTCTACCAGCTCCAGAACAAGTACCGCGACGAAGCGCGCCCGCGCGCCGGCATCCTGCGCGTCCGCGAATTCCTGATGAAGGATTCCTATTCGTTCGACATCGACGACGCCGGGCTCAAAGCCGCCTACCACGCGCACCGCGAGGCTTACCAGCGCATGTTCGACCGGTTGCAGGTGCGCTATGTCATCGTCTCGGCGGTATCGGGCGCGATGGGCGGCAGCGCCTCCGAGGAATTTTTGGCCGAGAGCCCGGTGGGCGAGGACACGTTCGTGCGCTGCCTCGAATCCGGTTATGCCGCCAACGTCGAGGCCGTCGTCACAGCGCGCCCTGAATCGTTGCCCATCGACGGCCTGCCCGAGCCGGTGGTCTACGACACCGGCGATACCCCGACCATCGCCACCCTGGTCGAGTGGGCCAACGGCGCCGACCTCGGTCGCACCGTCACCGCGGCCGACACCCTGAAGAACGTGATGCTCAAGGTTCGCGAGCCGGGCGGGGACTGGGAGCTGTTGGGTATCGGGCTGCCCGGTGACCGTGAGGTCGACGACCGCCGCCTGGGCGCCGCACTCGACCCGGCTGAGTACAAGCTGCTCGACGACGACGACTTCGCCAAATACCCGTTTCTGGTGAAGGGCTATATCGGCCCGAAAGCGTTGCAGAAAAAAGGCATTCGCTATCTCGTCGACCCCCGCATCGTCGACGGGACCAGCTGGATCACCGGAGCCGACGAGCGCGGTAAGCATGTCGTCGGGCTGGTCGCCGGCCGCGACTTCACCGCCGACGGCACCATCGAGGCCGCCGAGGTGCGTGACGGCGATCCTTCTCCCGACGGTGCCGGGCCGCTGGTGTCCGCCCGCGGCATCGAGATCGGCCACATCTTCCAACTCGGCCGCAAATACACCAACGCGTTCACCGTCGACGTGCTCGGCGAAGACGGCAAACCCGTGCGGCTGATCATGGGCTCCTACGGCATCGGGGTGTCCCGGCTGGTGGCCGTCATTGCCGAACAGCACCACGACGAGCTAGGCCTGCGCTGGCCGTCGAGCGTTTCGCCGTTCGACGTCCACGTGGTGATCGCCAACAAGGACGCCGAGGCTCGCGCAGGGGCCACTAGCCTGGCCGCCGACCTGGACCGGTTGGGCATCGAGGTGCTGCTCGACGACCGTCAGGCCTCGCCGGGCGTCAAATTCAAGGACGCCGAGCTGCTCGGTGTGCCGTGGATCGTGGTGGTGGGGCGGGGCTGGGCCGACGGCGTGGTCGAGCTGCGCAACCGCTTCAGCGGCCAAACCCGCGAGCTGACAATCGGTGTCTCACTGGCTACCGATATCACCGCGGCGATATCGAGCTGACCGCGGCGCTGTCGAGTCTGCGCTCAGCGCGCCGAGTCTGCGCCTATAGCGTGAGCCGGCGCGGATAGCCCGCCGTGGACGCGGTCTCGGTGCCACAGCCGCAGAGTCGGTGCAGTGAACGCGGACTCGATGCCCGAGGGGGCCTACTCGTTGCCGCCGGGGAATGCCTTCGTCACCGGCCAGGCGCCAAGCTCGCGGTTCCACCGGGCAGCCATCACCGCGCTTTGCGTAAGCGCCGTTACTGCAAATGACCGGCGATCCGGAGCTTTCGCCTGCTCGACCACGGCGCGCCAAGCGACCGCGGCATCGTTTTCCATCCGGACTGCCAAGCGCGCGGCATCGGTCGCGTTGTTCACCGGGAAGGGCAGCTGATAGCCCGCGGCCGCGACGGGCCCGGTGACCGAACGGGCCGCAAGCATGGCGATCACCGCATCGCGACGCCGGCGATGCTGGTTGAGCGCCTCCGCGACCATCGCGTTGAGATCAGGCATGGTATGCGCCGACACGATGCCGTAGCCGTAGACCACCGAATGCTCGGTGACCAGCGCGTCGCACAGGGCTGCGTCCTCGGAGTCGCCCGGCCGGGCAGAGGTGGTTGGGGTCGGTTCGGTCGACGTCACGGCGACGACCCTTTCGGCACCAGTGCAACCGTGTAGGCCGCGGTACATGCGGCGGCGATCGATGCCAGCAGCCCGGCACGATAACCCGACGACGCGATCGCCAGTCCAGTGGCGGAATCGGCGGAGGCCCGCAGCGAGTTCACCACGTCGGCCAGCGACGGCGGCGGCGCCGCCGCTGCGCTAGTAGTCGGACTAGAGGAAGCGCTCGAGGGGGTCGTCGCCCGCCCAAGGACCCGCTGGATCTCGGTCTCCAGCTCCGCCGCATGCCGGGAACGTTCCGCGGCGACCTCCTGCAACGCGGCAGCCATTTGCGGCGCCTGACCCCCTGCGGCCGCCGCGGCAGCCAGCTCGCTGTCGTGTCGGGCCGCCTTCACCTGCGATTCCAGATCGTCGACATTGGGAGGTGGCGGTGGAGAGCCGCAGGCCGACGCGACCACCCCGACCGCGGCAAGAGCGGCGCCGCCGGCCAGTATGCGTCTCCTGCTCACGACCGGCACTGCGCTTGGCACAGCAACATCCTGCCATTGCTCGCTCGCCGTGAAGGCGCCGGACGAGTCGCGGTCGGCGGCTGCGATCGCCGCTGAGATGCGTTTCCTGGCGTATCGTTGGTAGCTGATTCCCCTGGAACGCCGACTGTCGCGCGCCGGAGGGTCGCCGGAGCCCTTCGCCGGCGACATCGAGCCGATGACCGGACAACTCAAGATGAGGAGCTCGCCGTGACCACGGGGCTGCCTTCGCAGAATGAGGTAATCGAGCTACTCGATGGAGAGTTCGCGCGCGCCGGTTACGAGATCGAAGACGTCGTCATCGATGCGCGACGCCGCCCGCCACGCATCGCGGTCATCGTCGACGGCGACGAACCGCTTGACTTGGACACCATCACCACGTTGTCGCACACCGCATCGAGGTTGCTGGACAGTGTCAAAAGCATCCGAGGTCAGTATGTCCTCGAGGTCAGTTCGCCCGGTGTCGACCGGCCGCTGACCAGCGAGAAACACTTCCGGCGCGCGCGCGGCCGCAAGGTTCAGGTGGCATTGACAGACGGATCGCAGCTGGTTGGACGGGTCGGCGAGACGCACGGCAGCACCGTGCTGCTCGTAGTCCGCGACGACCGTGGCCGCGACTGGGCAGTGCGTAAGGTCGCGCTGGACGACATCGCGAAAGCCGTTGTGCAGGTTGAGTTTTCGCCGCCCAACCAACGAGAGTTGGAGCTGGCGACTCTGGGCGCCGGAACGGAGGCCGGGACATGAACCGCGCCAGCGGCGATGCAGAGCGCAGCGAGGAGGAGCGGCGCTGATGAACATCGACATGGCCGCGCTGCACGCGATTGAAGCGGACAAGGGCATCTCCGTCGACGTCGTCGTCGACACGATCAAATCCGCGCTGCTCACCGCCTACCGCCACACCGAAGGACACCAACCCGACGCGCGCATCGACATCGACCGCAAAACCGGTGTGGTCCGGGTAATCGCCCGCGAAACCGACGAGGACGGCAACGTCATCAGCGAATGGGACGACACCCCTGAAGGATTCGGGCGGATCGCGGCGACCACCGCCCGCCAGGTGATCCTGCAACGACTACGTGACGCCGAAAACGAGCGTAACTACGGCGAGTTCTCCACCCGAGAGGGTGAGATCGTCGCCGGAGTGATCCAGCGCGACAGCCGCGCCAACGCCCGCGGCCTGGTCGTGGTTCGGCTGGGCAGTGAAACCAAGGGCTCCGAAGGTGTGATCCCGGCCGCCGAACAGGTTCCCGGGGAGACCTATGAGCACGGCAACCGGCTGCGCTGCTATGTGGTCGGGGTGACTCGCGGCGCGCGCGAGCCTCTGATCACCTTGTCGCGCACCCACCCCAACCTGGTGCGCAAGCTGTTCTCGCTCGAAGTCCCCGAAATCGCCGACGGGTCGGTGGAGATCGTCGCCGTAGCCCGCGAAGCCGGCCACCGCTCCAAGATCGCCGTGCGGTCGAACGTTTCGGGCCTGAACGCCAAGGGTGCCTGCATCGGGCCGGTGGGGCAGCGGGTGCGCAACGTGATGAGCGAGCTCTCCGGGGAAAAGATCGACATCATCGACTACGACGAGGACCCGGCCCGTTTCGTCGCCAACGCGTTGTCGCCGGCGAAGGTTGTCTCGGTGTCGGTGATCGACGAGGCGGCGCGGGCCGCCCGGGTGGTGGTGCCCGATTTCCAGTTGTCGTTGGCCATCGGGAAAGAAGGGCAAAACGCCAGGCTGGCGGCGCGGCTCACCGGCTGGCGAATCGACATCCGCGGCGACACGCCGGCGCATCCGGCGAGCCAACCCGATCACGGCGCCAGTCACGGGATGGCCCACGACCGCTGAACCCGGTCGCCATGCGGGAAGAGCGTCCCGGGTGGTTCAGACCGGGCCTGCGGTGGCGGTAGACTGTGCCGTGATCCAGCGCGAGACTTCGGGGTCGACGCATCGGCGCACCGATGGACCGGTGCGCACGTGTGTCGGGTGCCGAAAGCGAGAGTTGGCCGTCGAACTGCTTCGCGTGGTAGCTGTGTCGGACGGGAACGGCAAATATGCCGTGATCGTTGACCCAGCAGGTACCCTTCCGGGGCGGGGTGCGTGGCTGCATCCCGTTTCGCAATGCGCGCGGGAAGCGATCCGGCGACGAGCTTTCGCCCGAGCGCTGCGCATCGCCGGTTCACCGGACGCCTCCGCGGTGGTCGAGTACTTGGATTTTCTGAGTACGCTCGAACGACGCGGCAACAGAACAGGTAGCAAAGAACATGAGTACACCGTGAAGTCCCGATGACCATGCGTCATAGCTAAACCCGAGGCGCGGCCCACCACCGCTGTCGCCTCATGGACAGGAGAAGTAGTGGCAGGCAAGGCCCGCGTACACGAGTTGGCCAAGGAACTCGGTGTTACCAGTAAGGAAGTTCTCGCCCGGCTAAGCGAACAGGGCGAATTCGTCAAATCAGCGTCGTCGACGGTAGAAGCGCCCGTCGCGCGTCGGCTGCGTGAATCGTTCGGCGGAGGGAAAGCCGCTGCGGTTAAGGCCGCAGATGGTGCCGCCAAGGCCGGCGGCAACGGCAAAGCGAGTGCTGCCGATACCGCCAAGCGCGCCGGCTCCGACGGCGCAGTGGTGACGGAGCCGGCCAAAACCGCCGGACCCAAGCCGGCTGAGCCGGCCGCCGCCGAGCCGCCCGCGGCCCCCGCAGCGTCTGCGGCGCCGCCAATCGAGCAGCCGCCCGCCCCAACGCGTCCCGGGCCGACCCCGGGGCCGCGCCCCAGCCCCGCGCCGAAGCCCGGCGTCCGCACGCCACGCGTCGGCAACAACCCGTTCTCGACGGCACAACCTGTCGAGCGTCCCATCCCGCGCCCGCAGGTTCCGCGTCCCGGCATCCCGCGGCCCGGGGCACCGCGTCCCGGCATGTCGCCCGGCAGCATGCCGCCACGTCCCGGTGGTCCGGCCGGTCAAGGTCGTCCACCCCGTCCTGGGGCGCCGCGGCCCGCGCCGGGTGGTCGCCCGGGCGCGCCGACCGGTGGCCGTGCCGGCGGGGGCGGTGGCCCGTACCGCGGAGGTGGTGGAGTCGGTGCTCCGCCTGCCGGCGGCTTCCGTGGCCGTCCCGGTGGCGGTGGCCGGCCCGGTCAGCGCGGCGGTGCTGCCGGCGCGTTCGGTCGTCCCGGTGGCGCCCCCAAGCGGGGCCGCAAGTCCAAGCGGCAGAAGCGCCAGGAATACGACTCGATGCAGGCGCCGGTCGTCGGCGGCGTGCGGCTGCCGCACGGCAACGGCGAGACAATCCGGCTGGCCCGAGGCGCGTCGCTGTCCGATTTCGCCGAGAAGATCGACGCCAACCCCGCTGCGCTGGTACAGGCGCTGTTCAACCTCGGCGAGATGGTGACCGCCACCCAGTCCGTCGGTGACGAGACGCTGGAGCTGCTCGGCAGCGAGATGAACTACAACGTCCAGGTCGTCAGCCCCGAGGACGAGGACCGGGAGCTGCTGGAGTCCTTCGACCTGACCTACGGCGAAGACGAAGGCACCGAGGAAGACCTGCAGATCCGCCCGCCCGTCGTGACCGTCATGGGCCACGTCGACCACGGGAAAACCCGATTGCTGGACACCATCCGCCAGACCAACGTCCGCGAGGCCGAGGCCGGCGGCATCACCCAGCACATCGGTGCCTACCAGGTCGCCGTCGAACACGACGGCATCGAGCGGCCGATCACCTTCATCGACACCCCCGGTCACGAGGCGTTCACCGCGATGCGTGCCCGTGGTGCCAAGGCCACTGACATCGCGATCCTGGTGGTCGCCGCCGACGACGGCGTGATGCCGCAGACGGTGGAGGCGATCAACCACGCGCAGGCCGCCGACGTGCCGATCGTGGTGGCGGTCAACAAGATCGACAAGGAGGGCGCCGACCCGGCCAAGATCCGTGGTCAGCTCACCGAATACGGTTTGGTACCAGAGGAATTCGGCGGCGACACCATGTTCGTCGACATCTCCGCCAAGCAGGGCACCAACATCGAGCAGCTGCTCGAGGCGGTGCTGCTGACCGCCGACGCGGCGCTCGACCTGCGGGCCAACCCCGACATGGAAGCCCAGGGTGTGGTGATCGAGGCGCAACTGGACCGCGGTCGCGGACCGGTGGCCACGGTGCTGGTGCAGCGCGGCACGCTGCACGTCGGCGACTCCGTTGTGGCCGGCGACGCGTACGGCCGGGTGCGCCGCATGGTCGACGAGCACGGCGAGGACGTCGAGGCGGCACTGCCGTCGCGGCCGGTGCAGGTCATCGGATTCACGTCGGTGCCCGGCGCCGGTGACAACTTCCTCGTCGTCGACGAGGACCGCATCGCGCGCCAGATTGCCGACCGGCGCAGCGCCCGCAAGCGCAACGCGCTGGCCGCGCGGGCCCGCAAGCGGATCAGCCTGGAAGACCTGGATTCGGCGCTGAAGGAAACCAGCCAGCTGAACCTGATCCTCAAGGGCGACAACGCCGGTACCGTCGAGGCGCTGGAAGAGGCCCTGATGGGGATCCAGGTCGACGACGAGGTAGCGCTGCGGGTCATCGACCGCGGTGTCGGTGCGATCACCGAGACCAACGTCAACCTGGCCTCGGCGTCGGACGCGATCATCATCGGCTTCAACGTGCGAGCCGAGGGCAAGGCCACCGAGCTGGCCAACCGCGAAGGCGTCGAGATCCGCTACTACTCGGTGATCTACCAGGCCATCGATGACATCGAGAAGGCGCTGCGCGGGCTGCTCAAGCCGATCTACGAAGAGGTCCAGCTGGGTCGGGCCGAAGTGCGAGCACTGTTCCGCAGCTCGAAGGTCGGCCTCATCGCCGGCTGCCTGGTCACCTCCGGGTCCGTGCGGCGCAACGCCAAAGCGCGCCTGCTGCGCGACAACATCGTGGTCACCGAGAACCTCACGATCCAGTCGCTGCGGCGCGAGAAGGACGACGTCACCGAAGTCCGCGACGGCTACGAGTGCGGTCTGACCCTGGGCTACGCCGACATCAAGGAAGGCGACGTCATCGAAACCTACGAGCTGGTCCAAAAAGAACGGGGGTAGGAACGCCCTATGCCTGATCCGGCCCGGGCGCGCCGGTTGGCCAAGCGGATCGTCACGATCGTCGCCTCGGCGATCGAGCATGAGATCAAGGATCCGCGGCTGGCCGGGGTGACCATCGTCGACGCCAAGGTGACCGGCGACCTGCACGACGCGACGGTGTATTACACGGTGATGGGTCGCACGCTGGACGAGGAACCGGATTACGCCGGAGCCGCGGCGGCGCTGGAACGGGCGAAGGGTGTGCTGCGCACCAAGGTCGGGGCCGGCACCGGGGTACGGTTTACGCCCACGCTGACGTTCGTTCGCGACACGGTGTCCGACGCCGCGCACCGGATGGAGGAGCTGTTGGCGCGGGCGCGCGCAGCCGACGAGGATCTGGCCCGGGTGCGCTCAGGCGCCAAGCCGGCAGGCGATCCCGATCCCTACCGGACGACGCCGGGGGAGTCGAGTGACGGGGGCGACGCTAAGGACACCGGTGACGACGACCGATACGACGACTGACCTCGCCTCCGACGCCCGACGTGTCGACGCCGGCGGCGCCGCCCAATTGCTTTCTGATGCCGCCACGATCGGGGTTGTCTGCCACGTCTATCCCGATGCCGACACCATCGGCGCCGGGTTAGCGCTGGCCTTGGTACTTGACCGGTGCGGCAAGCAGGTCCAGGTCAGCTTCGCCGCACCGGCGACATTGCCGGAGTCGCTGCGCTCACTGCCCGGCGGTCGCCTGATGGTCGAGCCGGACAGCATGCGCCGCGACGTGGATGTCACTGTGACAGTTGACATTCCAAGCGTCAACAGGCTCGGTGCGCTGAGCGACCTGGCCGCTACCGGGCATGAGCTGCTGGTGATCGACCATCACGCGTCCAATCAGCTGTTCGGGACCGCTAATTTCGTCGACCCATCGGCGGACTCCACCACGATGCTGGTCGCCGAGCTGCTGGATGCGTGGGGCGAGCCGATCGACGTCGAGGTGGCACACTGCCTGTACGCGGGACTGACGACGGATACCGGGTCGTTTCGCTGGGCCAGCGCCCGGGCCCATCGGTTGGCGGCGCGGCTGGTCGACCTGGGTGTCGACAACGCCGCGATCAGCCGGGTGCTGCTGGACACCCATCCGTTCGCCTGGCTGATGATGCTGTCTCGGGTACTGAACTCCGCACAGCTGCTGCCCGACGCTGTCGATGGTCGCGGTCTGGTCTACGCGGTCGTCGAGCACCAGGAGTGGATCAGCTCGCGCCCGGAAGAAGTCGAGAGCATCGTCGACATCGTACGCACAACGCAAGAAGCCGAGGTGGCAGCCGTTCTGAAAGAGGTTGCGCCGCAGGAGTGGTCGGTGTCCATGCGGGCAAAAGCGGCGGTGGATCTGGCGGCGGTGGCCTCGACGTTCGGCGGCGGCGGACACAAACTGG
>Ga0070739_10005084_pt1 | contig 15228 bp, 17 predicted proteins | sample Coa_R1_7_FD_66445 | JGI IMG/M metagenome (GOLD analysis project Ga0070739, IMG submission 66445) | Surface soil microbial communities from Centralia Pennsylvania, which are recovering from an underground coalmine fire - Coalmine... | ecosystem: Environmental > Terrestrial > Soil > Unclassified ... | reverse complement strand
CGTGAACTCACACTCCGGTCGCATCGAAGTTCTCCTCTCTAAGCAAGGTCGTCAAAAGTTTTTTGACACGCGATTTGCTGACCAATTCCCTCGTCGTTTAGGGGAATTGCTATGAGCCGGTTAAACCTAACCCATTTGCAGCGGCGTCATCTCCGGCGACAGTTGCAACATGCCCGAGACCTTCGCCTCTATCGCCGGACGTTGGCCGTCTTGGCGTTCGATGAAGGTCGCTCCGCTGCCGCCATCGCCCAGATGCTCGGCGTGACTCGGCAGAGCGTCTATAATTGGGTCGTAACCTACACTCGTTCCGGTGCGCCCCATGCGCTGGCCGATGAGCCTCGCGAGGGCCGCCCTCTTCGCTGGACAACCCAAGAGGAGGCGATCCTGCGGGCGTTGCTGGCTTGCTCTCCGCAGGAACTCGGCTATGTTCAGGTGAGTTGGACGGTACCCTTGCTCCAGCAGGCGTTGCAACGTCGCACCGGCAACTCTTTCGCCGACAGTACCATCCGCCGGGCGCTGGGGCGGCTGGACTATGTATGGAAGCGGCCCCGCTACCGGCTGGAACCCGACCTCCAGCGCGAGAAAAAAACGGCGGATTCGGCGACAGATTCGCGCCCTGCCGCCCCGTAGCGTCGTACTCGCCGAGGATGAGACCGACCTGTTGCTTTTTCCGCCCTTGCGTGCCTCGTGGTGTCAACGTGGCCAGACAGCCGCCGTCTGGCTCAGTGGTCGCAATGCACGGCGGGTGATCTTCGGGGCGATGAATCTGCGGACGGGTTCGCGGCTGTTGCTGCCGCGTCCCAAGGGATGCAGTGGCGACTTCCAAGCGTTCCTGGCCCCATTGCGGTGCTGCTACCGGGGATGGCATGTGGCCTTGCTCTTGGACGAAGATCCCAGTCACACGGCTGCGGCATCGCTGCGGGCGGCGGAGGGCATGACGTTGCTGTGGCTGCCCAAGCGTTGTCCGGAGTTGAATCCGATGGACACCTTGTGGGGCCAAAGCAAAGACGTAATCAGTGTCAACAAACAGTACGCGACGATTGAGGAGCAGGTAAACTTGTTCATACATCAGGTGTACAGTTTGTCGAATGGCGAAGCGCTGCATACGTCGGGAGTTCTCTCGGATAATTTCTGGCTCAGGGACGTCTTGTCAAAAAACTTTTGACGACCTGCTTAGTGCTTGCCATTGCTTGCGATCCGATCGAATGGCCTCATAGTTGTCACCAGGCTGCAAAAGCAATTGGACTGAGTTTGCGACGATGCCAAGCACGTCTAGACGGCCGGCAGTCCGCCAGGCTCGCACTTGCTGCTGGTGATGCCCGTACCGCCGTAACAATTCGGCGGCGTCGGGCGGCGTCAAGTGTCGGCTGCTGCGTCGGCGGAAATCGCCGAAGGCCACGGCGCGGTTGTTGCCGATCTCGCCGGCAATGGCCGCCTCCAGTATGTCCTTGCCCACGGACTGTTTGTCGGTAGCAGCAAACAAAAGGTCCGAGACATACTTCCAGCTTCGCGGATTGGTGTCCTCGAAAATCTTGGGGTCACTAGCGACGTAGCCGAGTACGTCGGGATGGAGTTGCTTCGCCCTAGCCCAGGAGAGCCATTCTTCGCGGTGGGCAATCACCGCCACGCGGGTGAATCGGCTCAACAGGGCCGCGTCTAGATCTTGCACGTCGTAATCGGCATCATCATCTGGCGGGTTGATAGCGGCGCACGGCAACCACCCTTGCGGCAAACGGTAATCATTCAGACAGCGAGCGGTGAGCAGTTGCAGACAGGGGGCGCGCATGTAAGGGGCGCAACGATTCAACTCCTCAAAAACGAGCAAGCCCTTGCCTTCTACGGGCAGAAAGGCCGGCGGCAGATAGCGCGTTGCCATGCCGTCCATCTTAGGGAGTCCAATCAGGTCGGGCGGCTCCATTAGCGACAAGTCGCGGCAGATGTACTCGACGCCTAACTGCGTGGCGGCTTGCGCCAGGATTTCGCTTTTGCCGGCGCCATGCCGGCCGATCAGCAACAGCGGCCTGTCGGCGTAGTAGCAGAGCTTGATAAGCTCGATAAGCTGCCCGCCGACTTTGATGGTTTTCATGTGCTGCTCCTTTTCCGCCGCCGTGCCTTGCGCTGCGCTCGATACTGCCGGACCCACTTACATCCCGCCTGCGTCAACTCGCGCCCTGCCTGACAAATGCGCACATAACCGAGCTTGATGAGGCCAGGCTCTACATGGTCCGCTACATCATCAGCATCTGAACCAAGCAGGTTTGCAAGCGTGGCTAGTGATGCCGCTCCCAGCTTGCCCAGCTTTCGCAGGTAGAGTTGTTGCTGGGTATCCAGCCCTAGTGCATCGATGCCGGCGTCAGCGAGAAACTTGCGCACGTCATCGATGGATAGTTGCCGGGACTTCATATCGGCATGGTAATGTCGCCGCAGGCCTCGTAGAACCTGTACGAGGCGGCGAGGCTGCCCTTGCGATACTACGGCGATGCGGCCCATTGCGTGTGGGCTTAAAGACAGCTCTTGCTTACTGGCGACGGCTGCCACAATTTCCACTAATTCGGCTCGTGAATAATCGGATAGAGAGACGGTGTGCTCCATCCGCTTGTAGAGGGCTTCGAGCAGCTTGCTCGGCTGATTTGTTGCCAGTATGACGGTGATGGGTTCGATGAGCAGCTTGCCGCTCGCATCGCGTCTGCCCTTTGCTGGATCGTCGAGGCAATCACGCATCGTGCCGCCGTCAATGACGGAGTAAAGCGCCTCTTGCGCATCGCGTGGGAGGTTGTGTGCCTCATCGACGAAAAGGAAATCCCCTTTGGCCAGCGTAATCAGTGCCTCACACAGCTGGCGCGGGGTAGCCTTTCCGTGCAACTCCAAGCACGTCGTTCCAGCCTCTGCCGCCAGGGCGCGGGCCAAGGTGGTTTTGCCTATGCCGGAAGGGCCGGTGAACAACAGATGCGGACAAGGCTCGCCGTGTGCCTGCGCACCGGCCAATTGCCTGCGCAGGAAGTACACCACGTTTTTCTGTCCAAAAAATCCGTGAAAACTTTCTGGTCGTCTGCTCATGCCTTTGTCTTTGCGCCCCGGAAACCTTGCTCTGCCGGCCGCGGGGCATCAACCGGCAGAGCATTTATTCGATGACTTGATCGAGATTATTCGGTGACCGAATTCGGGATTTCGGCTCCCAGGCCCGAGCCAATCAGGCGTTCGAGTTGGTCGCGCGGAATCAAGAGGCGCTCACGCGGCCCAGTGCCGCTGACGCGAGTCGCGGAGATCCGCCTTTCAGCCAGCCAGCGGCGAATGGTGTAGGGCGTGCGACCAGTCAACTCGGCGACCTCGTGGACGGTATAAAACTCCTTCCGGGTGCCCTTGAGGAGCGCGAGGATGTCGCGTAGCCCCTTCAGGATGTGCGCGTGCAACGGCGTCAACCCGTCTGCCGCACCGTTCTGCAACAACATTTCCGTTTCCATGCACGAGCCGGGAAAGTGGATCTTTTTCTTTTTCTGCATTTCTTGGCCCTTGACGCCTCTCCAGGTGCGCGGAATCGCGGGCGTGATGCCATCGGTCGCCAAGAGCGGCAACACGGTCGGCGACCTCGCACAAGAGGAGAGCCGGATCGATCCTTACGGATAAAGGAGGTAGGAATCAGTTTAGAAAAGGTGGGCGGACAGCGTATTATGCTGTGAGCGTCGCGCTATGCGGACAATCGAAAAAATCGCAAGGGCTAAAAGGCGAGCGTACTAAACACTCGGGGATGCTGCCGGTTAAGGCATCTCAGCCTCTGCCGCAGGGGCGTTGTTTCCGGCAAGCAGTGATAATAGTAGCAATCGGCGTCATTGATGGCAAGCGATGTTATGTCATGGTGTTGGTACCGAGGCCAGGAACAGCTTTGTGCGGCAGAGAACTGTGAGATATAACGGAAGGCAGAAGGTGTACCCGTTCATCCTCATAAGTACAAGGCAGGACAAGCCATGCCGTCGCGCCAGCTCTCCCCTAACGAACTCCAGCAAATCCGAAACGTCGCCGCCCAGTGGGGCAAAATCATTGCTCGACGCGCCTTCGGGGAACAAGGCCCGGCTCCCAGGTTGATTTCCAGACCATGGAGGACATCGCCCGCGCTGCCGCTGCTGGACTTGCCGAAGGCACCCGCGCCGTCCTGCTCGCTCAGCAAGCCGACACCTTAGCAGCCGCGCAACCCTGCCCCGACTGCGACCGACTCTGCACCGTCCGTCACCAGGAGCGGACGTTGATCTTCCACGGAGGCCAGCTGACCCAACGGGAGCCGATGGGGCACTGTCCCGACTGCCGCCGGGACTTTTTCCCCCCAACGGCCCCTGCTGCGCCTGGACGGACACAGCTACAGTCCCGCCGTGTTGCAGATGATCGTTGAGGCCGGCGGCCGCTTCTCCTTCGCCGACGCCGCCTTGGCCTTGCAGTTGGCCGGCGTCTCCATCAGCCCTCGCCACATCCGACACCTGACCCTGTTGATCGGCGCGGAACTGGCTGCGGCACGCGATGCTCAGGCCGTGGCACACCGGCGACGGCAGTTGCCTGCCCAAGAGGCTCCGCCATCGCCGGCCGTAGTCGCTGCCGTCGAGGTCGATGGCGGACGGCTGCGTACGCGGGCGTCGGGCTGCGGGCCCGGAGTGCATGAGGCGCAGAACAAGGAAGACAAGATCGCCTGCCTGGTCACTCTGCCCAGCCCCAGGCAGGTGCAGGATCCGCAGCCGGAGCCACCGCCGTCGTTTACCCAGCCGCGGCGCGTGCAACGGTTGGTGCAGCAAATGAAAGGGTTGTCCGGGGAACCGTCGGCTGCGGAGGACAGCGTGGACGACAGCGCTGGCGTGGAGCGGCCGCCACGCCGGACGGCGGCGGAGAAGACGCCGGCACGGCTGCGTACGTGCCTGGCCAGCCTGTACGACAGCCGGTCGTTTGCGCCGCTGCTGGCCGCCGCAGCGCAACGTCGTGACTTCTACCAGGCCCAGCGGCGTGCCTTCGTGGGAGATGGGCAGGCTTACAATTGGACGATCCACCACGGTTATGTTCGGGACTTCGAGGCGATTGTCGATTTCCTGCATGTGCTGTGTTATGTGTACCTGGCGGCCTGGGCGGTCGGTGACCGTGAGGAGCAGTGTTGGTCGCTGTACTTGGAGTGGCTGCGGGCCTGTTGGCAGGGTCGGGTGGATGCAGTGATCGAAGCGTTGGGCATCTGGCAAGGGCAGTTGGGCCAACCGCCACCCGGGGAAGAATTGCCGCCGAGCGATCCGCGTCGGTTGGTGGCGGAGGCGTTGACGTACTTGGCAAACAACCGGGAGCGGATGGATTACTCATGGTATCGTCGCGAAGGGTTGCCGGTGACGAGCAGTCTGGTGGAGTCGCTGGTTGGGGAGTTCAATGCGCGGGTAAAGGGTCGGGAGAAGTTCTGGAACCGTCCGGCGGCAGCGGAGGCGATCTTGCAAGTGCGTGCGGCATTGCTGAGTGAAGACGCCCGCCTAGCTCGCTACTTCGCTCAACGGCCGGGCAGTCCCCATCGCCGCCGGAAAGCCAGCTAAGAAATCGCAGAGTTGTTCATGGTCTCGTTGGTACCATAATTCCTTGAACCGCGGAAGGCTTGAGCATCTGAGGTCCCCAATAAACGGTGGAGGGATGATCGTCATCGGCTTCCTTACGTCATGATCACAAAGGAGGCCTGCCTCACGGCTCGCGTCCAGCCTACCGCCGCATGTTCTCAAATCCTATGCAAAGCTACTGCCAGGTTGCCCTCCGATCATAGGATGCAGTCGTGGTGTGGAAGTTCTGGTCACCGCCGCATCGTGCGTGCGGTTACGTCTTGTTCGTGGCGAGCGAGAAACTCTCGATAGCGGAGCGCCGGTCCTTGGGAAAAAGGTGGCGGTAGCGCTTTCGCATGGCCTCGGTCTGGTGGCCCATGAACTCGTCAATCATTCGCTGATCGACGCCGGCCGCGGCCAGGTTGCTGGCGAAGCTGTGGCGGTACGTGTGGAAGCCGATCTTGAAGCGATTTTTGCGGCTCGCCAAACACCATTTCGTTTTTCTCAGGGGTTGCCAAAAGCGTTGGCTGGCTTCTTTCGGGGTTAGAGGATCGAGACTCCTAGCGTCGCAGGCCACGAACTGCCCTTGCGGCCGCTGCTTTTGCCAGTCCAGCAAGATAGCTTTCAACTCCGGATGAAGGTCAATTCGTCGTTTTGTCTCAACGGTTTGGCGAGACTGCTTCTTGCTACGGGCAATTAGACTTTGCTGGTTGAACTCAATGTCGCTCCAGCGTAGTCGCAGTACTTCTCCTCGGCGCATACCTGTGTAGGCGGGGATTGCATGAAGGATGAAGGAGACATCGCGCTTCGCACGCTCGCTGACGAGTACCAACACCTCGGCGATTTCCGAAGGAGTGAGATAAAGGCAATCCCACAGGGCCCAGGCTTCCGAATCCGCGAGACCGCCCCGTGACACAATCTGTTCTATCTCTTGTACCGTGCGGAAGGGCGGCAAGTCGCCGCACGTCTTGATGCGGGTCAAATTCTCGGCTGGGGATGCCTCAAGGTAACCGTAGCCAACCGCCCAATCAAAAAAGTTGGCGATTGTCTCACGTTCCTTGCTGACCGTTGTGTGTGCCCGTTCCTTAAGGCGGGCTTGCAAGAACCCTTCAAGATCACGCTGCTCGATACGATCAAGGGGAACGCCATTTTTGTTGAGGAGATGCTTCTTGAGATTGCGCAAGTGGACGCCAATAGTGTAACGGTTGGACTCAGCCAAATGGCGGATATTGCTCAGATACTCATCAACGGCCGCATCTAACGTCGATGGTTGGCGGAGGATGGGCCGCCTAGTAAAGGTACCCCCTTTCAGGATGAAATCCCCAGGATCGATGTCCGTGGGAATCTGAATGAGGCCGATGGCGAGCCGGTGAAGGGCTTCTTCGACTCGGTGCATAGCAGCCTCTGCGCTCTTGCGATCATTAGTCTTGAGGGATCGCTTGTACTCCTTACCCTGATACCGAAAGCGAGCCAGATAGACGCCGTTCTTCTTGCCAAGGTTAGCCATGTTGTCTTCCTGTGGCTGCGGGACAGTTAGTTTCCCGAAATGCGGGCCTCCGGGAACCGGCCTGTTTGCCACACGGCGACACATGAATGCTTAATGAGGCATTTTTGAGGCACCGGCGCTTTATTATAGCGCAGAACAGCGGTCAAGCCGCTTGCCGTAAAAGTTGGAAGAAGCAGGGTTAAGGACTATCAGAAGTGTGAAGAGAGGGAAGCTGGGGATCTAGGATTCGAACCTAGACTAACTGATCCAGAGTCAGTCGTGCTACCGTTACACCAATCCCCAAAAGTTATTTACTATCAGCCACTTACGTCAAATTCTTGTTTGTCGCCACCATCCCTTACAACCACGACTACAACCATGGAATTGAGTCAGTGGCCTCCTCGGTTGCGACGGGCTGTCCGACTCCACAGCAACCCGCTTTTGAGGAACTGGTACCATGTCCAAATCACATTCTACCCGCGCCGTCAAGCCGAACAAGCCCTATCCCGAATTTCCACTGACCGCTCACCCGGTCGGGCAATGGTGTAAGAAGATTCGCGGCAAGATTCACTAATTGGGGCCGTGGGATGATCCCGACGGTGCCTTGGCGAAGTACCTCGAGCAGAAAGATGATCTACACGCTGGACGGACGCCGCTACGGTTAAGCTCGTGGTGAACGCCTTCCTCAACTTCAAAGAGGGCAAAGCCGATGAAAGCAAGGATCAACCCGCCATCGATTTCATCATGGGCCACGGAGTACTGCACAAGAGCGCCGTCTACCGAGAAACCATCAGCGATGAGCGATTGCGGGCTGTGGCCGATCATGTTCACCGATGGTTGTTTCCGTCCACGGCGTTCTTGAAGGCGGTATGCGAAGAATGTGAAGAAAGCCCTTCAGTATGAAAGGAATCTTCAGCGGAAGCACCACACCGAATCTTGTTCATGGTAGCGTTGGCTACCTCCAGGTACACCTCGGGAGTCTCAACACTGGCTGCTGCGAGGACTCTAGTGTTTCTCGGATAAATCGGGCGCTTTACGCCGTGAACCAGCACGCCCTATCTTGTGTCGTGGAGATAGAGCTTCGTCGGGCCTTCCCGGAGCGGTCTGCGGCGCCGTAGTGTTGTCCCTCGGCAGCAGCATCCGGTCCCCCAGCGAAACCACGGAGACGGTATGGCAATGGACGGCTCACACGAGATCGCACGACAAGGCGATTTTCTCATTTCTACCGACCCCGGCCTCCTTGACGTAGCGATGATCCATGACTTTCTGGCCAACCGCTCCTATTGGGCGACGGGGCGACCGCTCGAAATAGTCCGCCGTTCCCTGGAAAACTCCCTTTGCTTCGGACTGTACGCGCGAGAGTACCAGGTCGGCTTCGCTCGCGTCGTGACCGACTGGGCAACATTCGCCTGGCTTTGCGATGTGTTTGTGCTGGAAGCGTACAGAGGCCGTGGTCTCTCGAAATGGCTGATCGGTTGCATCATGAGCCATCCCGTCCTGCAACATGTGCGTCGTGTTCTGCTCGGCACCCGTGATGCTCACGGACTGTATGAGCGATACGGTTTCACACTGCTGGCCGATCCGGCGAGGTTCATGGAGGTCTTCCGGCCAAATTTGTGCATCACAGATCAGCCGGAGAATCGGCCAAATTAGGAGGCTGCCAATGATGACAGGGCCGACCATCCACATCGTACGTTCTTCTGAGGAGATGGAGCCCGTGCGCGTGCTCTTCCGGGAGTACGCCGGCTCCTTGGGCTTCAATCTCTGTTTCCAGAGCTTCGACCAGGAACTCGCGGAACTTCCCGGTCAATATGCACCGCCGTTGGGCTGCCTCCTGCTGGCGACGGTGGAGGACAAGCCGGCAGGGTGCGTGGGGTTGAAGAAACTGACGGACGATGTGTGCGAAATGAAGCGGCTTTATGTCCGCAGTCAATACCGAGGAACTGGTCTTGGCCGCACCCTCGCGGAGCAAATCATTCAAGAAGCCCAACGCCTGGGCTATCGTACGATCCGCTTGGACACAATCCCTTCCCTGATGGAAAATGCCGTCGCCCTGTACCGCTCGCTGGGCTTCCGGGACATTCCACCGTACTACTTCAATCCCATTGCTGGGGCATTGTTCATGGAATTGCAATTGAGCGCGATACCGTACGATTTTAACCACGACCCGATTTCGTGATAAGATGCTTTTGCGCCGCCGCCCAGCGAAGCAGATGATTGCGGTACACTTCCGTTCGTTCGCCGTGAAGCCAGGACAGATCATGTTGTTCTGTAGGGTCGCTGTGAAGATCGAACAGCTGAGATCGGCCGGATTCCAGCTCGTGAACCATCTTCCAGTCTCCGTCCCGCAGACCTAGCAAACCAATGCTGTAATCTGTGCAAAATAGGGCCATCCCCGTTTGGGCGTCCAGCAGCGAATGACCCTGATAAGCAGATGGTATCGGCAGATCGAGGAGATCGAGTACGGTCGGTGCCGTATCGATCAGGCTGGCTAGGCGCCGTACCGGCACTGATTCTTCGATCAAACCGGGCGCGACGATCAGGTAGGGCACACGAAGATTCTCTTCCCAGATGCACAACGTATGACCATGATTGCCGGGATGCTCGCCGAAAGCCTCGGCGTGATCGCCCAGAATGGCGAACAGCGTCCGGTGAGCGAGCCGGCGCTGCCGCAGTCCTTCCAGGAATTGACCAAGAGCGACGTCGCTGTAGTGCAGGGCGTTGCGATAGCGGTTGACCAGATCGCCCTCGGGGAAGGGGCCGGGATCGGGCGTCTCATAGGGGTGATGGCCGGCGATGGGAAGATAAGTCAGGAAAAACGGCTGCTCCGGCCCCTGTTCGTCGATCCATCGCAGCATGCGGCGGACGGTCGAAGGCTCGTCAATCCCGAAACTCGAATTGTGTTCGCCACCAATGTCCCCCGCGTCTTCGAGCGTATCGAATCCGCGGTTTTTCAGCATGGCGTCCATGCCCAGATACATGAATCGCCCCGAGTGGAACAGGCCGGTACGGTAGCCGCGCTCGGCCAGCAGCTTCGCTAGAGCAGGGGCCGGGACGTGCTCATACATCTCCGCTGTCGTATCCAGCGCGGGATAGAGCGAACAGTGGACAGAGAAGAAGCTCTTGATGGTCTCCGGATAGACGGCATACGCGTTCTCGAAACGAATCGCTCGCCGCGATAAGGCAGTGAGGTTCGGCATGGGATCTTCGCACGCGCCATACGGGGCGAGGTAGCGCGATGCCGTCGATTCGAGGTGAATAAGGACGATATTGCGGCCGGCAGCACTGCCGCGAAAGCGCGACAGATCCTCGGAGCGCTCAGAACCGAAGGGGCTGATGCGCCAGTTCTCACAGAGGTCGAGGGCAGTGATGCGAGGCCGTGCCGTACTCACCAGCACGGCCAGTACATTGCGATGTAAGCCTTGCGTCAAAACCTGTGACGTTGCGACTGGTCCCAGAGGCAAGCAAATCGCTGCGCCAGCTACGCCTGCTAGCTGCCAGCGCGAGGGGATGCGAGACAACAATCGGCGAAACAGATACGGCAGCACGATGGCGCCCCCAATCACGATAGCCATGCGAAGCAGGTTTGCGGCAGTGATGTACAAGAGAATCGAGTCGGCGAGAGTGCCGCGAGCGGCATGCAGCATCGGCCAGGTCAACGGACTCGCCAGCAGGCAAGCGACAGGGACATTCACCGCCGTGTAAAGAGAGATCAGAACATACAAGCACCAAGCCAGAGACGCTCTCCGTCGGATCGCATGATCGACGATCCCAAATAGGAGGGCGACCAGGGCGTCCTGCCACAAAAACGCCAGCGGCGTCCAGGCCGAGCGTGGCACATCGCGCTCCGCCAAAATTAGCACTTTGGCAACGACGAAGACCCCAAACAGGCTCGCAGCTTTCATGGCTTTACCCGGTTGAGACGCTTGAATAAGCACAGAGAAATAATCGTGCTGGCGCCGCGTCGGCGCCAGAGCCAATCGTGTACGAGCACCCACGACGCGGGCGGATGGCGATAGATGGCCTCGCGATCGCCATCGAAGGCCAGCGGGAAGACAACGAGATCGAAAGCGCTCACTCGGCGCGGATCGTAGGACTCATTCCAGAATTGCACATCCTTGGTAATGAACGCCCGAGCGATGCCGAGGTTGTCTGCGCTGCGGTCGATGACGACAAATCGACCACAGGGCACCAGACGCTGAAGGATCAAGAGCGTCCGCGGAAACAGTCCGCCTCCGACGATGGCGATGCGCGGCGACTCGGGTAACGGCGGCAGCAATCGCCGGAAAGCGTCTTCGTGACAGCGCAGAACCAGGTGTTGCAATCGAGGAGATCGCAGGACGATTCTCTCCAGCGATTCCAGCGAGAGGGCGTCGAGCCAGCGCAGCACTGCCGGCCAGCGGCTCGTGCGTAGGTTCGATGCCGGCGACTGCGGTAGGTACGTCCAGTGCAAGCCGGGGCGAGCATGATGCTCAACGTGATAACCGTCATTGAAAAACAGCCCGTTGTAGAGCCAACCGTGATGACTGACCGTGCCGTGACAGTGCTCGTAATGACCGTGTAGCCAGCACAGACCCAGTCCAGCAAGGTAGCCGGGCAGGTAGGCGCAGAGAAAAAAGTGGGTATGCCGTGTCAGAAGCAAAGCCCACAAGGCGAACACAAGCGAAACCTCCGCGAGCAGCTGGGCCGACAGACGCGGCCGCCAGCGTGTGCCGGCATGGTGAGCGAGGTGCCGGCCGCGCCAGATCGATTGCGGGATACCCAGCAAAACGCTCAGGTACAGGGCGAACAATCGATTCAGGGATTGTGCCCGGAAAAACGGCGTATGGATGAGGTTGTGGGCGATGGTGTTCGAGTTCCACCACAGCCCCAAAGCGATGACGGGGGCGACGGGCGCCGCCCAGAGCAGCGCCCCATGCACCCCGGCCAGCACAAGAAGCAGGGCATCCCATCGGGAATACCGTAAGATGCCCTGCCCAGCCGAGCCGTAAATTGCCGTGTTCATGGCCGCGCCTTCCCCTGGAACGTCGCAGTCGCCAGCGGCCCCTTCCATTGACGCTCGACAGCCTGCACACGCCAGGTGTACTTCTCGCCCGCCTTCACCTGCATGCGCGGCGTCCACTTTGTCTCCTTCTCGCCGGCTGCGATTGGGTCGCTCGTCTCCTTCACGCCGGAAGCGGTTTCAAGCTCGAAAACGTACTTGGCCCTGTCGTGCCCAGGGCCAACGATGTTGCGAGTGATGAGCGTTACTTTGCCCGGATTGATCGTTGCTCCATCCGCCGGCGTTGCGGGAGCGGGCAAGGTGATGAGCTTCTGGATGGGTGGGTATTCCGTTCCACGACGAACACGAACCAGACCCATGCCCAGGGGATAGGCATCGGCTTTTTCGGCCTTCTCGCTGCCACGATGGACAGCACCGAGGGCGGCCCGATTGAAGCGGCTGCCCATGCCGATGACCGCGCCAGTGCCAGCGAGCTTCTTCATGTCCGCCCATTCTTTGCGGCACACTTCCTCCTTGCCCTGGACCACGCGGTAATACAAGTAGCCTCGCACAGGCTCGGCGTAGGTTTCGCCATTCGTCTCCTCGGCGAACGTGAAGGCGCCCCACACCTGAATGCGTGTGGGCGCTTGTTCATTCGGCTCCAGCACCACCTTGTCGATGAGCGCGTAGGCCCCAATCGGGTCGCTCGCCCGCACCGGCGTCTGCCAGGCCAACGCCAATAGGGCAGTTGCCCAAGCGATACAAACGATCCTTCTCATCGTCCTTACCTCCAACCAGGGTTATCGAAATAGCCCCGCGCGGGGCCATCACTCGCTTAGACGAGCGACAACGGACGTGCCTGCCCGCACGCGATCACCGGGACGGATGCTGAGACGCAGGGCGGGATGCCTGGGCAAGTACAGCTCCGTGCGCGAACCGAACTTGATCATGCCGAAGCGCGCGCCGCGCGGCAGGACCGTGCCGGGACCAACCGCGCAGACAATGCTCGATACGAGGGGGCCGGCGACCTGCTTGACAAGAAACCGCAGGTGCGGTGGATCAAGGGACTCCCAGAGCGTGCGATACTGCTCGTTGACCTCAGCCGATCGCGGATCGCGGGTTTTCCGATGACGGCCAGGCAGTTGTCGCACTTCGAGCAGTCGAGCTTGTTGCGGAAGGCGGTTCAAATGAACGCTGAAGAGCGACAGATAAATGCTGATCTTAACAGCGGGGCCATCCCACACGCCCACTTCGGGCAACTCCTCAACGTGCGTGACGACGCCGTCGGCTGGGGCCACAAAAAGGCCTGGTCCGTCGGGGATGGTCCGATGCGGGTCGCGGAAAAACCACACGACGAATCCTGCCAGCAGGGCCGGTGGTACGGCCGCCCACGGCCACCGGATAGCCAATCCCACAGCGATCAGTGCAAGTCCTCCACCGTAGAGAAGGATTTCCGCAAGCCCCATCCGGGTGATCGCCAGCAACCGGCGCGGCGAATCGAACCGCTCTTCGGCTGCGGGCATTCGGGACGTATCGCACTGAGCAGACATCGGCCTCCGCCCTCCATCCAGAAACCGCCGATCCCTTCCTCTCCAGTGGATAGTAAACATAGATATTCCCAAGATAAAATTGTTTATTTTTTGTATCATCAAGATTATTGTTGTCTTAGAGTGAGGGACAAACGACCGGCCTTACCCAGTGAATGGGGTTCCAACCGACCGGATGATCCTATACGTAGCAGAGGTGCAGCATGCCCGCGTTCGTCTCACTCTCCACGGATCAGGTAGCGGCCTTTGTGGAGTTGGCCCGGCTGGGCACGCTGCGGGAGGTGGCGTCGGTTCTGCATATCACCGAGCAGGGTGTGCGCAATCGCTTAGTGGCACTGGAAGAGCGGTTGCACGTGGAGCTTTATCGCAAGCAGCGCGGTCCACGGCGCGTCCATCCCCTGACGGAGCAGGGACAGCAGTTTCTGCCGCACGCCCTCGCCTTTGTCGAACGCGCACGCGCCTTGGCCGATCTGTTCCACAACTGTGGCGAGCCGCACGAGATCCATGTGGCGGCTACTCAGTATCTCATCCTCTACGTGCTTATCGATGCCGTTCGCCGTTTTCACGCCGCCTATCCGCACATCCGCGTGCGTCTGAGCAATCGCACCGAACAGGAGATCGAGGCGGACCTGCTGCGCGATCCCGAGGTGGCCCTCGGCGTGGCCGCTCCGTACGAGTCGTCGCCGGAACTGGAATATCGACATCTGTTCTCCATGAACTGGAGCGTCATTACCCCGCCTGACCATCCACTGCTCCGCAAGAAGACAATTGAGTTAAGCGACCTGACCGATTTGCCGTTGATCCTTTTCGAGCGTGGCTCAACCGGTCGGCAGCACGTGATCGATGCCTTCCACGGTTTGGGGCTATCGCCGCGCGTGGACATGGAGACGACGAACACGGAGATCATTGTCCGCATGGTCGAGGCGGGGTTGGGCGTGTCGATTGTGCCGCTTATGCCCAGTGGCGTGGTGACACGCGGCCATCGTGTCGGACGGCGTAGTCTCGGCGACCGCATCCGTCCAATTCATTCGGGGGTTCTCATTCGCCGCGGAGAGCGACTCTCTGCCGCGAGTCAGGCGTTCCTCGATTTCCTGCGGCCGCGAGTTAAGAAACGATCGTGAGAGGGACGCTACCAATGGAGCCTTTCATACAGAAAAACACGGGCAAAACGACACTTTTGGGATATTGGGGGTAGCTGAAATCTCCAGGAGCGTCCATCTGGGAAGGATCAGCTGAGTGATCTGCCAGGCTGCAACCGCCTCTGGCAAGACCGGGGCTATATGCGTTGCGGGTTAGTGACTTTTTCCCGCACAATCGTCTATCATAGGAGGAACGATTATGTTTCTTGCGGAGTAAGCATCCATGATGTACGCCCCGCTCGTGTTCGTGTTGACTGCACAGCTGATCGCTCCGAAAGCTGTCGTCAAACCCGCCTCTCGCACTCCCTCTCGGCCCGCCGCCGCAACCGTTCCAAGCGAAGACGAGATCCTCAAAAACGCCGGGGTAGACATCAGCGGCCCTGGATTGCTGGCGTTTTTTCACAAACGCATGACACCGAGCGTTGACGCAGAGCAGTTGGCCAAGCTCACCAAGCAGCTCAGCGATAATTCGGAACAAGTCCACACCAAAGCGATGACGGAGTTGGTCGGCCTGGGACCGCTGGCCGTGACCGCG
>Ga0070739_10005081_pt1 | contig 15231 bp, 13 predicted proteins | sample Coa_R1_7_FD_66445 | JGI IMG/M metagenome (GOLD analysis project Ga0070739, IMG submission 66445) | Surface soil microbial communities from Centralia Pennsylvania, which are recovering from an underground coalmine fire - Coalmine... | ecosystem: Environmental > Terrestrial > Soil > Unclassified ... | reverse complement strand
GCGAACGTCGACGTCGTCGGCTTGATGACGACCGTCAACGCGGCGGCCGACCGCGTCGCGATGCATGCCGTCCGGCGCGAGCTGCTCGAGGCGCAGGCCCGGGCCGTCGGCCTGCCGTTGCATGCGGTCGACATCCCGTCGCCGTGTCCCAACGACGTCTACGAAGCCGCGATGGCCGGCGCGATCGCGCGCGCCCGCTCCGAAGGTGTCGACACGATCGTCTTCGGCGACCTCTTCCTCGCCGACATCCGCGCCTACCGGGAGCAGATGCTCGCCGACACCGGGATCGCGCCGGTGTTCCCGTTGTGGCAACGGCCGACGCGCACGCTCGCGTCCGACATGCTCGATGCCGGCATCCGTGCGATCGTCACGTGCGTGGATCCCCGCCAAGCCCCGGCGGAGCTCGCCGGCCGAGAGTTCGACGCCGAGCTGCTCGCGTCGTTGCCGCCCGGCGTCGACCCGTGCGGCGAGAACGGCGAGTTCCACACGTTCGTGTTCGACGGGCCGGGTTTCGACGCGCCGATCCCGGTCGAGACCGGTGAGATCGTCGAACGTGACGGCTTCGTCTTCGCCGACGTGGTGACGAAGTCGTGAAGATGCGGCACTGACCAACGCTTTCCGGTCGTCAGTGCCGCATGGTTCGTCGTCCGTCAGTCGTCGAGCACGCGGCGCGGGTGGACGCCGTCGACGTAGCCGACGAACGGCGGGTACACGCTGTAGCCGAGCAGCTCCTGCAATCGCGCGGGCAACGTGCGGACGGTCTCACGCGGGACTGCGAGCAGCTGCGTCTCCTGCGGTCGCAACCACGCGGCCGCGTACTCCATCGCGACGCCGAGACGCGATCCGCCGGAGACGTTGGCGCCCCCGCCGTGCCAGAGCGACCCGACGTAGAGCATCGCCGAGCCGGCCGGCATCGTCGCGGGGATGGTCGACGTCTCGCCGTCCACCTGGCGGAGCGCGTCGCGATGGCTGCGCGGGACGACGCGTGTCGCGCCGTTCTCCTCGGTGAAGTCGTCGAACGTCCACATCACGTTCATGACGAGCTCGGGATGCGGATGCGCGACCGGGTAGATCGCCTCGTCACGATGCAGGACCTGCGCGACCTCTCCGGGGTCGATGAGGATCCCGGTCGGCCCGCTGAGCAGGCACGGCCCGAGGATCCGCTCGACGGCGGCGAGCACGAGCGGGTGCAGGGCGAGGTCGTCGAGCACGCGCGTCTTCGCGAACAGCGCGTAGAGCCGGCGAGTGTGGAACCCCTCGAAGAAGTTGCGCCCGACCGGGACGGCCTCCAACAGGCGAACGAGCTCCTCGCGGATCGCGGCGGTCGTCGATGGGTCGAGCAGGCGCTCGACGATCACGTACCCCTCGGCGTCGAGTGCGGCGACGACCTCGTCGACGGACGACCCGGCGGCCAGGCGGGGAGGGCCGGAGACGGTCTCCACTCGACCCACGGTACGCCCCACGGCCCCTCGACACCGCCGCTCTTGGCGCTTTCGGCGCCGGGCCGCCGGGCCACGCTTCCGCTCGTCTTCGACTCGCTCGCTCGATTTCGCCGCTCCTGGCGCTTTCGGCGCCGGGCCGCTGGGCCACGCTTCCGCTCGTCTTCGACTCGCTCGCTCAAGCGCCGAGGTCGCGGGCCGATCAGGACCCCATGACCCGTCCGCCGCACGGCGGCGTCGACCACGACGGGCGCCACGTCTCGGGCGCCACCATCCACGCGCTCCTCCTGACGTTGCGCGGCCGCGGCGGTGACGAGGCCGTCCGGCGTGCGCTCGAGCTGGCGGGACGCAATCCCGGCGACGCGGCGCGTCTCGCCGACCCCTCGGCCTGGATCTCGTACTGGGAGGCCCAGGCGCTGCTCGAGGCCGGCGCGCGCGTCCTCGGCGGCTCCGACGTCCTGCGGACGGCGGGGAGGTACTACGCCCGTGAGGAGGACACGTCCGGCGTCAGCGCGCTCATGCGTGCGCTCGGCTCGCCGACCGAGGTCTTCCGGATCGTCTCGGCGGCCGCGCCCCGATACTGCACGGTCGTGGACATGGACGTCGTCGATCTCGGCGGCCGTCACGCCGTGGTCGAGGCCCGCAACCTCGACGAGTTCCCGCGCTACCGGGAGCTGTGCGACCTGATGGCCGGCATCCTGTCGATCGGCCCGATGCTCTTCGGCTTCGACGTCGCGGACGTCGTCGAGCGCGAGTGCCAGGTGCGCGGCGACGCACGCTGCCTCTACCACGTCCACTGGGGAATCGCCGACGAGATCGACGATCCCGCACGCCGCGTGCGATACCTCGAGGACGAGCTCGCTGCGCTGACGCGCCAGTTCGAGTCCTTGCGTTCGACGGTCGGCGACCTCGTCTCGGGCGACGATCTCGACGTCGTCCTCGCGCGTGTGGTCGAGCACGTGCGCGACGCCGTGACCGCGCCCGGGTACCTGCTCGCGGTCCGCCCACGCGATGACGCACCGGTCCGCGCGTACGCCGACGGCATCGACGAGCGTGACGTCCAGGATCTTGCGCATCGACTCCTCGCCGGTGACCTCGATCACGCCAGCGCCGTCACGGTCGGCATCGCGTCGAGCCGGCACGCGTACGGCCGGCTCGCGGCGCTGTACACGCGCGGGGTGGAGGCGATTCCCGAGGAGCGCGAGATCCTCGCGTCGTACGCCCGTCTCGCGGCGAGCGCGCTCGACTCCGCCACCGCGCTCGACGACGCCCGCCGGGAGGCGCGTACGGCCGAGGTGATGCTCGGGCTCGCGGAATCGCTCGCGGCCGTGACGACGAGCGCGGAGATGGCGCAACGCCTCGCCGACGCGGTTCCCCACGTCGTCGACTGCGAGTGCGCCGCGGTGCTCCTGTGGGACGGACGCGCGCAGGTCATGCGGGTCGCGGGCCTCCACGGGATGGAGGGATACGAGGAGCTCCTGCGCGGCATCGAGATCAGTCGCCGCGACACCCCGCTCATCGCGCGGATGCTGCAGCACCCGGAGCCGCTGCTCCTCGCTCGGGGCACCGGCGACCGCTACGTCACCGCGATGTTCGACGCCGTCGGCGTGACCGCGGGCTGGTTCGTCCCCGTGCTCCACGGTGAGGAGATCTACGGCACCGTCGCCGCGGGGACGAAGGGGCCGAGCGAGCACCTGGCGGCCGACCGTCACCTCGTGGCGCGGCTGCGCGGGCTCGCCGGGCAGGCGGCGACCGCGCTGCACAACGCGCGGCTCGTCGACCAGATCCGCCACCAGGCCCTCCACGACGCGCTCACCGGCGTCGCGAACACGAGGCTGCTCGCGGACGAGGCCGAGCAGGCGATCGCGACGGCACGCGCCGATGACCGGCAGGTGTCCCTCCTCTTCATCGACCTCGACGGGTTCAAGGCCGTGAACGACGACCTCGGGCACGCCGCCGGCGACGCGCTGTTGCAGGCCGTCGCGCGCCGGCTCCGGCGTTGCGTACGTGGGACCGACACCGTGGCCCGACTCGGCGGCGACGAGTTCATCGTCCTGTTGCACGACGCCGACCGCGACCGCGCCGAGGGCGCGGTCGCACGGGTCCGCCGCTCGCTGCACCAGCCGTTCCGCCTCGCGTACGGCACGGTCACGGTGCGCGCCAGCGTCGGGTGCGCGACGTTCCCGGGCGACGGGTCGACGTACGAGGCGCTGCGTCACGCCGCCGACGCGTCGATGTATGCCGTGAAGCTCGCGCAGCGCGTGAGACGCGCCGCGTGAGACCGGCCGGTTCTCAGCGCGCGGCGCGCAGCTGACGCTTGGCGATCTTGCCGAGCGCGTTCCGCGGGAGGGCGTCGACGATCTGGACGCGACGAGGGACCTTGAACGAGGCGAGGTGCTCACGGCAGTAGGCGCGCAGCTCGTCGGGATCGACGGGCTCACGCACCTCGACCATCGCCTCGATCTCCTCGCCCATGCGGTCGTCCGGGACGCCGAACACGGCACAGTCGACGACGGCGGGATGGCCGTGCAGGCACTGCTCGATCTCGGCCGGGTACACGTTCACGCCACCGCGCAGGATCATGTCGGACGCGCGGTCGGTCACGTAGAGGAATCCGTCGTCGTCGAGGTAGCCGATGTCCCCGACGGTGAACGCGTCACCGTGCCAGGCCTGGGCCGTCTTCGCGTCGTCGCCGTGGTAGCGGAACCGCGTCATGTGCGGCGAACGGATGTAGATGAGCCCCGACTCCCCGGGCCCGACGGGCTCGCCGTCGGCACCGAGGACGAGGATCTCGGTCCCGGGCCACGGGAGGCCGACGCTGCCCTCGTGCTCGCGCCAGTCCGCCGCGGAGATGCGTGTCGCGCCGCCCTCGCTGGCGCCGTAGAACTCCCACACGTCGACGTGCGGGAATGCGTCGAGCATCGCCCGCTTCACCGGCACCGGGCACGGTGCGGCCGCGTGCAGGATCAACCGCAGGCTCGACGTGTCGTGACGACGACGCTCCTCCTCGGGTACCTCCAGCACGCGGATGAAGTGCGCGGGCACCATGAACGTCGCGGTCACACGGTGCTCCTCCACGAGGCGCAACCACTCGCGCGCGTCCCAGCGCTCCATGACGACGACCGTCGCGCCGACGTGCAGCTCCGTGAACGCGTACGCGCCGGCCGCGTGGTACAGCGGGCTCGCGGCGAGCCACACGTCGTCCGGTGTGAAGCCCCACATCGCGGCGAGCGCGCGTGACGTCGACGGCGCGCCGGGCTTCGGCGCGTCGCGCTCGACACCGCGCGGACGCCCGGTCGTCCCGGACGTGTAGAAGAAGAACTCGGCCGTCTCGAACCCGACGCGGTCGGGTCGCGCATCGTCCGCGTTCGCGAGGGTGCGCTCGTAGTCGCGGCCGTCACCCGCGTCGCCACCGCCCACGACGACGAGCGTGCAATCCGGCGCGGCGTCGAGCGCGGGCATCACCTCGTCGAGCAGCGAGGCGTGTGCGACGAGCACCTTGGTGCCCGAGTCGGCCACGATCCACGCGACCTCGTCCCGCTTGAAGTGCCAGTTGATCGGCACGAGGACGGCCGCGATCTTCGCCGTCGCGCGCCCGATCTCGAGGATCTCGATCCCGTTGGGCAGCATGACGGCGACCCGCTCCAACGGCGCGACGCCCGCGGCCGCGAGCGCGTTCCCGAGGCGGTTCGTCCGCGCGTCGAGCTCGCCGTAGGTCTCGGAGCGGGCACCGCACACGATCGCGGGCTTGCCGGTCAGCTCCACGCGGTCGAGCCCGCCCATGTCGACGTCCCCGGCCGGCATGACCCGGTTCTGTAACAACCGCCCCGCGCGAACGTCAAGGAGAAGCCTGGCGCGGCAAACCTGCCGCATCGTTCTGTGAATCCTGACGGCCGCAGAGCGGCCGTTGCGCTTCACAGAATGGGGCTGCAGGCACGCCGAAAGGAGGTCGGGTGTGCCGACCGTTCCCCTTCCCGAGCAGCCGTCCCTCGCCCAGCTCCGCAAGAAGGCGCGCGAGCTGCACCGAGCCGTCCGGGCCGGCGACGACGCCGCGCTCGCGCATGTCGCCGAGCACGATCCGGACGCGGACGTCGACGCCGGCTCGTTCGCGCTCAACCGCGCGCAGCTCGTCGTCGCGCGACACCACGGGTTCCCGAGCTGGGCGCGCCTCGTACGACAACTGCAGGCCGTCGAGCGGTACACGCGCGTCCCGGATGACGTCGCGCGTCGCGACGATCCCGCCGACGAGTTCCTGCGACTCGCGTGTCTGACGTACGGCGACGACGATCCCGGGCGGCGCGCCGATGCACGCGCGCTGCTGCGCGCGTCACCCGACCTGGCTCGCACGTCGATCCACGCCGCGGCTGCGACCGCCGACGCCACGCTCGTGGAGGACCTCCTGTCGCGCGATTCCTCGCTCGCGCGTCGCGAAGGCGGACCGTTCGGCTGGGAGCCGCTCCTGTACCTCACGGCTGCGCGCCACGACCCGCACGTCGGGCTCGACGCCGTCACGCGGACGGCCCGCGCGCTCCTCGCGGCAGGCGCGGATCCGAACGCGGGATACCTCTGGCATGGTCTGCCGTCGCCGTTCACCGTGCTGACGCTGACGTTCGGCGGTGGCGAGCTCGGACCCGTGCGACAACCGCACCACCCACACGCGAACGCGCTCGCGCGAGTCTTGCTCGACGCCGGCGCCGACCCGAACGACGGGCAGGCGCTCTACAACCGCATGTTCGAGCGCGACGACGACCATCTCGTGCTGCTGTTCGAGCACGGTCTCGGCACGGGTGACGGCGGTCCGTGGCGACGGCGACTCCCCGATCTCGTCGACGACCCCGGCACGCTCGTGCGCGAGCAGCTCGGCTGGGCGGTGACGCACGGGATGCACGAGCGGATCCGGTTGCTCGCCGCGCACGGCGTCGACGTCGCGTCGCCACTTCGCAACGGCCGGACGCCGGTCGAGCTCGCGGGCGCGGTCGGCGACGAGGACGTCGTCGAGCTGCTGCGCTCCCTCGGGGTCACCGCCCGTGACGTGGATCCTGTCGACGCGTGGGTCGCGGCTGCGCTCGCCGCCGACAGGGCCCGCGTGCGGGCCGTCGAGGATCGCCATCCCGGCGTCGGGTCGCGTGCGCGCGACGCGCACCCTGCGCTCGTCCTGCGCGCGGTCGTCGCAGGTCGCGCCGACGCCGTCCGCCTCCTGGTCGATGCCGGCTTCGACGTGAACGCGCGCGGTCGGGGCGACCTGCCGATCGACGAGCCGTGGGAGACCGCGCTGCACCACGCCGCCGGTGCCGGTGACGTGGCCGCCGTGCGCCTGCTGCTGTCGCTCGGCGCCGACCCGAACGCCCGTGACGCGAGATTCGACGCGACACCGCTCGGATGGGCGGAGTACTTCGACCAGACCGAGACCGCGTCGCTGCTCGACGGCGCGACCTTGCAAGGCCCCGGCGACGCGTCGCCATAGTCTCGAACGCGTGCTGCACCACCTGACGTTGTGGGTTCCCGATCTCGCGCGCGCCGAGGCGTCGTGGAGCTGGCTGCTCGGCGAGCTCGGCTACGAGCGCGACGCCTCGGTCGACGACGTCCTCGTGTTCCGGCACGCGAGCGGCTTCGCGGTCGCGCTCGAGCAGTCGTCCGACATGGTCCCCGGCATGCTGTACAGCCGCCTCCGGCCCGGCCTGAACCATCTCGCGTTCACCGTCGCACCGGGCGAGTCGCTCGACGCGCTCGTCAAGCAGGCCGCCGACCACGGCTGGACCGCGATCCCGTTCGACCGGCATCCGATCGCGTCGGGTGCGCAGGTCGCCTACCTCGAGGACCGCGACGGCTTCGAGGTCGAGCTCGTCGAGCCACCGCGCTGAGACGCGCGCCGCTTCGGACGCGACGCGAGCGCGGCGCGCGTTGCGGCGACGGCCGTCCGACCCGCGACGTCGAGCGCGTCCGTCGACTTCGACGCGCGACTGAGGACGAATGCGCCTTCGAGCAGCATGATCACGCTCACCGCGAGATCGCGCGCGGTCGCGTTCTCGACGCCCGCCGCGGCGAAGCGCGCCGTCCCTGCGTCCACCCACCGGTCGAAGACGCGCGCGGTCGCCTCGCGCAGCGTGTCGTTCGTGCTCGCGACCTCGAGCGCGACGGTCGCGATCGGGCACGCGTCCGCGTAGTCGGTCGTGCGCAGGCGTTCGGCTGCGGCGGCGAAGCAGTCGGCGACGCCGGTCACGATGTCGGGCGCGGCGTCGAACACGCTCTCGACGAGCGCCTGGTACATCGCACCGGAGCGCTCGATCGTCTCTGCGGCGAGCTGCTCCTTGCCACCAGGGAAGAAGTGATAGAGCGACGAGAAGGGCGCCCCGGCCAGCCCGAGGATCTGCTTGATCCCCGTCCCCGTCATCCCCTGGCGCTGAAACAGCTCGTTGCTCGCCTCGAGGATCCGCTCCCGCGTGCCGCTCGTCACCCGACCTCCTCCCGGATTGCCTGCGCCGGACAGGCTAGCTAGGTTCGCGTCTGGATCGATCTATCCAGCCGGCGAGCCACCCAACCGACAAGCGGGAGGTCGGAACATGCGCTGCGTGGACGTGACCGCGGGGACCGTCGAGTACGAGGACACGGGGGGCGACGGACCGGTCCTGGTCTTTGCGCACGGCCTACTGATGGACGGGCGCGAGTGGCGCGACGTCGTTGCCGATCTCCGCCGCGACCACCGCTGCGTGCTCCCGACGCTGCCGCTCGGCGCGCACCGGCGGCCCATGCGTCCCGACGCGGACCTCTCGCTGCGCGGGCTCGGCCGTCTCCTCACCGAGGTCGTCGAGCGGCTCGACCTCCACGACGTGACGCTGTGCTTCAACGACTGGGGTGGCGCGCAGGTGATGATCGACGACGGCCTCACCGACCGTGTGGGCGGCGTCGTCCTCACGTCGTGCGAGGCGTTCGACAACTATCCGCCGGGCATCCCCGGCCGGCTCGCCGCGCTGTCTGCGAGGACGCCGGGCGCGCTCGTGATGATGCGGCGCGCCATGCTCGTCCGAGCGTTGCGGAACCTGCCCATCACGTTCGGGGCGATGTCGAAGCGCGGGATCCCCGACGACCTGATCCGCGAGTGGCTCGAGCCGTTGCGCGACCGCGGCGTGCGTCGCGACTTCCGCAAGTACGCGGGCGACGTGAAGCGCGGCCGGCGGGACTTCGTCGCCGCGATCGACGCCTTGGCGTCGTTCGAGCGTCCCGTCCTCGTCGCGTGGGCGAGCGAGGACCGCCTCATGCCCGTCGAGCACGGTCGGCGGCTCGCCGCGACGTTTCCGCACGCGACGCTCGTCGAGATCCCCGACAGCTACACGCTGGTCCCGATCGATCAGCCGAGCGCGCTCGCGTCGGCGATCCGGGAGTTCGTCGCCAAGCGGATGGTCGAGCCGTCGCGCTGAACCGGCGTCATGCTCCGGTCTCGGACGGCTTGGTCTTCGCGGCCGCGATCGACCGGAGGTGCTCGCGCAACCACGTCTCCGCCGCGTCGTACGTCACGCCGAGACGAGCGAGCATCTCCGCCGCGTCGTCACCGTCGGCACGAAGGACGCCGAGCAGGATGTGCTCGGTGCCGATGTAGTTGTGGCCGAGGCGGAGCGCCTCGCGCACGGACAGCTCGAGCGTCTTCTTCGCGCTGCGCGAGAAGCGGGCGCGGCCGCGCCGGCGTCCGCGACCGGCGTCCTGTGCGCGCCCGACGAGCGCGAGCGCCGCGCCGCGCACCTGGTCGAGCGGGACGTCGAGGGCGACGATCGCCCGCGCGGCGAGGCCGTCGGGCTCGGAGAGCAGGCCGAGCACCATGTGGCCGTTCGTCACCTCGTCGTGCCCGAGCGCCTGCGCCTCGAGCTTCGCCTCCTTCACGGCGTTGCGCGCTCGAGGCGTGAAGCGACCGAACCGGCCGGCCTTCGTCATCGGCATGTCGAGCAGACCGACGTCGAGGTCGTCGTCGTCCCGCGGGACGAACCGCTTCTGCGCGGCCTGCTTGGTCACACCCATGTGCTCGCCGATCTCGGTCCACGACGCGCCCGAGCGGCGCGCCTGGTCGACGAAGTGGCCGATGAGGTGATCGGCGAGCTCGCCGAGGTGGGCCGACGTGTCGACGGCGTCGGACAGGTGGTCGAGGGCGTCACCGTCCGGGTTCTGCTCGATGACGTGCTCGATGAGATCGCCGAGGCGGACGGGCTGCTGTGCTTCCATGGCCGGCAACCCTAGGTTGACCGTGCGGGATTGTCAACAAGAAGTTGACGACCGCCCAGCATTCAACCAGACGTTGACGACGCCGCGGGCGGGCCGGTCGTGAAGCCGAGCGGGCGGATGTGGAGCTGGCGGCCGGGCGGGTCCTGGTCCACGGAGCTCGGTAGCCATGCGTGGTAGGCGACGAGCAAGTGCCCGCCGGTGTCGGTGAGCACCGTCTCGCCACCGGGCCCCGCTTCGGTCCCGCCCGTCGACGACGTCGACAGCCACGGGTTCGTCGCGCTCGAGCCGCGGGTGCAGCGGGTCGTGGGCATCGACGTCCCGCACGTCGCGTACCCGACCGCGTACCCGGAGGTCTTGTAGTCGCCGCCGGAGTAGAGGAGCAGGTACGTGCCGCTCGGGTCGATCACCATCCCGGGACCCTCGATGACCGGCGTCTCCCACGCCTGCGCGCCGACGTCGTTCGACAAGAGCTCGACGGGCGCGCTGCCGGACGCGGACGTGAGGCCGTCCGTGCTCAGCCGCTGCACGTCGATGCCGACGTGGACCCCACCGGACGCGGCCGCCTCGCGGTACGCGGTGTTGCTGCGGGTCATCGCGGCCGCGAGCGACGGCGAGAGCGCGGGCGACGACGTCGGCGCCGAGTCCTGCCGCCACAGCAGGTACGGCGTCCCGTTCGTGTCACGGAAGAACGCCGGGTCCAAGGACCAGTAGGACGTGCCGGTGCACGCGAGCGGGGTCGCGGAGCTGTCGACGTACGGCCCCTGCGGCGTCGTGGACGTCGCGACACCGATGCACTGCTGCGTCGTCCCGCGGTGCTGCGCCGTGTAGTACATGACGAACGAGCTCGGGCCGAGCTGCACGACCGCGGGCGCCCACGTCGTCTTCGTCGTCTCCTGCGCGGGGTTCGCGTCGTTCGCCCACGAGCCGACGTGGGGGAGCGCGTTGCAGTCGGACGTCCAGTGCTGCAGGTCCGTGGACTGGATGACGGGCACCTGCGCGAACCCGCACCCGGTTCCCATGTCGGCATTCGTCGAGAAGCCGTAGTAGGTCGAGCCGACGAGCACGATCGACGGGTCGGGGAAGTCGTGCGCGTACGCGAGCGTGGAGCTCCAACCCGACGGTGTGGTCCCGACCGGGACGCACGCGGCCAGCGCGACGGCGAGGGCGGCGACGACGACCGCGGTGGTCCGGGCTCGTACGTGTGACGACATCGCCTGCCGTCCCGCCCCCACGGTCCCGAGCCGGACCGCGATTCGACCACACCGGCCCCGGAACCTTCACGCGCCGGATGTCGAGAACGGGTTGCCGGCTCCGTCTCCTCGACGAGCGCGCCACGATGGGCGGGCCGGAACCCGAGGGAGTCGTGATGACGAAGTTCATGTTGCTGCAGAACTACGAGCCCGCCGAGGGCTGCGACGTGATGATCGGCGAGTGGCCGCCCGAGGACGTCGCCGCGCACATCCAGTTCCAGCGGGACCTCAACGACGAGCTGGTGGAGCGTGGGGAGTTCGTCGACGCCCAGGCGCTCGCCGCGCCCGAGCTCGCCAAGTTCGTCGTCTCGGACGGTGTCAGCGCGCCGGTGGTGACCGACGGGCCGTTCCCGGAGTCGAAGGAGCTGCTGGCCGGCTACCGGATGATCGACGTCGACTCCGTCGAGCGGGCGATCGAGATCGCGGCGAAGGCGTCGACCGCGCCCGGGCCCGGCGGCAAGCCGACCAGGACGCGCATCGAGGTCCGCGAGGTGATGGGCGAGCCGTGAGCCACGCCGCGGACGCCAACGTGGAGGACCTGCTGCGCGGACTCGCGCCGCAGGTCCTCGGCGTGCTCGTCCGGCGTACCGGTGACTTCGCCGCGGCCGAGGACGCGACGCAGGAGGCACTCGTCGCGGCGGCGTCGCACTGGCCGCGTGACGGTGTGCCGGGCAACCCGCGTGCCTGGCTCGTGCAGACCGCGACCCGCCGGCTGATCGACGAGGCGCGGAGCGCGAGCGCGCGCCGGCGTCGCGAGGGCGCCGGCGTCGCGCGCGACGTCGTCGACGCCGATGTGCCGGGCCGCGACGACACCTTGACGTTGCTCTTCATGTGCTGCCACCCGTCGCTGACGCCGGGGTCCGCGATCCCGCTGACGCTGCGCGCCGTCGGCGGCTTGACGACCGCCGAGATCGCGCACGCGTTCCTCGTGCCCGAGGCGACGATGGCCCAGCGCATCAGCCGGGCGAAGCAGCGCGTGAAGGCCGGGGGCGCGCGCTTCACGATGCCCACACCCGAGGAGCTCCCGTCGCGCCTGCGCTCCGTCCTGCACGTGCTCTACCTGATGTTCAACGAGGGTTCGACGAGCAGCGTGGGCGCGTCCTTGCAACGCGTCGAGCTCTCCGACGAGGCGATCCGTCTCACGCGCGCGGTGCACGAGCAGCTGCCCGACGACGGCGAGGTCGCCGGGCTGCTCGCGCTCATGCTGCTGACCGACGCCCGCCGGGCCGCGCGCACCGGGCCGTCGGGAGAGCTCGTCCCGCTCGACGAGCAGGACCGCTCACTGTGGGACCACGCCGCGATCCACGAAGGCGTCGCGCTCGCCGTCTCGGCGATGTCGCACGGCGCGATCGGCGAGTACCAGCTCCAGGCCGCGATCGCCGCGCTGCACGACGAGGCGCCCTCGGTCGCCGAGACCGACTGGCCCCAGATCGCGGCGCTGTACACGTTGCTCGAGCGGATGTCGCACAACCCGATGGTCACCCTGAACCGCGCGATCGCCGTCGCGATGTGCGAGGGACCGGCCGCGGGTCTGCGGATGCTCGACGCGCTCGACGAGCCGCTCGGCGACCACTACCGCCTCGACGCCGTCCGTGGCCACCTGCACGAGATCGCCGGCGACGTCGACACCGCGCTCGCTCACTACGACCGTGCTGCACGCCGCACGACGAGCATCCCGGAGCAGCGCTATCTCACGACGAAGGCGGCGCGCCTTCGCGCGGCCTGGTCGTGACATCGTCATTCAGGCCTCACTGAAGCGTGAGTCGGTCCACGGCCGACTCTTGCTTCGCCGAAGCGTCGCCGCGGCTAGAACGTGCGGCGCATGACGGATCGCGCCCTCCCGCTCGACGCGCTCGGCGCATGGTTGGCGCCGCGGCTGGGTGCCGCGCAGGTCGACGTGACGACCGACGGCGCGCCGAGCAGCGGCTTCTCCGCTGAGACGGTCTTGCTCACCGCGCGCACCTCGGGCGGCGACGCGCACCGCCTCGTGCTCCGGCGGGAGACGCCCGATCCCGCGGTGTACCCGGCGCAGGTCCCCGGTCTCGACGTCGAGGTCGAGATCCAGTACCGCGCGATGGCGGCGATGACCCGCGCGTCGGACATCCCGCTGGCGCCGCTGGTCGGGTACGAGGCCGACCCGACGGTGCTCGGTGCACCGTTCTTCGTGATGCGCTTCGTGGACGGCGACGTCCCGATCGAGAGCCCGCCGTACACGCAGGCGGGGTTCTTCGCGGACGCGACACCGGCACAGCGCGCGCGGTTGCTCCGGGGCGGGCTGGACGTGCTCGCGCGCGTGCACGCGGTCGACTGGCGCGCGGCGGGCCTCGAGTGGCTCGTCCCGCCCGGTGAGGAACCGACGGCGCGCCGGCAGCTGCGCATCTGGGAGGAGTACGCGTACCGCGAGCTCGACGGACGTACGCATCCCGGGATCGATCGCGCGTGCGCGTGGTTGCACGACCATCTGCCCGTCGGCAGCGCGCCGTGCGTGTGCTGGGGCGATCCCCGGCCCGGCAACGTCATCTGGCGCGACTTCGAGCCCGCGTGCGTCACCGACTGGGAGGCGGTCGCGATCGCGCCTCCCGAGGTCGACCTCGGCTGGTGGCTGCTCTTCGACCGCACGATGCACGAGGTCGTCGGGGTCGGCCGGGCCGACGGCGATCCGTCACGCGAGGAGCAGCGCGCGATGTACGAAGAGGCGTCGGGGCGCGACGTCGGCGAGATCGCGACGTTCGAGGTGCTCGCGGGGATGCGCTACGCGGCGATCGTCGTGCGCGTGATGAACCGACTCGTCGCGCGCGGCGACCTTCCGGAGGGCCAGACGATCTGGCTGGAGAACCCGGCCGCCGTCGCGCTCGAGCAGGTGCTGGACGAGGTGGGTGCATGAGGTCTCATCCGGACGACGAGTTCCACCCGCCCGCGTCGGACGATCCGTACTGGACGGAGACGTGCTGGTTCACGTTCACCGTTCCCGAGCGGCGCCTGTCCGGGCAGCTCTATCCGTTCTTCCGTCCGAACCAGCACGTGACGGCGGCGGCCGCGTACCTCTGGGACGACACCGCGGCCGACACGTGGAGCTGCCTGTACGGCAAGAGCTTCTGGCACCTGCCGCTGCCCGAGGAGCCGTTGTCCGACATCGCGCTCCCGAACGGCATCCGGTACCGGTGCGTCGAGCCGCAACAGCGTTACGAGCTCGCCTACGACGATCCCGACGCCGACGAGCTCCACGTGTCGTTGACGTTCGACGCGGTGGCCGCGCCCAACCGTCTCGGCGAGTCGCATCTCGACCAGCCCGGTCGCTACACGGGCACGATCGTGCTGCGCGGCGAGCGCGTCGAGGTCGACGCCTTCGGCTTCCGCGACCGCTCGTGGGGACCGCGCTCGCAGTTCGGCGTCGGTCTGACCGGGTCCGGTGCGTTGCGCGGCGGCTACAGCTACGCGACGGCGTCGGCGCGCGACGCGTTCCACGCGATCACCATGGACCTCAGCGGAGGCGTCGACGGCGACTGCATCGCGATCCACGGGTACCTGTTACGCGACGGCGAGTGGTCCAAGCTGAAGTCGGGCACGCGCGACGTCGTCGAGCGCGACGCCGACGGGATGCCGCGTGTCGTGCGCGTCGCCGGTGAGGACGAACGCGGCCGTACGTTCGAGGCCGAGGGCCGCACGCTGAACCGTCTCCGGCTGTTCCTCAATCCCAATCTGTTCACGGTCAACTGCCTGACCGAGTGGCACTTCGACGGCATCACCGCGTACGGCGAGGACCACGACAACTGGAGCGCGGTCGGCATCCGCCGGTTCATGCACGCGCGCGCCACGCCGGGTCCCGGCCGGTCGCGGCGATGAGGCGCTCCAGCGGGGGTGCGTCACCGGCGGCCGGCTGCGGCGGCCCGAACAGGCCGGGAGTGCCGTTCGGGTTCTGCTCGACCTGCGGCTGCACGAAGCCGAGCGCGGCGTCGACGAGCGCGTCCTCGACCGCATAGCGCTGCCCGGTCGCGACCGCGAGGTCCCAGCCGTGCACGATCACCTCGTCGATCGCGACGTACGCCGCGATCTGCGCCGGCATCTCGATCGGCCCCGCGTAGGTCGTGCCGGTCCACGCGTCGTCGTCCCGCCAGGCGTCGGCGAGCGCGGCGAGGCGTTCGGGGATGCGGGTCCGCCAGTCCGGCGTGAGGTTCGACGCGTCGGGCGTCGGCGGGGGACCGCCACCCGGCGCGACGGTCTTGTTCGCCGCCTCGGTGAACGCGAACGACAGCCCGTCGACATGGTCGAGCAAGGTGGCCACCGACGTGTCCGCGCACGGTGTCGGCGAGGTGAGCTGGTCGTCGCGCACGCCC
>Ga0070739_10005078_pt1 | contig 15234 bp, 14 predicted proteins | sample Coa_R1_7_FD_66445 | JGI IMG/M metagenome (GOLD analysis project Ga0070739, IMG submission 66445) | Surface soil microbial communities from Centralia Pennsylvania, which are recovering from an underground coalmine fire - Coalmine... | ecosystem: Environmental > Terrestrial > Soil > Unclassified ... | reverse complement strand
GATAATTGGGGATCATAAAGCAGGTGCCCCGCCGGCCTGAACCGCGACGCGGAGAAAAACCCCACAATGCGGCGCGCTTGCCAAAACCGGGGCTGCGGCTTACGTAGACGCGAAACCTCACGCAGGGCTGCGGTCGCCCGACAATGGCGGTCGCTCCGGTGCCGGCACCTCTCCCCGAGAGAACGCCGGTTTCTCCTGCGGCGGCTCAACCGGAACAAGGACTTGTCATGGCACTTCCGACGTACACGATGCGCCAGCTGCTCGAAGCCGGGGTGCATTTCGGCCACCATACGCGGCGCTGGAACCCGAAGATGGCGCCGTATCTGTTCGGCGTCCGCAACGGCATTCACATCATCGATCTCGAACAGACCGTGCCGATGCTGCACCAGGGGCTGCAGGCGCTGCGCGACGTCGTCGCCGGCGGCGGCCGGGTGCTGCTGGTCGGGACCAAGCGGCAGGCGCAGGAGCCGATCGCCGAGGCGGCCAAGCGCTGCGGCCAGTACTACGTCAACTACCGCTGGCTCGGCGGCATGCTGACCAATTTCAAGACGATTTCGCAGTCGATCAAGCGGCTGCGCGAGCTCGACGAGCGCATCCAGACCGAGCAGAGCGGCCTCACGAAGCGCGAATTGCTGGAATTGACGCGGGCCCGCGACAAGCTCGAACGTGCGCTCGGCGGCATCCGTGAAATGGGCGGCCTGCCCGACATCCTGTTCATCATCGACACGAACAAGGAAGCCATCGCCGTCGCCGAGGCGAACACGCTGCGCATCCCGGTGGTCGCCATTCTCGATTCGAACTCGTCGCCGGACGGGGTGGCCTATCCGATCCCGGGCAACGACGACGCGATGCGCGCGATCCACCTCTACTGCGACCTCGTCGCATCGTCGGTACTCGATGGCCTGCAGGCCGAGATGGCGGCGTCCGGCATCGATGTCGGCGAGCGCGCCGAGGTGCCGGCCGAAACGTTGACCGCCGAAGACGACGCCGGCGAAGCGGCCGAGCTGACCGGCGGGACCGTGCCGATGGCGGAGGCCGGCGCCGAGCCCGAAGCTCAGCCTGCCGCCGGCGAAGATTAAGGCTCCCCGCGCGCCGAAATGAAGCCAAGAGGATGAAGCAATGGCCGAGGTGACCGCGGCGCTGGTCAAGGAACTGCGCGAGAAGACCGGCGCCGGCATGATGGACTGCAAGCGCGCGCTTGCCGAAAGCGGCGGCGATATCGAAGCCGCCGTAGACTGGCTGCGCACCAAGGGGCTTGCGGCAGCGGCAAAAAAGGCCGGACGCGTGGCGGCGGAGGGGCTGGTTGGCCTTGCGACGCGCGGCAATGCCGGCGCCGTCGTCGAGGTCAATTCCGAGACCGACTTCGTCGCCCGCAACGAGCTGTTCCAGGGATTCGTCCGCACCGTGAGCGGCGTCGCGGTTTCCGGCGACGGCAGCCTCGATAGCCTCAAGGCCGCCGTTTACCCCGGCACCGATCGCACGGTCGAGGCGGAGCTTACCGAGCTCATCGCGCGCATCGGCGAGAACATGGTGCTGCGGCGGGTCGCGCGGCTCGCGGTGGGGCAGGGTGCTGTGGTCTCGTATGTCCACAATTCGCTCGGCCCCGGCATCGGCAAGATCGGGGTGCTGGTGGCGCTGGAGTCGGCCGCCGACGGCGAGGCATTGGCCGCGCTCGGCAAGCAGCTGGCGATGCACATCGCCGCGGCGAACCCGCAATATCTCGATCAGGCCTCGGTCCCGGCCGCGGCGCTCGATCGCGAGCGCGCGGTGCTGCTCGAACAGGCGCGCGCGACCGCCAAGACCGAGGCGATTGCCGAGCGCATGGTCGAAGGCCGCCTGCGCAAGTTCTATGAAGAGAACGTGCTGCTGGACCAGGTCTTCGTCATCGACGGCGAGAGCCGCGTCGCCAAGGTCGTCGAGGCCGCCGCGAAGGCCGCCGGAGCGCCGATCCGGGTCGCCGCCTTCGTGCGTTTCGCGCTGGGCGAGGGCATAGACCGCCCGACCGGCGATTTCGCTGCGGAGGTCGCGCAGCTCAAAAGCTGAGGCGGCATCGCCCGGCGCACCGAAAGGCGCTGCCGAGCGCCTCGATTGGTGTATTTTAAGGCGGGCTGCGAAGCGGCCCGCTCCGCCTCGACAGCCGATAGGCGCAGGCCTCATGTCCGCCGAACTCATCTATCGCCGGGTGCTCCTGAAAATCTCCGGCGAGGCGCTGATGGGGGCGCGGGACTACGGTCTCGACCCCGCGATGGTCGAGCACATCGCCAACGAGATCAAGGAGGTCCACGCGCTCGGGGTCGAGCTCTGCGTGGTGATCGGCGGCGGCAACATCTTCCGCGGCATCTCCGGCGCCGCCGTCGGCATGGAGCGCGCCTCGGCGGATTACATGGGCATGCTGGCGACGGTTATAAATTCGCTGGCCGTGCAGAACGAGCTGGAGCGGCGCGGCGTCATTACCCGTGTGCAGTCGGCGATCTCGATGCAGTCCGTCTGCGAGCCGTACATCCGCCGCCGCGCCATCCGCCACCTCGAAAAGAAGCGCGTCGTGATTTTCGCCGCCGGTACCGGCAACCCGTTCTTTACGACCGACACGGCGGCGGCGCTGCGCGCCTCGGAGATGGGCTGCGACCTGCTGCTGAAGGCGACGAAAGTCGATGGCGTCTACGACGCCGACCCCGAGCGCGTGCCGGGCGCGCGGCGTTTCGATCGGCTCGACTATCTCGAAGTGCTGTCGCGCGACCTCCAGGTCATGGACGCCTCGGCGATCTCGCTGGCGCGGGAGAACCGCATCCCGATCGTGGTCTTTTCGATCTTCGACAGCGGCGGCTTTGCCGACATCATTCGCGGCCGCGGCCGTTATACGATCATCGACAACGCGAAATGAGCGCAATCAAAAGCTAATCTTCGCGATGGAACATGGACGGCGAGGAAACGGAACATGCCGGCAGACGATCTGATCAAGGATCTGCAGCGTCGGATGGATGGGGCCATCGAGGTCCTGCGCAAGGAGTTCGCCGGACTGCGGACGGGAAGGGCATCGGCCAGCCTGCTTGAGCCGGTCATGGTCAGCGCCTATGGCGGAACGATGCCGCTCAACCAGCTTGCCAACATCAACGTACCCGAGCCGCGGCTGATCACCGTGCAGGTCTGGGACCGCGCGATGGTCAAGGCGGTCGACAAGGCAATTCGCGAGGCCGGCTTGGGCCTCAACCCGCAAACCGAAGGGCAGGTATTGCGGGTGCCGATTCCCGATCTGAACGAGGAACGCCGGCGCGAACTGACCAAAGTTGCCGCGAAATATGCCGAGGCCGCCCGCGTCTCAGTCCGCAACGTCCGCCGCGACGGCATCGAGGCGCTGCGCCGGCGCGAGAAGGACGGCGAGATTTCGCAGGACGACCAGCACAAGCTGGAGCGCGAGGTGCAGCAGCTGACCGATGCGCACGTCAAGCGCATCGACGAGGCGCTGGCGCAGAAGGACAAGGAGATACTTCAGGTTTGAGCAGCACCGCCGAGGCTGCGCCGCGGTCGCTGCCGCGGCATGTCGCGATCCTTGTGGCCGCCAGCCATCCCGGCGGGACATTCCGCGGTCCGCGGCGCGCAATCAGCGGATATCGCGGCTGGGAGCGCCGCCATGGCGTCGTTCGCCGCCCCCGCTAGGCCCGACACGCTGCGCCTGCGCGTGGTGTCGGCCGTGGTCCTGGCGCCGTTCCCCGTCGCGGCGATCTGGTTCGGCTCGCCCTGGTTGCCGATTCTGACGGTTGTCGCCGGCGCCATCATGGGGTGGGAGTGGGCCCGGCTGTGCCGGCAAGGGAGCGCTGCGGCGCGCGGCTTCGCCGTCGGCGACGCGGCCGTGATCGCGACGGTCGTCGTCGCCGTGCTCTGCGCCTGGCTGTTCGCGCAAGCCGTCGTCGCGGTGGCGGCGGCCGCGGCGGGCGCAATCCTGGTGTGGCGGGTCGCGCGGCAAGCGCGAGATCGCGCCGCCCTCTGGATGGCGTTCGGGACGTTGTGGGTGGCGCTGCCATGCGTCGCGTTGTTGTGGATCGCGCGAGACGGCGGGTCGGGCCGGACGACGCTGCTGTGGCTGTTCGCGGTGGTCTGGGCCACCGATATCGGCGCTTACGTAATCGGACGCCGTCTCGGCGGTCCGCGCCTGGCGCCGCGCTGGAGCCCGCGCAAGACCTGGGCCGGCTTGATCGGGGGCGCCTGCTGCGCTGCGCTCGCCGGCTGGGTGACGGCCCGATGGCTCGGGATATCGCCGGTTCTCCCGCTGGTGGCGATCAGTGCGGGCCTTGCGATTATCGAACAGTTCGGCGATCTTGCGGAGTCCGTGGCCAAGAGAAGGTTCGGCGTGAAGGACTCGAGCGGCCTCATCCCCGGACACGGCGGTCTCCTTGACAGGCTCGATGGTCTGCTGGCGGCGGCGCCCGCCGTGGCGCTGCTGACGCTGATTGGCGGCAGCAGCGTGCTGACGTGGCATTGATGGCCCGGGCCGCGCCCGCGACGGCGACGGCGGCGCGGAAAGCGAAACCGCGCCGCGTCACGATCCTCGGTTCGACCGGCTCGGTCGGCCAGAACACGGTCGATCTGCTGCAACGCGATCCCGACGGTTTCGAGGTAGAGGCGCTGACCGCCAACCGCGACGCGGTGCGGCTCGCCGAGCAGGCCAAGGCTCTCCGTGCGCGCTTTGCCGCCGTCGCCGATCCCTCCTGCTACGCGGCCCTGAAGGAAGCGCTTGCCGGCACCGGCATCGAGACCGCCTGCGGCAAAGCCGCGATCGTCGAGGCGGCGCAGCGCCCGTCCGATTGGGTCATGGCGGCGATCGTCGGCGCGGCCGGGCTGGAGCCGACGTTGGCGGCGATCCGGCGCGGCGTCATCGTTGGCCTCGCCAACAAGGAGGTGCTGGTCTGCGCCGGCAGCCTGTTCATGCAGGAGGTGGACCGCCACGGCGCGACCCTGCTCCCCGTCGACAGCGAGCACAACGCGATCTGGCAGTGCTTCGACTTCGAGCGCGTCGAGGCGGTCGAAAAGATCATCCTGACCGCGAGCGGCGGGCCGTTCCGCGAGCGCAGCCTTTCCGACATGGGTTCGGTGACCCCGGAGCAGGCGGTGGCGCATCCGAACTGGCGCATGGGCGCGAAGATATCGGTCGATTCGGCGACGATGATGAACAAGGGCCTCGAAGTCATCGAGGCGCATCACCTGTTCCGGCTGCCGTCGGAGCGCATCGACATCGTCGTGCACCCGCAATCGATCGTGCACAGCCTCGTGACCTATCGCGACGGGTCGGTCTTGGCGCAGCTCGGCAGTCCCGACATGCGTACGCCGATCGCCTATGTCCTCGGCTGGCCGAGCCGAGTGGCGGCGCCGACGAAGCGGCTCGACCTTGCCGCGGTCGGGCGGCTGACCTTCGAGGCGCCAGACCAGGTCCGTTTTCCGGCACTGCGCCTGGCGCGGGAGGCGCTGGCGGCAGGCGGCGGCAATCCGACGGTGCTGAACGCGGCCAACGAAACGGCGGTGCATGCCTTTCTCGACCGCCGCATCGGCTTTCTCGACATCGTCGCGACCGTGGAGCGCACGCTCGAACTGATGCCGGGAGGCGATCTTGAATCGCTTGAAGACGTGTACAATTTCGACAGGACGGCGCGGGAAATCGCGGCTAAACTAACGGTGGCACGGGCGAATGCGCGCGTCGCCGAACCAACGGATACCGAAGCATGAGCCTGGGCCCCCTGCTCCACGGCGGGTTGTTCAATTTTCTGTGGATCGCGTTCTGGTTCCTGCTCGTGCTGACGGTGCTGGTGTTCGTGCATGAGCTCGGACACTACTTGCTGGCGCGCCGCAACGGCGTCCGCGTCGAAGTGTTTTCGATCGGCTTCGGCAACGAGCTGTTCGGCTGGTACGACCGCGCCGGGACACGCTGGAAATTCAGCCTAATCCCGCTCGGCGGCTATGTAAAAATGTTCGGCGACAGCGATGCCAGCTCAGGGCTGCCGACCCCCGGCCTCACGCAGATGAGCCCGCGCGATCGCGAGGTATCGTTCCACTACAAGCGGCTGGGACAGCGCGCCGCGATCGTGGCGGGCGGACCGGTCTCGAACTTCGTGTTCGCGATCCTGCTGCTGGCGCTGCTGTTCATGACCTACGGCCAGCCGTTCACGCCGGCCGAGGTGGGGCAGGTGCAGCCGGGCAGCGCCGCCGACAAAGGCGGCATCAAGACCGGCGACGTGATTATCAGCATCGACGGCAGCAGCGTTGAGCGCTTCGAGGATGTGCAGCAAGCGGTGCGCCTCGATCCAGGCTTGCCGATGACCATCGTCGTCCGGCGCGCCGGCAAGGATGTAACGCTGCACGTGACGCCGACGCTGACCGAGATCACCGACCGGTTCGGCAATCACCACAAGCTCGGATTGCTGGGAATCGGCCATAGCGGCGTCGAGTACATCCGGCGAAATCCGGCGAGCGCCGTCGTACGGGCGTTCGACGAGACCTGGAACCTGACCTCGTCGACGATGCAGGCGATCTGGCAGATCGTCATCGGCATGCGCGCCACCGACGAACTCGGCGGCCCGCTGCGCATCGCGCAAATGTCAGGCGAGGTGGCGCAAGGGGGCGTCGTCCCGCTGTTGTGGTTCATGGCGGTGCTGTCGATCAACCTGGGGCTTATTAACCTGTTCCCGGTGCCGGTGCTTGACGGGGGGCACCTGCTGTTCTATGCCGCTGAAGCGATCCGCGGAAAGCCGTTGGGCCAGCGCGCCCAGGATTACGGCTTTCGCATAGGCTTGGCGCTGGTCTTGACGTTGATGGTCTTCGCGACCTGGAACGACCTCGTCCATATCGGGCTCGTGGATCTTGTGAAGCGCCTCGTGACCTGACACGATCTCAGGTCGGGGGCAGGCGGTAGACATGCGTCGGGGGTGGGGGGATCTTGTTTCCACGCAAGTTGGCTCACCTGTTGGCGGCGCTTTTGGCTGCCGTCTCGGTGATCGGCCTCGCGCTGCTGCCGCGGGCCGGCGCGCAGACGCGTCCGGCCCATCCGGCTGCTCAAGGCGGCGTCATCGCCGACATCCGCGTCGAGGGCACGAAGCGCATCGAGACGGAAACGATCCGCTCCTACATGCTGGTGCAGCCGGGCGATCCGTGGGACCCCGAGAAGATCGACCAGTCGCTGAAGGCGCTGTTCGCCACCGGGCTGTTCGCCGATGTGAAGTTCGACCGCGACGGCAACACGCTCATCGTGCGCGTCGTCGAGAACCCGATCATCAATCGCATCGCCTTTGAGGGAAACCACAAGCTCAGCGACAAGGACCTAAACGCGGAGATCCAGCTGCGCCCGCGCGTCGTCTACACGCGCAGCCGGGTGCAGGCGGACGTGAAGCGCATCCTCGACCTGTACCGCCACCATGGCCGCTTCGCCGCCACGGTGGACCCGAAGGTCATCCAGCTGAGCGAGAACCGGGTGGACCTCGTCTTCGAGATCAACGAGGGTCCCTCGACCGGGGTGCGCAGCATCAATTTCGTCGGCAATACCGAGTTCAGCGACAGCACGCTGCGCGGCGTAATCGATACGAAGGAAAGCCGGTGGTACCGCTTTCTGTCGAACGCCGACACCTATGATCCCGACCGGCTCACCTACGACCGGGAATTGCTGCGCAAGTTTTATCTGTCCGAGGGCTATGCCGATTTCCGCGTGATCTCCTCAGTGGCCGAACTGACCGAGGACCGCACCGGCTTCGTCGTCACTTTTACGGTGGAGGAGGGGGAGCGCTACCGCTTCGGCAAGGTCGATATCAACGTCAAGCTCAAGGACGTGACGCCCGACATGCTGCGCCCGGCGCTGAAGGTCGCGACCGGCCAGTGGTATAACGCGGATGCCGTCGATCGCACGATCTCGGCGTTGACCGATGCGCTCGGCAATCGCGGCTACGCTTTTGTCGAGGTGAAGCCCGAAGTTACCCGCAACCGCGATCGGCACACGATCGACATAGCCTTCGACATCGGCGAAGGACCCCGGGTGTACGTCGAGCGCATCGACATCATCGGCAACGTGCGTACCTTGGACAAGGTCATCCGGCGCGAGTTCCGCCTCGTCGAAGGCGATGCCTTCAACAGCCAAAAGATGGAGCGCTCCAAGGAACGCATCAAAAATCTCGGCTTTTTCAAGAAGGTCGACGTCACCAATAAGCAGGGGTCGGCCCCGGACCGCACCGTGATCACGGCCGAGGTGGAGGAGCAATCGACCGGCGAGCTGTCGCTCGGCGTCGGCTTCTCGACCAGCGACGGCCCGCTTGCCGACATCAGCATCCGCGAACGCAATTTCCTCGGGCGGGGCCAGGATCTGCGGATCGGCACGGTCGTATCGTTCCGCTCGCAGCAGGTCGATTTCAGCTTCACCGAACCGTATTTCCTCGACAAGAACATCGCCGCCGGGATCGACCTTTTCGAAGTGAAGACGAGCCCGACCTCGTCGTTCTTCTCGGGCCAGACCCCGTCCTACGAGCAGTTCTCTTATGGCGGCGCGCTGCGGGCGGGCTACCAGATCACCGACAATTTGAGGCAGACGTTCAAGTACACGGTGCGCTCGGACGACATCACCAACATCCAGAGCGACGCGTCGCTGTTCATCCAGCTGCAGCATGGCACCCATCTGACCTCGGCGGTGGGGCAGGTGCTGCTCTATGACCGGCGCGACAACCGGCTCGATCCGACGAGCGGCTATTACGCCTCGATCGGCAATGACTTCGCGGGCGTCGGCTTCGGGGTCGAATACGTCCGCAGCAAGGTGAACGCCGGCTTCTACTATTCGGTGTGGCCGGAGTGGGTGTTCAGCGTCACCGGTGAGGCGGGCGATATTTTCGGGTGGAGCAGCCAGCCCGTGCTGTTGCAGGACCGGTTTTTCGTCGGCGGCGACAATCTTCGCGGCTTCCAGCCGGGCGGCGTCGGCCCGCACGACACCGTCACCGGCGACTCGCTCGGCGGCAACAAGTATTATGTCGGCACGGTGCAACTCGGCATCCCGCTCGGTCTGCCGAAAGAACTTGGCATCAGCGGGCGGGTGTTCAGCGATTTTGGCTCGCTGTGGAGCAATGACCAGAAGAACATCATTCTGACCCCGACGCAGCTCGCCTCCACCGGCGGCGTGCAGCCGCACGTTTTCGACAGCGCCGGCATCCGGATCAGCGCCGGCGTCGGCGTCTCGTGGAAATCGCCGGTCGGTCCGATCCGGCTCGATGTGGCGATGCCGATCAAGAAGGAGCCCTTCGACCAGACCCAGCTCTTCCGGGTGAGTTTCGGCACCAAGTTCTGACGCTATTCACGAGGTTCTGATGTTTTTAACGCATACCCGCGCCGCGGTCGTCACGACCCTTCTGGTGCTGGCGGGGTTTGTCGGCAATGCGGCGGCGCAAAAGCCGCCGGCCACTCCCGCCCCGGCGGCGCCTGCGCCGCCACCGCCCGCGCCGGCCGCCCCGGCGCCGGCCGCAGCCGCGGCGCCGCCGGCATTGCCGTCGAGCCTGACGATCATGATCGTCGATATCCAGACGCTGCTGCAGAATTCGAAGGCCGCCAAGATGGTGCGCAGCCAAATCGAAGCCAAGCGCGCCGAGTACGCGAAGGAGATCCAGCGTCAGGATGAGCTTCTGCGCCAGGAGCGCGACACGTTGCAGCGCGAACAGGCGAGCCTGTCGCCGGAGACGCTGAAGAAGCGGGGTCAGGAATTTCAGGCCAAGGTGAACGAGCTCGACCGCAACGTGCAGAGCAAACGCCAAGCCCTCGAAAAATCCTACAACGACGCAGTGCAAAAGATTCAAGCAACGCTGCTGAAGATCATCGAGGAGATTGCCAAGACCAGAAAGGCGAACCTGGTGCTGCAGCGTTCGGAGTTGGTGCTGTTCGACCAGGCGTTCGACGTAACCGACGAAGTGCTGCAGAAGCTCGATGAGCAAATGCCGACGCTGACGGTCGAATTCGTGCCGCCGGTCGCGAGCGCGGCGCCGGCCGCGACCCCCGCCTCGGCGCCGGCTCCGACCTCGCCGAAGCCGAAGAAGAAGTAGGGCTGCCCTCGCCGCACACAGGCGGGCCAGGCAGATGGCGGACTCGCGCTTCTTCGACCGCGCCGGACCATTTTCGCTCGATGCGCTCGCCGCGCTGACCGGCGCGGCGCTGTCGGTGCCGGAGCAGGGCGAGCGGCTTTTCGTCGATGTCGCCCCGCTTGAGACGGCGGGTCCCGACGAGGTCACGTTTCTCGACAATCGTAAATATCTGGCGGCGTTTGCCGCTTCGAAGGCGGGCGCCGCCTTTGTCGACGAGGTGACGCAGCCCCGCGCGCCGGCGGGCATGGTGCTGCTGCTGACGCGCGAGCCCTACAAGGCCTACGCACGGGCGACGCAGGCCTTCTATCCCACTCCCCCGGTCGTGCCTCGGCGCGCGCCTTCCGCGCTCATCGATCCGGCGGCGATCGTGGCGGCCGATTGCGACATCGGCCCCCATGTCGTCATCGAGGCCGGCGCCACTCTCGGCGCGCGCTGTCAGGTCGGGGCCAACACCGTCATCGGCGGTGGCGTCGAACTTGGCGACGATTGCCGCGTTGGCGCCAACGTGACCTTGAGCCACTGCCTGATTGGCGCTCGCGTCGTGCTGCACCCGGGGGTCCGCATCGGCCAGGCCGGGTTCGGCTTTGCGCCCGATGCGTCCGGGCCGGTAAAAATCCCGCAAGTCGGGCGCGTCATCATCGGCGATGACGCCGATATCGGCGCCAATACCACGATCGACCGGGGGTCGGGGCACGACACCGTGATCGGCGCGGGGACGATGATCGATAATCTCGTGCAGATCGGGCATAATGTCGTGATCGGCCGCGGCTGCGTGCTGGCGGGCCAAGTCGGCATCTCCGGAAGCACCCGTCTCGGCGATTTCGTAATGGCGGGCGGCCAAGCCGGGTTCGCCGGCCACCTGCGCATCGGCAGCGGCGCCCGGATCGCCGCCAAGGCCGGGCTGATGCGCGACGTGGAGCCGGGCGCCACCGTCTGCGGCAGCCCGGCGATCCCGATAGCCTCTTTCATGCGCCAAACCGCCGTGTTGCAGCGGCTCGCGCGGAAGAAGGATGAGCGATGATCGAGCCGAGCCGCGTTGCGGAGGAGCAGCCGATCGAGATCGGCATCCAGCGGGTCATGGAAATGATCCCGCACCGCCATCCGTTCTTGATGATCGACAAGGTTGTCGACGTCGTGGCCAATCAACATGCGACGGGCATCAAGAACGTCTCGATCAACGAGCAGTTCTTCCAGGGCCATTTCCCGGCGCGGCCGGTGATGCCGGGGGTGCTGCTGATCGAAGCGATGGCGCAGACGGCGGCGGTGCTGGTCGTGCACACGCTGGGTCCGGAATCCGAGGGCAAGCTCGTCTACTTCATGAGCGTCGACAATGCCCGCTTCCGCCGCCCCGTCTTTCCGGGCAGCGTCGTCCACGTCCACGTCGCCAAACAGCGCAACCGCGGCAATGTCTGGAAGTTCGAAGGCCGCGCCGAGGTCGAGGGCCAGCTGGCGGCGGAGGCCGTGTTCGCCGCGATGATCCTCGACGACTGAGCGGCGTGCCGATGCCGCAGATTCACCAGACGGCGATCGTGGCGCCGCAGGCGCGCCTCGCGGACGATGTCGTCGTCGGCCCTTACTGCGTCATCGGCGCCGATGTGGAGCTCGCGGCCGGGGTCAGCCTCAAGTCGCACGTCGTCATAGAAGGGCGAACGACGATCGGCGAGCGGACGCGCATCTTTCCGTTCGCATCGATCGGGCACGAGCCGCAGGACCTCAAATACGGTGGCGAGGAATCGACGCTGGTCATCGGCAGCGACAACACGATCCGGGAATACGTGACGATGAACCCCGGCACTGCCGGGGGCGGCATGGTGACCCGCGTCGGCAACCACTGCCTGTTTATGGTCGGCGCCCATGTCGCGCACGATTGCCAGGTTGGCGATCACGTCATTCTGGTCAACAACGCCACTCTCAGCGGCCATGTAATTGTCGAGGATTACGCCATCCTGGGCGGCCTCTCGGCGGTGCACCAGTTCGTTCGCATCGGCCGCCACGCGATGATCGGCGGCATGTCCGGGGTCGAACGCGACGTGATTCCCTATGGCCTCGTGATGGGGGACCGCGCCCGGCTCAACGGCGTCAACATCGTCGGTATGCAGCGGCGCGGCTTCAGCCGTGAGGACATCCAGGGGCTGCGCAATGCCTATGGCTGCCTGTTCGGCGAGGGCGGCACGTTGATCGACCGCATCGGCGAAGTCGAACGCCGCTTCGCGGGAATCCGTCCGGTCGACGAGCTGATCGCCTTCATTCGCGCCGATTCGAACCGCGCGATCTGTCAGCCCAAGGGGGCGAATGACGTTTGAGCCGACGGGCCGGCTCGGCATTGTCGCCGGCGGCGGCACGCTGCCGCGCCGTCTCGTAAACGTCTGCCGCGCCGCCGGCATCGAGCATTTCGTGCTGGCGCTCGAAGGGGCGACAGACCCGGCGACCGTCGAGGACGCGCCGCATGCCTGGTGCCGCATGGGCGCCCTCGCGACCGGCTTTCGGCTCCTGCACGATCATGGCGTGACCGACCTCGTGCTGGCGGGGGGTGTGCGGCGGCCGTCGCTGCTGGAACTGCGTCCGGACTGGCGCGCCGCCAAGTTCCTCGCGCGGGTCGGCTACCGCGCGCTCGGCGACGACGGGCTGCTCTCCGCCTTCATCAAGGAGCTTGAGCAGGAGGGCTTTCGCGTCATCGGCGCCGATCAGCTGCTCGAGGCGGCGATGCCGGAGGGGCCGCTGGGGTCTTTGGCCCCGGACGAGGACGCGGCGAAGGACATCGCCCACGGGCTGCGCATCGCCCAGGCGCTCGGCGCGCTCGACATCGGGCAGGCGGTGGTCGTGCAGCAAGGCCTCGTCCTCGGCGTCGAGGCCATCGAGGGCACGGACGCGCTGCTGCGCCGCTGTGCCGAGTTGCGCCGCGACGGTCCCGGTGGCGTTCTGGTCAAGATCGAGAAGCCGGGGCAGGAGCGGCGCGTCGATCTGCCGACGATCGGCCGCAGGACGGTGACCCTTGCGGCCGAGGCCGCGCTGCGCGGCATCGCGGCGCAGGCGGGTGCGACCCTTCTGCTGGACCGTGAGGAGGTCGTGCGCGCGGCCGATGCGGCCGGCCTCTTCGTCGTCGGCATTCGCGTCGCATGAGCGAGGGCGGCGCCGCCCCGCTGTTCGTTTTCATCGTGGCGGCCGAGCCTTCGGGCGATGCGCTCGGCGCGGCGCTGATCCGGGCGCTGCGGCAGCGCACCGGCGGCGCGTTGCGGATCGCCGGCATCGGCGGTGAGCAGATGGCGGCCGAGGGCCTCGTCAGCCTGGCGCCGCTCAGCGATCTTGCAGTAGTCGGCGTGGCCGAGGTGCTGCCGCGAGCGCCGCTGATCCTGCGGCGGGTGCGCGAGGCGGTGTCGGCCGTGCGGACGCAGCGCCCGGATGCGGTCGTGACGATCGACAGCTCGGGCTTCAGCTGGCGGATCGCGCAGCGGCTGCGCCGGCGCCGCGACCGCACGCCGCTCATTCATTACGTCGCGCCGATGGTGTGGGCGTGGCGCGGCGGTCGCGCCCGCCGCATGGCGCGCTGGTACGACCACCTGATGGTGCTGCTGCCGTTCGAGCCACCTTATTTCGAGCGCGTGGGGCTGCGGTGCAGCTATGTCGGCCATCCCGTGCTCGACAGCGGCGCCGACCGCGGCGACGGCGAGCGCTTCCGCCGCGAGCACGGGCTGCACTCCGACGAAATGCTGCTGACCGTATTGCCGGGCAGCCGCGCGGGTGAGGTTCGCCGGCTGGCGCCGATCTTCGCCGAGACGCTGCGCCGATTGCTGCCGATCATCGGGTCTTTCCGCGTGGCGGTGCCGACGGTCGCGACGGTCGATGCCCTGGTGACCGACGCGGTACGGGATTGGCCGGGCCAGCCGATCGTGCTGCGCGGCGCGGCCGCCAAATACGATGCCTTCGCGGCGAGCCGCGCCGCACTCGCCGCCTCCGGAACCGTCGCCCTCGAACTGGCGCTGGCGGGGCTGCCGATGGTCGTCGCCTACCGCGTCGCCCGCTTTACCGAAGTGCTGCTGGCGCGCGTGGCGAAGGTGCGGTTCGCCAATCTCGTCAACCTGATCCTCGACCGGCCGCTCGTGCCGGAGGTGCTCGGGCCGGACTGCACGCCGGAGGGCCTGGCCGCGGCCGTCGTGCCGCTGGTGCGGGACGAACGGGTTCGCGCCGCCCACAAGCAGGGTTATGATGAGGCGTTGCGGCAGTTGGGGCGGGGCGGCCTGTCGCCCAGCCTGCGGGCCGCCGACCGGATTCTTTCGATCGTCGCGGCGCGCCGCACCGCCGGCGCGCGGCCAACCAAGGAGGAGCGCATGCCCGATACCGCCACGGCCACCGCACCAACCAGCGCCGCAGACACCGGCAAATTCCGCTTTCTGCACACGATGATCCGCGTCAAGGACCTCGACAAATCGTTGCAGTTCTATACGGGGCAGCTCGGCATGAAGCTGCTGCGCAAGCGGGACTACCCGACCGGCAAGTTCACGCTCGCCTTCGTCGGCTATGGTGACGAGGAAAACAGCACGGTCGTCGAACTGACCCACAACTGGGACCAGGCCGAGCCGTACGCGCTCGGCAGCGGCTTCGGCCATCTCGCGATCGGCGTGCCCGACGTATACAAGACCTGCGAGCGTCTCGCCGCCGCGGGCGTCAAGATCCCGCGTCCTGCCGGTCCGATGGCGCACGGCGGGTCGGTCATCGCCTTCATCGAAGACCCCGACGGCTACAAGATCGAGCTCGTCGAGCGCAAATAGGCTCTCCGGACCGTTGGTATCGTCATGGCGGGGCTCGACCCACGGCTGTCCGGTTAAGGAAAAAGGAGCTGCTCCGGCGCCTTCTGGAGGGGTCTCCGATCTCCAAAGCCCCCTTGGCCGGGCTTGTCCCGGCCATCCACGCTGGTTTCGGCTGGCAAAGAAGGCGTGGATGCCCGGCCCAAGGCCGGGCAAGGTGCATCTTTGGTTGTCTTATATCGAAACCGCACAACCGGTTTTGCCGAACCGGAGAGCCGTGGGCTCGACCCGGCCATCTCCGGGGCACCGGGAGATCGCGGGGTCAAGCCCGGCGATGACGGGCAGAAACTTCGCTACCGGCGCTGTTCGATCGGGACGTAGTGGCGTTCGGTGGCGCCGGTGAAGAG
>Ga0070739_10005066_pt1 | contig 15256 bp, 16 predicted proteins | sample Coa_R1_7_FD_66445 | JGI IMG/M metagenome (GOLD analysis project Ga0070739, IMG submission 66445) | Surface soil microbial communities from Centralia Pennsylvania, which are recovering from an underground coalmine fire - Coalmine... | ecosystem: Environmental > Terrestrial > Soil > Unclassified ... | reverse complement strand
GCTCTCGATGCGGAAGGTGGTGTTGAAGCGGCTGCGGAAGTTCTCCTGGCAGACGATCGCCGCCAGCTCCACGAGCTGCGCCTCGTCGTAGTACTCCTGCAGCCGGGCGAAGAGCCTGTCGGTCACGTTCGGGGGGGTGGCCGTCATCGCCTCGGCCAGCTCGAGCGCCACGCGCTCCTCGGGCGTGAACAGCGGGCTGGTCCGGTAGGCGTCGAGGGCGGCGATCTTCTCGTCGGAGGCCCCTTCGCGTCTGCTCCCGGCAGAGTTGCTGTCCGTTCAGAAGGGGCAGCCGACGATCTTGGCGACGAGGACGTTCATCAGGCGGCGGAGCTGCGCGGGGATGCGGCCGGCTCGCGTGATGCCCTCGTCGAGGGCGCTCGTGCCGTTCTGGATCGTCGGCGCGTAGGCGTAGATCCCCGCGCTGGGGTACACCTGGCCGTAGCGGGCGATGTACTGCTCCATCAAGGCGCGCGTGTCGCCCGTCGCCTGCTCGAGGGTGACCGGCTGGATCCGTGGCATGCCCTGCTCCTCTAGTGAATCATCACAGGTGACGTGCCGGGTGTTGGCAACAACCAACACCCGGCACGTCGGCCTTGACCGACTGCTAGTATCTCGTCACAGGTAATCCGAATGTGTGTGGTGAGCTCACAACACACATCGGCCTTGACCGACGGCTAGACCAGGATGTGGGTGCCTTTGGGCGGTGGGCCGTTCTTCGGGAACAGCTCCTGGCGCGTCTCGTAGCCGATGGTCTGGATCGCCTCGGAGCTGCCCGCCCGGTTGCCCATCAGGATCATCGGGCCGCTGCCGGTATTCTCGAGCTGGTAGAACGAGCCGGCGGTGATCAGGGCGGCCATGCCCGGACGCAGCACTTGCTGCGTGCCGTCGGGGAAGTGCATCGTGCACTCGCCCTCGATGCAGTAGAAGGTCTGGTCGGCGTTGTGGCAGTGCATCTGGTCCTTCTGGCCGGGCTCCAGGTAGGGGTGGAACCAGGCGTGGAAGCGGGGCCCGTTGATCAGCACGGTGCGCTTCGGCTTCGGCTGGCGGGCCATCTCCTTGAGGTCGACGACCTTGATCGGCATACGCTCCTCCCCACGCGCCACGGGGCGCTCGCCTGTACCCTGCAGGAGGGAAGGATACCACGCTGCGGTATCATGGTCGATGGGCCGGCAGCCCAGGGCTATTGGGTTGAATCGCGCGGATCAGGAGGCGGATGCGGATGGCCACCCAGGTCGCGACCCGAATCGTAGACGGCGACGGGCACGTTTTCGAGGACTTCGAGGGCATCCTCGCCCAGATGGCTTCGCCCTACCAGGAGATCGCCCGCAGCCGCGGCACCCTCTTCCCCCCGCTGGACCACCTGCACGAGGGGCGCGCGGTGGAGACGCCGCCCCAGCGCGACCGGCGGCCGCGCGTCGGGCCCGAGGGCTGGCTCGCCTTCCTCGACGACGTGGGCATCGAGACGACCGTGCTCTACCCGACGGTCGCCCTCTCCTACGGCAAGATCGTCAGCCTCGACTACGCCGTCGAGATCTGCCGCGCCTACAACGACTGGCTCTACCAGACCTACGTACGGTTCAGCCCCCGCTTCAAGGGGATGGCGATCATCCCGATGCAGGATCCCGAGGAGGCGGTGAAGGAGCTGCGGCGGGCGGTGACCGAGCTGGGCATGCTCGGCGCGATGATGCCCTCGAACGGCCTGGCCGTGCCGCTCGGCTCGAAGCAGTACTGGCCGGTCTACGCCGAGGCCGAGCGGCTGGGATGCTCCCTGGCCGTCCACGGCGGCTGCCACGACCGCTTCGGCCTGGACCACCTGAACATGTACGTGCCGGTCCACGCCCTCGGGCATCCCTGGGGCCTGGCCATCAACTGCGCGAGCATCGTCTACAACGGCATCTTCGAGCGGTTTCCCGGTGTCCGCGTCGCCTTTCTCGAGGGCGGGATCGCCTGGCTGCTGCTCTGCCTGGAGCGGTTCCAGTCGTCGCACGAGACTCACTTCCAGCACATTCCGCCTGACCAGTTCGGGCCGCGGGAGGGCCAGCGGCCGGACCGCTACATCGTCGAGCAGATCAAGGCGGGCCGCTTCTTCATCGGCTGCGAGACCGAGGAGCTGACGATGCCGTTCGCCCTGAAGGTCGTCGGGAACGAGCCGTTCCTCTACTCCTCGGACTTCCCCCACGAAGTGACCAACCAGAGCTGCAAGCACGACATCGAGGAGCTGCTGGAGAGCGAGGAGCTGAGCCAGGACGACAAAGAGGCGATCCTGTACCGCAACGCGCAGCGCTTCTACCGCCTGTAACCATTCGAGGGGGCGGCGGGCACCGGGCGGCCGGGCGCCTGGGCCGGGCGCCTGGAAGGAGGTTGGTGGGATGAGCGGGTCCGGCAAGGTGGCGATCGTCACCGGGGCGGGGACCGGGATCGGCCAGAGCGTGGCGCTGGCCCTGCTGAACGACGGCTACGCCGTCGCGCTCGCCGGACGGCGGCGGGAGCCGCTCGAGGCGACGGCCGCGGCGGCGACCGGCGGGCGCTCACTGGTGGTGCCGACCGACGTGCGCGATCCGGCCGCCGTGCGCGCCCTGTTCGCCAGGACGAAGGAGGCGTTTGGCCGGCTCGACCTGCTGTTCAACAACGCCGGCGCGTTCCCGCCAGCGGGACTGCTCGAGGACCTGACTTACGAGCAGTGGCAGGAGGTCGTCGACGTCAACCTGACTGGCGCCTTCCTCTGCACGCAGGAAGCGTTCAAGATCATGAAGGCCCAGGAGCCGCGCGGCGGGCGGATCATCAACAACGGCTCGATCTCGGCGCACACGCCGCGGCCGAACTCGGCGCCCTACACGGCGACCAAGCACGCCCTCACCGGCCTGACCAAGTCGACCGCCCTCGACGGCCGCAAGTACGACATCGCCTGCGGCCAGATCGACATCGGCAACGCCGAGACGGAGGGGACGGCGCGCATGAAGCAGGGCGTGCCGCAGGCCAACGGGCAGATCGCCGTCGAGCCGACGATGGACCTGGCCCACGTGGCCGGCGCCGTGCTGTACATGGCCAGCCTGCCGCTCGAGGCGAACGTGCTGTTCCTGACGGTGATGGCGACGAAGATGCCGTTCGTCGGGCGCGGATAGACTTATGCCCCGCCCGCCGGACCGGCCGGGCCGAGGTGGGCGAGCGCTCGCTGGCGCAGGGCGGCGGTGCCGACGTCGTGGCGCACGTGATAGTCGCCGCTGATGTGGGTCAGGGCTTGCTCCACGCGGCGCTCGGCCTCGTCGACCGAGGCGCCGAGCCCTACCAGCGCCAGCGCGCGCGAGGTGGTCGTCAGGTAGGCGCCGTCGGCCGGCGTCACCCGCGCGAAGTACACCTGCACGCCCAGCGCCGCGATCCGCTCCTCGTCCAGGCGCAGCGGCACGCCGGCGCGTGGCTCGTGGCCGTAGCCGGGCGGCGTCACATACTTGCAGACGGTCGCCCGCGGGGCAAAGGTCAGCGCGACGTCGCGCAGCCGGCCGGCGACGATCGCCTGGCAGACGCCGACGAAGTCGTTCTCGAGCAGCGGCAGGACGTTCACCGCCTCCGGGTCGCCGAAGCGGGCGTTGATCTCGACCAGCCGCACGCCGGCCCGCGTCATCATGAACTGGCCGTACATGATGCCGCGGTAGGGCGAGCCCTCGGCGGCAAGGGCGCGAGTGACCTGACGCAGGACGTCCAGGGCGGCGTCGCGCTCGGCCGGGCCGACGAACGGCAGCAGGCCGTCGGCCTGCGAATAGGAGCCCATGCTGCCGGTGTTGGGGCCGCGGTCGCCCTCGAAGGCGCGCTTGTAGTCCTGGACGAGCGGCATCGGCAGGACCGCCTCGCCGTCGACGAACGTCTGCAGGGTGAACTCTTCGCCCTCCAGGCGCTCTTCCACCAGCACCGCGGCGGCGCCGCCCAGCCGGCTGGCGATCACCTCTTCCCCGTAGGCGGCGGCCTCCTCTGCCGACCCGAGCTGCAGGCCCATCACCTTGACGCCCTTGCCGCCGGTCAGGCCCAGCGGCTTAATCGCGAAGTCCCGCTCGGCGGCCAGCAAGAAGCGGCGCAGCGCCGCGGGATCGTCGAAGTAATAGTACTCGACGCCGCCGGGGATGGCGTGCCGCCGCATCAGGTCGCGCGTGAACCGCTTCGAGGTCTCGACGCGGGCCGCGGCGCGGCTAGGGCCGACGGTCGGGATGCCCTGCCGCTCGAGCGCGTCGACCAGGCCGGCCTCGAGCGGGTCTTCCAGTCCGACCACGGCGAGGTCGATGGCCTGCTCGCGCGCCCAGCCGCCGATCCAGTCCACGTCCCGCTCGGCGTGGACCGCCAGCGCCTGCGCCAGCCGCTCGATGCCGGGGTTGCGGCTCTGAGCCACCGCCCAGAGCTGCGCGCCCGCGCTCCGACAGATGGCAGCGGCGATAGCGTGTTCGCGGGCGCCGCCCCCGACGAGCAATACTCTCATCCCGCCTCGACCTCGCGCGCTGGGCCTGGAGCGCCTCGGTAGCAGACAGGCCAGTCTACCCGCTCGCCGCCGCGCCCGCTAGCCTCGCCGCCGCTTCAGCGCTCCCTGCCCGCGGATGCCGCGACTCAGCCGCTCTCCCCTGGGACGTCCACTGCGCTCCCATTCAGGAAATGGTACCTTGCCCCCGCGTCTCAGGCGCGTCGCGGCAGCCCGACGGCGCATCCCAGCCGCGTCAAGGCGCCGCGCGCCGGCGATCTGGCCCCGCTGTCACCAGCGCCGCTAAGATGGATCGGGGACCGCGCCGACGACGGGCGGGCTACGAGCATGACTCAGCCGGAGCAAATCGCGCGCCAGCGGTCGCGCTACACTTGAAGGGCAGGCCCATGCCCGTCGCGACGAGCGTAAGCGCGCCGTCGGGTGCAGACAATGAAATGTGATCCGACGAGTATGGTTCTCGGGGTGCAAACGATGGCGGAACGAAAACTGATCAGAATCCAGGAGAACGGACAGGTCACTTTGCCTGCCGATGTCCGTCGCAAGCTCGGTTTGAAGAAGGGCGACCTGGTCGCTGTCACCGAGACCGACGAAGGTATCCTCATTTCGCCACAGCAACTAGTCGCTGCCCGCGCGCTGGACCGCATCGGCGAGGTGCTGCGCGAGCAGGACTTGACGCTGGAGCAGCTCATCGAATCAGGACGTGAGATCCGCGGTCAACTCCTCAAGGAGAAGTATGGCCTCGACCCGAACGAGCCAGCGTCCCAGGATCTTCATCGACAGTAGTGTACTAATGGCTGCTGCGATCTCCACTACAGGTAGAGCTCGTGATCTGGTGAATCTCGGCTTCGATGGCCAACTCGGCCTCGTAGTCTCTGACGACGTGTTGGAGGAGACCGAACGTAACCTGATCCTTAAAGCACCACGAGCGCTTCCGGCCTTCCACCATTTCCGTGCCGTGCTCGCCGCGACTCTCATTAGTCCGTCCCCTGGTCTGGTGAGCCAGGTAGCGACTATCGTCGAGCCCAAAGACGCACCAATCGTCGCCGGTGCCATCCAGGCCCAAGCACTGTACATCGCCACCTACGACCGCAAGCATCTGTTGAACCAGGCTGAGAAAATCGGGGCCGAATACAACATCATAGTGGCGACTCCCGATACGATACTTGTTCAGCAACATTGCTAGGACTGGATTGGGTCCGAGCGCGGACGGTTGACAGGAGCGCGCGCAGGGCGCATAGTCGCAAGCGCGCGGCGGAGGGACGCTCGGGCCGGGACGGCGAGCGGCGAGGCGGCCCAGCAGGACGGCCGCGCCGCGGTGGCGCCCGAGCGGCGAGCCGCGCCAGTGGGCGCCGCGCGGCCGCGCGGCAGCCAGGGAGGCGACGCGATGAACCGCCAGCATGCCTGGGAAGACGTCATCGACGACGAGATCCGCGCCATCGCGGGCAACTACGCGTCGCGCATGGGTCTGCGCGACCGGCCCGCGCTGCTGTGCATCGACAACTACAACGCCGTCTTCGGCGACAAGCCCGAGCCCGTGCAGGAAGCGATGCGGCGCTTCCCCAGTAGCTGCGGCCTGGCGGCCTGGAACGCCATCGAGCCCACCCAGCGGCTCATGGCGGCCGCTCGGGCAGCCGGCATCCCGGTCATCCACACCACGGCGATCGCGGAGCTGCCCGAGATCGTCCAGCGGGCGCAGACCACCAAGCGCACCAACGCCGGCGCCGACCGCACCTGGGACTACACTCACTTCGCCCCGCTCGCGCCGCTGCCCGGCGAGATCGTGATCACGAAGCTGCGGGCGACCGCCTTCTACGGCACGCCGATCAACGCCTACCTGACCCAGCTCGGCGTGAACACGCTGATCTTCTGTGGCAACTCCACCAGCGGCTGCGTGCGGGCCAGCGTGGTCGACGGCTACAATGCCGGCTACAGCGTCGCGGTGGTCGAGGACTGCGTGTTCGACCGCAACTGGCTGAGCCACAAGGTGAACCTGTTCGACCTGAACTGCAAGTACGCCGACGTGATCTTCCTGGACGAGGCGCTGCAGTACATCGGCGGGCTGGAGTAAGACCCTCTTATGGCTACTCGGGATACTCGGCGCTGACGGTGATCGACGCGCAGGCGATGATCGTTTCCCGCCCGGGTACCCGCAGGCCGCCACTCACCGCCCGCACGCTGATCTGGCCGTGCGGCAGCTCGCGTTTCACGACCTCCAGGTCGACCGAGGCCGGGTCCGGCACCGCCACGGTGACGTCGACCAGCATCGTCCCGCCGCGCTCGCGGATCTCGTTGAGCAGGGGGAGGCTGGAGTGCCTGACGGCGTCGAACACCGCCCGGCAGGCTGCCTTCGTGCAGTCCTCGCCGTGCAGGTCCACGCCCATGCCGAACTCGAGCACGTAGGGTACCGCGCTCATCTGTCACTCCTCGCGCTGTGCTATTGGGGTTGAGGGGCCCTGCCGCTGGCTCAGGGGTGCTCGCCGACGAACAGCGGTGCGATGGGCGCCTCGCGCGCGAGCACGCCCATCTCCACCAGCATCCGCATCTCGGCGGCAGCGATGTCCCGCTCGGTCTCGGTGAAGGTGAACTCGATCCGCGGATAGCGGGCGGAGGCGAGGATCGCCTCGCGCTCGCCCCCGTAGCGCTCCATGAAGCGGTCGGCGATCTCCGGCAGGTGCTGCTCGCTGTAGGCGAACGAGGCGCGAAAGGCGTCCAGGAGCGTTTTCCTGATCCCCGGCTGCTCGCGCAGCAGCGGCTCGCGCACGGCGATCATGTGCTTGATCATCTCCGGAAAGCCGGTGAGCGCGCTCCAGGCTTCGCCATCGGTGTACAGGCAGCGCACGGCCGGGTCTTGCTCGCCGTGAAAGAAGAACTGGTCGATCAGCACCACGGCGTCCGCGCGGCCGTCCTTCAGCACGGCCAGCAGCTCCTCCTGCGGATACGCTTCCCAGCGCAGGCTCCGCTCGTCGACGCCGTAGCGGTGGGCGAGCAGGTAGCGGTGCACGGCGTGCGGCGTCTTCTGGTGCGAGGCGATGCGGCGGCCGGCCAGGTCCGCGGGCGTCGCGATCGGGCCGTCGGCCAGGACGAACATCCCGTTGCCCCGGGCCGTCGTCTTCCACTCGGTGGCAATGCCGACGATCGGCGCGCCGTCGAGCTTGCGCCGCAGGAAGTTGGGCAGGTAGAGGTTGGCGGCCTGGACGTCGCCGGCGATGAGCATCTCCTCCTGGGCGTGGCTCGGCGGATCGGGCACCTCGACCACCGAGAGCGTCAGCCCGTCGGGCTGGACGATGCCCGCGGCGAGCGCGTAGTAGGTGCGAAACATGCAGAAGCGGTTGCGATAGTGGGCGAAGGTCAGGTGCATCGGCGGTCGAGCCCTCCCGTTCCGAGTGTGGCGGAGCCCCGGCCCGGCGCGGCCTGGACGCTGCCGGCGCGAAGCGTTATTGCTTGAAGAAGCCCGCGTCGTCCAGCTCGCGCACGAGCTGGTTGTCGTAGAACGCCTCCGGCTTGGCGGTGCGCGCCCGCTCGTCGGTGAGCGCCAGCTCGTCGAGGGTCATCTGCACCGCCGACGACGTGGTGTACGGGATCCGCTTGAGGTACTTCGTCGTGTGGGCCTGCCAGGCCTGGGCGAGAATCTCCGGGTCGGTCACCTGCGAGTAGCGCGCCATCACTTGCGTCGCCAGCGCCTCGTCGTTCATGAAGCGGTCCAGCCCGCGCAGCGCGGCGCGCAGAAAGCGCCGCACGACGTCCCTGGACTCCGCGACGTAGCTGGCGCTGGCGATCAGGCCATTGTTGACGGTGTCGATGCCGGGGCCATTGATGTCGCCCAGCTCGCGGTAGCCCTGCTGCTGCAGCTCCAGGGCGAACAGGTCGGCCACCGACGCGATCTGCGCCGCCCCGGAGACGAGGGCCGCGGCCATCTCGGGGTTCCCGCCCACCTGGATGATTGGCGCGTCGGTCCCTGGCTCCAGGCCCAGGCGACGCAGCCAGTAGCGCGCCACGAAGTCCGAGCTGGCGCCGAAGCGCGTGACGGCCACGGTATGGCCGCGGACGCTCTCCGCGGTCGGCGCCAGGTCGGGATCGCTCATGAGGATATTCGTGAAGTGGTCCGTCGTGGTCGCGAGGATCACCGTATCGGCGCCGCCCAGTGCCGCGCTGACGCTGGCGGCGCCCAGGCCGGTGACGAGCTGGACGTTCCGACCCAGCAGGGCCTGGACGGCGGCGCTCGTGCCGGGCACGTAGTGGAGCTCGACGGCCAGCCCCTCTTCTCCGAAGTAGCCCACCTCCTGAGCTAGCCAGAGGTAGGCCTGGGTGACCCCCAGAGAGGTGTAGGCGAAGTCCAACGACTCGGGGGCCGGCGGCACCGCCTGGGCTGCTGCTGGCTGGGGCGCTGGCTGGGCGGACGCCGGCTGGAGCGCCGCCCGGGCCGGCGCCGCCTGCTCGGCTGGCGGTCGGCTCTCGCTCGCGGAAGCGCAGCCGACCAGCAGGGCCACCCCGAGCGCGATGCCGAGCCAACGTCTCCGCTGCATCGTCTCTCCTCGCGTCTACGGGCGGGGCATGTAGCGCCCGAGGCGCTCGAGCGCGGCGTCGCGGTAGCGGAAGTCGACCAGGCGGCTCAGGTCGATCTTCTCGCGCAGGTAGCCCCGCTCGAGATACCAGGCCTGATCGTACTCCAGCCCGTCCAGGTTCATGTTCCCATCGGGATCGATGCCCGACGGGACCATCTGCTCGTAGAGGCTCGGCTCCTTGATCGAGGTGTACTCGCCCAGCACCGCGATCACGTCCGCGCGGTTCCGCCCATGTTTGAAGGCGTCCGCGAAGTCGCGGGCGCCGCGCAGGTAGGCTGTCAGGAAGCGGGTCGCCCCATCGGGCTCGTCGCGCATGAAGCTGGGCGCGTAGGCAATCACCGTGAGCTGATGATACGGGTAGACTTCGTCCATCCCCTTCCAGCGCACGCCGATGCCCGCGGCCACCGCGCGGGCGACGAACGGCTCCGTCTCCGCGCCAACGTCGATCACGCCGTTCGCCAGCGCGGGCAGCATGTCCGGGAAGGGCAGGAGCTGCCAGGTGACGTCGGCGTCGCTCAGGCCGGCGCTCTGCAAGCCCCGCGAGACGTCGATGGCCAGCCCGCCGGTCTGGGAGTTCACCGCCAGCGTGCGCCCGCGCAGGTCGGCTAGCTCGCGGAGCGCCCCGCTGTCGACGAGGTCCTTGCGGACGACGAAGGCGCTCGAGCTGTAGCCCGGCTCGTTGCTCGAGTTGCCGGCGACGATCTTGAGCTCCGCGCCCCGTGCCACCGCCGCGAACAGGCCGGCGCTGAGCCCGAGGGTGGAGGCGTCCACCTGACCGGTGGCGAGCACGGGCAGCGCCTGCTCGCCGGAGTCGAACGGCACCAGGTCGGGCTCGATCCCCTCCTCGGCGAAGTAGCCGTGGCTGATGCCGAGGAAGAGGCCGGCGCTGGGCACCGTCGGCGTGTAGGCGACCCTGACCTTCAGGGGCGCCTGCCGGGCGGCCGTGGCCGAGGGCGCCGCCGGCGCGGGGGAATCGCTCGCTCGCGCGCTGGCCGGGCGCGCGGCGTCGGCCGGGCCCGCTGGGGGCGCCGCCGGCGCACAGGCCACGGCGAGCGCGGCTAGCAGCGGGCCGAGCCCGGCCAGGAGGGGGCTGCGCCTGGACATACTGTCTCCCCGATCGCCGCTCTAACGGTAGGTGCCAAGCACCGACACGGCGTAGTCGGCGAAGCTGGTGTCGACTACCGCGTCGAGGTCGACCGTCTCGGTCAACCCCTCGTGCTCGCGGAACCACTCGTAGTCCGCGGCCAGCGCCGCCCGGTCGATGCGCCCGTTGGGATCGATGCGGCTGGTTTCCATATTGTCGAGCAGGGCCGGGTCGTGTAGGTCGGTCCGCGTCAGGATGGTGTTGCGGGCCTGGGCGAGCTTCGTCGGAATCCCTTTCACGAAGGCATCGGTGTAGTCCCGCGCACCGAGCAGGTAGGCCACCATGAAGTCGCGGGCGATCTCGGGGCGCTGCTCGATGAACTGGCCCGTGTACACGATCACCGAGCCCTGCTGGTTGCCCACGATGTCGTAGCCGGTGTGCCACTTGACCGCCACGCCCTGCTGGACGGCGATCGACGGCGAGGGCTCCGGCGACACGCCCACGTCGATGGCGCCGGAGGCCATCGCCGCCACCATGTCCGGGTAGGCCATCTCCAGCAGGTCGATGTCGTCCATCGTCAGCCCGGCTTTCTCCAGCGCGCGGCCGACGACCACCTCCGCGGTCGTGCCCTTCGCCGCGATGGCGATCCGCCGCCCGCGCAGGTCGGCGTAGTCCTTGATCTGGTCGGCGAGGTCCTTGCGCACGAACACGATGTAGCCGGGGGAACCGCTGGCCCGGTCGGCGACCATCTTCACGTCGACGCCGCGGGCGATGGCCCGGTACAGTCCCACGCTCGGCGAGCCGCCGCCCACCTCGATCTGGTTGGTCGCCAGGGAGGCCACCTCCCGTCCGCCCGAGTCGAACCGCTCGAACTGCGGCTCGATCTTCATGTGCTCGAAGTAGCCGTTCTCCTCGGCCAGGTAGAACAGCACGTCGGAGGTCGTGCCCAGGACGCCGACGATGACCTTCTCCACCGGACGGTCGGGCGCGGGCGGCAGGGCGCGGGCCTCGCCGGACGCCGGCGCTGTAGCCGGTGCCTCCGATGCAGCCGGTGCCGGCGGTGCCGCGCTCGCCGGTGCCGGCGCGGCGGGGCCGGCCCGAGTCTCGGCCGTGCTGGTGGGCCCGCCCGAAGCGCAAGCCGCCCCGAGGCCCGTGACGATGGCCAGGAGCACGATCGGCCGCAACGCACCGCTTAGCATGGCTCCCTCCTCAGTGCACGACGATCGCGGACGGGAAGACGCGGCCGGACGGGTGCGGGGTGTAGTCGATGTTGTTGGCTAGCCCGATGATGAAGTCGTGGCGCCACAGGAAGTGGGCCGGCGCCTCCTCGGTGAGCAGGCTCATCAGCTCCTGCAGCACGCGCTTGCGCTCGGCGGGGTCGAAGCTGGCGCGCTCCTTCTCGAACAGGGCGTCGACGCGCGGATTGGAGTAGCCGACGCGCGGCGTCGCACCGCTCTCGAAGTAGTCCGCCAGCGCGCGACCCGGCTCCTGCACCCCGCCGCGGCCCATGTAGTAGAAGGGGACGGTGCCCTTCTGCACGTTCTCCCAGAGGGTGGCCCACTCGGGCGTCAGCAGCTTCGTGCGGATGCCGACCGCGGTCAGCATCCGCGCCATCGCCTCGGCGACCTCCTTGTCCTGGATGTAGCGCCCCACGGGCGTGGCGAGCTCGACGTCGACGCCGTTGGGGTAGCCGGCCTGGGCCAGGAGCTGCTTCGCCTTCTCGGGATCGTAGGTGTATTTCGGCTGCAGGTCCGGGCTGTAGGCGTACTGGCCGGGGCCGATCGGCCCGTCCAGCCGTTGGGCGTGGCCGCCCAGCACGCCGGCGATGATCGCGTCGCGGTCGATGGCGTAGGCGACCGCCTGCCGCACCAGCTTGTTGTCGAACGGCGGCTTCGGCTGCATCGCCAGGAACATGATCTCGACCGAGGGCGTGGAGACGATCTTCGTCGTGGGGTTGTTCGCCACCCGCTCCGCCAGGTGCGGCGGGATGAACATGGCCACCTGCAGCTCGCCGTTCAGCAGGGCGGTGATGCGCACCTCGGCCTCGGGCATCAGGCGGTAGACGACCTCGTCGGGGCCGTCGATGGGCCCTCCCCAGTAGTTCGGATTCTTGGCGACGACGAGGCGCTGGTTGGGCAGCAGCTCCTTGAGGACGTAGGGCCCCGCGCCGAGCGGGGCCTGGTTCCAGGCGTCGTCGCCGTACCGCTCGAACTGGGCCTTGCTGGTGATGATCGACTTGCCCTCCAGGTAGTCGAGCAGCGAGGCGGTCGGTGCCTTCGTCACGATCCGCACGGTATGCTCGTCGACCGCCTCGACCCGCTCGATCGGCGACAGGTTCTGGCGCTGGCGGCTGGCCGGGTCGTTGCGGATGCGATCGAAGGAGTGGACGACGTCGGCGGCCGTGACCGGCGTCCCGTCCTGCCAGCGCGCCTCGCGGCGCAGGTTGAACAGCCAGTCGTTGGGCGGCTCGACGCGCCAGCTCTCGGCGAGCGTCCCAACGTAGTCGCCCTTGGCGAAGTCGTAGTTCAGGAGACAGCCGTAGACGTCGCACCAGATCGCGTAGAGCAAGGCGACGCTCTGGGCGTAGGGGTCTCTGGACTCGATCGCCTCGGTGATCCCGACCACCGCCCGCGTCAGGCCAGCGCTCTTCGCGGCCGGCGCAGCCTGGGACGCTGCTGGCGCAGCCTGGGGCGCCGCCGGTGCGGCCTGGGGTGCTGATGGCGCGGCCCGCGGCGGCGTAGCCGGCCGGCAGGCCGCCAGAGCCAGGGCCAGCGTCGCGAGGAGGGGTCCGAAGCTGCCGGCGCTCCACCGCATCGTTCCTCGCCCTCCTGGAGGCCACCGCCATGCCGCCGAGCCCTGGCCTGCTCGCTGGCGCCCATGGGCCTGGCCCCGCCGACGATCGACCGCCCTGCACTGGTCCTGTTCCGTGGGGCTATTCTGGCACTGGCCCGAGCTACCGTCAACGGGTCGCGGCGGGGCAGCCTGGGCCAGCGGACCTTGACGCCCCGAGCGGGTCTACCTATGATCGACCCTGCGTGGGACCGAGCCTGGCCGCCAGCGCGCTCGACGAGGAGGAAACCGATGGCCGTAACGACGTCGTTCCGCGAGGAGCTGAAAGCCGCCGTCGACGAGCGGCACTGCGCCGATCACCCGATGACCGAGAAGTGGGCGCGCGGCGAGCTGAGCCGCAACTGCCTGATGGGCTGGGCAATCGAGCACTATCACTGGATCAGCAACATCCGCCCGCAGACGTTCCTCACCCTGGCCTACGCGCCGGCCGACGTGCGGGACGCGGTCCTCGAGAACTACCGCGAGGAGCACGACCCGAACCGCCCGCACCTCCCGATCGTGCTCCGCTTCGCCGCGGCCAACGGCGCTGATATCGACGAGGTGCTGCGCGGCCGCGGCCTGCCCACCACCGAGGCCTGGGTGGCCTGGCGCATCGAGGTGGCCCGGACGCAGCCCTGGATCGCCAGCGTGGCGGCGGGCACGATCGGCACTGAGTCGCAATCGCCGCGGCTGTACAGCAAGGTGCTGCCGGCGCTGCGCGAGATCTACAAGTACCCCGAGGAGGACATCGAGCACTTCTGGCTGCACTCGGAGGCCGACGTCACGCACAGCGAGCGCGGCTACGAGATGCTGGAGCGCCACTGCACCACCCGCGAGCTGCAGGAGCTGGCGATCCACTACGCGCGCGAGAGCGCCAAGTGGCGCTGGTTCCACTTCGACGGGATCTACCTGCACTACGAGCTAGGGTACAAGCTGCGCTGAGGGCGTCATGCCCACGGCGGCCTGGGCGCGGTGGAGGGGGCCGAAGTCGGCCACCTGGGCCACGGTCACGTTTAGCTTCTCGCCAATCGCCTGCTCTTCGGCGGCGATCTCCTGCTGGATCTCGGTGTCCGAGGCGCTCGCGTCGGGCACGAAGTCGGAGACGTTCTCGGCGTAGACGATCTCGGCCACGTCGCGGTCCATCCCGTACTCGTCGACGAGCACGTCGACCGTCTTCGCCTGGTCGGACTGCATCAGGCGCGTGCTGCGCAGCAGCCCTCGCAACACCGCCTCCACCTCCGCCGGCCGCTCCTGGAGGCGCTGGACGGACGTGCCCACTCCGCCCTGCAGCAGCACCACCTCGTCCCCGGTGTGCAGCAGCGGCCGCAGGCCCTCCCGCCGGGCGATGATGTTCTGCGGCGGCCCGAGGGGGCCCGCGTCGACCTGGCGGGCGACCAGGCCCTGCAGGATCCCGTCCGTGCTCTGCAGGTTGATCGCCTCCACGTCGGACTGGCCGATGCCGTACTTGGCGAGGAGGGTGTAGGTGAGCAGCGTGGTGGCGCCCGTTGGCGCCTGGACGCCGATGCGCTTCCCACGGAGCGCCTCGACCGTGTCGATGCCGGGCTGGACCATCAGGTCCCAGTCCGGGCGGCTCTTGCCGCCGGCGATCAGGCGAACCGGACGCCCGCTGGCCGCCGCGCGGATGGTCGTGCCGCCGGACGTACTGTAGCCTACCTGCCCGTCGATGATCGCCGCTATCGCGACCGGGCTGGCCATCGTGACCAGGCTGACGTTGAGGCCCTCGTCGGCGTAGATGCCCTCCTTTAGTCCGAGGTAGAACGGCAACTGGGTGAGGCTTCGCCCCGGCGAGGCTACCACCACGTCGACCGGCGGCCCCGGCGTGGCCGCCGCGCCAGCGGCGCCCACGCCAGCCGGCTGGACCTTCGCCGGATCGTCCGACGGCTGCGCCGCGGCCGCGGACTGATCAGCAGGCGGCGGGGCGGCCGCCGGGCCGCAAGCTGGACCGAGCATCAGGATCAGCACCAGCAGGAGCGCCGGCCGCGTCGCGCTGCGCATCGTGCCACTCCCCCCAACCGCGTGGCGCATGGCTCCAGTATAGGACCACCGCCACGTAGCGGAAAGCGGATTCCCGGTGAGCGCCGCGCGCGGCCCCGCAGAGGGCAGCGAGGACGGCGCCGGGGCCGCGGCGCGCGGCTTGCATAGCCTCAGTCGCGCGGACGGAAGGCGCGGGGGCGCTCGACCCTGCTGGCGCCGCGCGCACGGCGAACGAGGAGGGGAGCGTGGCCAGCGTGGTGATCTTGGACCTCGACGGGACGCTCGTCGACACGAACTACCTGCACGTCGAAGCCTGGGCGCGCGCCT
>Ga0070739_10005064_pt1 | contig 15259 bp, 12 predicted proteins | sample Coa_R1_7_FD_66445 | JGI IMG/M metagenome (GOLD analysis project Ga0070739, IMG submission 66445) | Surface soil microbial communities from Centralia Pennsylvania, which are recovering from an underground coalmine fire - Coalmine... | ecosystem: Environmental > Terrestrial > Soil > Unclassified ... | reverse complement strand
TGGGTGCCGTTGCCGACCGAGACGGGGTCGAACCCGGCGGCGCCCAGGTGCCGCGCCATTCCCTGCGCGATGACCTCGTCGTCCTCGACGATGAGAACCTTCGGCATGCTTGCGTCCATTATCGGCTGCCGCCCCGTTGGCGAAGGGTAGACGTATGGTGAAGAAGTGGTGAACGAGGACCGGGTCCGGGCGGTGGCCGCGAGCAGCGACGAGCCGGTCGTGATCCTCGACAGCGAGCGGCGGATCGTGGCGGCCAGCGAGTCGGCGGCTACCGCTCTCGGCGACGCCGCCCCCGGCCGGCGGCTCGCCGAGGAGCAGGCGGCGGCCAGTCCGGAGCTTCTCGTCCTCTTCGTCGAGTCGACGCCGGAGCTGTCCGCCTACCAGGAGCTGCGGGCCGGCTTCACGGCCGCCGTGTCGCACGAGCTGCGCACGCCGCTCGCACGGATGCTGGTCCTGCTCGAGAGCGCGGCCCTGCCCGGCTCCGACGTCGCCGAGCTGATGGAGCAGGCTCGCCAGGAGGTCGAGCAGGCGCGTGAGCTGATCGACGACGTGCTGTTCCTCGGCGAGCTCGAGACGGGACGTGAGGTCGTGTCGCTCGGCCGCACCCGGGCGCAGCCGGTCGTGGACGAGGTCGTCGCCTCGTTTGCCGAGCGGGCGGATCACGGGGAGATCACGCTCGACGTCCGGGCGGCCGACGGCGTCGAGCTGCCGCTGCGGCCCCGCATGCTGCGAGTCGTGCTCGAGAACCTGCTCGCCAACTCGATCCGCTATGCGGGGCAAGGCAGCACGTGCACCGTCGAGGTGGCCCAGAGCCGGAGCGAGACTTCCCTCGCGGTGTCGGACGACGGCAAAGGGGTTGACCCCGCCGACCTTCCGCGGCTGTTCGAGCGCTTCTACCGCGGCGACCAGGCACGCACGAGCCGCGGCACGGGACTCGGCCTGGCGATCGTGAAGCACGTCGTCACGGCGGCAGGCGGCGAGGTCGAGGCGACGAGCGAGCCCGGCCGCGGCCTCCAGGTGCGCGCCCGCTTCCCGCGGAACTAGCCCGCCCCGGAAAGCGAAAGGCCCCGGGCGGCTACTCGGGGCCTTTCTGTCCGGTCGTACTTCTCCCTAACTTGACTTCTGTTTCGGCCCGCGGGACCACTCGGCCTACCCCCGATAGGGGGAACTTCCAAGTGGTAAGGATCGCAAGACGCTGTGACGGTCCGGCTCAGCCGAAGCGGCCGGTCACGTAGTCCTCCGTCCGCTTGTCGGACGGAGCGGTGAAGATCTTCTCGGTCTCGTCGTACTCGATCAGCTCGCCCCAGCGCTCCCCTTCCTCGCCACGCGAGATCGAGAAGAAGGCCGTCATGTCCGCGACACGGGCGGCCTGCTGCATGTTGTGCGTGACGATCACGAAGGAGTACTCGCTCTTCAGCTCGTGGAGGAGCTGCTCGATCTTCTGCGTCGCGATCGGGTCGAGCGCCGACGCCGGCTCGTCCATCAGCACGACGTCCGGCTCGACGGCGATCGCGCGCGCGATGCAGAGGCGCTGCTGCTGGCCGCCCGAGAGGGAAAGCGCGCTCGCCTTCAGCCGGTCCTTCACCTCGTCCCAGAGCGCCGCCTGCGTCAGCGCCCGCTCGACGCGCTCCGCGAGGTTGTCCTTCATCCCGAGCACCTTCAGGCCCCAGGCGACGTTGTCGTGGATCGACTTCGGGAACGGATTCGGCCGCTGGAAGACCATGCCGATCGTGCGGCGCACCGCGACGGGGTCGACGTCCTTCGCCGCAATGTCCTGCCCGTGGTAGCGGATCGTCCCTGTCTGGCAAAAGCTCGGGACTAGGTCGTTCATCCGGTTCAGGCAGCGGATGAACGTGCTCTTGCCGCAGCCCGACGGCCCGATGACGGCCGTGACGAGGTTCTTGTAGACCTCCATCGACAGGTTCTTGAGCGCCGGCTTGGAGCCGTACACGGCGGTCAGGTCCTGGATGTCGAAGACCTGTTGGAGCCGCTCGCGCGGCGGCAGTGGCTCCCGCTTCGTCTCGACGCGCACGGCGTGCTCGATCGTACTCGACATGGATGCGGACTCTCCCCTCGTCTGGATCATCAGCGGACGCCCCGCGCCAGCTTGCGGCGGCTTCGGTTGGCGAGCCACCGGGCGCTCAGGCTCGTCAGCAGGATGAACATCAACAGCACGAACGCGGCCGCCCAGGCGCGCGCGTGGTCTCCCGTGTTGTCCGACTCCGAGAGCTCGAAGATCGCGACGGGCACCGTTTGCAGCGCGTGGAGCGGGTTCCAGTCTGCGCCGTTCGAGACGCCGACCGAAGAGGTGAAGAGGAGCGGCGCCGTCTCGCCGGCGACCCGCGCCACCGCCAGGACGCCGCCCGTCACGATGCCGCCGACGGTCTGCGGCAGCACGATCCCCAGCGTCGTTCGCCAGCGGGGCGCACCGAGTCCGAGCGCGGCCTCCCGCAGGGAGTCCGGCACGAGCGCCAGCACCTCGATCGTCGCGCGCGCGACGAAGGGGAGCATGAGGACGGCGAGGGCGAAGGAGCCCGCGAGGGCACTCTGGCCGTGCCCCAGGACGACCAGGCCGAAGACGAAGATGCCGACCACGATCGCGGGGATGCCGGCGAGGACGTCGATCACGAGACCGAGTCCGTTCCGGATCCGCCGCGGCGCGAACTCGTTGACGTAGATCGCGACGAGAATCCCGACCGGAAGCGTCATCGCGGTGGCGAGACCCACGATCACGAGGCTCCCCGTGAAGGCGTTCACGAGCCCCTGCTTCACGCTCCCGATCGCGAACGGGACGGGAGCCTTCGTGAGCAGGTCGAGGTTGAGCTCGCTCGCGCCGCGCTTCGCGACCGACGAGACGACGACGCCGAGGATGGCGACGGCCGCGGCAGCGGCGAGCCAGGCGAGGAGCTCCATGCCGCGGTTCACGGCCTGGCGACGGCGCAGCCGGTCGCTCGGCCGCTGGAGCGCGCTGAGCTCCGCCGCGCTCACCGGACCAGAAGCCCCTGTCTTCTCGCCACACGGCGCACGACCGACCGGGCGAACACGTTCACCACGAGCGAGAACACGAGCAGGATCAGCGCGAGATAGAACAGCCCGGACGTCTCGAGGTTCGAGGTCGAGCTCTGGAACTCGAGGGCGAGCTTTCCCGCCAGCGTGTTGCCGCCGTTGAACAGGTTCCAGCTGACGAGATTGTCGATGCCGCCCGCCACCTGGGCGACGGCGATCGCCTCGCCGACCGCGCGGCCGAGGCCGAGAATCATCGCCGCCGCGACGCCGCCCCTCGTGTACGGGAGGATGACGCCGCGGACCATCTCCCAGCGGGTCGTGCCGAGCCCCAGCGCCGCCTCCTTCAGCTCGGGCGGCACGCCGAGGAAGAGCTCGCGCGAGATGCTCGCGATGATCGGGAGGATCATGATCGTGAGGACGACGATCGCCGTGAAGAGGCCCAGTCCGGAGGGATTCGGCGTCCCGAAGAGCGGGATGAAGCCCAGCGTCGAGTGCAGCGCCGGCATGACGTGGTCGCGCAGGAGCGGGCCGAGCACGATGATCCCCCACAGGCCGATCACGACGCTCGGAATCGCGGCGAGCGTCTCGACGAGCGCAGTGACCGGCGCCCGGATCCAGCTCGGAGCGAGCTCGGTGAGGAACAGCGCGATCCCGAGCGCGAGCGGCGTTGCGAGGAGCAGCGCGCCGATCGACGTGACCGCGGTGCCGAAGAGGAAGCTCCCGGCGCCGAAGTGGCTGTGCACCGGGTCCCACCCGATGTGCGCGAGGAAGCCGAGGCAGAGGGTCGAGAGCGCCAGCCGGGAGCCCTCGACGACCTTGTAGACGACGAGGCCGAGCAGGACGGCGGCGCCGAGCGCCGCGAGGCCGGCGGTTCCCTGCAGGACGAGGTCGCCTGGACGCACCCGCCGCCCCGTGAAGGGGCGGCGGGCAGCGGTCCCGGTCGTGTCGATCGTGCTCATCTCAGCTCGGCGCGACCGTCTCCTACGAGTGGATCTTCTTCAGCCTGTTGTGCGCCACCTTGGCGACGAGTGCCGGCAGCGGGGCGAAGACGTAGTGCTGGATCGCCTTCTGCTGCTTCGCGCCCAGCGCCCAGCCGATGAAATCGCGAAGCTCGGTCGCCTTCGCGGACTTCGTGGGCACGATCGCGTAGGTGAAGGTCGAGATCGGCCACGCGTTCCGGTACTTGTGCGAGGCCGGCGGATCGGTGATGGAGATCACGGTGTTCGCCGGCACCCTCTTCACGAGCTGGGCGGCCGACTCGATCGACTTGACGCTCGGATACGTGTAGTTACCGGCCGCGTTCTGCAGCCGCACCATGTGCAGGTGGTTCTGGATCACATACGCGGTGGACACGTAGCCGATCGAGTACGGGGTCGAGTTCACGACCTGCGCGACGCCGCTGTTGCCCTTGCCGCCGACACCGCCCGCAGGCCAGTTCACGGAGGTGGACTTGCCGATCTCCGAGGCCCATGTCTTGCTGACCTTGGACAGGTAGTCGGTGAACGCGTAGGTGTCGCCCGAGCCGTCGCTGCGGTGGACGGTCGTGATCGAGTGGTTCGGAAGCTTGAGCTTCGGGTTCAGCCTCTTCAGCGCCGGATCGGACCAGTTCGTGATCTGGCCGAGGTAGATCTTCGCCAGCGTCGCACCGGTCAGGTGGAGCTGGAGTCCGTTGACTCCGGGGATGTTCTCGATCGGCCCCGTCGCGGCCAGCGCCCAGGGGATCTCGATGCAGCCGTGACAGTGACGTGCCTGGTCGGGCGTCATCGGCGCGTCGCTCGCGCCGAAGTCCACGGTGCGGGCAGTGATCTGGGCGATGCCGGCACCGGAGCCGACCGCCGAGTACTGGATGCCCACGCCCGTCTTCGACTGGTAGGCGGGGCCCCAGACTCCCTGGACCGCGGGTGCCACGAGCGACGAGCCGGCGCCGACGAGCGCGCCGCCCGATCTCTTAGCTCCGGCCGCGCCGGCCGCCGCTACCGCGACGGCTGCGAGAACCGCCGCAGCGGCCAGCACGCAGGCGATCCGAACGAGTTTGCCGTTTCTCGGCATCTCTCTTTTTCCTCCTCCTCAGGGTTCGTGAGCACCGTACGGCGGCCATTGCCACGCGTGGGATACGCCGGCGTTGCGAGGTGGAGACGAAGTGGTGACACGCCCTGGCGCGACCCCGGAGCCGAGCTAGTACGCTGGCTCGCGATGTCGATCGACGCCGCGCTCGAGCAGGTCGAGGCGCAACTTCAGGAGATGGGGCAGCGCGTCCTCAGCGCCGTCCACGGCGCGATCCGCGCACTCGAGGAGCGCGACGAGGAGCTCGCGAGCGAGGTGATCGCGTTCGACGACGAGGTCGACCGGTACTTCCTCGCCATCGAGCACCAGATCGAGGCACTGCTCGCGCTGCAGACGCCCGTCGCGCGCGATCTGCGTCTGCTGCTCGCCATGCTGCACATCAACCTGCTGCTCGAGCGGAGCGCGGACGGCTGCGTGACGGTCGCGAAGCTGTCTCAGCTCGTCTCCGACGTCGAGCCCGATCCCGCGCTCGTCGAGGTTCTGACGGAGATGGGCGAGCGGGCCGAGGAGATGCTGCGCGTGGCGCTCGACTCCTTCAGCCGGCGCGACCTTGCGGGCGCCGAGAGCCTCGTCGAGCTCGACGAGCTGATCGACCGCGCCAACCGCCGCTTCGTGGAGCGCCTGGTGGACGTGATGGGCGAGCCGGAGTTCCGCGAATGGGGACTGCGGATGGTCGTGGTGGGACGGACGATCGAGCGGATCGGCGACCGTGCCGTCGACGTCGGCGAGCAGACGGCCTACCTGCTCACGGGGCAGTTCCGCGAGTTCACCGACGCCTCACATCCCGTCACCTAGGACCTCGGCGTGGACTGGCGCTTCTACAAGGCGATCTACGACGTTTCCCTCCACCACCACGCGATCGGCACCGCGTTCTCTGACATCGAGATGGTGAGCATCCCGTTCATGATCGTCGTCACTGTGGCGCTCTGGCTGCTCGCGCGGCCCGGCGGGAGCACGAAGTGGAAGCTGGCTGCGGTCAGCGGCCTGGGCTCGGCGGCGCTCGCGCTCGGGATCAACCGCTTGATCTCGTCCGAGATCTGGGACCGGAAGCGCCCGTACCTCGCGCACAGGATTGCGCACCCGTGGATCAGCTCGCACGATGCCTCGTTCCCGAGCGACCATGCCAGCGCGACGTTCGCCATCGCCTTCGCGGTGCTGGCGTTCGACGCGGTCGCGGGCGGAATCTTCCTCTTCTTCGCCGTCGTCATCTCGGTCGGACGTCTCTTCATCGGCGCCCACTACCCGGGAGACGTCGGCGCGGGATTGCTCGTCGGGCTCGCGGCCGCCCTCGTGATAGCGCGGCTCGCGCGGCCTGCGGTCGCGTTCCTCGTGCGGCACGTGCAGCGGTTGACCGACCCGGTCCTCGCGCCGCTCTGGCGGCTCAGGACGCGCTAGCGCGACCATGTTGCTCGGCGAGGCGGCGCAGCCGCTTCGCGAGCGCCGGCGCCAGCGCTCCGCGCTCGAGCCGCCAGCTCCAGTTCCCCTCCGAGAAGCCCGGCCGGTTCATCCGCGCCTCGCTGCCGAGGCCGAGCACGTCCTGCGCGGGCACGATCGCGAGCGCGGCGCGGGAGGAGTACGCGAGGTCGATCAGTCCCCGGCTCGGCTCGGCCGGATCGAGGCCGGTCGCGGCCCGCTGCCTCGGCGTGAGTTCCGAGAACCAGCCGGCGGCCGTGTCGGTGTCGTGCGTGCTCGTGTACGCGACCGAGTTGGGGCGGTGGTTCGCGAGCGCGTGCGGGTTGTGCCGGCGGCCGCGGAAGGCCCAGAGGAGGACGACCATGCCGGGCAGGCCGAGCTCGTCCCGCAGCCGGTGGACGGGCGGCGTGATGTGGCCGAGATCCTCGGCGATCAGCGGCAGGTGGCCGAGCTCGCGTTCCACCGCGTGGAAGAGCTCCGCACCCGGCCCCGGCCGCCAGCGCCCGTTCTTCGCCGTCCGGTTCCGTGCGGGAATCGCCCAGTACGAGACGAAGCCGCGGAAGTGGTCGATGCGGCAGAGATCGACGAGCTCGAACGTGCGCCGGAAGCGCTCGCGCCACCAGCGGAAGCCGGTCGCACGGTGCACGGACCAGTCGTAGAGCGGGTTCCCCCAGCGCTGACCCGTCACGCTGAGCGCGTCGGGCGGAGCCCCGGCGACCTCGCCACGCGTGAAGAGCTCCGGCCACCCGGTGAGATCTGCGCCGTCGTTGGAGACGTAGATCGGCAGATCGCCGATCAGCCGGACGCCGCGTTCCGCCGCGTAGGCGCGCAGGGCTCCCCACTCCCGCTCGAACCGCACCTGGTCGGCGAGCGCCTCTCCGCCCGCGAAGCGGGCCCAGCCGCCCGTCCAGTAGGAATGGCGCGCGACGAAGTCCTCCACCTCGCCGGCGGTCACGCGCGCGTCAGGTCGGGCCAGGAGCTGCGGGGACCCGGCGAACGCCGACGGCGACCGGTAGGGCGAGCCGTGGTCGTCGGGCGGCCCGAGCGGCAGCAGCTGCCACCACGACTGGCCGGCCGACGCGAGCCAGTCGACGAACCGGTACGCGTCGCGATCGAGCTTCCCGGACGGAAGCGAGGTGGGATGGAGAAGGATGCCGGCCGAGCGGGGAAGCTCCACGTTTTTGATCCTTCCTCATCAGTGAGACTCCCGGAGTGTCCATCCCGAAGACCGCGCCTGCCCGGATCCAGATCCAGGAGGTCTCGCCGCAGGTCGATTGCGGCCGCTATGCGGTCAAGCGCACCGTCGGCGACCGCGTCGAGGTGAGCGCCCGGATCTTCCGCGACGGGCACGAGACGCTCGGCGCGGCCGTTCGCCACAAGGGCCCCGACGCGACGCGCTGGAGCGAGACGCCGCTCGAGCCGCTCGGGAACGACGCCTGGGCCGGTTCCTTCGAGGTCGACCGGCCGGGTCTCTGGAGCTTCCGGATCGAGGCCTGGGTCGACCGCGTCGCGTCGTTCCAGGACGAGCTGCGGCGCAAGGTCGCGGCAGGGCACGCCGATCTGACCGGCGAGCTGTCCGAAGGAGCCGTGCTGCTCGGCGACGAGGAGCTGACGGTCGAGAAGGCACTCGCTGCACCGGCAGGCGCCCGCTCCGAGAAGGCGTGGTCGGCGACGTATTCGGTCGACGTCGACCGCGTGCTCGGCCGCTTCGGCTCGTGGTATGAGCTCTTCCCACGCTCCTGGGGCGGCTTCAACGGCGTGCGCAGACTGCTGCCGCGCTTCGCCGAGCTCGGCTTCGATGTCCTCTACCTCCCGCCGATCCACCCGATCGGCGTCACCAACCGCAAGGGCCGAAACAACTCCGAGCGCGCGGAGCGCGGCGACGTCGGCAGCCCGTGGGCGATCGGCTCGAAGGAGGGTGGGCACGACGCGATCGACCCATCCCTCGGGACGGAGCGCGAGCTCCGCGCCCTCGTCGCCGACGCGAAGGAGCTCGGCATCGAGATCGCGCTCGACTTCGCGATTCAGTGCTCGCCGGACCACCCGTGGCTGAAGGAGCACCCCGAGTGGTTCTTCCGCCGGCCCGACGGCACGCTGAAGTACGCCGAGAACCCGCCGAAGCGCTACCAGGACATCTACAACGTCGACTTCGCAAGCGAGGACTGGCGCGGCCTGTGGCAGGCGCTCCTCGATGTCGTCCTCCACTGGGTCGGCTGCGGCGTCACCGTGTTCCGCGTCGACAACCCGCACACGAAGCCCCTGCCGTTCTGGGAATGGCTGATTGCCGAGGTGCGGCGCGAGCACCCGGACGTGATCTTCCTCTCGGAGGCCTTCACGCGGCCGGCGCCGATGACGACGCTCGCCAAGGCCGGGTTCGCGCAGAGCTACACGTACTTCACGTGGAAGAACACGCGCTGGGAGCTGCTCGAGTTTCTCGGCCAGCTCCTCGAGTGGCGCGACTTCTACCGGCCGAACTGCTTCGCCAACACGCCCGACATCCTCCACGAGTACCTCCAGTCGGGCGGCCGGGCGGCCTTCGAGGCCCGTCTCGTGCTCGCCGCGACGCTCTCCCCCTCCTACGGCATCTACTCGGGCTTCGAGAGCTGCGAGAACGTCCCGGTGCGGCCCGGCTCCGAGGAGTACCTCTCGTCGGAGAAGTACGAGCTGAAGAAGCGGAAGCTCGACGGACCCCTGCTGCCGCTCGTCGCGAAGCTCAACGCGGCGCGCCGCGACAATCCCGCGCTGCAGTGGCTCGAGCCGCTCACGATCCTCGAGACCGAGAACGAGCAGCTCTTCGCCTTCCTCAAGCGGCACGGGGAGTCGAGCGTCGTGACGGTCGTCAACCTCGACCCGACCGCGACGCAGGTCGGCGTCTGCGTCGTCCCGGTCTCGACGGGCCTCCCACCGGCCTACCCGGTGCGCGACCTCCTCTCTGACGAGACGTGGACGTGGCGGATCGGCCGGAACTACGTGAGGCTCGGCCCGGGGAAGAGCCACCTGCTTAGGATCGGCGGCTGATGAGCGAGCAGTGGTTCGAGCGGGACCCGCTGTGGTTCAAGCGGGCGGTCTTCTACGAGATCCACATCCGCGGCTTCTTCGACGGCAACGACGACGGCTCGGGCGACTTCCGCGGCCTGATCGACAAGCTCGACTACCTCGAGTGGCTCGGCGTCGACTGTCTCTGGCTGCTGCCGATGTACGAGTCGCCGCTCCGCGACGGGGGCTACGACATCTCGAACTTCTTCGCACTCCACCCGGACTACGGGACGGTCGAGGACTTCCGCGAGTTCGTCGAGCAGGCACACCAGCGCGGGATGCGCGTGATCGCCGATCTCGTCATGAACCACACGTCGGCCGACCATCCGTGGTTCCAGGAGTCCCGTGCGGATCCGGCCGGGCCCAAGGGGGACTGGTACGTCTGGTCGGAGACGGACGAGCGCTACCCCGATGTGCGCGTCATCTTCATCGACAGCGAGCCGTCCAACTGGACGCTCGACCAGCTCCGCGGTGAGTACTACTGGCACCGCTTCTTCCACCACCAGCCCGACCTCAACTACGACAACCCGGAAGTGCAGGAGGCGATGCTCGAGGTGCTGCGCTTCTGGCTCGACCTCGGCATCGACGGCTTCCGGCTCGACGCCGTGCCCTACCTCTTCGAACGCGACGGGACGAACGGCGAGAACCTGCCCGAGACGCACGAGTACCTGAAGCGCGTCCGCGCCGAGGTCGACGCGCGCTACCCCGACCGGCTGCTCCTCGCCGAGGCGAACCAGTGGCCGGAGGACGTCGTCCAGTACTTCGGGGACGGCGACGAGTGCCACATGGCCTTCCACTTTCCGGTCATGCCGCGGATGTTTATGGCGGTGCGGCGCGAGGACGCAACGCCCATCTACGAGATCCTCGATCGGACTCCGAAGATCCCCGACAACTGCCAGTGGGGCCTCTTCCTCCGCAACCACGACGAGCTGACCCTCGAGATGGTGACCGACGAGGAGCGGGACTACATGTACGAGGAGTACGCGAAGGACCCGCGCATGAAGCTCAACCTCGGGATCCGCCGCCGGCTCGCGCCGCTGCTCGACGCCGGTTTCGACGAGATGCAGCTGCTGCACGCGATCCTCTTCTCGCTGCCGGGTTCACCCGTCCTCTATTACGGGGACGAGATAGGCATGGGCGACAACGTGTACCTGGGCGACCGGGACGGCGTGCGCACGCCGATGCAGTGGTCGGGCGACCGCAACGCCGGCTTCTCGCGCGCCGACTGGGCCCAGCTCTACCTCCAGCCCCTCATGGATCCCGTCTACGGCTTCCAGGCGGTGAACGTCGAGGCGCAGCTGCGCACGCCGAACTCGCTGCTGCGCTGGATGCAGCGCTTCATCGCTCTCCGCAAGGAGCACCCCGTCTTCGGGCTGGGCTCCTACGAGGCGCAGCGCGCCGAGAACACGCGGATCTTCGCCCACATCCGCACCTGGGAGGAGGACGTCGTGCTGTGCGTCCACAACTGCGCCCGCTCGGCTCAGGCCGTGCAGCTCGACCTCTCCGCGTACGCCGGCATGGTGCCGGTCGAGATGCTCGGCCGGACGGCGTTCCCGCCGATCGGCGAGCTGCCGTACCTCCTCACGCTCGCACCGCGCGGCTTCTTCTGGTTCCAGCTCAGGCAGGAAGAGCAGGTGGACTGAGATGGACGAGCGCTCGCTGATGGAGTACGTCACCCGGCAGCGGTGGTACGGGGCCAAGTCGCGGACCGTGTCGCACTCGGAGGTGCTCGACACGGTCACGATCCGGCAGGCCGAGCCCCAGCTCTCGCTCGCCCTCGTCGAGATGCGCTTCGACACGGGAGCGCACGACATCTACCAGCTCCTCTTCGCGGGCGGCGACGACGGCGGCCTCGACGGCCTCGCCGAGGATGCGGGAAGCGCGCGGGAGATCGTCAGCGCGATGCGCACGGGACTGACGCTGCAGGGCTCGCAGGGCGTGGCCGAGTTCCGGCCGGCGGAGGATTTCTCCGCGCTCGGCCGCGAGCTCGGGGCCGCCCGGCTCGTGTCCTCGGAGCAGTCGAACAGCTCGGTCGTCTTCGACGACGCGCTGATCCTCAAGGTCTTCCGCCGCCTCGAGCCGGGCATCAACCCCGAGCTCGAGATGCTCCGCTTCCTCACCGAGCAGGGCTTCCGCAACATCCCGGCGCTCGGCGGCTGGTACGCGTACTCGGGCGGCCCGCTCACCGCGACCCTCGGGCTCCTGCAGGAGTACGTCGCGGGCGCCATCGGCGGCTGGGAGCTCGCGCTGGGGGAGATCGCGTCGGCGCCGGAGAGCTTCCTCGACAGGCTGAGCCGGCTGGGCGAGGTGACGGCGCACATGCATACCGCGCTCGGTGCCGACCCGAACGACCTCGCCTTCGCGCCAGAGGAGCCGAGCGTCGAGTCGCTCGGGCTGCTGACGGCGACGGTCGACGAGGAGATCGCGCGCGTCTTCCTCTCGCTACCCGAGGACGACGAGCGCCTCGCGCCGATCCTCGGCCGCGGCGAGGAGGTGCGCGAGCAGCTCCGCCTCCTCACGCATGCCGGATCGAGCGGCCGCGTCATCCGCACCCACGGCGACTACCACCTCGGCCAGACCCTCTGGAAGGGAAACGACTGGATCATCCTCGACTTCGAGGGCGAGCCGGCGCGGACGCTCGTCGAGCGCCGCCGCAAGCGCTCGCCGCTGCGCGACGTCGCCGGGATGCTCCGCTCGTTCGCGTACGCGGCGACGGCGGCCGAGCTGACGCGTGACGCCGACATCGCCGACGACTGGGAGGAGCGGGCACGCGAGCGGTTCCTCGAGAGCTACCTCTACACGGTGGACGCGACGCTGCTGCCGCCCGGCGAGGCGGCGATCGACCGGCTCCTCGCGGTGTTCGAGCTCGAGAAGGCGGTGTACGAGCTCCGCTACGAGCTCGACAACCGGCCGGACTGGGTTGGAATCCCGGTCGCGGGTATCGAGCGCCTCATGCACGCGGCCACGGAAGCGTTGTGACCGTAGACCTCGGTGCCAACCCGCACGGCGTCCTCGGCGCCCACGAGGCAGAGGACGGCGTCGTCGTGCGCGCACTGCGTCCGGAGGCGCAAGCCGTGCGCGTCCAACCGGCGGGAATCGAGGCCGAGCTGAAGGATCCGGCCGGGCTGTGGGAGGCGCTACTGCCGAAGGCGCGGCTCCCGCTCGACTACGAGCTCGAGGTCGAGTACCCGGACGGCAACACGTACACGGTGCGCGACCCGTATTCGTTCCTGCCGACGCTCGGCGAGCTCGACGTCCATCTCGCCATGGAGGGGCGCCACGAGCACCTCTACGAGAGGCTCGGCGCGCACGTGCGCGAGCTCGACGGCGTGGCGGGCACGGCCTTCGCGGTCTGGGCCCCGAACGCACGCTCTGTCTCGGTGGTGGGCGACTTCAACTCCTGGGACGGACGCCTGAACCCGATGCGCTCGCTCGGCGCCTCGGGGATCTGGGAGCTCTTCGTACCGGGCGTCGAGGAGGGGACGAAGTACAAGTTCGAGATCCGGACGCGTGACGGCCGCCTGCGCCTGAAGAGCGACCCGCTCGCCTTCCACACCGAGGTGCCGCCCGCGAACGCGTCGGTCGTCTGGGAGGCGAAGCACGTCTGGCGCGACGAGGAGTGGCTCGAACGCCGGGCCGCAGCCGATCCGCTGCGCGGCCCGATGTCGGTCTACGAGGTGCATCTCGGCTCGTGGCGGCGGAACCCGGTGGAGGAGAACCGCCCGCTCACGTACCGAGAGCTCGGGGACGAGCTCGCCGACTACGTCTCCGATCTCGGCTTCACGCACGTCGAGCTGCTGCCGGTCATGGAGCATCCCTTCTCCGGGTCGTGGGGGTACCAGGTGACCGGTTACTACGCGCCCACGTCACGCTTCGGCACGCCCGACGACTTCCGGCACCTCGTCGACCGCCTCCACCAGCGCGGCATCGGCGTGATCCTCGACTGGGTTCCCGCCCACTTCCCGCGCGACGACTGGGCTCTCGCCACCTTCGACGGGACCCACCTGTACGAGCACGCCGACCCGCGCCGCGGCTCGCATCCCGACTGGGGGACGCTCGTCTTCAACCTCGGGCGGACCGAGGTGCGGAACTTCCTGCTCGCGAACGCGCTCTACTGGCTGCGCGAGCACCACGCCGACGGGATCCGCGTCGACGCCGTCGCCTCGATGCTCTACCTGGACTACTCGCGCAAGGCCGGCGAGTGGGTGCCGAACATGTTCGGCGGCAACGAGGACCTCGATTCGGTCTCCTTCCTCAAGGAGCTGAACGAGACGCTCTACGGGCGCGAAGCGGGAATCGTCTCGGCGGCCGAGGAGTCGACGGCCTGGCCCGGCGTCTCGCGGCCCACATACCTCGGTGGGCTGGGCTTCGGCTTCAAGTGGAACATGGGCTGGATGCACGACACGCTCACGTACTTCCAGAAGGACCCCGTCTACCGGCACTTCCACCATCACACCCTGACGTTCTCGCTCATGTACGCCTTCAGCGAGAACTTCGTGCTGCCGCTCTCGCACGACGAGGTCGTCCACGGCAAGCGGTCGCTGCTCGACAAGATGCCGGGCGACCGCTGGCAGAAGTTCGCGAACCTGCGCGCCCTCTACGCCTACATGTGGGCGCACCCGGGCAAGAAGCTCCTCTTCATGGGCGGCGAGCTCGGCGAGTGGGAGGAGTGGAACGCGGAGGGCTCGCTCCACTGGAACCTCCTCGAGTACGCCGAGCACGAGGGGATCCAGGCGCTCGTTCGCGACCTCAACCGGGCCTACCGCTCGACCCCGGCGCTCTGGGAGCTCGACTTCGACGCGGCCGGCTTTCGCTGGCTCGAGGCTAACGACGCGGCGAACAACGTGCTCGCGTTCGCGCGCGTCGGCGAAGGGGACACGCCTCCCCTCGTGTGCGTCCTCAACCTCTCGCCGGTGCCGCGGCACGACTACCGCGTGGGGATGCCCGTCTGCTGCCGCTGGCGCGAGGTGCTCAACACCGACTCGGCCTTCTACGGCGGCAGCGGGATCGGCAACCTCGGCGGCGTCGAGGCCGAAGCGGTGCCATGGCACGAGCAGCCCTTCTCGGCGACGCTGACGCTGCCGCCGCTCGGCGCGGTCTGGCTGGTCCCGGAGTAACGGGGACGTGCGGAGGTTGGGGGCCGTGCCGGTGGGCGACGGCACGGTGGAGGTTTGCGTCTGGGCGCCCGCTGCCCGGGGGGTCTCGGTTCGCGGGGACGAGGATGTAGGGCTCGAGCGGGAAGGCGAGTTCTGGGTCGGTTCGTTCGGGGGTGGCGACTACCGCCTCGTCGTCGACAGCGAGCGGTGGCCCGACCCGTGTTCGCGCTGGCAGCCGGACGGCGTGACCGGCCCCTCACGTGTCCTCGACACCGGGGCTTTCGAGTGGAGCGACGCGGGCTGGGGAGGCGTCGCGCTCGACGAGCTCGTGATCTACGAGCTCCACGTCGGCACGTTCAGCGAGGAGGGGACGTTCGAGGGGGTCGTGCGTCGACTGCGCGGCCTGCGCGAGCTCGGCGTGACGGCAATCGAGCTGATGCCCGTGGCCACCTTCCCGGGCGAGCGCGGCTGGGGCTACGACGGCCTTTACACGTATGCCGTGCATCCCGCGTATGGGGGCCCGGCGGGGCTCGCCCGCCTCGTCGACGCCGCCCACGCGGAGGAGCTCGGCGTGATTCTCGACGTCGTCTACAACCACGTCGGTCCGGGCAACGAGGCCCTCACGGCGTTCGGCCCGTACTTCA
>Ga0070739_10005061_pt1 | contig 15262 bp, 11 predicted proteins | sample Coa_R1_7_FD_66445 | JGI IMG/M metagenome (GOLD analysis project Ga0070739, IMG submission 66445) | Surface soil microbial communities from Centralia Pennsylvania, which are recovering from an underground coalmine fire - Coalmine... | ecosystem: Environmental > Terrestrial > Soil > Unclassified ... | reverse complement strand
TGCGACAAGCCCGAGCCGTTCCTGGCGGAACGCGCGGATGCGGCTATCGCTTTTCGCGCTGGTATTGATGATCTGTGGCGACTCATCGGCCGACCCGTCATCTACGATCACGATCTCGAACGCATCGAACGTTTGCGATCGAAGCGAGCCTATCGCTTCGCGCAGCCACCGCGAGCCGTCCCGAACCGGCATGACCACTGAAACGATTGGTTTCATCGCGCAGAATTGCGGGGAGCTGCGGCCGGCGCACTGCTTTGAGGCCGCGATCAGCGGCCGACGCCGCACATCTCCCATTGTGCGTGAAACACAGCTGGCTAGGCAAGCCGCGCGAAAGCGAGGACCCAGCATGTCTGCGTATTTGGTCTGGATTCCCGCTTGCGCGGGGTCAGGCTGAGCGCCACCGACGCTGCAGCCACAGCCATTGCTCCGGATGGTCACGAACCCATCCTTCGATGATACCGGTCATAACCTGCGTGCTCGCCGGGATGTCGATCCGTCCGGCCGCATCCCGGCACACCGCCACCGGTTCCGTGATGTCCAAGCGGAACTTTCCTCCCGACAGCCGGACGATGCGGGCGCCATAGATTGGACACTCAAACTGGCGGGCCAGTCTGGCAACGACCGGGCTTGCTTTGCACCGGCGCCCGAAGAATTCCACGTCGACACCGCGCGGGTAATGTTCGTCCACAAGCAGACCGACCCACGCGCCGCGGCGGAGCGCGTTCTTGATTTTGAAGATTGCAGCCGCGCTCGCCGGAATATAAGTCACCTTCGAAGCGGCACGGATTTTTGCTAGCTGCCGTTCAATCGCGATGATCTTCGGTGGGCGATACACGACCGCCGTTTCCCCAACGTGCGAGCCTAGTGCCCATACCAGCAACTCCCAGTTCGCCAGGTGGGCGCCGAAGAGAAGAGCCGGCCCCCTCGCCTCGCGCAGCTCGAGAAATCGGCGTCGGCACTCTTCATCGAACTGAATGATTTCGCCTCCAACTCCGGCGCGATCGCAATCCCAGAGCCGGCCGAGATAAGCGTACTCGGCAAAGACCCGGCCGATATTGTCCCACATGCCAGCCAGGATGCGATCGATCTCAGCCGCGGACTTGTTCGGAAAAGAAGCGATGAGATTGGCCCGGGCAATACGATGTCCCTTGAGTCTCGGTCCAATGCGGCGCAGCAACCACGACGCAAGCGCCACCGCGCGATCACAGCCGATGAGACCAGTTGCTCTCTGGATTAAGATGAAAGGCGCCGCGATTGCGGCGTCGACGATGGCAAGCCAATGGCGGCCTTTGCGGAATACAGCCCGGGGATTGGCTTGGGCGATCTTCCTTTCCAGCGCCTTGATGAATGGAATGTAGGTTGCCGTTCGATCCTCGATTCGGCGCGCGCCAGAATGATGGGCGGCTTGCAGGAGGATTTTGCGGCCGAATCCGTAGCGCAGCACGCAACGCCAGTAGGTGGCGCGCGAGCCGAAATACCTTACTTTGTACACGTGAACTTCGCGGATCGCCGAATATGGAACGCGGCCTTCGCCTCGGCTATTGCTCCACAGCAAAGCACCGGCATCCTGCCGATAAGTCGTCACATCGGACCACCGACTGGATCGGACGGTGTAGATCAAGTGCGACACTGAAGTACCTCGGCCGCAAGGCACACGAAACGCAGCCGGAATTTATATTGTGAACGACCCCGGTTACAAATAGCTCGATTGTTGGCGACCTGCGTTCGGAGTAACTCTGCCGGATGGAAACTTGCATCCAAGGGTAATGTATGCAGTCGCCTGGCGCCGGCCGCATCCTATTCGACATATCGACATCGATGCGCGCGGTGGGTCCGCCGACCGGAATTGTCCGCGTCGAGCGCAAGCTTGCTTCGTGGGCCTATGCCAATGTCAAAAATATCGAATATGTGTTTTTCGATCCAAACCGGCAGGCCTATTCTGCGTTGGCCTGCGATGCCCGCCAGTTTCTTGCAGGTGATGCCGCGATTGACGATCTGGAAATGACCAATTCGGCGAGGCCCGGAGGACGACGTACCGATCGGATTCCCGCCCGCTTGCGAGGAAGCTTTCTTTGGATAACACAAACACGGCGCATGGCGCTCAACCGCCTGGAGCGGATCCGGTTGCGAAGCAAGGGCACCAAGCTCACGGCCCTCATAGATCGCGTGCAGCGCGGGCTGATGTCGCCCAAGCATCGTCGCATCATGGTCAGGCGTAACGGCGCGCGCCGGCCGTTTTTCCCTCATGATGTAGTCCTTGGCCCACCGATTGCCTTTAGCCGCCGTGACACTCTGATCTGTGTCGGCTGTGGATGGGCCCATACCAATATCGCCGCCATTCGCGATCTGAAATCGAGCACCGGCTTTCGCATGATGCTGCTATGCCACGACCTTATCCCCGTCCAGTTCCCGCAATTCTATCGACAACGCGATGTTCAGACATTCACTGAGTACCTGTCTCAGGCCTTGGCGATTGCTGACCTCGTGGTGGTCACCTCGCGCAGCGTGGAAGCCGATTGTAGAAACTATTGCGCAGAGCGCGGCATCATCATCCCCAAGATGACCATTGCCCCATTGGGTTATGATGTCGCTGAAAGCGACATCGATGCTCAACTTCCCGAGGCGCTTCGTACCGGCCATTTCGCGCTATTGGTAAGTACAATTGAGCCGCGTAAAGGACACGGCCTGCTCTACAAGGTTTGGCGGCGTTTGTTGGCTGAGGGTATTCCGCAAGCGTTCGACTTCAAGCTGGTCTTTGCCGGCCGAGCCGGTTGGATGGTTGATCAGCTTCTTGATCAGCTCCGGAAGGATCCGCAAGTCGCCGGGCAAATAGTCGTGCTTCATGACGTCGACGACAGCCTGTTGGCTGCGCTCTATCGCAACGCGGCATTTTGCGTCTATCCGTCGGTTTATGAAGGCTACGGCCTGCCGCTAGTCGAGGCGTTTTCCTACGGCAAAGCCGTGCTCACCTCGAACGGTGGCGCGCTTCCCGAGCTCGCCCAGGGCTTCTCTCCATGTCTCGATCCGCTCGATGAACAAGCCTGGTACGAGGTCCTCAAGCAGTGGATTGAAATGCCGGAGGCCCGAGCGGCGCACGAACAAGAGATCCGTTCGAAGTATCATCATCCGACTTGGTCGGAGGCCGCGGAGAGCTTCTTCCGCGCGATAGCCCAGAGCGCAAGCGGCGCCGATCTCCTCCAATAGTGTGATCCGAGCACAACAAGCAAGGCATTTTTACGCAATCCACAAGCCTGCGGCTTCACTCGGTTTGGGAAAATTGCCGCCCGCATGCTACTGGTAAAACATTGGGCTGCAGAAATGCGCTTTGCTTTTGGCATCGTTAGCTTGTTTCCTGGCGGCGGTCTCCAGCGGGATTGCGTCGATGTTGCGCGCCGTGTCCGCAACCTCGGCCATGAGGTCACGATCTTTACGGCACGAAAATCTCCAGAACCATTTGCCGGCGACCTGACGGTGCGAGTCTTGGCGGTGGAGAGCCGCTCCAACCATGGGCGCCAATGTGCTTTTTCGGATGCACTGAGGGAGCACACGGCCGATAAGTTTGATGTTGTCGTGGGATTCGACAAGCTTGAGGGCCTCGATGTCCTATATTGTTCCGATCGCTCAATACGAGCGCGGGCCACGCGGAATCCGTTGCTTTATCTATTTCCCCGCTATCGCTGCTACATTGAGCTCGAACGATCCTGCTTCGCTCCCCATTCGGCCACCAAGATCCTGCTCGTCAGCGAGCCCCAGCTCGATGAGTATTGGACCGCATGGACGACCGAACCGAACAGATTAATCCTGCTGCCCCCGACTCTGGCGCCAGAGCGGCGCCGGCCGGAGTACCGAACCGACGGCACGCGGCAGACGTGGCGCGCCTCGCTCGGGCTCTCGGCCGACGATTGGATTTGGATCGCCGTTTGCGTTCAGCCAAAGACCAAGGGACTGGACCGCGTGATACGAGCTCTCCGCCACTTTCCCGACGCGCGGCTCTTGATTGTCGGATTGCGGGAGGACGAGGCGAAATCAACAAAGATCAGAGAGGCCGCCGAGCGGTTGCGGCTGGCGACGCGCATCCATTGGCTTGGGCACCGTGAAGACATCCCGGAACTCATGGCTGCCGCCGATCTGCTCGTTCATCCGGCGCGCTACGATACGACCGGTACCGTCATCCTGGAGGCGATCGCCAATGGCTTGCCGGTCATCACCACGAGCAGCTGCGGCTACGCGCGGCATGTGGGCCAGGCGGATGCGGGCGTGGTCCTCACGGAGCCGTTCCAGCAATCGGCTCTTATCGGCGCATTGAGAACTGCGCATGATCCGCGACGCCTGGCGCATTGGTCGCGATGCGGGGCTGAATACGGGCACCAAGATTCGTTGTGCCGGGGCCGGTGGCGCGCTGCCCAGTTCATTGCCGCCGCCGGCGCCCAGCCCCTTGAGACCGACAGACCCTTGCCGCAACAGCTGGCCCGTCGTTCGGCATACGAAAGCTGATATCCGGCCTGCACTGTTCCCCGGCAATGGCTAAATGTGCCGCCTTGCCGCCTGACAGTGGCCGCAGTTCCACACGCGGGCATTTCACCTCGGAAGGAGCTTTCTTTCGGGGAATACCTCGCATTCCCGCGAGCGCCTCACGGCAACAGCCATAGCGGGCGTATCCCGAGCAGGGCCCGCAATTGATCAAGAAAGAGAGCGCAAGGAACAGCTGTGAAGAACAGACAGGAGTCCAAAAATGGCCGGCCAAGCGCTGACCAGCTGGTGACTTTCGGTGCGGCAAGCAGGTCCTTGAGCCGCAGCTGCCGAAAACGTGTTTTGTAGGCGCGATAAACCTCGCCGTGGACCACGCCCATCAGCTCCTCCTCACGCATTGCCCGACGTGCAAGTACGAGGCCGACGCCGATGGCCAATGCCATGGCGAGGGTTGCCATCTTGAACGAGGCACCGACGCCGGCCGCGCCAACCGTCGAAAAAAAGTACAGCGGATGGCGGCAGAGCGCATAGGGGCCCTCGGTGGCGATTTGTCCTAATTTCCGTCCGGCAACGAAGGCCGAACACCACATGCGGCCGGCGACGCAGATCAAGAGCATCGCAAATCCAATGTCCTGAATGATTTGACCAATTCGATCGGGGCAACACGACTTGGACAATGCAACGACCGGTACGCTGAAGGCGGCCAGCAACAACAGTGGAATTCTGCGCCGGTCGAACGATGCTCCCGAGTCCCTGCGCGTGTACCGCCCGAACATGCTTCGTCACGAACTCCGCTCACAAACCTAATGCTGAGAGACTGCTCGCGGCAGCTCGGCCGACATGCCGGATATTACCACACATGACTGCTGTTGTTGGAGCTGCGCTCGTTTCCCTGCGGCGGTGGTATACGCAAGACGGGTAATGGCAGCACTCTGGAGGATATGCACGGTAGAAAACTCTTCGATCACCGCGTCGCGAACCTAACCGCCGCTTTTAGACAGGTCGACACGGTACAGGCGGAGTGGTTCGTTGTCGCGTGAGCGCAGATCGAGCATTGGCGATGTGATCCGAGTCTGGAGGCTTTCGGGCCAGACGACTCCGCCGTTGCCGAACAGTAGCCAAACTGGCCCACTTGTCGGCAGACTGGCCACGATCAGATCGTCTGTCTCTTTGTGTAGATAAAATAGACAATTGCTATCAAGCGGTCCATTAAGCAGAACAATCGGTGCGGGCGCACGCCTGATTTCTGCATCGATAGCTTCACCGACTTGACGGTTTCGCTGCACAACATCAGCGCGAAGCAGCGTGATAATGTCGGCGCGCGCGATTTGAAAAAAGGCTAAGGGAACCAGCGCCGCAATCGCAAGCCGAGGTAACTTGGGAGCGCTTGAACTCAGCTGCTCCAGGATCAGACCAGCCGCGACAGCCAATGCAGGCTCTGCGGGCAGCGCATAGCGGGCCCTGGTCGCAGATCCGATAGTCAGAAGTGCCGTCCCTGCTAACGCGTAGCAAGTAATCGCACAGCCAAACCGTTCCGGAATACCGAGGCGCCGCCGCCAAGTCGGCGTGAGCACCGGCAATACTGCTAGCGAAACCGGCAAGTTTTCGACGAAAAAGTAGCCGATGAATCGCAGCATCGAACTCAGCCACGCCAACAGAGAAGCCGGATGCAGCGCTGTGTCGAGCCGCATTTGGGAAAACCAGACCGCGCGTGTCATCGGGCCCAGCTTCGGTAAAGCCCAGATTCCAAGCAGTCCCGCAGCAACGAGGAGCGATAGCACCAGCCAAGCCAAATCACTTTTCGGCCCGTAAAAAAGGCGAAAGAGCACCATGCCGCCAACCGGAAAGAGCAGCGGGACAGGACCCTTGCTAAGCGCGGCACCGCCCATCAACGCCCCGATCAGGATTGCGCGGGGCAGATCAATTCCGCCGCGCCGATCACTTTGGATGAACACCACGAAAGCCGCAAAGCTAAAGGACGTTGCAAGAAGATCGGTCTCGCCAACACTGGATACGAGCATCACGGAAGGTGTTAAGATCGCGGCTGCACTGGCGGCAATCGCAGAGCGCTGCGAAACGATGGGGCGAGCGGTGCAATAGACCAAAATCGCTATAGCCAAGGTCGAGAGCAAGGCCGGGATTCGGACGGCCCATTCATTCAGCGTGCCGAGCGCCAACCCCGTTACCGCCATCAGCCAAGGCAGCATCGGGGGTTTATTGTAATAAGGGATTCCGCCCAGCTGCTCAGGAGCCAACCAATGATGATGCGCCAGCAGGTCTTTGGCGGGGCTCGCGTGGGTGCCCTCTTCCAGGTGAAGAGATGGAAATCCCGCGAACGGCACGAACGCAATTAGCCAAAACAAGCCGATGAAAATGATCCCCGCGGAAAAGCCTTCCAAAGGCAGGCGAGTCATCCGGACCTGCGAGCCGCGCCGAATACCAAAAAGAGCCTTTGCGCTATTCAGCTCGCTTGCCATGGCGCGATTTTGCCTGCTTGGTCGCCGGGCAACAAGAGTTCCTGCCAAAATCAATCCCTTGCCGGCGCCGGCTTCGCTCGGCGCAAGCTTGTTCCGGCTGCGCGCGACTGCTAGCTTGATTGGGATCAGTGCGGCCGATTGGGGATGGCATGAGCGGCAGCGCGGAGGCCGGCTCGGGAGAGGCCTCGGGTATAGCCACGAGGCAGCCGCCGCCTCGGCTTGATTACCTTGATGGGCTGCGCGGTTGGGCAGCCGTGTCCGTCCTTATCTTTCACTCAAGCTTTGAGCTCTTTGGCCACGTCGTGCCAGTTCTCGGCGCGAAGCGATTCATACTCAACGACGGCCCGCTTGCCGTGTTTGTCTTCTTTGTGCTGTCCGGATTCGTCTTATCGGCGCAATTCTTTTCCACGCGCTCCATTGAGAGAGTTAGAGCCACCGCGGCCGGCCGATACGTGCGCCTGACCGTCCCGATTGCCGCATCGTGCCTCATATCCTTTGCCTTGCTGAAATATGGCGCGATGTTCAATCAGAAAGCCAGTGCAATCGTGGCCCGCCCCGACTGGCTTGGGGTGTTCTATCGTTTTGATCCGTCGTTTTGGTCTTACATCAAGTTCTCGTTTTTCGAGGTTTACTTTCCGAATCAACATACCGAATCCTACAACGTCTTCCTCTGGCCAATGCCGGTTGAGCTCAAGGGGTCGTTCCTGATCTTTGCGCTTGTTGCGCTGTTTGGAAGCAATACACCGCTGCGAATTATGGCGTGCGCGGCCGCCATTATCGGCTATTGGCATGAGGATCCGCTGTATCTTGGCCTGTTGTACGGCAATCTATTGGCAAGTCTTCATGTTCTGATTCGGGACGCGAGGATCACCAACGGAATTGGCGGCAACCTCGTCGGGCTGTCGCTGGTCGTGTTCGTATTGCTTTACCGATTCGACCATGACGGCCAAAGAACCGGCGCGTTTCTTGGTGCGTGCTTGCTGCTTGCGCCGATGTTCAGTCCATTTCTGCGCCGGCTGTTGTCGTGTCCGCTCTCATTATGGTTCGGTCGGATTTCTTTTCCGCTATACCTGGTCCATAGCGCAGTCATTTGCAGCTTTTCCTCCTTCCTCATCGTCGCGCTCAATGACGCATATTGGTCGGCTGCAGCGACCGCGGAGCTGGTCATACCGTCTACCATTGTGGCCTCTCTTGCGGTGGCCCAGGCTTTCGCGCCCATTGAGCGATTTGCGATCCGCGGCTCGCATCAATTCGGAGCCGTCGTGGTGCACGGGCTCCAATATCTGCCGCTGCGCCGGCGCACGAAAATGGAACGCGTAGAAGCTGCGCTGAGCTTCGCATCATCCGCCGAACCGAAGAGCGTCGGGATGTAGGTGGAGGTCAATCCGCAAGCTTCCTTGATCGCGCCGCGTTGCGCGTTTGCAATCGATCGCTGTTGGGTGTGAAGGGCGAGCAGGCGGCGGTCACCAGCACTGCAGATGGGACAGTGGTAAAACCTATTTGCCAACCAGCCGAAATCGATTCGGCGCCCAATCGTCATGAGCCGGCCGCCTTACCGGAGATTGGCCTGGCGTCGCCGATCCAATGGATGATTTCGCGATTTGCTCAGCTGGCAGACGCCTGGTTTGAGCTCGGCGCGAGCCGAGCCATTGTCATTCTTCTTTTTCTGTTCGTTGTGATTTGGACCGGGTTTCAGGTGCTTTCGTCCATCACCACAAACCTCCAGCCCGATTTCGTTGAAATGTACGCATGGAGCCGCCATCCGGCGCTGGGCTACTACAAGCATCCGCCGCTTGGCGCATTCATCACCGCGATCTGGTTCGCAATATTCCCCGCTAAGGATTGGGCTTTTTTGCTCCTGGCGGTGCTGAACGCCGCTGCGGCCCTTTTCATGGTCGATCTTATCGCCCGGCGATACCTCACCGCCGACAAGCGCATAGCGGTCATACTCCTCTTGCTGTTGACGCCCTTCTACCAGTTCCGCGCCGTGCCTTTTGGCGCCAATCAGACGCTGCTCGCGACCTGGCCCGCGGCTGTCTACTGCTTTCTTCGCGCCGTTGAAACGCGAAGGCCGGGCTGGGGCGCAGCTGCCGGCGTAGCTGCGGCACTCGCAATGCTCGGCAAATACTATTCTATCTTTTTGATTGCCGGTCTGATTGCGGCGGCGCTCACCCATCCGCAGCGCCGCGCCTACCTGCGATCATGCTCCCCCTGGATATCGACCGCGGTGGGTCTCGCACTGCTGGCCCCGCATTTGCTTTGGCTCGTGACGACGGGCTATTTGCCGGTCCATTACGCCTTGAGCGTCCATGCCGCCACGTCCGCCACCGCGCTGCTGCTCCAAATCATGATGTATCCGGCGGGCGCAATCGCTTACGTTTCGGTTCTGCTCGCCGCATATTTTATCGCCGTTCAGCCGCGCGTCGCCACGCTTCAGCAAGCCTTGTGGCCACTAAATCCTGAACATCGAATGTTGGCGGTGCTCCTTTGGGTTCCGCTCATCGCGCCGATTCCCGTTGCCATCGCCGCAGGAGCGCTGTTGTCATCGTTGTGGACCATGCCGGCTTGGTTTTTGCTGCCAATTCTTTTGCTTATTCCCCAGGATTCGGTTCTGCGCCGGCGGCACGGCATAGGGTTCGCGGCAGCGGTTGCCGCAACCACGTTGATCGCTATTGTCGCCGCTCCCGGCATCGCCTGGGTTCGGTTCGTTGGCGGCGGCGGGCCGCGGCTATACTTCCGCTTGGCGGCCGACGCGGCAAGCGCGCAGTTCAAGTCCAAGACCGGTAAATCGCTGTCGATCGTAACCGGCGACATGGATCTTGCCAATGGCACGACGTTCTATGGCGAAAGCCATCCTGACGCGCTGCCGTTCTTCGATCTCAAAGCTGCGCCGTGGGTCACTCCGGCGCGACTCGCCGCGGAGGGATGGGTAGCGCTTTGCAAGATCGGGGATCAATACTGCGTCAACAGCGCCGCCGAGTTCGTCCGCGGCCGGTCCGATACTCTCCGCACCGCCCTGCATCTTACGCCGCGTGCGTTTGGCGTCAGCGGACCAGCAAGCGATTTTATGATGCTTGTCGTTCCTGCTTCTCGCTCGCCGCCCGATTGAAGCTTGCTACACCCAAACGTCCGCAGCACCCGGCTTACGCTCGAGATATCAGTCAAACAATGACACCGTGAGGAGGGAAGTTGTGACCGGAAATGCAGCGAAGGTGGCAGACTGCGCGACCTCTTCCGCAAACATTTATGACATCATCCGCAGGCATGCGGCAGTCATGCCGGAGCGGCCGGCGCTTATCGAGGGCAGCCGAATCATTTGCTACGCCGAACTGGCGCAAACGGTCGCCAAGCAAGCGGGCTATCTAGCGACACTGGGAGTTCGCAAGGGCGATCGAGTTGGACTGCTGCTAAAGGATCACGCCGACCATTTCATGCTCATGCTGGCGGCCGCCTTGCTCGGGGCCGCCAGCGTCTCTCCGAACTGGCGCGCAAAGCTTGATGAAAAGCAGCTGATCGCAAAATTGTTTGGACTGAGGCTGCTTATTTTCGATCCCGATGTGCGCGCGCCAGCTGGCGTTCCGGCTCTTCCATTGGATGAGCAGTGGAATTTGTGTGTTTCGAAATCCAGCTTGCATGAGCCAGTACCGGCGGCCGGCGATCTGCCCTTTCGAATCTTGCTGACGTCGGGGACGAGCGGGGCACCGAAGGGGGTCGAGCTGACGCACGCGCAGGCCTTTGCCTGGCGTGATATTGCAAGGACTGCGCTGAACCTCACCACCCCGCACCGTCATCTCTCAATTCTGCCGCTCGCCTTCACGGGCGCGACAATGTTGAATCTGCCGCACATCATCCTCGGCAATACGATCGAGCTTGCGTCATCCCTTGTCACTCCCGAAGAATTTGTCGCGCTGGTGAAAAACCACGCCATTACCGGCGCCACCGTTGTTCCGACGATTGTACGCCGCTTGCTGCGGTTGGCGGGTCCCGGCGCGCAGCTGTTGCCTGAGCTTGATTACCTGGTTTGCCTCGGCTCGCCACTATCTGCGGGTGAGCGACGCGACGCCGTCAATAATTTGACACGCGGTTTCGTCGACAATTACGGCGCCAGCGGTTCCGGTCCGGTGACCTTCATGTCCGCAGCGGACATTGAAAGGTGCCCGGACAGTATTGGCAGGCCTGTCGTCCAGACCCAAGTGGAGGTGGTTGACGAGAAGGGTCGTCCATGCCCAGCCGGCGAGATCGGTCGCCTGCGCTGCCGCGGGCCAGCCGCCGCGCGAGGATTCTGTGGATCGAGCAGCGGCGCTGCCGGCGAGCTATTCGACGATGGCTGGTACTATCCAGGCGATCTTGCGAAGATGGATGCTGACGGTTTTATTTACCTCGCCGGGCGGGCTGCTGATATTGTCATCCATGGCGGTAGCAACGTCTATCCCGTCGAAATCGAGCGGGTTCTCATGCGGCATCCTGGTGTGCGCGACGTCAGCGTTGTTGGCGTGCCATCGGAAGAATACGGGGAAGATGTCGTGGCATTCGTGGAGTGTTCTTCCGCAGTGGCCGAACGAGACTTGCTGGAAGCATGTCGCCGCCATCTCTCTCCCTACAAGATACCCAAGCGAATCGTGTTTTTGGATGAGCTTCCGAGAAGTCCGGCCGGCAAAGTTCAAAAGCAGCAACTCCTAGATCGTTTTCTTGAAGTCCAAAGCGCAACTGCAAGGGCCTAACGACATGCGCTTTCCTGCCGAGTCGCGGCCTGTCGAGAAAGCGGCCGCTCCGCTCTTGCGCCGCGCCGAGATCGATCCCGGTTGCGATTATGTCCCTCCGGTCGGTGCAACGCAGGAGGCGCTTGCCGCGATCATGCAGAGTGTTCTGGGCGTTGACCGGGTTGGCGCCACGGACAACTTCTTCGAGCTCGGCGGCGATTCCCTTCAGGCTGTAGATTTGTTTGTTCGCATCGAGCAACGCTTTGGCGTCACCCTTTCGCCGTCGACGATTATTAATTTCCCGACCATCGCCACGTTAGCCCGCTTGGTCGCTGGCAAAAGCGAAGCCGCACGCGACGGCGTGCTGGTGGTCCTGCAGCCTGATGGGCCTGCGCCGCCGTTGTTCCTTATGCATGACGCCAGCGGCGACGTGCTTTCATATCGGCTCTTGGTTAGGCATCTCGGGAGCGCGCGAAGGATTTATGGGCTCGTCCATCCGCCTCAAGAATGGCCGCCGGCGGCGACAGTCACCATACCGCAATGGGCGGCCGTTTACCGCGATGCCATTCTGGCGGTGCAACCGACCGGGCCGTATGTTCTAGCAGGCTACTCCCTGGGCGGCGTGCTCGCCTATGAAGTCATGCGATCATTGCAAGCCCAGCGGCAGGCGATTGGTTTGCTGGTCGTGATTGATTCCCCGATACACGATCGCTCGCTCCTTGGCCGCTTGCAGCGGATGGGCCGCAAGGTGTCACATCATGCTCGCCTGATGAGTCACATCGCCGACAAAGGCTTGAGAAGGCCGCAAGGACCTGAGTTCGCCCAATCAGCGGAGAACGAGACTGCAATGGCGCGATTGGAGGCAATTTATTCGGCGTACCGCCCCCCGGCCTATACCGGCGACATCAAACTGTTTCGGTGCACGAGGGAGCATAACTCCCGGTACTATCCCCCAGATTTAGGCTGGGCCGCCTGCGTCAAAGGCAACATTGAGATTTGCGAAATTCCGACCAATCATTTGGGCGCTTTGGCTGATCAGGGAGCCGAGATAATTGCCAGGCACTTGCGACGCTGGTTGAATGACATGACCGCAGCGCATTCCCTCTGACTCGCCACTGCCTCTACCAGCGGTAAGGGCCGATTTGCGATTCCTCAGCGCGCGCCAGCGATTTCTCATCTACCACCGTTACGTCAAGCCGGTGCGGAACGCGGTGCTCGGCACAGGGGCAGTTCGCCTCATCCATGCAATCGAACGAATGGACCGCAAACGCGCCGCAAACGCTGCTGCGGCGGTCATGCGACGGCTCGGGCCGCTGCTCCCCGAGCATCGCCTTGGCCGCCATAACTTACGGTTGGCATTTCCGGAGAAGTCGGACGCGGAAATCGAGCGGATACTCATCGGAGCATGGGACAATCTCGCCCGCGTTGCCGTGGAGTTCACGCACCTCCATGAATTTTGTCTCAAAGATTTTGGTCGACAGACCGAGGACGTTGTCGGCTACTGCCCCGAAACGCTGGCTCACTTTCATGAACTGCTAACGAACGGAAAACCGGCGATCATTTTCGCTGCCCATCTCGCCAATTGGGAGCTCCCGGCCCTGGCGGCGAGCTCGGTCGGGGCCAAGAGCGCCGTGCTTTTTCGCCGTCCAAACATCCCGGCCATTGCCGACGTCATAGTCAGAACGCGCGAACCCCTCATGGGCTCATTGGTGCAGACAACCCTCGACGCGCCGATAAGGCTGGCGAGGCTGTTGCAGTCTGGTGCCCATGTCGGCATGCTGGTCGACCAGCATTTCCGCGGCGGTGTTGAAGTAATGTTCTTCGGCCGCCGGTGCCTCGCCAATCCGCTCCTTGCCTCGCTCGCTCGCCAAACCGAATGCCCTATTCACGGCATTCGCGTTGTGCGCTTGCCGGATGGAAACAGCTTTTGGGGCGAATTTACGGGACCGATCGACCCGCCGCGCGATCGCGACGGTCGCATTGCCGTTCAGGACACGATGCAGGTGATCACGTCCGTGATCGAGGGATGGGTGCGCGAGCATCCCGAACAGTGGCTCTGGCTACATCGTCGCTGGCGCCCCCAATGCGCAACATCTGCCGGCCATCGTCGTCACACCGCGACCACATCCTGAAGGATGTTATGGCCGCGGCTCCAGATCGTGACCCGCTCAGGTCGCCATGGCCGGACTCGTTCAAGACTGGCTGCGGCCGGTATTAGAGCGGCGTCCGTTCGGAGCCGATTGGCACTCTCCGCTCGTTCCCACGAAAGCGGGGTTGAGTCGATCTGCGCGAACGATTTCCTGCCAGATGGAAAGAATCGCGCAATCTTCTTCGCTATTGGCAATATCATCCCATTGAAGGTCTCGATCGAACTCGCGCTGCAGACCGTAAAATGCGTCGCCTCGTTTGGTCTTTTCAAGCAAATCCTCACGCGACTTGTAAAAATAATGATTGATCCGAAGCAGATCATAGACCGGCATCCGATCAGGCGCCGGCTTGCCACGCGGACTTTGGGTCCGGCGCCGTTTGGCGTCAACCGTGCGCCCACGCCAAAGCGTGAAATGGTGGGCATTTGGCACGTCACGGACAAACCGCGGGTTCACGATCGACTTTCCCGTATCCATGATCCCGAACGGTGCGCGCCTGACATACGCCTGCACCACTGGCATGTTCGGTCGCGTCACATGCCCCGACGACCCGAACCGAACGGAGTAGACATAGAGCGCGGGCACATCGGCGTAGCTGCGCAGGATCGGGCGAATGTCGACTTGCGCGGGCGAAAAGAGAAACTCGTCGATGTCGATGAAAGCGATCCACTTGGCCTCACGCCAGCGCGTGCGCAGGCAGTGCAAATACGCTGCGCGCTGCCCTGGCACGATTGGCCAGTCGATAAGCGTGACAAGGCCATTCGCAATCCATGGCTGAAGGATCGTCAAGAAGTCGTCTGTGCTGTTGTTGTTGTACAGATAAAAATGGCTGGCGCCGACGCCGCGGTGGAACGTGAGCCACTCGGCGAGGTTTTTCGCTTCGTCCTTGAAAATCGCGGCGACGGCAAGCTCATGGGGCGGTGGATGGCTAACGCTCCACCGTTCCCTGGCGGTTGCGGCCATGGCAAATGGCAAACGAACACAAGCCTTCGCGCTTCGCACGAGTGCGAGCTCACGGAATCGCCTGATAATCGGGTGAGTCATCAGCCTCTTCTGTCGCTTGCTGCGCTATGATTTTAGCCTGTGTAATGAGCTCGTCATTGGGAAGCAAAGAAAATCTAAACTCGCCCGCAAGCGGCGGAGGTTTAGGGTTGGGGATTGCTTCGTCCCTACGCTGCCTGCACGGCGGCGATGTCACGAATCGAACTGACTCCATCCTGCTCATAGGGCTAGGGCAATCACGTCGCGAGCGCACCGAAAAGCGCTCGTCGGCCGACGTCTGGCGTGTTGCATCGAGCCGCCGTCGGCGCCGCAGCCGACCAAAAGAGCGCAAAATAACAATCTCATTGACAATGGTGAGCTTCATTGGATGATATATAATACATTGTCTTATATGTGAGACATAATGACGGCCTCTGAACAGTCTGTCGCTGCGCGCATCAATCGCCTGCCGGTCTCTTCCTGGCAT
>Ga0070739_10005060_pt1 | contig 15263 bp, 11 predicted proteins | sample Coa_R1_7_FD_66445 | JGI IMG/M metagenome (GOLD analysis project Ga0070739, IMG submission 66445) | Surface soil microbial communities from Centralia Pennsylvania, which are recovering from an underground coalmine fire - Coalmine... | ecosystem: Environmental > Terrestrial > Soil > Unclassified ... | reverse complement strand
TTCTTCAGACAGACCCCAACTGAGTGCTGGTGGTGAGCCGAACCGGGGTTCGCGGGGCCATTGTGTCTGGTTAGACAGACAGTCGAGCTGAAGTGTTTGTACGAACGTGCTGGCGGCACGCGAGGGCGCGGATGACCGAAACGTTGGCGGCGCCGGTGTCGTTGAGCACGCTTCACCTGGATGCCATGGCGGCCGAAGAATCGGGGCGCACGAATCTTCGTGCTGAAAGCGCACGACGGGCTTATGCCGCGGGGTGTCCGAAGAAGACGAACCGCGTCGAGGCTGTGCAAGCGCTGACCTAGTCGCGCAGGTCGTGGCGCGCCACGCATGATCGCCGAAACTCCCGTAGATCGGCCATACCGGCTGATCTGCTCGCCGAGGTCGCGCTAGCGAGCGAGGCTAACCCAATTCGAGGAGCTCTTCCTGTGGCGAGGTCAAAACCTCATGGCCGTCTTCGGTTACGAGTACCAGATCCTCAGTGAAGTAGCCTTCGCCGCGATCCGAGAGCAAGGCAAGGGGCTCGACGTTTAGCACCATGCCGGCAGCGAGTCTCGTTTCGTTGTTTGGGTGAAGGCGCGGCTTTTCGTGAAGCGCGACACCGAGGCCGTGCCCCACATGAGGCATCGTGAAGGGCAGCTTTGCGTCTGCGAATGCTTGCTTACAGGCCGAGTAGAGATCCTTGACCGCCCGACCCGGTTCGATGACATCGAAGACTGCTTGCTGGCACTCGCGCAGGGCGTGGAGCGTTTCTGATTGGAAGCGACTTGGTTTGCCGATTACCCCGGATCGCCCTAGGTCTGAAAGGAATCCGGAGGGGAATCGCGCGCCGACATCGATGCGGAAGATCTCGCCTTCTTCCATGATGCGAGAGTCGGCCTCGAGGTGGCTGACGAGGCTGCCTTGTCCGGAGCCGAAAACGAGGAAGTACAAGATTCCGCCACTTCGGGCGATCTCGCCGGCGACGAGACTCGTGATGTCGCGTTCACTTGCGCCGGGACTGCATCCTGCGACTGCGGCCTCGATGGCCCGTTGCGTCGCGCGAGCGGAAGCCGCGAGCTCGTCGACCATCTCGGCGCTCTTGATCATCTGGATTGCTTCGAGATCGTCATCGACGCCGTGCAGGGTCGTCTCGGGCAGCGCGGCTTGGAGGGCTTCCGCGGTGGCATATGACATGCGTCTGGCGTCGACGCCGATACGCCCGCGCTCCACACCGAGTGATCGAATGATCTCTCCCGCTGTCCGCGCTGGCTGCTCGATGAACTCCACGTAGACACGGATATCGTCGATTGAGCTTTGCCTGCGCGCGAGAGCCTCCTCGATGTCGCTTACGAGGAGTGCACTGCGCCCGTCTCTAGTAGCGATAAAAAACGCGAGACGGTCAGGGACGATCGTCTGAGTGATGAGGTGTGTTCGCGCGAAAAAAGCGACGTTCTCGGCTGCGCAAACCGCGACACCGGCGAGATCACGATCATCCATCAGCTGTGTGAGGGCGTCGCTGCGGGAGTTCATACACGATCTCCAATCGTCGGCTCGGGAGCGGAAGGTGTAGCTGCAAGCAGCTCTTCCGTGTATGGGTCGGTCGGGGAGCGCATGATCGATTCGGCGGCCCCTGATTCGAGGATCTCGCCGTGCCTGATTACCACGACCTTGTCTGCGACGTGCCGTACGACCGCGAGATCGTGGGAGATGAAGAGGAGTGAGAGATTGAGACTGGAGCGTAGGTCCTCAAGGAGAGTGAGCAGGGCAGCTTGGACAGAGACGTCGAGCGCCGACGTGATCTCGTCGCAAATGATCAGTTTTGGTTCTGCAGCGAGCGCTCGAGCAATTGCGACTCGTTGGCGCTCACCCCCGCTGAGATCTGCCGGATACCGGTGTGCGTAGCGGTCGGGCAGCCGGACCGCCTGGAGCATCTCTCGGGCGCGATCCCGCGCTTCGGCTTTCGAAGCCAGCCCGAGCTGGTGGATCGGGCGGGAGATGATCCTCTCAACACTGTGACGGGGATTGAGCGATCTGTCTGGGTTCTGAAAGACAAGCTGGAGGTGCCGTCGCTGCGTGTCGGTTCGCTTCTGGGCGCGCGAGTCCAGGTCAATTCCTTCAAAAACGATTCGACCTGTCCAGCGCGTATGAAGCCCTGCGATCGAGCGGGCAATGGTCGTCTTTCCGCTGCCACTCTCGCCGACAAGCGCCACGCAGGCGCCGGGGTCAACATGGAAGCTGACGCCCTTGACAGCGACCTCGGAGGTGCGTAACTGCCGGTATTCGGCGGTGAGGTCACGGACTTGTAGCAGCGGCTCCACTCTGTGGTCGTCCCCGCCGAGTGCTGTAAGCGACAATGCGGGGGTCGGAGGTGCGAGTTGGAAAAGTTCCTCTGCACGATGGCAGCGGACCTCGTGATCGGGTTCAACCAGACGGAGGGACTGCGGAGCGGAGCAGCCCTCGACGCGGAATTCACAGCGCGGCGCAAAAACACAACCACGTGGATGCGTTCCCGGTCCGGGCGGCGCTCCGGGAGTCCCAAGGAGCCGACGACGCTCGCCCTCAAGGCGCGGAATCGAAGCGAGCAGTCGGCGGGTGTACGGGTGCCGAGGGAATGAGAACACCCCCGTCTGTGGCGCCTTCTCGACCACATAACCGCCGTAGATCACGGCGACTCGATCTGCGATCGTCGAAACGACCGCAAGATCATGGGTGACGTAGAGGAAGGCTGCGCCGGAAGTCTCCTGAACTTCGCGGATAAGCTTCAGCACCTGGGCCTGGGTCGTGACATCGAGACCGGTGGTTGGCTCATCCAAGATGACGATGTCTGGCCGACGCGCGAGCGCCATGGCAATGATGACGCGTTGCTGTTGTCCGCCGCTGAGCTGGTGTGGGAAGCGCCGTCGAAATTGGCGGCTGGCTGGCAGGCCGACAGCATCGAAGAGGGTTTCGAGTGAGGACTCGTGGCTGGTTTGACCAAGGTCGGCGAACTGCCGCTCGATCCGGAGGGATGGGTTGAGGGCAGCGCCTGGGTTTTGAGGCACGTACGCCATGCGGCGGCTACACAATCGTCGTCGCTCGCGATCCGAGAGCTTCAGAACGTCGACGCCGTCAAGCTGTACAGACCCGGCACTGAGTCGAGTTCCTGGACGTGCGTACCCCATCAAGCCTAGTGCGACGGCTGTCTTGCCAGAGCCAGACTCTCCGACGAGAGCGAGCGTTTCACCCGCGAAGAGGTCGACATCGACGCCGCGAACGATTTCTGCGTCGCTGACGTCGACGACGACACTAAGCGCTCGCGCTTTAAGCCGCGCACTAGACAAGCTCGGTGCCTGCGGTGTTCTCGTCGACCTCGCCGGAGCGGCTCAACGCCCGGATGATTCCGTCCGCCACGAGATTGATTCCAATCGTGAGTAATGCGAGCGTGCAGAGTGGCGCCAGGACGGGCCATGGCTCGACGAGTAGACCTGAGCTGTTTTCGCTTATCAGCGAACCCCAGTCGGCCGCGGGCGGCTGTTGCCCGAAGCCGAGAAATCCGAGTGAGGCGATCAGGATCACCACCCATGTCGCGCGGATGCCGAAGTCTGCGAGCAAGGGCGGCCACAGATTCGGGAGAATCTCTCGGCTAAGGACGGATCGAGTCTTCTCGCCTCGGGCTACGGCAGCCTCGACGAACTCCTGCACGACGACGTCGAGGGCGGCGCCGCGGACGATTCGCGCGACACGAGGAGCGAAGATCACGACCACACCCACTACCACGAGCCAAAGATGGGTGCCGAGAGCCGACATCAGTACGAGAACGAAGATAAGCGGGGGAAACGCGAGCGCGAGGTCGAGCACTCCACTGGCGATGCCGTCGACGAGTCCACGTCGGTACGCCATCAGAAGCCCGATGGTTATTCCGACGAGATAGACGCAGAGCATCGAGATCACGGCCATCACGATGATCGTCCGACCGCCCCAGAGGAATCGGCTAAGCGCGTCGCGACCGAGAAAGTCTCCGCCAAGGAGCATCTTTCCGCTTGGGGCAGCGAAAGGAGTCGTGAGTAGCTCGGCCGGGTCGTGCGGTGCCGCGAAAGGTCCGAAGATTCCGACTACGAGAATGCAGAAAATGATCGCTGCGCCGATGCGCGCACCCGCGGTCTGAAACACCGCACGCAGGAAACGCGAGCGATGGGCGCGAGTCGCCCGCCACTCCGCGATTCCAGATTGCAGCTTCCCGTGGGTGAGCGTCAAGCCGTCCGCAGTTTCGGCGTAAGGAAGTACGTCAGCATGTCCGCGAGGAGATTGATCACGATGTACACGGCGGCGATCAGCAGGCAGATCGCCTGAACGACCGGGATGTCACGAGCGCTGACGGCGTCTACCAGGCCACTTCCAAGTCCGGGGTATTGAAAGACAGTTTCGACGATGACGATTCCGCCGAACATCCAGGCCACGCTGATGGCATATACCTGGATCGTCGTGTTGAGCGAATTCCGCAGGATGTAGCGTCGAAGGACGACCGATTCGCGAAGGCCTGACAGCCGGGCCATCTGCACGTAGTCACTTTCCGACACGGCCCGAACGCCAGCTCTGACCATCCTCGTTGTCTGGGCGAGCATCGATGCAAGAAGCGTCACGACCGGCAAGACAAGGTATCGCGCTTCCTGTCCAATCGTGTGTGCTTCGGAGACAAGCGACGTGGCAGGTAGGAGCTGCCAGGTGACGGCAAACAGTAGGACGAGGACGGTCCCAACGACGAATTCCGGCATCGCGCCGACGATCAGGGTGAGCATCGAGATTGCGTGATCGGTCAGTCGCTGAGCTCGTAGCGCGGCAAACGTGCCGAGCAGGAGCGACAACGGGATCAGCAAGAGCGACGTAATGCCCGCCAGGACAGCGGTGTTGCGGATTCGGTAGCCAATCAGCGAAGTCACGGACACACCCTTAGGTACGGCCGCTTGCTTGGCCGTAATGACTGACGGAGTCGATGCTTGAAGACCTCCGCTTGAGGCGGTCGCGGCAAGAGAGGTGCCGGCGTCACCGTGAAGCATGTTCCACAGCCAGCTGGCATATCTGTGCGGCAGTGACTGTTCTAGGTGGAGCCGATCGCGTATCAGCGCGAGACTGCCGGGCGTTGCATTTCTCCCGAGAACGGCATTTGCGACGTCACCTGGCAGGGCCTCCGTCGCACCAAAGACGACCACCGAGATCGCAAGCAGCGTGGCGACGGCGACGCCCGTGCGCAGGACTACGAGCCTGAGCATCAGACGTCGCCGTGCACCGGTCTAGGAGAGCCAGACGCGCTTGAAGCCATAGAACCCCAAGGGACGAGATGGGCTGCACTGCCAGCCATGGGTTTTCGCCGAGTAGGCATCGGTGAAGTCCTGAAATCCCCAGACGATGTAGCCGCCCTGGTTCCACAGGATCTTCTGAAGTTGCGCATACATCGCTTTCCGCTTTGTGATGTTGATCGTTGCACGAGCCTTCTTCCAGAGTGCGTCGAACTGAGGGTCGTCGAAGTGCTGTTCGTTGTAGGACGCCTTCGAGTAGCAAGAAAGAGCGAATTGCTCGTCGAGGGGCCAGTAACCCCAGTTGATCATGTAGAACGGCACCTTCAGGTAGTACTGGCTGAAATAAGTGTCCGTCGGCGTGATCTGGACGTTGACGGTGACTCCGGCTGCTTTCGCTTGTTGTGCGAACGCTTGAGCGGTTTCGACGTACCCTGTCCCCACAGGCGATGTGTACAGGGTGACGGTGAGGTTTTGCTGCCCGGCTGCACTCAGCAGCGCGCGAGCCTGAGCGGGATCATGCTGGCGTTGCGGGATCTTGTGGTCATACAGGGCATCGAACGGGCTGAAGAGGTCGTTGCCGATCGTGCCGTAGCCGCCGAGGACGTTCGTCACCAGTTGGTGGCGGTCGGCGATCAGACGAAATGCTTGCCGAACGCGAACGTCGGTGAAAGGAGCTTGAGTGCAGTCCATAACGATTGGAATGCAGGCGCCGCCCGCGCAGCTCAAAAGGTGAATGCTCTGGCTGTTTGCCACGGACGGCAGGTCGGCCAGAGCAACGCTCTGCATGGCGTCGATCTGGCCGCTCTTCAGCGCGTTTAGCCGAGCGGTGTCGTCCTTAATGTCGATCGTCTGAAGCTCGTCCACATAAGGGAGACCGTGCTCATGGTAGTTCGGGAACTTCGTGAGAAGGCTACTCACCCCCGGGGTCCATGATGAAAACCGGAACGGGCCCGTGCCAACCGGGTGCGCGAAGTCCGTGAACCCGTCCTGAATGATGGGGACGAGCCGGCTGCCGAACGAGGTACGCGGATCGGCGATCGGCTGGACGAAGTGAAGTCTGACCGTCCGTTTATCGACTTTCTTCATTCGCGTTGGATCAATGAACGAAAGGTCGGAGGCCCCGCCCAGCTTGTTCTTCGGATCGAGGATCATCTTGAACGTGTAGATCACATCGTCCGCGCCGAGTGTTTTTCCGTTGTGCCATTCGACGTCTGGCTTGACCCGGACGATCCAGTCCCGGGCTGTCTTGTTGAGTGGCTCGATCGTCTCGGCGAGCGTGTACCGGAGCGACCCGCGCGGACCGTCGAAGTCGGTAAGTCGCTGGTAAAGGTTGTAGGCGCGTGCGATGTCGACGTCAGCGAGGCCCCCTCGCGGATCGAGCGTTTCCGTTGTTCCGCCGCCTACGAATCCGACTCGCAATCGACCACCACGCTTGGGGCGCGCGTCGAGACGGTCGAGTCCTGCCGCTGCTGCTGACGGAAAGCCGAGCCCCGAGAGGGCTGCGGCTGACGCAGCACCGTAGATACCTCTGCGCAGGAGCTCGGCGCGGGACAGCCCTCGCTCCGGGGCATCCTGTGATCCTCCGCAACCGCAGTCGCGCTCGTTATCTGTAGGCATTCGAATCGGTCCTCCCCTGGTTTCTGACGATGAAGGACTCGCTGCGCTCGCAGTCGAGATTCACGATCACTCGTTCTGGCTTCTGATGACCGCCAGGGCTTCGATCTCGACAAGTAAGTCGGGATGGCCGAGGCGTGGCACGGGAATCCCAGTCATGATCGGCCCGGGAGACTCGAAGTAGGAAGCCCGAAGCTTTCCCTGGTGCTCCCAGAACTCCCAAAGCGTTTCGTCGCCGCCTTTGTGCACGACGAACGCGTTAACTTTCACGACGTCGTTCATTTCGGCGCCCGCTTCCGCGAGAACACTGCGAATATTCTCCATCACGTTTCGCAGCTGCGTATCGAAGTCACCCACCCCGACGACTTGCCCGTTCTCGTCCATTGAGATCTGGCCCCCGACGAAGACAAGTTCGCCGATTCGCCATCCCTGGGACGCGACCGAGGGCCAGGGAGTTCTCCAGTGCCCCTCGGGGTAGATGGCTTGCTTATCCATCGCACTCCTTTCCGGCCCGCGCGCCGAGCCTGATAATCAGTAGTCGGGGTTGACGCGAATGAAGGCTCCGTGCGAGTCGCTCAGCGTCTTCGCAAACTCTCTCAACTCGTGACGTCTGACTTTGCCGGTCACGGTGAGCGGGATCGCCTGGACGAATGTCACTTCTCTCGGTGCTTCGAAACGCGCCAGGTTCTGTCCTACGAATAGTCTGAGATTGTCAGCAAGCTCAGCCGAGGGCTCGAAGCCGGGAGCGAGTTCCACAAATGCTCTGATCACTTCGCCTCGGAGAGTGTCCTTCGCTCCAACGACTCCGCTCAGCCGGACCGCATCATGTTTCAGGAGGCAGTGTTCGATCTCCTCGGGGCCAATTCGATAGCCGGCTGAGATGATCACGTCGTCATCTCGGCCGCCGAACCAGAGATATCCATCCGAGTCCATCACAGCCCTGTCGCCGGTCCGCAGCCAGGTGCCCGTAAACTTCTTGGTGCTACTTGCGACGTCATTCCAGTATTCGAGAAACATCACCGGATCAGGTGAAGCGACCGCGATCTCTCCCGGGGCGTCGACCGTCGGCTCGCCGTCCTCGTCCAGAACAGTGACCGTGTGGCCGGGGTAGGCCCTGCCCATCGAACCTGGCCGGACCGGCCAGGTTTTCGACGAGTTGCCGACGACGTAGTTCGCCTCCGTCTGGCCGTAGATCTCGTTAACCGTCACACCGAGCTCGTCTTGTGCCCAAGTGAGCGTGTCGACGTCGAGTGTTTCGCCGCCACTCATGACGCTCCGCAGCAAACCTCGCTCGACGCCCACATCGGCTTGTCGCATCAGCCGGAGCGCTGTCGGCGGAAAAAAGGCATTCCGGACATGCGTAGCCGCGATGAGATCAGCGGCCCATTCAGGATCGAACCGATCTCGCTGTGCAGCGACCACCGGCTTCCCCAAGAACCAACTGGGTAAGAGCGCATCCATAAGTCCGCCAATCCAGGCCCAGTCGGCCGGCGTCCAAAAGCAGTCACCGTCTTGCGGGAAGAAGTCGTGTGAGAGAGTGAAGCCGGGAACATGTCCCAACAGCACGCGGTGTGCATGGAGCGCGCCCTTCGATGGTCCGGTAGTACCTGAGGTATAGATAAGGAGTGCAGGCTCGTCTGCTTTGGTTGAGGTTGCCTCGATGCGGCTTGAGGCCCGATCGCACAGTGAAGCGAAGCTCATCTCTGAAGGCACGGGCGAGGCGGTGATTACGCCGAGCGGCCTGCCGAGCGCCTCGCTAACGGATTCAACAAGCTCCCGGGACACGTCATTTGTGATGACCAGACGAGCGCCGCTGTCGCTAAGGCGGTGCAGTAGCGCGTCCGGACCGAAGAGGCGGCTTAGCGGGACCGCGATCGCACCAATCTTGTAGATCGCTAAGTGCGCGATTCCGGCCTCGACGCACTGAGGAAGGACAATCGCGACCCGATCGCCCGACTCGACGCCAAGGAAGCGGAGCGCGTTGGCAAAGCGGTTCGACTGCTCGGCAAGTTCTCCGAAAGTCCATGCTCGCGAACCCGGCACGATCAGCGCCGGCGACTCGGAGTGTTGGAGATCAGAGCAGGCGACGCCGATGTTGAACTCGTCGGGGATCTCCCAGACGTGTTCGGCACACAGATTCTCGTACGTCGGCTTGACTATTCCCTCTGCGCCCATAGGCCTCGCAACCGCCTGGTCGTGCTAGGAAGGTGGCGCTGAACCCTAAGAAGCGCGGGCTGCGTTTTCTACGGAAGGATTCTCCAAAAGCACATCACGTCTTTGTGCAGACCCAACATGGAGAAGGCGATGCGCAAGAAGCGCGATACGCAGGTCAAGTGTCGTAAGAGGGTCGTCGATCTCGCTACCTAAGAGTTGCCGGAGTCGGGTCAGACGGTAGTACACGGTGTTTACGTGAACGTGTAGTCGCTCGGACGTCCTGCGTGGGCTCCCGCCTGACTCCAAATGGGCCTCAAGGGTGTCGATCAGTGTTTGCGCCAGGTCGGACCGCAGTGCCAAGACCGGTGCTAATCGAGCCTGGGCAAAGGCAACCAGATCCTCGCGCCGCCCGGAATCGAAGAGCAACGCTAAAACGCGAGCCTGGTCGAGCTGGATCACGGCATGCCGCATCGTCGATCCGATCACTCGCAAGATTGCTTGGGAGGCCTCGAAATGCGCGGCATAATCCTCCGCCCGCCCACAAACAGGTGAGACAACGGCGACGGCCCGAATACCTTCCCGGTCTAGAGCGTCCAGTGTTGTCTCGAGGCCAGATCCCTCAGCGACGAGCGCGATTATCCCGTCGTCCCACTCACTAGCGAACAGGCACCATGATTGCGACTGGACGACCCTCGTGATCGAACGAGTGCGTAGATCCGGGACGTCTCGGCCTTGTGGTCCCGGCCTCAGCCTGATTACCGCGAGCCGATGCTCGGCTTCGAGACGGATTCCGAGCTGACGTGCCCACCTGCGGAGGTCGAGCGAACCGCGGTCGGCCGGTCGCAGTAGCTCGTGAACAAAATCCCGATGGAGCCGCCGTTCTGCCTCGGTTACAGCTCGCTCCTTAAGCAGTTCGAGTCCAAACACCCGAGCCGCCTGCTCAAGCATCGGACGAAGATCGTCGATTGGCTCTTCGGCAGTTGCGTCGACCCAAAGCGATCCGAGCAGTTCTGCCCTCGCGACAATGGGAATGATCAAGCGTGCACACAGTCGAGCGGGTGGTTTGCCTGGCAAGACAACGGGCTCGCAGCGAGCGATGCATCCAACAACTTGACGGATCTCGTGGTCAGACGCGACTCCATCGATTCCACGACGCATCAACCGACTGCCGAAGTCGTCGATCCCATCAGAAGCCGATGCAGCAAGCACATGACCGCGTTCATCGGCAACCAATACGCGACATTTGATGAGTTCGGCCAATGAACTGGCTACACCCGAAACGCCGTGGCCCGCAAGAACCACTTCGCTCAGATTGCGATGAAGGTTGTCCAGCCGCTGAAGCTGCCGATAGCGACTCTCGGCGAGGGCGCTGGCGCTGCGTAGCTCTTTGAGCATCGCACTTTGGCGCTCGTAGAGCGTCGCGTTTTCGATCGCTAGTGCGGCGTGCCCGGCGAGGCTCGTGAGAAGTTCGACGCTCTCGGCCTCGAAATCCCGAACCTGCCGGTCCGCGACGTAAAGCACGCCCACGAATTTCTCAAGCGACTGCATCGGCACCCCGAGAATGCTTTTGACCTTTTCTTCTCGGACAGCGTTGTCGACCTCGGCGCGGTGTTGGAACTGCGGATCGTTGAGGTAGTCGCGCGAATGAAACGGCTGTTCCTGCTGCAGTACGAGTCCACCGAGACCTGCTCCTAACTCCAGGGCGAGCCTGGCGAACGACCGGCTGGTCGTACCGACGGTGGTCCGCATGCGGATCGATTTTGCTGCGTCGTCGACGAGCATGATGTAAGAGATAGGCGTCGACAACAGCGTGCGCGCGCTCTGGGCGATCTGACACAAGACGCGGGCCAGGTCGAGTTCGGCCGTGATGACACCGGCCGTGACATACAACGACTCCAGCTCGGCCTTGTGGCGCCTAGCCTCTTCAAGGGCCTCGAAATTGGCAACCAGCGCTGCAACCTGACGGATGAAAACTGCTAGTCGAACCTCGGCCTGAGCAACATGCGCCGCCGGCACAGACAAGATTAAGAAGCCACCAATCGCTCCATCCATGCGGATTAGAGGGGCACCGACCACCCGCCGAGACTCCGTCCTGATCCCAGCCCCAAAGCTCGCCCGTAAGACCGCATGGAAGAGATCCCCGCGCCCCAACGACCACGCGTTCGAAAGTGCCGACGAATCTTGGAGCTCGGTTTCGCTCACTGGCACGAGCCGCATCTCGCCCGTCGCGTCGACGCACGCAAGGCGGCCCGACCCAGGGCAGTACGTCCAGAGTGCGGCTTCGTCCGCGCTAGTAAGCCTGATCGCCTCCGAAGCAACCAGTTGATGAATCTCACTCGCGCGAACGGTCGTGAGATCGAGCGATGAAAGCAGACTCGAGAACCCGGAGCTGTCCGACACGACTTCGTCAGTCGAGGGAGACGAGACTGTGCCTTTAGCGCTCATCCAAACCACCGCTGTGGGCGCTCCTCGCCCAGCGCGATCACCCGATCGTCTCACACGAACGCCGCCTGAACCAGACCCGACGGTTTCGGGCGTGGTCCCTCGTCCCACGATTAGAGGTCAGTGAGTCTTTCCTCGCGATGCTCAAGCAATCAGCTTCTGCGCGGAAGCGTGACGCCGTCTGAGGAGCCTGTCCTAGATGACCTCCGCGAGAGCAGCTGGCGCGTGCGCGGGAGTTCGCCGTGATTTTGCGATGAGACGGCTGTCAAGCAGCGTCCAAAAGTGCACCAGTTTCAGGCGTCGAAAAGTGCACCACGGGCCGGAGCTTGGTTTGATGTCCGCCGGTCAGGCGGAGTCGCGTAGCGACGGAGCCTGAGCGGCGGGCGCGACGCCGGTGCCGCGCTCGCGCAGCCGGTAGCTCTTGCCCTTGAGGGTGATCATGGTGGCGTGGTGGACGAGCCGGTCGATCAGGGCGGCGGCGACCATGGCGTCGCCGAGGATCTCGCCCCACTGCTCGAAGCCGCGGTTGCTGGTGACAGCGATCGAGCCGCGCTCGTAGCGGCGAGAGACGAGCGCGAAGAGGAGGTTGGCGGCCTGGCGCTCGAGGGGCAGGTAGCCGACCTCGTCGACGACGAGCAGGTGGTAGCGCTCGAGCCGACGCAGCTCCGTCTCGAGCTGGTTGCGGTCTTGGGCGGCCTCCAGCCGGGAGACCCACTCCTGCGCGGTGGCGAAGGCGACCCGGTAGCCGTGCTGGCAGGCCTTGAGCGCGAGCGCGGTCGCGAGGTGGGTCTTGCCGGTGCCGGGCGGGTTGGGAGGATCGGAGGCATGGCTTTCTCCTTCCTCTACCTCGCCGTTCGGGCCGTGCTGGGGGCGCTCGTTCGTAGCCGCCGCGGCCTGGACGTGAAAGACATCGAGTTGCTCGTGCTGCGGCACGAACTCGCGATCCTGCGTCGGCAGGTTGCTCGGCCGAAGCTCGAGATGGCTGACCGGGCGCTGTTGGCCGCTGCAGCTGTCCACCTCCCGCGGCCGCAACGGATGGCACTGCTGGTGACGCCGCGCACGGTGTTGCGTTGGCATCGGGCGCTGGTACGCCGGAAGTGGCGGCACCCATCAGGTCGGGTTGGCCGTCCGCCGCTCTCGCCGGAGATCCAGGAGTTGGTGCTTCGGCTTGCGCGCGAGAACCCGCGCTGGGGGCACCGCGGTATCTGCGGCGAACTGCGCAAACTCGGCTTCGTCGTCTCAGCAACGAGCATCCGGCGGCTGCTCTCAGCTGCCGGACTCGAGCCGGCGCCACGTCGCGGCGGGCCGAGCTGGCGCGACTTCCTGCGGTCACAGGCGGCCAGCATGATCGCCTGCGACTTCCTCACCGTGGAGACGATCTTGCTGCACCGGTTCTACGTGCTCTTCTTCATCGCACACGCGAACCGGCGCGTCTGGCTCGCGGGCTGTACGAGGAATTCGACGGGCGAGTGGGTGACGCAGCAGGCGCGAAACCTCGGCTTGGACTTCGGCGAGAGCGGCGTCCGCTTCTTGATCCGCGACCGTGACAGCAAGTACAGCGGTCCCTTCGACGAGGTCTTCCGCAGCGAAGGCATCCGGATTGTGCAGACACCGGTGCGCGCTCCGACGGCGAATGCAGTCGCAGAACGCTTCGTCCGCACCGTCCGCTCGGAGTGCCTCGATTGGCTGCTAATTCTCAACCGCCGCCACCTCGAGCACGTGCTACGCGTCTACGTCGACCACTACAACCGCGAGAGGCCGCATCGCTCACTCGGCCTGAGGGCGCCCATACCGGAGGCCCCGGCGCTCGGGAACAGCAGCTCGGTCGGTGCTGTCCACCGCCGCGACAGGCTCGGCGGCATCATCCACGAGTACTACGACGCGGCCGCGTGAGCTGCGACACCAGTATTGGCGCCCTTCACTCCGGCCTCTGCCGTCTCGGAGCGTGCGGCGTCGACGCACGATCGAGCTAGGCCCTCGCACGCACGAACACCACAAAGCCTCGAGGCTGACGCACGATCGAGGCGTTTCGCCCCTCGCGCGCACATCGCCTCTACCGCCTTCCAAGGGGTGAACGCCGCCCACCGGTGAGCAGGTACGGCAGTAGCCGCGCCGCACGGCATGGCGGACGATGGGAGACGCCGCGATCTCCTCGAGTAAGCGCCTGGCGCCCGGGCATCGACTCTCGAAGATCGTCCCGCGAGTGCGACCACCGGTCGTATTCGCCCGAAAGGGCCGCCTTCAAGGCAGACACGTTCCGGTGGCGCACAGGCACGGGCCGTGCGCTCCGACCCTATCAAGCCGCGCTCACCAAAAAGAATGCCCCTATGGGTGACATTGACCGGCGTCGCCATCGGCCGTCCGCCGCGCCTCTCGGTGAAACGCCTCGCGGCCGGATGAGAAAACGGGGGCGGCCCCTGCGGCCCGGGACGCGCCCCCATGCACGCAGCTCGGGTGGAGCGGGCGAAGCTGCCTTCTCACCGTACGCTTCCTTGCCTACGGACGCGCCGAGACGCGCGGGGATCATCTCGATTCTCAGGTCGTTTCCGCACGGCTATGGACGCAAAGGTCGCGCGCGGATCGCTTAGCAGTGAGGATTGCCGCGTTTTACGCTCAACGCCGCCGCAGCCGCCATGCTCTTCGCCTTGCCTGCGGGGCTCGCCGCCGATGATGCCCCAGAACACAGCCAACGTCGCTTGGGAGTTTCACGGGCACCGCCTCTCGAGTGGACCGCACAGGCCACCGACATCCCGTCGGGTGGCGACTCTCGAAGACGCGCGAGCTCGACCGCTGCTCGCGCTGGGCGAGAGCGTTGCGCTTACGACGAGAGGCCCGCACACGGGTCAGAGGCGAACGGGCCGCCGCCGCGGGTATTCCGCGGCGGCCGCCCGTCGCCAAGGGGCGGCTCGGCTAGGAGCCGGCGAGGCCCGCGACGTAGCTCGGGGCCCACGGCGTACCCCAGCCTGTCGTCATGTCGTAGCCCGGCAGCACCGGCCAACCGGGCACCGGGTCGAGCGTGACGGGATTCCCGTCGCCGTTGTAGTCGAACATCTGGTTGCTGACGAGACGACCGCTCAGCGCGGTGCCCTGCACGATCGGCAGGACGTCGGTGAACCAGCTCCCGCCGGCCCTGTAGATGAGCGGGTTGATGTTCCCGAGCGGCGCCTTGCCCGCAAGCCGCCGGGCCTCGTTCGCGAGCGCCGTCAGCGCGGCCACCTGCGGCGTCGCGGCGCTCGTGCCCCCGTAGATGTAGAACCCGGCCGGCCCGTTGTAGTTCGGGTACGCCGAGATGTACACGAGTACGCCGCCGTTTACGGCCGCGTTCCACGCGAGGTCCGGCACCAGGCGGTGGTTGCCGGCGCTCGGCAGCACGCCCTGCTGCCAAGACGGCCGCGTGTAGATCGCGCTCGGGCCGCCGCCCGTCGCCGCCGGCAGCCACGACTCGTTCCAAACGACGTTCAGCGGCGACGACGCCGGCTTCGCGGCGAAGTACGCCGGGTTCGGCGAGCCGTCCGCGAGGAACGGGATGTCGCTCGTCGGATCCCAGCGCCAGTTGCGCTGGAGCTGCGTGCCGCCGACCGAGGTCACGTACGGGCTCGAGGCGGGCCACCCGACCGTCGGGTAGTTGTAGTTGCGGCTATCGCGGGCCTGTTTCGAAGTGTTGAGCGTCCCGTAGTCGCCGGAGGCGGCGAAGAAGGTATTGGACCGCTCCCCTCTCCGGCGTTGACGGTTAGCTGACTTGGGCCGGGCAGGTTCGGAGGGGGCGTAGCCCCCGGAGAGGCTGTCCGGCGTCGGGCTCAG
>Ga0070739_10005056_pt1 | contig 15270 bp, 11 predicted proteins | sample Coa_R1_7_FD_66445 | JGI IMG/M metagenome (GOLD analysis project Ga0070739, IMG submission 66445) | Surface soil microbial communities from Centralia Pennsylvania, which are recovering from an underground coalmine fire - Coalmine... | ecosystem: Environmental > Terrestrial > Soil > Unclassified ... | reverse complement strand
CGGCCACTTCGGCCAGGGCTGCGTGCACGTGCGGGTCGACTTCGACCTGGTCACGGCCGCGGGCATCGCCAAGTTCCGCCGCTTCATGGGCGACGCCACCGACCTGGTCCTGCGCTACGGCGGCTCGCTGTCCGGCGAGCACGGCGATGGGCAGTCGCGCGCCGAGTTCCTGCCGAAAATGTTCGGGCCGGAGCTGATGCAGGCCTTCCGCGAGTTCAAGTGTCTCTGGGACCCGGACGGCAAGATGAACCCCGGCAAGGTGGTCGACCCGTACCGCGTCGACCGGAACCTGCGCCTGGGCACCGACTACGAGCCCGCCCAGCCACGGACCCACTTCTCGTTCCCCGACGACGAGGGGAGCCTGGCCCAGGCCACGCTGCGCTGCGTGGGCGTCGGCAAGTGCCGCCGCGAGGGCGGCGGGACGATGTGCCCGAGCTACATGGTGACGCGGGAGGAGATGCACTCCACCCGCGGCCGCGCGCACCTGCTGTTCGAGATGCTCCGCGGCGACGTGATCGCCGACGGCTGGAAGAGCGAACACGTCAAGGAAGCGCTGGACCTCTGCCTGGCCTGCAAGGGCTGCAAGGGCGATTGTCCCGTGAACGTCGACATGGCCACCTACAAGGCCGAGTTCCTGTCCCACTACTATGCGGGCCGCCTGCGCCCGCGCAGCGCCTACGCCTTCGGCCTGATCATGTACTGGGCGCGGCTGGCGGCGCTGGCGCCAGGGCTGGCCAACTTCCTGACTCAGACGCCGCTGCTGCGCGACGCGGCCAAGGCGCTGGCGGGCGTGGCGACGCAGCGCCGCGTGCCCCGCTTCGCCCCGCGGACGTTCCAGGCCTGGTACCGCCGCCGTGGGCGGCGCCGCGAGGGCGGGCCGGTGGTAATCCTCTGGCCGGACACCTTCAACAACCACTTCCACCCCGGCACGGCGCGGGCGGCGACGGAGGTGCTGGAGGCGGCCGGCTGGCAGGTGCAGGTGCCGGATGGCTTCCTCTGCTGCGGGCGGCCGTTCTACGACTTCGGGATGCTCGCCCTGGCCAAGCGCCATCTGCGCCAGATCCTGGTCGCGCTGCGGCCGCAGATCCGGGCAGGCGTGCCGATCGTGGGCCTCGAGCCGAGCTGCGTGTCCGTGTTCCGCGATGAGCTGCTGGGCCTGTTTCCACAGGATCAGGACGCGCGGCGCCTCAGCCAGCAGGTGTTCCTGCTCGGCGAGTTCCTCCAGCGCGAGGTGGACGACTACCAGCCGCCCCGCCTGCACCGCAAGGCGCTCGTGCAAGGCCACTGCCATCACAAGGCGGTGCTCGACATGGGCGCCGAGCTAGCGATCCTGGACAAGCTCGGGCTGGACTACGAGCTGCCGGACGCCGGCTGCTGCGGCATGGCCGGCGCCTTTGGCTTCGAGGCCGGCGAGCACTACAAGGTCGCTGTGGCGGCGGGCGAGCGCGTGCTGCTGCCGGCCGTGCGGCAGGCCGCGCCGGACACGCTGGTCGTGGCCAACGGCTTTAGCTGCCGCGAGCAGATCGCGCAGGGCGCGGGCCGGCGCGCGCTGCACCTGGCGGAGGTGCTCTGGCTGGCGCTGCGCGAGGGCGAGCGCGCGCCCGAGCCGGACGGAGGGACGGGGCGGCAGGCCAATGGCCACGGCCGCCACGACCGGATCCAGGCGAAGAAGCTGGCGACCGGCGCGACGATCGGGGCGAGCTGAGGCTGGTAGCTGACGCAGACGAAGGGCGGTGTGCTGGCGGCCGCCAGCACACCGCCCTTCGTCTGCGTCGGAGGACTAGCTGCCGGTGATCCGATCGGCGGCGTCCTTGATCGCGTCGCCGACCTTGTTCACGGCGCCGCTCACGCCGGACGTCGCGCCCGCGGCCTTCTTGGCCGCCGCCACCTGGTCGCCGGCCTCGTCGCGCCGGTCGGGGCTCCAGAACATGGCGATCTTCGGGAAGATGTCGTCTTCCTCTTGCTCGATGTGCTGCTCAAGGCTGCTCTGCAGGTCGCGGAGCGTTACCAGGAAGCGGTCGCTGCGTGCGTCGCACCGCCCGACCTCGTCGATTAGGGACGACAGCGTCCGCACCTGGGCCTCGTGGCGCTGCTCCCAGCTTGCCAGGTCCGGCTCGCGGCCAGCAGCGTCCTTGCTCAGCGGATCATAGACGAACTTCTCCTCGTACTGTTCGTGCGCTGTCAGGTCGGGGCGCAGCTTGGCCCACAGCTCGCCGCGCTGGTCGGGGCTGGCCTGCTCGATTTTGCGGAACATCGCCTTGGCCTGGTCGTGCGCCTGTCGCAGCTCCTGCAGGACATCCATGAGATACCTCCCTGGTCATCGCCGCGTACATCGTTCGCCGTGGAGATCGTGGTCCGTTGCGATCGATCGCAGCCTCCTTCGTGGCCTGAGTTGGCGCCGAGGAGGCGTTGCAAATCAGGTGCCTGCCGAGCAGCCCCGCCCCGCCTCGCGCATCCAGCGATCGAGCAGGACCCCCACCTCGTCCGCCCGCACGACGTGCACGAGATGGCCGCCGGGCAGGCAGTACAGCCGAGCATTGGGTAGCCGGCGAGCAAGCTCGCGCCCGGCGCCGGTCGGCACGACGGGGTCCCAGGTACCGACCAGGATGAACGCCGGACAGACGATCTGCCCGAGCCACGGCCGGGCGTCGAAAGCCAGGGCGAGGGCCGACTTGGCACGGTAGCTGGGCAGGTGGAAGCGGCGCCGCGCGAGGTAGGCGCGGGCCACCGCTGGTGGGCAGCGCAGCCCGAGCGCGCCCGGCACGCTGAAGGGGCGCCAGAGGCGGAAGACCTGCGCGGCCAGGCGATCGCCGACCAATCGCCAGACGCGCATCCCGAGGCGGCTGGCGTACGTTGCCGCGGGTGGATACCAAGCGAAGGCGGAGAACAGGATCAGGCCGCGCACGCGCTCGGGATGCTGCCGCGCCAGCACGAGGGCAACCGTGCCGCCGAAGGACTCGCCGCAGACGTAGGCGGGCGTGCTGCCCTCCCGGTCGGCGTCGAGGACGGCCAGCGCCCGCTTGGCAAGCCCCTCCAGGCCGCCGGCCGCGGTGTCGCGGTGGTGGTCGAAGGCGAGCACGCGCAGGCGGGGAAACAGGCGCGGCGCGGCGGCGAGGAGCAGCGCCGGATCGCCGTCCAGCCCCGGGACGACGAGCACCCGCCCGGCCGGCCGCTCCTCGCTCGCGGGATCGTCCTGCAGCATCGTCGCTCCCCCGGGCTGCTGTAGCAAGGCACGCGCCTTGCGGCCGGATCATCACTGAGACACCACAACGTCGGAGGATGGCTATGACCGACAAGGAGCAGGTCCTGAAGGAGCGCTCGGAAAGGACGGGGATCCCGCGCACGATCCTCCGCTCCGACGAGCACGCGCAGCACATCTGGAAGCAGACGCACGATCACGCCGTCAAGGAGTACGGCGAGGGCGGCCGCGCCCACCGCGTCGCCTACGCGTCGCTGAAGCACGAGTACCAGAAGAAGGGCGACCGCTGGGTAAGGAAATAGAGAGACGAGCCGATCGAAGGAGACGATCCATGCTGCGACTCGGCTGGAAAGCGGGGCCCGAACAGTATCCGCCCGACGAGCTGCTGGACTACGCGGTGGCCGCCGAACAGGCGGGCTTCGAGACGCTCGACGCCAGCGACCACTTTCACCCCTGGAGCGAGGCCGGGCAGGCGTCGTTCGTCTGGACCTGGCTGGGCGCCGCGGCTGCGCGGACCAGCCGCATCGTGCTCGGCCCCGGCGTGACCTGTCCGATCCTGCGCTACCACCCGGCGATCATCGCCCAGGCCGCGGCGACGCTGGCCTGCCTCGCGCCCGGGCGCGCCTACCTGGGCGTCGGCACCGGCGAGGCGCTGAACGAGTACGCGGCGACCGGCTGGTGGCCGACGTATGACGAGCGCCAGGCGCGGCTGGCCGAGGCGATCGAGCTGATGCGCGCGCTGTGGACGGGCGAGGAGGTTAGCCACGACGGCACGTACTACGAGACGCGCAAGGCGCGGCTGTACACGCGACCGCCCGACGTCGTGCCGGTGTACGTCTCGGCCCTCGTGCCCGAGAGCGCCGAGTTCGCCGGCCGGCACGGCGATGGTCTGTTCACCGTGGGCGGCCAGCAGCCGGAGCATTACCGGCAGATCATCCAGCGCTTCGAGGCCGGCGCGCGGGCGGCCGGCAAGGACCCGTCGACGCTGCCCCGCTGGGTGGAGCTGGGCGTCGCCTACACCAACGACCTGGACGCGGCGATCCAGTGCCGCCGGCAGTACTGGGCCGGCACATACGTGCCGGCGATGTACGCCCAGCGGATCTACACGCCGAAGATGTCGGAGCAGAACGGGGCGGTGGTGGGGCCGGATACCATGCGGCAGCAGGGCTGCTTCTCATCGGATCCCAACGAGCACGTCCGCTTCGCGCAGCAGTACGTGGACCTGGGCTTCGACCACCTCGTCTTCCACTACGCCGGCCCGGATCAGCGGGCCTTTCTGGAGCGGTACGGCCGCGACGTGCTGCCGCGGCTGCGCCAAAGCGAGCAGGCGAAGAAGGTCGCCTAGGTCAAGCGCTTGCCGGCTGGCCGCGCCGGCCTGAGCAACCGCGCGAAGCCCGAGCTGCGTCGGCGGCTCGGGCTTCCGCCTGTCCGGTCGCCGAGGCCAGTAAGGGCCGGGCAATTCTCGCGGTGGTGCCCGGGCGGCAAGAAAATAATGAGATTCTTATAATCGATCTGTGGGCGCCCTGGCTCGGATGCGGCCTGAGCGAGGACTGCGGAGGCCTGGCGCTGGCCGATTGCCTCCCCACTCGCACTTGCGGGCGGGAGTAAGGCACCGGGCATCGGAGGAGAGGACGTGATGGCCTGGATGAAGCGCTACGTTCGGCTGGCGATGATGCTGGGCCTGGCACTCGGGCTGCTCGCGCAGCCTGCGCGGGCACAGCTAGACCACGGCACGAGCGCCGCGGCGGGGGTCACCATGAGCGTGACGACCAATCCCGATCCGCCGCTGCCGCGGCAGCCGACCCTGCTCACTATCACCCTCAAGGACGCTGCCAGCGGCGCGCCGCTCACCGACCTGCAGGTCGAGCACCAGCGGCTGCTGCACCTGATCGTCGTCACCGACGACCTGTCTCTGTTCGGCCACGTCCATCCGGACGTGGCGGGCAGCGGACAGTTTCGCCTCAGCTACACGTTCCCGGCCCCCGGCGCCTACCACCTGTACGCGGACTTCGACTCGGCCTCGAAGGGCGCGCAGGCGATCGGCCAGCCGCTGGTCGTGGCCGGCGATCAGCCAGCCGCGGCGCCGCTCGTGGCCGGGACGACCGCCGTCGACGCCAGCGGCGCCGAGGTCCAGTTGAGCGTCGACCCCGCCACGCCGCGCGTCGGCCAGCCGACGCAGCTCCGGTTCCACCTGACCCAGAACGACCAGCCGATCACCGACCTGGGGCCCTACCTCGGCGTGGCCGGCCACCTCGTCGCGATCAGCCAGGACCTGCAGGAGTTCCTCCACACCCATCCGGAAATGGACATGTCGATGGGCGGCTCGGGCCCGTCCGCGGTGACGGGCGGCATGCCGGCGACGAGCCCGGAACAGACGCCCGGGAAGAGCCCGGGGCAGATGGCCGGGATGGCGGGCTCCGGCGCCATGGCGGCGATGGGTCCGGGCAGCGGGACGTCCGGCACGGCGAGCGATGCGCAGCACCAGGGGATGGACCACGGCACGATGCCGGCGGCGCCGCCGGACGCGCGCTTCGGCCCCGACGTTACGTTCACGCTGACCTTCCGCCAGCCCGGCCTGCACAAGGTGTGGGGACAGTTCAGCCGCGACGGCGACGTGATCACCGCTCCCTTCGTGCTGAACGTCGCCCCGTAGCCGGCCTCGCGCAGCCCCGTCGCCGAGACGATCCGACCCCGCTAGCCGGAGCTGGCGCTCTCGCCGTTCGCTGGCCCGAACCTTGCAAGCGGTCCCGTCGCGGGCGGCGTGCCAGCTTGTCGACGGCGTCGGCCGAGCGCGACGGTTGGCGGCGGGGCGGGGCGCCGGCGCTCGACATCTCGACGGCCTGGACATCAGGAGGGCGGCGTGGCCGGGCCCGGTCGGAGCGAGCGCGCTGCCAGACAGGGGGCCCTACGCCTGGTGTGGCGCTGGCTGCCGCGACCTCCTGGTCCGGCGCTGCGCAGCAGCGGCTTCGAGAGCACGCGCTACCTGTCGAAATGGCTCGCGCTCAGCACGATGATCGGCATCGTGGCCGGCCTGGGCGCGATCATCTTCTACCTGGCGATCCACTGGGCGACGCGGCTCTTCCTGGGCAGCCTCGTCGGCTACCTGCCACCAGCGCCGGTCGGCGAGGGCGCGCCAACGCTAGTGCCGTTCACACGTCCCTGGCTCCTGCCGCTGGTCACTGCTCTGGGCGGCCTGCTGGCTGGGCTGATCGTGTTCAAGCTCGCACCCGAGGCCGAGGGCCACGGGACCGACGCCGCGATCGCGGCGATCCACTTCAAGCAGGGCCGTGTCCGCGCTCGCATCCCGCCGATCAAGCTCATCGCCTCGGCGATCACTATCGGCAGCGGTGGCTCGGGTGGCCGCGAGGGGCCCGCGGCGCAGATCTCCGCCGGCTTCGGCTCGCTGCTCGGCGGATAGCTGCGCTTGAGCACGGCCGATCGTCGCATCGCGGTGGCCGCGGGCATGGGCGCCGGCATCGGGGCCATCTTCCGCGCGCCGCTGGGCGGTGCAGTGATGGCGGCCGAGATACTCTACCTACACGATCTGGAGGTGGAGGCGCTCATCCCGGCACTGATCGCCTCGATCATAGGCTATACCGTCTACGGCGGCTACTTCGGGTTCGTGCCGATCTTTGGCGCCCAGCCCGACCTGGCGCTCGACTCGCCGATCCAGCTCCTGTACTATGCCGCGCTCGGACTGTTGGCCGGGCTGGTCGGCATCCTCTACGCCCGCACCTTCTACGGTGTGACGGGTGTCTTTCACCGCCTGTCGCTGCCCTTGTGGCTGAAACCGGCGCTCGGCGGGCTACTCGTGGGTACGCTGGCCCTGGCCATCCCCGGCGCGCTCCACATGGGCTACGGCTGGGTGCAGATCAGTATGACGCAGGACCTGCTCGGCCTCCCGCTCTGGGTAGTGCTCCTCCTTCCCTTTGCCAAGATCCTCGCTACGTCCCTGTCGATCGGCTCGGGCGGCTCGGGCGGCATCTTCGGGCCGGGCATGGTGATCGGCGGCATGCTCGGCGCCTCGTTCTGGCGCCTCGCCCACGACCTGCTGCCGAGCATGCCGGCCAGTCCGGCGCCGTTCGTGATCGTCGGGATGATGGCTCTGTTTGGCGGGATTGCCCACGCCCCCCTGGCCGTCATGCTGATGGTCGCCGAGATGACCGGGAACCTCTCGATGCTGGCGCCCGCGATGGTCGCCGTCGGCGTCTCGACAGCGCTAGTCGGCGACAACACGATCTACCGCAGCCAGCTTCCGAATCGGGCTAGCTCGCCGGCGCACCGCGTTCGGTTCGGCTTCCCGCTGCTGTCGGCGCTGCTGGTGCGCGACGCGATGGTGCCAGTCGGGCCTGGTCTGCGAAGCGATGCTCCGCTGTCGCTGGCCGAGGCGCGGCTCCAGGAGAGCGAAGCCGGCGAGGCGGTGGTAGTCGACGAGCGCGGCGACTACGTCGGGCTCGTCAGCAGCCTGCAGATCGCCAGCGTGCCGGCTGCCGCGCGAGCCAGCACGCCGATCCAGGCCGTGGTCGACGGGACGGTGCTGACGCTCGGGCCGGACGAGACGCTGGACGTGGCCCTCGAGCAGCTCGCCGATCGTGGGCGGACCTGGGCGCCGGTGGTCGACCAGAACCAGCTCATCGGCTGCCTCCACGTACGCGACGTGGTGACGACCTACAAGGCTACGCTGGAGCGCAGCGTACGGCGGGCGAGTGCCCTGCCAGCGGGTACGGCGCTCCTGGAATGGCGGGTGGGCGCGACATCGCCGCTCGCCGGGCGCACGCTCGCTGAGGCGGACCTGCCGTACAACACGCTGGTGGTGTCGATCACCCGCGACGGCGAGATCATCTTCCCGCGTGGCGCGACGCGCCTCGAAGCCGGCGACGTAGCGCTGCTAATGGCCGACCCGGCCGACGAGCCCGCCCTGCGTGCGTTCCTTGAAAGCTCGATCGGAGCCGGCGTCGCGGTGCCCAACTCCCGGCGGTAATCCCGCGGCCAATCGCCGAGCTGGTCAGGGAGCCGGCGCTGCTCCCTCCTCCATCGATCCGCTATCACTCTTCGGTCACGGCGTCGACGTCGCTTGACAGCATTGGCAATCTGTCCGATAGTAGCGCCACGCTGGCGCTCCCGTGCCATGAGATCCGCAACGGCCGGTGAGGGGCAGTAAGCCTGCTGTAAAGGCATTGATAGCCGAGAGGCTCGTCTAGCCCTAAACTCCTGGCGAGCGGTCGGTCGGATCAGTCTGATCCGGCTTGGGCGTGAACCGCTCGGAAAAGGCGCGGCTGTAGGGCGCGGTCTTTCCCCAGGGGGTGCCGCGCGAGATCGGCGAGGGCAGGTGAGCGAGGGCTCCGCGATCCATCTGGCGCCGAACGGCTCGAACGCTGCCGACCACCTGCTACCTGGCGGCGGCTCTCTGGCGGCGCCGCGCGCCGAAGAGGTCGCCGCCGCGGCGCGGCCACCGGCGCGCCGCGGCCAGCTCTTCCGCAAGTACCTGGTGATCTCGTTTCTCCTGGTCAGTGGCGCCCTGCTCAGCAGCGGCCTGCTCGAGATCTACTTCTCCTACCAGGAGAACCAGAACGCCCTGCTCGGCATGCAGTGGGAGAAAGCCGCCAGGGCGGCTAGCACGATCGACCAGTACCTGCGCCAGGTGGAGCGGCAGATCGACTGGACCCGCCAGCAGCCCTGGGTCAGCGGCGGCGGGCTGGACCAGCGCCGCGCCGACTTCCTGCGCCTGCTGCGCCAGGAGCCGGCCGTGACCGAGGTGCTCTACCTCGACTCGAAAGGGATCGAGGTGGTGCGGATGTCGCGGCTGGCGATGAACCAGCAAGCGACCGGCGCCGACCTCTCCAGCGATCCGCGCTACCTGGTGCCCCGCTCAGGCACGACCTACTTCAGCGACGTCTATTTCCGCAACGAGTCCGAGCCGTACGTGACCGTCGCGATCGCCGACGCGGGGCCGGACCCTGGCGTGACCGTGGCCGAGGTGAACCTCAAGTTCATCTGGGACGTCATCTCGCGCATCCGCATCGGCCGCGAGGGCTACGCCTACGTCGTCGACCAGCAGGGCCGCCTGATCGCTCACCCCGACATCAGCCAGGTCCTGCAGAAGAGCGACTACTCGGGCCTGCCGCAGGTGCAGCGCGCCCTCGCCAGCGCGGCGCAGCCGGACGAGGAGAAGGCGACCCTGGCCGTCGACCCGAGCGGGCGCGACGTGCTGGCGGCCTACGAGGGGGTGAACCCGCCCGGCTGGTGGGTGTTCGTGGAGCAGCCGTCGTCGGTGGCGCTGGTGCCGCTACGCGACTCGATGCTGCGCACGGCGCTGCTGCTGCTGCTCGGCCTGTGCGGCGCGGTGCTGGCCAGCCTGGTGCTCGTCCGCCGGATGGTGAAGCCGATCGAGGCGCTGCAGACCGGCGCCGCGCGGATCGGCGCGGGTGCGCTCGACCAGCGCATAGAGGTCCACAGCGGCGACGAGCTGGAGTCGCTGGCCGACGAGTTCAACCGCATGACCGCCCAGCTCCGCGAGTCGTACGCCACGCTGGAGCAGAAGGTCGAGGCGCGCACGCGCGACCTGGCCGAGGCGCTGGAGCAGCAGACGGCGACCAGCGACGTGCTGAAGGTCATCAGCCGCTCGGCGTTCGACCTGGATACGGTGCTGGAGACGCTGATCGAGAACGCCTGCCGGCTGTGCGGGGCCTCGTTCGGGATCATCTACCGCCGCGACGGCGACCAGTACCCGTCCGTGGCGGTGTATGGCCCTTCCCACCAGACGCGGGATGCGATGGCGGACATCGTCGCCAACCACCCGCCGCCGATCGACCGGGGCTCCGTGCTCGGACGGGTGACCCAGGAGCGCCGCACGATTCAGATCGCCGACGTACAGGCCGATCCGGAGTACGGCTTCGCCCTGACGTTCGAACAGCCGCCGCGAACGGTGCTCGGCGTTCCCATGCTGCGGGAAGGCGCCCTCCTGGGCGTGATCGTAATCTTCAAGCCGGTGGTCGAGCCGTTCACCGAGCGGCAGATCGAGCTGGTGGAGACGTTCGCCGACCAGGCGGTAATCGCCATCGAGAACGTGCGCCTGTTCCGGGAAATCGAGGAGAAGGGCCGCGAGCTGGAGATCGCCAGCCAGCACAAGTCAGAGTTCCTGGCGAACATGAGCCACGAGCTGCGCACGCCGCTCAACGCAATCATCGGCTACAGCGAGATGCTCCAGGAGGAGGCCGAGGACCTCGGCGAGGAATCCTTCGTCCCGGACCTCGTGAAGATCAACGCCGCCGGCAAACACCTGCTCGGGCTGATCAACGACATCCTCGACCTCTCCAAGATCGAAGCCGGCAAGATGGACCTCTACGTCGAGCCGTTCCGCGTGGCCGAGCTGATCCGCGACGTGCAGGCGATCGTGGCGCCGCTGGTGGAGAAGAACGCCAACGGGCTGGTGGTCCAGGCGGACGGCGAGCTGGGGACGATGGAGGCGGACCTGACGAAGGTGCGGCAGACGCTGTTCAACCTCCTCTCGAACGCCTCGAAGTTCACGGAGCGGGGGACGATCACGTTGGCGGCGCGGCGGGAGCGCGTGGACGGGCGCGACTGGCTGGAGTTCACGGTAGCGGACACGGGCATCGGCATGACCCCGGAGCAGCTCGGGCGGCTGTTCCAGGCGTTCAGCCAGGCCGACGCCTCGACCACCCGCAAGTACGGCGGCACCGGGCTGGGGCTGGCGATCAGCCGCAAGTTCTGCCAGATGATGGGCGGGGAGGTGACCGTGAGCAGCGCCTACGGCGAGGGCTCCACGTTCACCGTGCGCCTGCCCGCGATCGTCGGCGCACCGGCGGCGGAACCCGACCGGCCTACGACGAGCGGCAGCGCGCCGGCCGAGAGCGAGGGGTTCGGCACTGCCCGCCTGGACGCCGGCGCGCTGCTGGTCCTGGTCGTGGACGACGATCCGGCTGTCCGCGACCTGATGCAACGCTACCTGCACGGCCAGGGCTTCCGCGTCGCGCTGGCGGCGAACGGCGAGGAGGGGCTGCGCCTCGCGCGCGAGCTCCAGCCAGACGCCATCACGCTGGATGTGCTGATGCCCGGCCTGGACGGCTGGGCAGTGCTGACGACGCTGAAGGCCGACGCGGCGCTGAGCGAGATTCCGGTGATCATGCTCACGATCATCGACGACAGGAACCTCGGTTATGCGCTGGGCGCCGCCGACTTCCTGACCAAGCCGCTCGACCGCGCCCGCCTGCTGAGCGTCCTGCAGCGGCACCTCCGGCCGCGGGAGACGGGGCCGGTGCTGGTAGTGGACGACGACGACGCGACGCGCGACATGCTCTGCCGCACGGTGGCCGGCGAGGGCTGGGCGACGGCGGAGGCGGTGAACGGGCGGGAGGCGCTGCGGCGCGTGGAGGCCCACCCGCCCGCGCTGATCCTGCTCGACCTGATGATGCCGGAGATGGACGGCTTCGAGTTCGTGGCGGCGCTGCGGCAGCACCCGGGCTGGCGGACCATCCCCGTGGTGGTGCTCACGGCGAAGACGCTCTCCCCTGACGACCGGGCGCGCCTGAACGGCTACGTCGAGCGAATCATCCAGAAGGGCGCCTACAGCCGTGAGGTGCTCCTCGCCGAGGTGCGCGACCTGGTGGCGGCCCGCGCGCGCCGCCCGACGCCGGCATGAGTACGTTCGTAGGAGCAGGCCAATGAAGATCCTGCTGGTCGAGGACAACGAGATGAACCGCGACATGCTGTCGCGGCGGCTGCAGCGGCGTGGCTATGAGGTCGTGATGGCCGTCGACGGCGGCCAGGGGATCGAGATGGCGCAGACCACGGCGCCCGACCTGATCCTGATGGACATGAGCCTGCCCGTTGTAGACGGCTGGGAGGCGACGCGGCGGATCAAGGCCGACCCCGCGACCCGCCACATCCCGGTCATCGCCCTCACCGCCCACGCGATGTCGGGCGACCGCGAGCAGGCGCTGGCGGCCGGCTGCGACGACTACGATACGAAGCCGACCGACCTGCCGCGCCTGCTGGCCAAGATCGAAGCCTTCGGCGCGGGCGACGCCCGGCCATGAGCGCCGAGGCTTCGCCGGCCGGCCCCGACGAGCGGGCGGACGCAGGGGAGAGCGACCGCGGCGGCGGGGACGCGCTGCGGCGCCTGCGCCACGAGCTGCGTACCCCCGTCAACCACATCCTGGGCTACGGCGAGCTGCTGTTGGAGCAGGCGACGGACGACGGCGACGACGCGCTCGTCGCGCCGCTGGAGGCGATCTGCGCCGCCGCGCGGGACGCGCTCGGCCTGATCAACGACCTGCTCGATATAGCGAAGCAGCGGCACGACGGCGGTGACTGGGCGCGGGCGGCGGAGCGGCTGGCGCCGCTGCTCGACTGCATCGACTCCCGCGGGCTGGCCCTGAGGACCGAGGCCGGCGCCCGCGGCCAGACGCGCCTCGTCGCCGATCTGGAGCGGATCGCCCTCGCCAGCGGGCACCTGCGCGCCCTCCTACGCGACGGGCCGGGGGGCGAGGGACAGGGACCGGATGGCGGGACGCCCGGGGCGGCGGGCGCGCCAGCGACCGAGCGGGCGATGGGCGCGGCAGGGTCCGTGACCGACCACGCGGTGCCCGACACGCCGCCGGACGAGTGGCCGACCGCAAGCGGCACCCTCCTGCTGGTGGACGACAGCGAGCCCAACCGCGACATGCTGGCGCGGCGCCTGGAGCGGCTGGGTTACCGCGTGCTGCTGGCCGAGGACGGGCGCCAGGCCCTCGACATACTGGCGACCGCGCCGGTCGACCTGGTGCTGCTCGACATCATGATGCCGGTCATGGACGGCTACGAGGTGCTGGAGCGCCGGCGGGCCGACCCAGGGCTGCGCGACCTGCCGTTCATCGTCATCTCGGCGCTGGACGAGCTGGACAGCGTCGTGCGCTGCATTGCGATGGGCGCCGAGGACTACCTGCCCAAGCCGTTCGACCCGGTGCTGCTGCGGGCGCGGATCGGGGCCAGCCTGGAGAAGAAGCGGCTGCGCGACCAGGAGCGCGAGCACCTGGCGACGATCGAGCGGCAGGCCGCCGAGCTGGCGGAGTGGAACCGCCTGCTCGAGGCGCGCGTGCAGCAGCAGGTGCAAGAGCTCGAGCGGCTGGCGCGGCTGCGCCGCTTCCTGTCCCCGCAGGTCGCCGAGGTGATCGTCTCGTCCGGCGACGAGCGCGTGCTAGAGAGCCACCGCCGCGTGGTGACGGTCGTGTTCACCGACCTGCGCGGCTTCACCGCCTTCGCGGGCGGGGCGGAGCCCGAGGCGGTGATGGAGGTGCTGGGCGAGTACCACCAGGCGATGGGCGAGCTGATCTTCCGTTACGAGGGCACCCTGGAGCGGTTCGCCGGCGACGGCCTGATGGTCTTCTTCAACGACCCGATCCCCTGTGCGGACCACACGTTGCGCGCGGTGCAGATGGCGGTGGCGATGCGGGCGGCGGTGGGCGAGCTGGCGGCGCGCTGGCAGGCGCGCGGCTACCAGCTCGGGTTCGGGGTGGGCATCGCGCAGGGCGAAGCGACGCTGGGGAAGATCGGCTTCGAGGGGCGCTTCGACTACGCCGCGATCGGCACCACGACCAATCTCGCCTCGCGCCTCTGTGACGAGGCGCGAACCGGCCAGATTCTCGTCAACGAGCGGGCCTACGCGGCGATCGCAACGCGGGTGCGCGCCGAGCCCGTTCCCGCCCTCTCCCTAAAGGGCATCGCAACCCCGGTGCGGGCCTATAGCGTGCTCGGCCTCCAGACCGACGACGCCTGAAGCAGTCCGTCACCGGACGAATCCGGGACCGGCAGCCCTCGCGGCCGAGCGCCGCGCCGCCCGGTAGGGGTGAGAGCGGTGCGGGTCTTTCGGCAGGCGAGGCTGGCGGCTAGCGCTGCTGGCGTAGTGGCCGCCAGAAGGCGACGGCGCTTTGGCGCTTGACGAGTGGGCGAGGCCATGGCATGCTGAGAGTACTCTATCCTCCGGTGGATTGGTAGGCAGCGTCGCGGGGCTGCGAGGCGAGAGGAGCCCGATGCTCCAGCAAACCGTCATGCCGGCTGAGGTCCGCGCCGCGCCAGATGAAGAGCTATTGTCGGTGGAGATCGGGCCGCGGGCCCGCGTCGCCGCGGCCGTGGTGATCGCCGCGCTCGTCGTGCTGGTGGGACTGGTCGTGCTCGCCCTCGGCGCGACGCTGACGCTGGCGATGGGGCAGGGGGACGGCGCCTCGCAGCTCGCTTCGTTCCAGGAGGCCGTGGAACAGGCCCGCCTCACCGCCGGCTTCTTCTGCCACTGAGCATCCCCCGCGGACGCCGCGAGCCGTCCCTCTCCGCGCGCGTACCATTGGTCCAGGAGCCCGCTCTGGTCGAGCGGGTCCACGAACCGGCTGTCGAGCCGCCAATCGGGGTCGAGGTCGGCCACGCGGGGATTGGCCCGTGCCAGTTCGGTCGCCACGTTCCGGATGGCCTCGGCCGAGACGCGCAGATCGGGGATGTACAGCGGCGCGAAGAAGTCGTACGTCGCCTCGACGATCTGCGGGTCCCTCGTATTGGTGTGCTTCTGCGGCGCTTGTAGCGTCGGCGAGCGATGCGTCTTCAGGCGGTACACGCCGGCGGCGAGGGCGCGCAGGGTGCGCCGCGCCTTCTCCTCGTCCTCCGGTTGGGTCGGCGGCGCATCGTCAGCAGGCTCGTGGGATACGCCGGGGGCTCGTTCCACAGGGCGGCTAGCTCGTGGTAGCCGGCTCCCTCCGCTCGGAGCGTGAGCGGCGGCAGGATGCCGGCGGGGAGGTTGCCGCGCAGGTCGGCGGGCTCCTGGATGGACGGTCCGCCCATCAGCGCCAGCACCAGCCGGCTGGTCTCCTTCGCCCTCACCCCGCCCGGCGGGGATGCCCGCGCGCCGCGCCGCGCTACTCGCCCTGGCTCGCAGGGCGAGTAGCGTCCGGAGCGTCTCGGCGGAGTCTACTAGCGTAGAAATCACAGTGGGGCCTCAGGCGGCCAAACAGATGGTACGGCGTGTCCAGGGAACGTGCCAGGTGCGCGGGGTGCTGGGCTGAGTGGGCATGAGCCAGATAGTGTGCTCC
>Ga0070739_10005054_pt1 | contig 15278 bp, 10 predicted proteins | sample Coa_R1_7_FD_66445 | JGI IMG/M metagenome (GOLD analysis project Ga0070739, IMG submission 66445) | Surface soil microbial communities from Centralia Pennsylvania, which are recovering from an underground coalmine fire - Coalmine... | ecosystem: Environmental > Terrestrial > Soil > Unclassified ... | reverse complement strand
AGAAGCGCCCGTCAGGCCGGCCCCGATGATGACCACATCGGCGGCCGCAGGCAGTTGCGCACTTGAGCGGTGCTTGTGCAGGGGATGGTGATGGTGCGCCCACACAGGTTCGCGGTTGGGCGGAATCTGGATGGGAAACGCGGAGTCGAGTCCCAGGGTGCCGAGCAACTGCTGAAATTCAGCGCGCGCAGCCGTGGTGAAACGGTATTCGCGTTCGATCTGCTGCAGTTCGAGAGCAACCGACTTCGAGATCGATGGCCGCTTCTCCTGCGATGCTTTTACGCCTTCAGCCAGCCGCGCGACGTCGCCGGCTGCGATGGTCTTTCCTTTCGCCGGGAGGAACTCAGCCACCAGCCGCGCGCGAAGCCGTTGATCTCGAGCAGATGTTCCGCGTGATCGAGGGATGGCCATGGATGGGACGCCTCACCGAAAAGCGTAGCCGCGACGCTGGAGAGTAGCGATGCGCGCATTCTGGCACGGTTCGGAGCGGCTTGCAAACCGCCGGCGCATTCAGCGGATGTATTCGGATTCGAGCTTTGCCAGGGCAGCCATGCTCGAATCGGATAGAACATAGCATTCAGTAGTGCATCGTTTGGCTGCGTCGTTATAGACGCTGAAGAACTCAAACGGATCGGGTTCGGCGGCGATAAGCGCGGGCTTGCCCAGGTATTTGAGGATCGTGTTCGCCATGTAGAACCCGGTCGGATGGCCGGCGAACTTCAACGCCCCCCAAAATTGCTTTCCGGCTACGGCTCGCTCTTGTGCCGAAGCTGCGGCAGACAGCAGCTCGTCAAGGTGGCGCAATGTGTTGGGTGCATCCGCATAGGCCGCGTTGTACTGGTCGACGTACCACTGCCTCTGCGGGTCGGCGTGGAGCGGGTACGCCTTTTTGTCGATGAGATCGGCAGTCCCTTCCATCTGGACCTGCTTTACCGTGTGGACGATGTAGTAATCGGCGGAATCGGCTGGAGGCGCCTGCAGCCGCGATGGCTCGTAGTAGTGGTGGAATTCATGCGCCAGGATATCCACGAAATCCGCGCCGCGATCGATGGCGTAGAGGACATCGAAGACCACAACGTCATCGTCAACATGGCCGTCAGGCTCGACGATCACGAAGGCCACGAGCGGCAGGCGCCGGGCGTCGGTGGCTCCTTTGGGCAGATAGGCCGCGGCTTCCTGCCGCGCTGCGCCCAGTGTTTTTGCCGCATTGAACGAGCTCAGGAAGTGAAGGATGCGCTCACGTTCCTCCGGCACTCTCACCAGGTGCGTGAGGACGCGGCTGTAGTAATCGCCCTGATGGAGTGCGGTGCGCAGCTCTTCGGACTTGGCCGGCATGTAAGCCAGCCGCAGCGTCCGCTTAACGTAAGCGGGCTGGAGCTTCGCGTATCCCGGTGTGGCAAACAGGGCGCCCCAAGCGTCATCCGAGGGCTCGCGGTCGCGTTGCAGGGCTTCCATCACCGGCCAGAACGCCCGAACGCCCGTACCATCGACGGCGTGCTGAAAGTCAGACCTCGCCGGGCGGGTGGTACGTCCGGTGAGAAAACTGGAGCACACCGCCGTCAGCGGCAACGCCATGAACAACACAAGCGTGGCAAGCTGGATGAGGCGGGGCGCGAGGCGTTTCAACCGGGACAGATTGGCCGCGGCGACACTCACCATGATCAGATGATACTTTTTGCCGGCAACGTGACTTGCAGCAGCACGGCCCCGCGGCGAATGCGCAGACGCCATGCGCCCGCTGCGGGCGATTTCCTGAAAAGTTCGCGCAGCTCCCACAGGCGATATTGACCCGCGCTGATTCCATCGAGCGCGTCAATCACATCACCCGTCTGAATGCCTGCCGCGCTCGCCGACGAATTCTCAAGCACGCCGGCAACTCTAAACACCTTGAATGCCGGCCCTTCAGCGACGATGCGCATCCCGGATTTATCAGCTTCAAACGCGCGTGACGTCGCGTCGCCGGGAATCAGGATGATGCGTTCGGCGCGATAATCGAGCACGACGCGGAAGCGCTCGAGAATTGATGATCCGAGCACGATGTCGCGGTCACTCTCAACGCCATCACCTCCGGATTGTTCGTCAGATGCGGTCAACACCGGCTGGCGCAGTTCGACGCCGCCGACGCGCAGGATATCGGCGCGCATATAGCGACCCTGGGTGGTGCCGCCAACGCCTTCGCCGGTCACGGTTTTCGCCGTCATCGGCACGTCGAGCTGATGGTCGCGGAGGAACCGACCTGTCAGCGTCGTCGCCGAGGCGCCGGTGTCAGCCATTGCATCGAGCCGATAGGTTTTGCCTGCGGCAACCAGTTCGACTTGAACATGCGGCAGCCCGCGCTCCAGCCGAAAGGGCAGCGTCACTTCCTGGGGCGCGGCCTGATGTGCGGCAACGATCCGGAGGACGCGACGCGAATAGTCGATCTCGATGACGTGCTTGGCGAAAAATGCAGTGCCAACCACCACCTCGAGCGGACGCCCCTCAAGCCGCCCCATACTTCCCAGCGGAACCGCGTACTCGACCCTTGCTTCCGCGTTCCCGATTCGCACGGTGGTGCTGCGCAAAATGCGGGCAGGAACCAAACTGCCGCCGGGGCCGTTCGCACTTACGGTACCGAGGCTGGGCAGGTCCCACTGCTCCGCCAGCGGCAGGTCGATAACCGTGGCGGCGGCGCCGGTATCGATGATCGCGGTGACGTTGTGGCCGTTCACGGTTGCGGGCAGGTAAATTCGGCCGCCAATCAGCTCGAATGGGAGTTCCATGGCCGGCGTAGCAGCGTCGTTTCCGTGGCCGCGAGTGCAACTAAGGAGACCGAAAACGCTCGCCAGCAGGATGAAGTTGACGACAAGGCCGCGTCGAAGGCGGTCTGCGGAATGGATTTTCATCGGCAACCGCGGGCGCCGTAGGCTGAGGTCGCAGCATCAGCAAGCAATCTGCTTCGCGCGCTCATACTTTTACTTAACTCCCAGGGCAATCAGGCTACCATCGGTGTGGCCGATGAAAATCGTGCCGTCATGAAATACCGGTGAGGACAAAAAGGCTCCTTGTTTCAGGCGCGCCATCATGCCGGCGACGTGCTCATCGTAGAAATTCGACATCAACTGGATGGGAGGCAGCGGCGCGGCCGGCAGCAGCATGGTCTGCGTGTCCTTGCTGAGATCGATTGACCGCAGTTGGCCATCAAACGTCGCAAGCAACGCCACATGGCCAATGATGGCGGGCGAGGCAAACGTTCCCGCGCCGATCGCCTTCGAATACAGAACATTTCCGTTGGTTGCGTCGAGGACCTTAAACGCCTTGTCACTGCCGGTGGCGACGTAAACCTTGCCGTCAGCTACGGCCGGCGATACCGAAACCCAGCCGCGGTTGCCCTTGTGCGTCCACTTCAGCGTCCCGTCGCTCGCCGAAAGCGCGTACACAGTCGCGTTGCGACAGCCGAAATAGACAGTGCCGTCGAGGATGGCGGGGGAGGATGTGATGCCTTCCTGGTTGTGGATTTGCGGGTCTTCACCCGTCTTGAATTTCCACTTCAGTTGGCCGGTGACGGCGTCGATCGCGTAAAAGTACTTGTCGAAGCTGCCGACGAATACGGTATTTTCGTAGAGCGCCGGTGAAGAGTGGACGACATCTCCTGTCGCGAACTGCCAGAGCTGGCGGCCGGAAGCGGCGTCGAGCTTGTAGACATTTCCATCTCCGCTGCCAAAGTAAACCGCGCCGTTCGAAATGACCGGCGATGAAAGGTAGAAATCCCAAAAGTCGGGCATCGTTTCTCCCGGCGGATCGATGCCGTGAATGTGCTTCGCCGCGAAGCGCCGCTCACCGCGCGTAGCAAATCGCCACTTCTCTTTGCCGGTGCTCGCGTCGAGCGCGTAGAAATTTCCATCGTAGCTGCCGAAGAAAACCGTCCCGTCGGCAACCGCAGCCGACGATGTCACGGGCCCGTCGGTGCCGAACCTCCACAGCGGCGAGCCTTTCTGCTCATCGAGAGCATACATATTCCCGTCGAAACTGCCGACATAGACGGCTCCGTTGACGATTGCAGGAGATGAGATGATGCGGCCTTCGGTGTTGAACCTCCACTTCACAGTCGCGCTCGTGCCCTGGAGTTGGCCTTCGTACACACCGCGATGACTCGGCCCGCCGCGAAACATCGCGGTGCTCTGCGCGGCTGCGGCGCCGGCAAAAACCGCGAGCAACGCAGATATCAGCAGCCTCGAAACGTAAGTATTCAGCATTGTCACCGGGAGATGCTCGCACCTATGCCGGGCTGAAGCCATCGAATATACTTCGAAGATATGGCAAATCACACGGCAGTTGACCGAATTTCATTCGAACTGCTGCGGCTGCTTACGAATGACGGTCGGCTGAGCAATAAACAGTTGGCCGCGTCGGTGGGTCTGGCGCCCTCGTCGGCGCATGAGCGGCTGAAGCAGTTACGCGCGTCAGGCGCCTATCAGGGCACGCACGCGGAAGTTGACCTGAAGGCGCTGGGCTTTGTGCTCGAGGCGCTGATCCACATTGGCCTCACCAAGCACAAGCGCAACGCCGTGGATGCGCTTGCCGCGAAACTGGGCTCGATTCCTGAGGTGCGCCAGGTCTTCCTGGTCACGGGGCGGTTTGACCTGATTGTTCACGTGGCGATCCGCGATATGGAACACCTGAAGAACCTAGCCTACGACCTCACCAGCCACGCCACCGTGGAGCGCCTGGAAACTTCGGTGGTTTTTGAGGCGTGGAAGCATTATTTGTTGCCTGTGCCGGCGTCACTCGCTGCCCCGAGCGCCACTCGCGCCAGGCGGCGCCGCAACAATGCGCGGTAGCGGTCGCGCCGATCGCGAAAAATTGGAATGCCGCTCTCGCAGGCGGCAGCCAGCTTCAGGCGCCAAAACGATTCCCAAATAAAACCCGGGCACGTCGATTCGGGAAATGTAAAGACCGGCGGTAATCACCTTCTCACTCGAGGCAATCTTCCTGGCCCACGCGCCGTTCCATCTTGTAGTGCTTAGGAAAATGCGCCCTTGCGGCGTCTGAAGGTGCCTTGCGTCATGGAAAAACTCATCCCCGAATTCAGTTCCTGTTGTGGTTGCGATTGACGACGATCACGCCACCCTTGACTTAATTTCGCAGGCGCTCAGGCCCTGCGGCGTCGAAGTGCACGGCTCGGCCAACGCGCAGCAAGGGCTGGAGCTGGTTCGCCGGCTGCGGCCGGGCATCGTGTTTGTTGACCTGAACATGCCCGGAGTTGACGGTATGACGTTGCTGGATGCAATTGCGGCGTTCGACCCGGGAATTCAGGTCGTGATGTTCACCGGTCACTATTCCACCGACAGCGCCATTGAAGCAATCCGCCACGGCGCGGCCGACTACATCACGAAACCCGTGACCTCGAAAGCGCTTGCCGAGCGCGTGCAGAAGCTGATTGAGAATGCCGGCGAACGGCACGCGATAGGAAACCTGGAACACGAGTTGTTACGCACGGCACAGTTTCAAGGCCTGATTGGTAAATCGCCCGCCATGCTGCACGTCTTTTCGCAGGTGCGCAGGATTGCGCCGCATTTTCGAACCGTGCTGGTCAGCGGTGCGACCGGTACCGGCAAAGAGCTGATTGCCGGCGCTCTGCACCGGTTGAGCCCCGCAGGGAGCGGCCCCTTTGTGGTGTGCAACGCCGCAGCCCTGGTCGAGGGCCTTGCCGAAAGCGAGCTGTTCGGCCACGTGAAGGGAGCATTTACCGGAGCCTCCGGCGACAAGACCGGATTTTTTGAAAGCGCGCACGGCGGCACGTTATTTCTCGACGAAATTGGAGAGATCAGCCTGCAACTGCAAGCCAAACTGCTGCGAGTGCTGCAGCAGCAGGAGGTGCAGAAAGTGGGCTCGACTGCGGTGAAGAAGATCAACGCGAGGGTAATTGCAGCAACCAACCGCAATCTTTACGAGCAGGCGCAACTCGGCCGCTTCCGCGAAGATCTTTATTACCGGCTGGCCATGGTTGAAGTGCATCTGCCGCCGCTGGCGGAACGGCGAGAAGACCTGCTGTTGCTGCAGCGCCACTTCGTCGCGCAGTATTCAAAGGCGTTTGGCAAGAACATTAAAGGCATAACGCGGCGGGCGCAGGAGCAACTGGCGCGCTACGCGTGGCCCGGCAACGTGCGCGAGCTTGAAAACGTAATTGGCCGCGCCTGCATGCTGACAGATGGGCCAGTAGTTGATGTTCAGCACCTGCCCGCCCACATCACCACCATTTTATGGCCGCAGCGGGATGGCGAATTGGTTTCGCTGCGCCAGGCAGAACAGATGCACGTCAGGCGCGTGCTCGATGCTGTGGGCGGGAACAAGCAAAAGGCGGCGGCGATTCTCGGCATCGCGCGCGCCACGCTCTATTCGCTGCTGGCCGAGGACGAGGAGCGCGAAAGGCTCTCGCCCGCCGCAGCCGGCGAGCGGCTCCGAGAACTGTACTGACGCAGCCGAACTGCCCTGCCCGGGCAATGTTCTCGGCCGCCGCTGGAGTGTATAGCTTTTGAACAGTGTTCAGGATTTGAACGGTATAGCACCCGGGCGGGAAACCCAGTGCGGGCGTTCAGGGCATGCGGACGAGGGTTGTGGCCGGTTCAGAAACGATGCTGCCGTGGTCCCGAAGCTCGCTGCCGTAGGTGCAGACGCGGTTGCGGCCGGCGAGCTTGGCCTGGTAGAGGGCCTGATCCGCGCAGCGAACAAGGTCTTCCATATCGGGCGCGTGAGTTGAGGAGGCGATGCCGATGCTGGCGGAGGTGGAGATCGCGAGCTTTTCCGCCAGGATCTCCGAACCGGCGATGGTGAGTCGAACGCGCTCGGCAACCTCGTGCGCCGCATCGCTGTCGCAGTCCGGCAGGCAAACCAGAAATTCCTCGCCGCCATAGCGGCCGGCAGAATCGTACGCCCGAATGGAAAACTTCAGCCTGCGGCCCACCTCGGCGAGCACGGCATCGCCGGCGGGATGGCCATAAAGATCGTTGACCTTCTTGAAGTGGTCCACATCGATCATCATGACGGTCACGGCAGTGTGGGCGCGCCGCGCGCGCTCCAATTCTTCATTCAAGCCCGCCAGAATCGCCTTGCGATTGAGCAAGCCGGTGAGCGAATCATGCCGCGCAATTTCATGGAGTTTCGTGATGGTGGCGTGCAATTCCTCGTGCAATCGCAGCACTCGACTGCCGGCGAACAGCCGCGCTTTCAGCTCGGGCAGCTCGAATGGCTTGGTGAGGTAGTCATCGCTGCCGGCGTAAAGGCCAAGCTCAACATCGTTGAGTTCAGAGCGTGAGGTCAGCAGCAACACGTACGTATAGGAAGAGCGCTGGCGGGCGCGCAGGCGCTTGACGATCTCAATACCGTCAAGGCCCGGCATCATCCAATCGATGATGGCCATTGGCGGAGAATCGGCAGCGTCAAGCGTGTGCCAGGCTGCTTCTCCATCAACTGCGATCAGCACCGTGTAACCCCACAGTTCCAGGGCGTGCTGCAACAGCCGCCGGTACACGGCATTATCGTCTGCGATCAAAACTCTCATTTCATTCCGTCGCCAATGCGCCAGCCAATTCGCTGCAAGTGAGCCGGCGCAAGCTGCAAAGCAGTTATGCAATCGAAGCGCCGAACGCGCGCGCATGCCGCCTCGCGTGCCGAAATCGGCGTTTCGGTTTCCGAATTGATGCCGGTGTGATAACGCTGACTTTGGTAACGCCGTCGCGGCGCAGTTCGGGCGAGGTGTTGGCCAGGCGATTGCAATTCACGCTTGAGCCATGTTTTCAACCGACCGACACGCCCGGCTCATGCCGTTAACTTCGTTCCCGCGCCGTACCGCTTCGCCCTTGCTGCGCAGCCTTATTCACGTGATGTTCTTGCTTGCATTCTTTGCGCCTGGGGCGGCGTATGGCCAGACCGGTGACAAATCGAAGCCGCTCGACGTGAGCAGCATGTCGCCGGAAGAACTTTCAAACCTGGAAGTCACCTCAGTTTCGCGCCGGGAGCAGCCGCTGGCCGATACGGCTGCGGCGGTATTCGTGATCACGCAAGACGACATTCAGCACTCCACTGCGACGTCGGTGCCTGAATTGTTGCGAATGGTGCCGGGAATGATGGTGGGCAAAGTGAACGCGAACAGCTGGGCAGTTTCGGCGCGCGGCTTTGCCGATGTCTACGGCAAAGAAATGCTGGTGATGATTGACGGGCGCACGGTTTACAGCGTCATCGATTCGGGCGTGTTCTGGTACCTGCAGAACCTGGTGCTCGCCGACGTGGAGCGCATCGAGGTGATTCGCGGCCCGGGCGCGACGATGTGGGGAACCGATGCGGTGAACGGCGTCATCAACATCATCACCAAATCGGCGGCAGACACCCAGGGCGGCCTGGTCAGCAGCGGCGCCGGCAACAAGGAACGCGAATTTGGCGATGCGCGCTACGGCGGGCCGCTGGGCGGCAACTTCAACTATCGCGTGTTCACGCAGTATTTCGATCGCGGGCCTTCGGAATCGGCGCCGGTTTCGTCGGACGATTCATGGCACCAGGTGAAGGGCGGAGCGCGCGTTGATGGAACGGTGCGTGGAAAATTCGACTTGCAGGTGGAGGGCGACGTGCTTTCCGGCACGGCCAACCAGCTTTGGCAGGAGAATTCGTTCACCCCGCCTTACAGCACTCTTCAGCCGGCCGCGCAGCTTCTGCAGGCGCAGGACTTCCTGGTGCGGAGCACGGAAAAAACCGCGGCCGCAGAAACCAGCGTGCAGTTTTTCACCAACCATTCACGGCTGGGCAGCGGCATTGGGGTGATGGAGAACGAAAGCATGTACGACCTCAGCTTCCAGCAGCATCGGCACGTGGGCACGCGCCAGGAGCTGGTCTGGGGCCTGGGCTATCGCTACGACAGCTACGCGACCAGCGGATCAACCAATGTGTGGTGGAACCCGGCGAATGATGCCATCCACATTGCCAGCGGATTCATCCAGGATGAGCTGCGCCTGGCCGGTGACCGCGTTCGCCTCACGGCCGGAACAAAGATTGAGCACGACGGCTACGGCGGATGGGCGCCGCAGCCCAACCTGCGCGCGCTGGTGAAGGTCAGCAATCGGAATTCGCTTTGGACGTCGTATGCCATCGCTGATCGCATCCCGTCGCCGAACGATACGGCCCTGCAGATCTTGATCCCGCTCGGCCCGGTGGCTCCCGGCGTGCTCGGCGTAGCGCACGTCTTCGGAACTCCTTCCGGTCCTGAGATTGTGCACGCCACCGAGGCGGGTTACCGCTTCCGGCCCACCTCGAATTCATGGATCGATGCTGCCGCTTTCTACAATTCCTACAGCCACGTGATGGCGAGCGACACCAGCGATGCTCCCAATATGCAGGGCGGCATGCTGGTTTTCCCCGAGCCGCTGGAGAACCTGCTACGCGGCAAGACCAAGGGAATCGAGTTCAGCGGGGTGTACCAGCCGGTTGAACGGCTCAGGCTGCGCACCGCGTATTCATACATACACTTCAGCTTTACGGCCGTCGATGCCGGGGCGCACACGGTCTGGCCCGACTACTCGCTGGCCAATCTTGCTCCCGCGCACCAGGCATATGGCTCGGCCGATTTGCGACTCGTTCACGGCCTGGAGCTGAACAGCGACGTGCGCTTTGTTGACCGCCTGAACATCGGCGTGCCCGCCTATCAGCAGATCGACAGCTCACTGATGTGGAAAGCTTTGCCGCGGCTCAGCCTCAGCGCCAACGCTGAAAACCTGCTTGACCGCAAGCACCGGGAATTCACCAGCAGCGAATGGATCCAGGCAGCAGTGTTTGGCCGGTCGATCTATGGAAAGGTCACGTGGCGCTTCTAGCTTTCCGCCGCGCAAAGTGGCGGCAGAGCCTGACCGCAGCGGTGCTGGTCGCCGCTTCGGCGCTCGCGTGCGCCGGCAATCTTGATGCGGCCGACGTGACCGAGCAACAGGTCAAGGCCGGCTTTGTTTACAACTTCCTCCGCTTCATCGAATGGCCTGACGCCGCGGTGGCTGCCGACCAGCACCTGAGACTTTGCCTCGTGGGCAAAGGAGAAATCGAGCGCGAGATGGAAGCCGTGATGAAGGGCAAATCGGCCAACGGCCACGCCATTGACGTGGCTTACGTCAAGGGCCTCGATGAAGCGCAGGGCTGCCACGTGATCTTTGTCGACAGCAGCGAACGCCGCAAGGTAAAGGCGGGGCTGAACCCTGGGATGGCATTGCTCATCGGCGATTTCGAGGGCTTTGCGCAACAGGGCGGGACCATCAACTTCCTGATGCAAAACAACAAGATCGGTTTTGACATCAACGTGGCGTCCGCGCAGCGCGCAGGCTTAAAAGTCAGCTCGCGGCTGCTGGCGGTGGCGCACAGCGTAATTGAGTGAGAATCCATGAAGCACGCGAAGCCGATTAAGAACAAGATCATCACGGTCAGCATGCTGGCGTGCAGCGTCGCGCTGCTGCTGGCCTCAACTGCATTCATCGGGTACGAGCGCGTCACCTTCCGCAACAACCTGGTGGACCGCGTGACCCTGGCTGCTGAAGTTGTGGGCAACAACAGCACCGCTTCGCTGGTGTTCAGCGACACAGCTTCAGCCACGGAAACGCTTTCCGCGCTGCGCTCCGATCCTCACGTTACGGTGGCGCGAATTTATGATCGCAGCGGCGACGCATTCGCCACTTACGCGGCCAGCAAAGCGAGCGCGCCCGCGCCTCAGCAGGCGCCGCCGGTGGGCGTGATCCTGGGAGCGCAATCGCTGGCGGTAGTGCGGCCCATCATGTTTGCAGGCGAGCGCGTAGGTTCCGTCTTTATTGCCTCAGATCTGGGAGAGCTGAAGGCGCGCATCGAGCGCGAGGAAGGCATTGCCGCCACCGTCTTCGTGGCTTCGCTGATCGTGGCGTTCCTGCTGGCCGCAAAGCTGCAGCAGCGGATTTCAAAGCCCATCCTGACGCTTGCAACCGAGGCCGACCGCATCTCGCGCAGCGGCGAATATCGCCTGGCGAGCAACGCCCTGCAAAAACTTGGCGGCGATTACCGCGAAATTGAAGTTCTGGTTTCAAGCGTGGGCGACATGCTGCAACAGATTGCCTCGCGTGACGCTGAGTTGAGGCGGAACCGCGAGCATCTGGAAGAAGAAGTCGAGAAGCGCACGCTCGAACTGCGCACCGTGAACAGCCAGCTGGTGCGCGCCAAAGAAGCTGCCGAGGCCGCGAGCCGCGCCAAGAGCGACTTCCTGGCCAACATGAGCCACGAAATCCGCACTCCAATGAATGGAATCCTGGGCATGACCGAGCTGACGCTCGATACCGACCTGGACAGCGAGCAACGTGAATACTTGCAACTGGTCAAGTCGTCGGCCGATTCACTGCTGTCGGTCATCAACGACATCCTGGATTTTTCCAAGATTGAAGCCGGCAAGCTGGCGCTCGATCCGGCGCCATTTGACCTGCAGGCCATGGTCGCCGAAACCACCAAGATGCTGGCCTTGCGCGCTCACCAGAAAGGGCTGGAGCTGGCGACGGATATTGCTTCCGACGTGCCCGCATTCGTCATCGGCGACGCCGGCAGGTTGCGTCAGGTCATCGTGAACCTGATCGGCAACGCCATTAAGTTCACGGCGTCAGGTGAGGTGGTGCTCACCGTTGAGCGGGTTGCGGAGTCGCCTAACCGGCTGCGCTTCAACGTCTGCGACACCGGCATCGGAATTGCCCACGACAAGCTCGAATCAATCTTCGACGCGTTCGAGCAGGCCGATACTTCGACCACACGCCATTTTGGCGGAACCGGACTTGGCCTCACGATTTCAAAGCGAATCATCGGGCTGATGAACGGCACGATTACGGCCGAGAGCGAGCTCGGGAAAGGAAGCACCTTCCGGTTTGAGGTGGAGCTCGCTCCGGCCAGGGGTTCAGATTGCGATCCGCAGCCTGCCGACGGCGACGAGCTGCTGAATGACAGGCCGGTGCTGGTGGTGGATGACAACGACACCAACCGCCGCATCCTGCAGGAGCAGTTGCGGCGCTGGGGCATGCGGGTGACGATTGTCCCGGATGGGCCGGCCGCGCTCACCGCACTGGAGCACGCGGCTGCGAGCGAGGGCCCGTTCTCGCTGGTGCTGCTTGACGGCAACATGCCGGGCATGGATGGCTTTGAGGTTCTGGAGCGCGTGCGCAGTACGAGCAGCATTTCAGACACAACAATCATGATGCTGACTTCGGCCGAGCGGCCCGATGACGCCAAGCGTTGCAGGCAACTGGGGGTTGGTCAATATCTGATCAAGCCGGTGGCGCAGCGCGAGTTGAGGCAGGCTGTGGTGCGATTGCTGAGCCGTGCGACTGCGGCCATTATTTCGGGACGTCCGCAGGACGCAACCCACGTCGCCGCCGCCAGCGGCAGGACCGTGCTGCTTGCCGAAGACAACCTGGTGAATCAAAAAGTCGCCATAAAGCTGCTGCGCATGCTGGGTCACGAAGTGCGGGTGGCAAACACCGGCGCAGAGGCGGTCAAGCTGTTCGAGCAGGAGTGCGTCGACATGGTTTTCATGGACGTGCAGATGCCGGAAATGGATGGGTTTGAGGCGACGCGCCGCATTCGCGATCTGCAGGCGGCAAGCGGCAAGTTCGGGCCGATCGTCGCCATGACCGCACACGCCATGAAGGGCGACCGCGAGCGCTGCCTGGAAGCAGGCATGGATGACTACCTGGCCAAGCCCATCGATCGCACCGAACTGAAGCGCGTGGTCGAGAAGTGGATGGGCCGCTCCGAGCCGGCGGCCGAAACGAGGCCGGCGGTTGCGAGCGTGGACAATCTCGCCAAGGGTCTGGGGATCGACGGGGACACGATGAATGACTTAATCGAGGTGTTCAAGGAGGAGGCAGCCGGCCTGATGCGAAGGCTGGAAACCGCGGTACAGCAAGACGACGCGCAGGAGATTCGCGCCGCAGCGCATTCGCTGAAGGGCTCGATTGCGATTTTCGGGGCAAAAGGCGCATTTGAAGCTGCCCAAAAGTTGGAGCAGTGCGCCGCGGCGACCAATTCGGAGCGCCGGCGCCTGCTCAGCGAATTGCAGCGCGAGCTGCGCGTGGTTCTGCAGTTGCTGGGGGCAGCGACTGTGTCAGTTTCGTAGCCTCGGCTCAGGCAGGGCAGGCCGGTCCTGGGGCCGTTTGCCAGGGCTTCCGGAGGTGCATTGTTACCTCCGTTACCTTCGCAAGGCACCGCTTCCGGGTAACCATGGATAGGAAGAAGTACGCTTACGCCTGCCTATGGCCAGTGCCTGTGAACTCGCGACTTCCGGCGACCTGCTGCTTCCCGGCGGGGTGACCGCGGTTGTTCGCAGCGATGCTGCCCGGCGCCTCATGGCCATGGTGGCGCGGGTTGCACCCAGCCCGGCGGCGGTGCTGATTGAAGGCGAGACCGGCTGCGGCAAAGAGCTGATTGCGCGCGCCATCCACCATTTTTCGTTACGCACCCACAAACCCTGGATCGACGTGAACTGCGGCGCGCTGCCCGAACACCTGCTGGAAAGTGAGCTGTTCGGCTACGAAAAAGGCGCCTTCAGTGGAGCCGACGCTTCAAAGCCGGGCATGTTTGAGCTGGCCAATGGCGGCACGCTTTTCCTGGACGAAATCGGCGAACTCGACGCCAAGATCCAGGCCAAACTGCTGCGCGTCCTTGATGGCGCCCCTTACTACCGCCTGGGCGGCACTCGCAAAATTTCTGTTGACGTTCGCATCATCGCTGCAACCAACCGCGATTTGACGTCAGCCGTCAAGCAAGGCAGTTTTCGCAAGGACCTGTTTTACCGCCTGGGACAAATTCAGCTTCGCGTGCCGCCCCTGCGCGAGCGGCCCGAAGATGTTGCCGGAATTGCCGAGCTGGCCTTGCAGGAATACCGGCCCGGGGCCCGGTTTTCGCAGGCGGCGCTTGATGCCCTGTGCGCCTATTCATGGCCGGGAAACGTTCGCGAGCTCAAAAATGCGGTCATGACCATCGCTACATTGGGCGACTTTGAGGGCGACGTTGACGTAGAGGACCTGCCGCTCTCAATCAGCGGCTCGGAAGCACCGCGGCTGGCAATGCCGGCCGATGCGGCGAGCCATGAAGTGCCGGTCGGCGATCTGGATTCAATGGAGCGCGTAATGATTGAACGCGCGCTGCAAACCTGCGGCGGCGACCAGGGCCGCGCCGCTGACCATCTTGGGATTTCGCGCCGGACCCTAAGCCGCAAGCTGAAGCTTTATCGGCTGGAAGAGAGCTTCCGCAACACCGTCGGCAGCCTGGGCAATCAGCAGCATCGATACTTCCGTGCCAATCTTGAAAACGTGGTGGAGCTGCGCTCCGGCAGCGGCTACGAAATCAAGGCACAGGGAATGAACGTGAGCGCAACCGGCATCGGCGTGCGCGACGTTGCTGAACCGCTGCGCTTCACCGGAATCATTGACGTCATCTTCTCACTGCAGGACGGCCAGTCAAACATTGAAGCCAAGGGCAAAATGACGTGGGCTGATGCGCAAGGCCACGCCGGCATTCGCTTTGTCAGCATGGCGGCTGACGCCGAGCGCCGCCTGAATCAGTGGCTGCAATCGCGCCGCCAGCAAGAAGGCTGGGCGCGCTTTGAGTAGCCGCTTCGACCACGCGCTGAACTTGTAAATTCCCGACAACCTCAGCTAGTACGATTGCTTTGTGAAATCTTCAGCCGCCGAAGACGAATTTCGGCACTGGTACGGCACGCTGCTGCACGCCTGGGGACCACAGCATTGGTGGCCGGCACGCTCGCGCTTCGAGGTGATTGCCGGCGCTTACCTGACGCAAAACACCTCCTGGACGAATGTCGAAAAAGCGCTCGCTAACCTGCGTCGAGACCGCGCGCTTTCGCCGGCGCGGATTGCGGCCCTGCCGCTGGCCGAGTTGGAACACCTGCTGCGCCCGGCAGGTTACTTCAGGCAAAAGGCAGCGCGGCTGAAGGGCCTGGTGGCGTTCCTGAACCAGCGGTACGGCGGGTCGCTGCATCGCATGTTTGCTCAGCCCACGCCAAAGCTGCGAGCTGAGCTGCTGGAACTGAACGGCGTCGGCCGGGAAACGGCCGATGCCATTCTGCTGTATGCCGGCCAGCACCCGGTGTTTGTGGTTGACGCTTACACGCGCCGCACGCTGGCGCGGCATCGGCTCATTGCGCCTGCCGCACCGTACGAAGAAATCCGCGCGATGGCCGAGCGCTCGCTCGGCAAGCTGAAGCCGCAAGAAGTTATGGCCCTGGGTTCGGCTCTGGCCCACAAGCCGAC
>Ga0070739_10005053_pt1 | contig 15279 bp, 13 predicted proteins | sample Coa_R1_7_FD_66445 | JGI IMG/M metagenome (GOLD analysis project Ga0070739, IMG submission 66445) | Surface soil microbial communities from Centralia Pennsylvania, which are recovering from an underground coalmine fire - Coalmine... | ecosystem: Environmental > Terrestrial > Soil > Unclassified ... | reverse complement strand
GGGGCTGGGGGCCTGGGGCTCGAGGCGCTGAGCGGGCGAGGTTCCTCCCGTTTGGGCGTAACAGCGCCTAAAACATCCGAACGTCACCGCTCGACCGGAGCCGCCGCTCGTGAGCCTGTAGCGGGTAGGCTGAGACTCATGGCCGGTGTACAAGAAGGCTGATGGCTGGCTCGCCGCTCGTCCTGGTTTCGAACCGCGGTCCTGTCACCTTCCAGCCCGGCGGCGAGGTCAAGCGCGGCACCGGCGGCCTCGTCACCGCGCTGATCGGGCTCGCCACGCACCGCGACGTGACCTGGATCGCGTCGGCGATGACCGACGAGGACGTCGCGATGTCCGAGCGCCACCACGGCCGGCCCTTCCCGGTACGGGTGGGCGGGAGTGATTCGAGCGAGTATCGGGTGAAGCTCGTCGCCTCCGACGACGACGCCTACGACCGCTTCTACAACATCACCGCGAACCCGATGCTGTGGTTCATCCAGCACTACCTCTGGGACCTCTCGAACGCGCCGGACATCCGCCGCAACGAGACCGAGGCGTTCGAGTTCGGCTACAACGTCGTCAACGAGGATCTCGCGAGGGCGGTGCTCGACGAGATCGAGGGGGTGGAGCACCCGGTCGTGATGGTCCACGACTACCACCTCTACACGCTGCCGGCGCTGATCCGCAGGGCCCGGCCGGACGCGTTCCTGCACCACTTCGTCCATATCCCGTGGTCCCAGTCGGACTCGTGGCGGGTGCTGCCGTCGATGATCCGCGAGGAGCTCTACCGGGGGATCCTGTCCAACGACATCATCGGCTTCCACACCCGCTCCTACCGCCGCAACTTCCTGCAATGCTGCGAGGACCTGCTGGGGCTGGAGGTCGACTTCTCGCGCGGGGTCGTGCGGGTCGGCGGGCGCGAGGTGTGGGTGCGCGCATATCCGCTGCCGATCGACTGCGGAGCGGTGCAGGCGGTTGCACGGCGGGAGGGCGTCGCGGCGTTCGAGAAGGAGCTTCTGCGGCGTCGGCGTGACCATCTGATCCTGAGGGTCGACCGGGCCGATCTGAGCAAGAACATCCTGCGCGGGTTCTCGGCCTTCGACGTGTTCCTCGAGCAGCACCCCGAGTTCCGCGAGCGCGTCACGTTCATCGCGCAGCTGATGCCGTCTCGAACCGACGTCCCGGAGTACGCCGAGTACCTCGAGCGGATCGAGGCGGTCGTCGCGGTCGTCAACCACCGCCACGGCTCGCCCGACTGGATGCCGATCCAGCTCAAGCTCCGCGACGACCTGGAGGAGGCGGTCGCCGCCTACAAGCACTACGACGTGCTGATGGTCAACGCGATGTTCGACGGGATGAACCTCGTCGCCAAGGAGGGTCCGCTGGTGAACGAGCGAGCCGGCGTCTCGATCCTGAGCGAGAACACCGGGGCGCACGAGGAGCTGGGGGAGCACGCGCTGAGCGTCAACCCGTTCGACATCCAGGAGCTCGCCGACTCGATCCACGCCGCGCTGACGATGCCGCGCGAGGAGCGCCAGCGGCGCATCGAGGGGCTGCGCCGCGTCGTCACGGCGCGCGACCCTGGCGACTGGATCGACGAGCAGCTGGCGGACATCGGGCGCAAGGACGAGGCGGCACGGGAGGCCGTGGCCGAAACGTAGGCTGCCGTGGGGTCTTGGGCTGCCGCGGAGTCTTGGGCTGCCGCGGCGGCCGGCTTGCGGGCTCGGCCGCCGCCGGCTGGGCGCGAACCGGGCGCCGTCACCGCGGCCATTCCGGGCGAGCGCTCCAGATGCCGTTGCTATATTCGCTCGCCGGCGCGAACCGCGCTCGGTTGCCATGCCTGCTGATCCGCCCCTCTACGACCTCGTTCTGCTGCTCTCGCTGGAGAGCGAGGACGACGCGCGGGCGAAGATCCTCGCCGACGTCGAGGCCGCGATCTCGAACGCCGGCGGCGCGCTCGTGCGCAACCAGTCCTGGGGACGCAGGCCGACCACGTTCCGGATCAACCATCAGGGCGAGGCTGAATATCACCTGCTCCAGTTCTCCGGTCCCGCCACCCTGCTCGAGTCGCTCTCGCACAGCCTGGGGATCGCCGACGAGGTGCTCCGCTTTCGGATCATCAAGGTGCTGCCGGGAACCCCGGCCGCATCCGATTCCCCGCCCCCGGTGCTCGCGGGCGGCGCCCACGCCGCGGCGCCCGCCGAGGCCGAGTCGGCCGCCTGAGCGCACAGCGTTCGTAACAGCGGCGCGACAAATGCGCCGGCTTCGTCACAACTGTGTGACGTTTCTGCCCATTTTCCGGTGATCACGAGGTTTGACGCCTGTCCCGTGCCTAGACTCGCGCCAGGCGAGTGAACTTCTGAAAGGAGCCACCTCAGATGGCGGGCAACATCAACCGAGTGATCATCACCGGCAACCTCACCAAGGACCCGGATCTGCGCTCGACGAGCGGGCAGAGCGTCTGCCGGCTGCGCGTCGCGTGCAACGGGCGGCGCAAGAACAGCACGACCCAGCAGTGGGAGGACGCGCCCAACTACTTCGACGTCACCGTCTGGGGGCAGCAGGGCGAGAACTGCTCCAAGTACCTGAAGAAGGGCCGCGGCGTCGCGATCGACGGCCGCCTCCAGTGGCGCGAGTGGGAGCAGGACGGACAGAAGCGCCAGGCAGTCGATATAGTCGCTGAGACCGTGCAGTTCCTCGGCGGGCGTGACGACGCCTCGAACGGGGGTGGCAACGGGAACGGCTACTCGAGTGGCGCACAGCCCACGGAGAGCGACATCCCGATCGACACCGCCGATTTCGTCTCCGCTCCCGCGGGCTCCGGCGCCGCTGACGACGACATTCCGTTCTGATCCGTCGGCAGGCTGGATCGAAGCGCTCAGAAGACCAGGAGAAGCCACGTGGCGAAGCAACGTAGACGGCCGGTTCGCCGGCGCGACAGGAAGGGCGGGCCCGCCTCCGGGCGCCGCAAGCCCTGCCCGTACTGCCGCGACAAGGTCGACCAGGTCGACTACAAGGACGTCTCGTCGCTTCGCCGGTTCATCTCGGATCGGGGCAAGATCCGCTCGCGCCGCATCACCGGCGCCTGCCGTCGCCATCAGAGCCAGGTCGCACGTGCCGTGAAGCGCGCTCGTGAGCTGGCGCTCCTCCCGTACGTGGCCGAGGGCGGGAGCGACCATCGCGAGCGCGGCGGCCGCTCGGACCGCGACCGGTAGATCGTCTAGCGGGCCAGGCGAGACCGATGCCGCGGGCAATCCTTCTGGAGGACGTCGAGTCGCTGGGCGAGCGCGGGGCCGTCGTCGACGTGTCGGCGGGCTACCTGCGCAACTACCTGCTGCCTCGCAAGCTGGCCGAAACCGCCACGAAGGGCTCGATCGAGGCGGCGGTCCGGCGACGCGAGGAGGCCGAGCGGGCCGCCCGCGAAGCCGTCGACCGCGCCCAGGAGAACGCGGCGCTGCTCGGTCGCACCGTGCTGACGATCGCCCAGCAGGCCGGCGACGACGGCCGGCTGTTCGGATCGGTCACCCCGCAGGACATCGCCGACGCGATCCGCGACGCGCGCGGACTCCGGGTCGATCGCCGCAAGATCCACCTGGACGAGCCGATCCGGAACGTCGGCACGTACATGGTCGTCGTCGAGGTGGCGGACGAGGTGACCGCCACCGTCAAGACGATGGTCGTGGCTGCGTAGCGGCGGACGGCGTCCGCGCTACGAGCTGCGAGCTACTAAACGTCGCCGACGATCACATGCCCCGTGCCGTCGATCGCGACGCACACGCCATCGGACGCGCAGGAAACGCCGGTCAGCGACACCGGGCCGGTGAGCGCGTAGCGCGTCGGCGCGTCTATCTGCGTGGCTGACCACGGTTCTGGAGCTTGGGCTGGATCACCGCTGAAGGCGTACCCGCCGGAGGAGTCGACCGCCACGCACAGCTGATCCGATACGCACGACAAACCTCTTAAGTCGACCGGCAGCGCTGGTCCGTTTGCGACGGGGGTCGGCGGCGTCGTGGGGAGTGGCTGTGTGATCCAGGTTGGATCAGGCGTGCTTGGGTCGCTCGTCGCGGCGACCTCGCCGTTCGACGCGACTACGCACATGCTGGCGTCGGGGCAGTCGATCAGCGATGCCGAGAACGGAAGCTTGCTGCTGACCCATGCGGAGCGACCACCGGTGGGATCGCTCGACTCCCAGAAATGGCTGCCGTCGGTTGCCGCACAGAACGAACTGGCTGGACACGAGATCGCCCCGATCGGCTCGTAGCTGCAGCCGCCACGAGAGCAGGGACCTGGAGGGTTCAGCTCCGTGGAGGTCCAGGCGGCCGGGCCCGCGGTCGGATCCGTCGAGGTCAGGACATCCCCCTGAAAACCGCCGGCCACGCAGAGGTCCTCAGCGGGGCAGTCGTCTGACTGCTGGAAGCCGTCGCCGAGGCGCGGCCCGACCGTCCATGGCTGACTGGAAGCAGAGGCGAGATCCCCGACGACGATCTCGGCAGGAAAGAACGGCGTCCCGGCGCAGAACGTGCTCGTGTCGCAAGAGAGGCTGGTCAGGTCTCCCGGAGTGGCGATTTCGGTGCCGGGCTGGTTCCACGCGCCGGCTCCCCCAGCCGGGTGCGTAGTGCTCAGAAGCCGACTGTCCTGGCCGGCAGCGAAGCACAGGCTCGACGTGGGGCAGTCGACGGCGCTCAGGCCCGTATAGCCGAGGCCGAGGTTGACGGCCTGCCAGCCGCCGCCTGACCGCGCCGGGTGGCTGGTGCTGAGGATGTCACCGTCGGCCAGCACACACAGGTGGACTGAGGCGCAGCTGACCGGACCCCCGCTCTGCGAAGCGGGCACGGTGCTCCGTCGCCAGGCGCTCCGGCCCGCGGCTGGCCGCTTCGCGACGACGACGCCGAACGATCCGCTGGCGACGCACAGGCGCGAGGTGGGGCATGAGATCGAGGGGGTCGCGATTGCGCCGGAACTCCAGATCCGAAACTGACGCCAGTGCCGAGAGCCGCCGAGCGGGTCCGACGAGGTGACGACGTTGCCGTCATTGTCGACCAGAACGCAGACGCTCTTGGAGGCGCACGACGCGCCGGCAGCGTAAAGATTGACTCGGTCCACCCTGAGGCGGACGGCGTGCCATGACGAGGCCCCGGCCATCGGCCTGGCGGACCGCAGTACGTACACGCCGCGACTGGTCCGCTCGAAGAGCACGCAGATTGCGGTGCCGTCGCAGGCCAGCGCGGCCGCATTCGGGGTCTTTACGATCCGGTGCCAGGCGCCAGCCCCGCCCGCCGGCTCTCGGGTTTCGTAGAGATAGGCCGGAGTGATCCCGAGGCAGAACGTCCCTCGCAGGCAGACGACCTGCTCGAGTCCGCCAAGCGGGGCTGCGGCGGCATGCCAGGCGGACGCGCCGCCGGCAGGATCCCGGGAATAGAGAAGCTCGGTCAGATCGCTGGCGAGACAGAACCCCGAGGACGAGCAGGACATGGACTCGACGCTGCCGCCGGAGTAGCCTGGCACGCTCTCCAAGCTGGTGAAGCTCCACGCCGAAGCAGGCCCGGCCGGGTCGCGGGAGACGGCCAGGCCTCGGCCGCCAGCCGCCAGGCAGAACCTATTCGACGGGCACGCGATGGCACTGAACGTGACCGGAATCGCGAATGGGGGCCTGTTCTCCACGAGCACCGGAGCCGACCAAGTGAGGTTTGCGGCCGCGGCCACCGTGACGCGCAACGTGAGAAGTCCAACAATCGCGCCGAGTGCAGTCGCCGTCGCCGCCAGAAGGCCGAGGCTTGCGGCACCGAAGGCTCCCGGGCCTCGCCGTGCCGAGCACGCATGAGTTCGCAGGACCGCCACAGTTGAAAGAACGGCTGGCGTCGCGCGATGTTGCGCCTCATCTGGGCGGAAGAGCCAGTCGGTCAGGGCCCAGAAGTTCCTGCTGATTGCGGCATCCGGCTCGGATGTCCGCCTGGGCGAGACCTATATTCGGATCGCCGATGAGCATCGCACCCTCACCCGCGGTACCGCCCCAGAACCTCGACGCCGAGAAGTCGGTGCTGGGCGCGGTGCTGCTCGACGAGCGCCATCTGCACGCGCTGCTGATCGACGAGCAGCTGCGCCCCGATCACTTTTATCAGGCCCACCACCAGGCGATCTTCGGGGCGATGCTCGAGCTGTACAAGAGCGACCGCAAGATCGACCACCTGACCGTCGCCGAGCACCTTCAGCAGAACAACAAGCTCCAGGAGATCGGCGGCGCCGAGGCGATCGAGGAGCTGGCCGCGTGGGTGCCTGCCACGGGACACGCCGCCGAGTACGGCCGGATCGTTCGCGAGCAGGCGCAGATGCGCGCGCTGCTGGCGGCCGCCTACCGGATCCAGTCCGGCGTCCAGAACCGGGAGGCGCCACCGCGTGAGCTCCTCGAGCAGGCCGAGCGGGCGATGCTCGAGGTCGCCCACGACGACCGGCAGCGGACGATCCGCCCGATCGACGAGATCCTCCACGAGGAGACCGAGCGCCTCCACTTCCGCTCGACGCAGAAGAGCTCGGTAACCGGCACGCCCTCCGGCTTCAAGGACCTCGACGACCTGACCGGCGGCTTCCAGAAGGGCAACCTGATCGTGCTGGCGGCGCGGCCGTCGATGGGCAAGTCGGCGCTCGTCGCCAACATCGCCGAGAACGCCGCGCTGGCCGGCTACCCCGTCGCGCTGTTCTCGCTCGAGATGTCCGAGTCAGAGCTCGCCCAGCGCTTCGTCGCCTCGCAGGCCAAGGTCAAGGGCGAGGAGCTCCGCCGGGGCAAGGTCGCCGAGGCGCGCTGGCCGAAGATCCTCGAAGCGTGCGGAAGACTGGGCCAGGCGCCGCTGTACGTCGACGACTCGAGTGACACCGGCGTGCTCGAGGTGCGCGCCAAGTCCCGACGGCTGCACCATCGCCTTGACCATCTGGGCGGTCTGGGCCTGATCGTCATCGACTACCTGCAGCTGATGCGCCACGAGGGGCGGATCGAGAGCCGCGTCGAGCAGGTCGGCCAGATCAGTCGCGGCCTCAAGAGCCTCGCGCGCGAGCTGAACGTCCCGGTCATCGCCCTCTCTCAGCTCAGCCGCAACGTGGAGCAGCGGGCGGGCGACAAGAAGCCGATCCTCTCGGACCTGCGCGAGTGCGTGACCGGAGACACGCTCGTGCTACTGGCGGATGGGAGCCGCACTCCGATCCGAGACCTGGTCGGCGGCAGGCCCGAGGTCCTGGCTCTCGACGAGCGCCACCGGGTGGTGAGGGCACGGAGCGAGGCGGTGTGGTGCGTGGGACAGCGACCCGTGCTGCGGATCCGCTTGGCCTCGGGCCGCACGCTGCACGCCACGGCGCGACACCGGATCCTGTCCGGGGCAGGATGGTGCCGGACGGCGAACCTGAAGCCAGGCGATCGGGTCGCTCTGGGTCGCCACCTACCTGAACCAGACGCTCCCGAGCGCTGGACGGATGACCGGGTGGCGCTACTCGGTCAGATGATCGGCGACGGCAGCTACCTGAGCGGTCAGCCGATGCGGTACACGACCGCCTCGGAGGCAAACAGCGCGGCTGTCCGCACCGCCGCCACCCGCGAATTCGGTGCAAGCGTCAAGAGGTATGCCGGCCGCGGGAGCTGGCACCAGCTTCTCATCTCCGGCAACGGGAACCGCTGGCAGGCAGCCGGTGTCAACGCGTGGTTCAAAGAGCTCGGCATCTTCGGCCAGCGGTCTCACGACAAGCGAATTCCATCGGCTGCTTTCCGCCTGGGACACGACCAGATCGCCCTCCTGCTGCGTCACCTGTGGGCGACCGATGGCTACCTGTGGGCCGGCCGCTCGACCCGCGGCAAGCTCGTCACCCGGATCTACTACGCCACCACAAGCCAGGGGTTGGCCGATGACGTGGCGGCGTTGCTGCTGCGGCTCGGGATCGTCGCCCGCACCGCTGATGTGCGTTGCGGCAAACGTCGGATCTGGAACGTGAACGTGTCCGGTGAAGAGGACCAGCGCAGGTTCCTCGAAACAGTGGGAGCGTTCGGCCCCCGAGCCGAGCAGGCCGTTCGCATCGGGGCAATGCTCGGTCCCGCCGGCACCAACGTGGACACGCTGCCAAGCGAGACCTGGGATCTCGTAAGACACGAGATGGCGAGGCAGGGCGTCACGCAACGCGAGATGGCAGCGCGTCGCGGCACCGCCGATGGCGGCGCGGCACATTTCAAGTTCGCCCCATCGCGTTCCGCGATCGCCTCCTATGCGGCCGCCCTCAAGGCTCCCGAGCTTGCCCTGGCGGCCCAGTCCGATGTGTTCTGGGATCGGGTGGTCGAGGTACACGATGCGGGCACTGAGCCCGTCTACGACCTCACCGTTCCAGGTCCCGCGTCGTGGCTGGCCGACGGCATCGTCTCCCACAACTCGGGCCAGATTGAGCAGGACTCCGACCTCGTGATGTTCATCTACCGCGAGGAGTACTACAACCGCGAATCGACCCGGCCGGGGGAGGCGGACATCATCATCGCCAAGCACCGGAACGGTCCGGTGGGCGAGATCATCCTCACCTTCCGCAACGAGTTCCCGAAGTTCATGAACTACGCCGGGCCGGAGTTCGCGGGATGAGCGCGTGCCCGTTCAGCCTCTGCGACGGATCGGGCTGGCTGTATGACGAGGCGAGCAACACCGCCTACGACTGCCGGTGCAGATCGCAGATCATCGCCCGCAACCGCGCGCGGAGCCTGTCCGCGGTCGTCCCCCCGCTCTACCGAGACGTGGCCTTCGACCGCTTCCCGGTGACCGAGATGGACCCGCAGATCGTGGCGGCGACGCGGCGGTTCGCGGACCGGATCGAGGAACGGCTCGACGGAGGCCGGGGGCTGTGGTTCATGGGCCCGAACGGGACCGGGAAGACGACCTTGGCGATGCTCGTGACGAAGGCGGCGCTCAAAGCCGGCCGGAGCGCGGCGAGGTACACGCTGCCCGACCTGCTGCGACAGATCCGCCGGACGTTCGACCGCGGCTCGCACAGCGACCTGTTCGAGCAGCTCGTCGCGGTCGACCTGCTGCACATCGACGACATCGGCGCCGAGCAGAGCACGCCGTGGGTGCTCGAGGAGCTCTATGCGATCGTCAACGCACGCTACGAGGAGCAACGCTCGATCGTCATCACCACGAACATCCTCGACCGCGAGACGCTCTGCGAGCAGATCACCGAGCGGACCGTGTCGCGGCTGACCGAGATGTGCGACGAGCTGCCGTTGCTCGGTCACGATCACCGGATGGACGTCCGGGCGGTGTAGCGCGCCCGTACACTGCGAGCGAAATGCCCGGAATCGTCATCGTCGGCGCCCAATGGGGCGACGAAGGCAAGGGGAAGATCACCGACCTGCTCGCCGAGCGGGCGGATGCAGTGGTCCGCTTCCAGGGCGGCAACAACGCCGGGCACACGATCGTCCGCGGTGGCCAGACGTGGAAGCTCCACCTGATGCCCTCCGGGATCCTCTACCCGGGCAAGCTCTGCGTGATCGGCAATGGGGTGGTGATCGACCCGAAGGTCCTGACCGACGAGCTCGACGAGCTGCGCCGCCGAGGGGTCGACACGGGCGCGCTGCGAATCTCCGCCAACGCGCACCTGATCATGCCCTACCACATGCTGCTCGACCACGCGGGCGAGATAAAGCTCGGCAAGCTCCAGATCGGGACGACACGCCGGGGGATCGGGCCGTGCTACGCCGACAAGGCGGCGCGGCTCGGAATCCGCGTGCAGGACCTGCTCGACGACAAGATCCTCAAGAAGAAGATCGTCGCCGCGCTCGAACCGAAGCGCCTCTCGCTGCGCGAGTTCGCCAAGGACCCGCGTCTCGACCTTCAGGCGATGACCGACGAGTACCTGACCTATGGCCATCGCCTGGAGCCGTACATAGCCGACACCAGCGACCTGGTCCTCGAGCGGCTCGACGAGGGCGACCTCGTCGTCTTCGAGGGTGCGCAGGGAACGCTGCTCGACATCGACCACGGCACCTATCCGTTCGTCACCTCGTCCAACCCGGTGGCCGGGGCCGCGTGCATCGGCGCGGGCGTCGGGCCGAAGGACATCGACGAGGTCTGGGGGGTCACGAAGGCCTACAGCACCCGGGTCGGCGCCGGGCCGTTCCCCACCGAGCTCGAGGGCCCACTGGCCGACGAGCTGCGCGAGAAGGGAGGTGAATTCGGGACGACGACCGGTCGGCCGCGCCGGATCGGCTGGCTCGACCTGGTCGCGCTTCGCTATGCCGCCCGCATCAACTCGCTGACGGCGCTCGCCGTGACGAAGCTCGACGTGCTCTCCGGACTGGAGACCCTCTGCGTGTGCACCCGCTACCGCGGGCCCGAAGAGGCCGAATGGACGCGCTTCCCCTATCACCAGACGGCCCTGCACCACGCCGCCGGCGATTACATCGAGCTGCCCGGCTGGGCCGAGGACGTGCGCGAGTGCCGCAGCGAGGACGAGCTGCCGGAGGCGGCGCGGCAGTACCTGAGGTTCGTCGAGGAGTTCGTGAGGGTCCCGATCGCGCTGATCGGCGTCGGACCGGGACGGGACGAGATCATCTGGACCAAGGCCTCGGCCGACATGTACGGTGCCGGCGCGCCGCGGGCGGCGGCGCGGGTCGCCGGCTGAGTTGCCCGTCGCCCTCGTCACGGGTGCGGGCTCCGGCATCGGTCGCGCGACTGCGCTGCGCCTCGCTGCCGACGGGCTCGCCGTTGCCGCCGCGGACATCGACCGCGATGCCGCCGAGCAGACCGCGCAGGAGGCGGTGCAGCGCGGCGGCCGGGCGAGCGGCTTTCCCGTCGACGTGACGGTCGAGGAGTCCGTGCGGGAACTCGCCCATGCCGTCCGCGAGCAGCTCGAGGTTCCGTGGGCGGTCGTCAACTGCGCCGGGTGGGACGAGACGGGGCCGTTTCTCGACACCGAGCGGAGCTTCTGGGAGCGCGTCCTCGCGATCAACCTGCTCGGAGTGGTCGCGGTCACCCACGCCTTCCTCGAGGCGATGACCGAGGCGGGCACCGGTGGGCGGATCGTCAACGTCGCCTCGGACGCCGGGCGGGTGGGCTCGAGTGGCGAAGCCGTCTATTCGGGCGCCAAGGGAGGCGTGATCACGTTCACGAAGTCCGTCGCGCGCGAGGCGGCGCGAGCCGGCATCACCGCCAACGCCGTCTGCCCCGGCCCCACCGACACCCCGCTGTTTCGCTCGCTGCCGGAGCGCCTCCAGGAGGCGTTGCAACGGGCGATTCCGATGCGCCGCCTCGGCGAGCCCGAAGACGTCGCCCACGCGATCGCCTTCTTCGCCTCCGGGCAGGCTGCCTACGTCACCGGACAGGTGCTGAGCGTCAGCGGCGGGCTGACGATGGCGGGCTGAGGCTGGGATGAGCTCGCGCGAGAGAGCCCTCAAACCAACGGACTACGAGCACCTCCGCTTCGAGCGGCGCGATTCCGGGGTCCTCCTGATCACGATCGATCGCCCGGACCGGATGAACGCGACAGACGAGCGACTGCACACGGAGCTGGCTGAGGTGTGGCGCGACATAGATCGCGATCCCGAGACGACAGTGGCCGTGGTCACCGGCGCCGGTCGCGCGTTCTCCGCCGGCGGTGACCTCGAGATGATCGAAAGGATGGCGGGCGACTACTCGCGGGTCGCGGCGATGGCCGGCGAGGCGGCGAGCCTCGTCACCAACATGCTCGAGTGCGAGAAGCCGATCGTCTCTGCGATCAACGGGACCGCGGTGGGCGCCGGGCTGGCCGTCGCGCTGATGGCGGACATCAGCGTGATCGCAGCCGAGGCGCGGCTGACCGACGGGCATCTGCGGCTGGGCGTGGTGGCGGGCGACCATGCGGCGATCGTCTGGCCGCTGCTGTGCGGGATGGCCAAGGCGAAGTACTACCTGCTGACCGCCGACTTCATCGACGGCACAGAGGCCGAGCGGATCGGGCTGGTCAGTCGCTGCGTTCCGCGGGAGCAGGTGCTCGACACCGCGCTCGAGATCGCGCAGCGGATCGCCACCGGCCCCCAGGTCGCGGCGCGGTGGACGAAGCGGACGCTGAACCACTGGCTGCGGGCGGCCGTTCCGGCGTTCGACGCAAGCGTCGCCTACGAGATGCTGACGTTCATGGGCGGCGACGTGGCGGAGGGCGCGCGGGCGATCTCCGAGCGCCGCGAGCCGCGCTTCGAGGATCGCTAGCGCCGCCGGCCGCCAGGACCGCGGGCAAAGCAGCCAGCGCCACCGGCCGCCAGGACCGCGGGCAAAGCAGCCAGCGCCACCGGCCGCCAGGCCCGCGGGCAAAGCAGCTAGCGCCAGCGCTCCAAGAGCTCGTCGTCGCCGACCCGTCTGAGCGCCCGGGCCGGCACGCCGACCACGACCGCCCGCGGCTCGACGTCACGCGTCACGACCGCGCCCGCCCCCACGAATGCCTCCTCGCCAACCTCGACGCCGGGAACGAGCACGACGCCGCCGCCGATCCGGCAGGCGCGGCGCAGCACCGGCGCGCGCAGCGGCTCCCCGCGCGGGTGGCGGCCCATCGTGTCGTCGTTGGTCATCAGCGCGCCGGGGCCGATGAACACGTCGTCCTCCACCACCGCGCCGCCGGTCACGTACACCGCCGTCTGGATCAGCACGCGTGCCCCGACGACCGCGGCGAAATCGACACACGAGGCCCGACCGACGACGGTGCGCTCGCCGATCCGCGCCTCCTCGCGAACCTGCGACTGATCGCCGATGATCGCGCCCGACGCGATCTCGGCCCCCGCGTAGACGACGGCGCCGGCGCACACCGTCACGTCCTCGCCGAGGACCAGCGGGCCGAGCTCGAGGCCCGCCGCACTCGACCCGGCGCGCAGCCGCGGGCGCTTGCCCAGCACCGCACCGGCCTCGATCACCGATCCGCCACCAACCCGTACGCCCGCGTAGACGACCGCGCCCGGCTCTACCTGGACGCCGTCGCCGAGCTCGGCACCGGGGTCGACGTGGGCGCCCGGCGCGATCTCAGCCACTCCGCGCCCCTCCGCGCGCCGACGCGTCGAGCGAGCTCTGCAGCCGCTCGAGGACCCGGACCACCCGCAGGCCGCTCTCACCGTCTGACTGTGGCCGGCGGCCGTCGGCGATGCTCGCCACGAACTCCTCGCATTCCACGCGCAGGGGCTCGGTGTTCGGGATCTGCGGCGAGAAGATCGCGCCGCTCCGGGTGATGTACTCGCCGTAGCCGCGCGCGTTCTCGTCGAACCCCTTGTCGTAGACGGTCACCTTCCCCTCGAGCGCCATGTCGTCGAAGGTGGCCATCTGGCGCGAGCCGACGACCGTGAAGCGACGCTCCTTGTGGGGGTCGAGCCAGCTCAGGTGAAGGTGCGCGGACAGCCCTGAGGGGAAGCGCAGGAAGCAGAAGACGACGTCCTCCACGTTGGGCCTGACGTAGCACTCACCGTGCGCCACGACCTCGTCGGGCTCCTCTCCGGCGAGGAGCAGCAGCACGGAGACGTCGTGGGCACCGAGGCTCCACAGTGCGTTCTCGTCCGCGCGCAGCTTGCCCAGGTTCAGGCGGTTTCCGTAGATGTAGTAGATCTCCCCGAGCTCGCCGTCATCTGCCAGCCGCTTGAGCGTCCGGACGCCCGGGTGGTATTCGAGCAGGTGGCCGACCATCAGCACGCGTTCCGTCGCCCGCGCCGCCGCGACGGCGCGCTCGGCCTCCGCCGCGGATTGGCCGAGTGGCTTCTCGACGAAGCAGTGCTTGCCGGCCTCCAGCACCTGCACGGCGAGCGCGCTGTGCGACGGGACGGGCGTCGCCAGCGCGACGGCGTCGAGGGACGGATCTGCGAGCAGCTCGTCGAGCTCGGCGGCCAACCGGACGCCGGGGAACTGCGTCGCGGCCCGGGCGCGCGCCTCCTCGGAGGCATCGCAGCACCAGGCGAGCTCGCACCCGGGCAGGCTGGCGAAGTTGCGCGCCAGGTTCGGGCCCCAGTAACCGAGCCCGGCGACACCGATGCGAACCGGAGCGGGGGCCATGCGCGGGCGCAGTCTACCCGCCGCCGATCTACCGGTCGTTACCCCGGCAGCCGCAGGGAAGGACATCAAGCGCGCGCGTCAGGCGCGCTGACCGGCGATCTCCTCCACGCTTCGGGCACAGCCAGCAGCTCGTCGATCAAGTCGTCGGCAACGCATTTGCCATCATCGGCGAGTTCCTGGCGACCAGGTTGCCAACGTGTGCGCAGGTGCGCGTCCAACCTGGTTCTGATTGTGGTCGACATCGCTCTCCTTTCGACCATCGTTGCGAGACACAGAACTCGGACGCTCCCAGTCCACCCAAAAGTCAGTTCTTTGTGGCGACTGTCAGATGCTGACTAGATCATTCGTTGACTGGTTCTTGACGGCGGTTGTTGGTCGGAAATAGGTTGCGGGTCGTTAGCTGCCTTGACCGGGGCAGGCAGGAGGTTTGAGGGTCGAGGAGGTGCTTAGCGTCACCGTTTTGGGTGAGGCTGCTGTCTGCCTGGGTTTGTGGCTTATGGCAGTTGGCGCGCGTGGTGACTTGTCGTGCCTTCCGCGAAGACGCGGGTGTGCTCGTGGGCGGCCGGTGAACCGGTCCGTCCACGTGTGGCGATTGTTCGCTGTGCCGGCTTTGGCCGGTGAAAGGATTGGTGAGTGATGGGCCGGTTTGGGTTCGATCGTGCGCGCGTTGGGCTGCTTGGTTGTGTTGTGGTTGTGGCGGGGCTGGCTTGCGCTGCGGCGGCGGTGGCGTCCGGGCCGGCAGTGAGTCGTGTGCCTGTTTTGCTGGCGATGCCAGCGCGTCCGGGGTTTTCGATGAGTCCGCAGGAGTTGGGTGCGAGCGCTTTGCGGACGGGTGGGGCTCACCGTTCTGTTTTGCCGTCGCGGGTGGGGTCGTTGTTGCCGTGGTTGTCGCGGGCGGATTCGAATACGTATATGGGACCGGGCGGGCGGCTCGTGACGGAGATTTTTGAGGCGCCGGTGAATTATCTGTCCTCGTCGGGGTCGTATGTGCCGATCGATGCGGCGCTTCGCATGGGTACTGCGGGTTTCGTTCAGCGGGCCAATGATCTTGGGATGGTGCTGCCGCGGTCGGCGGCGGGGTTTATCCGTGTCGCGTCTCGTCGCGGCAGCTTGCGGTTCGGTCTGCTGGGAGCGTCGGGCTCAGGGAGCGTGGCTGGGTCGGTTGAGCGTTTCTCCGGTGGTGAGCCAGGCCGGGTTTCGCGGGGGCTCCGAAAGGAGGACGATCCGTCCTCCGGAGAGGAGAACCTCCTCAGATGCCACGTCCGAGGAAGTATCCACAGGAGTTGAT
>Ga0070739_10005052_pt1 | contig 15282 bp, 12 predicted proteins | sample Coa_R1_7_FD_66445 | JGI IMG/M metagenome (GOLD analysis project Ga0070739, IMG submission 66445) | Surface soil microbial communities from Centralia Pennsylvania, which are recovering from an underground coalmine fire - Coalmine... | ecosystem: Environmental > Terrestrial > Soil > Unclassified ... | reverse complement strand
GAGGAGGGCGAGCGTGCTCAGGTCCGCGGCAGCTGGGTCGAGGACCGCCGCTACGGGCGCCAGGTCAAGGTGGAGCAGGCGCTGCCGCTGGCACCGAGCGAGGAGGCGGCGGTGCTCGCCTACGTGCGGCGGCTCCCCGGCGTGGGCGAGCGGCGCGCGCGACGGGTGCTCGAGCGCTTCGGCGTCGAGGAGGCGATCGCCGCCGTCGACCGCGACCCGCAGGGCGCACTGCGCGCCGCCGGGCTCGGCGCCGGCGCAGCGGCGCGCGCGGCGGAGGCGTGGGAGCGGCTGCGGGTGACGCGCCACCTCTACCTGCTGCTCGTCCCGCACGGGCTGGGACATCTCGTGCCCGCCATCCACGACGCCTTCGGCGACCGTGCCCATCGGGTGATCAGCGAGCGGCCGTACTCGCTCACGCGTGTCTTCGGGGTCGGCTTCGCCCTGGCCGACCGGATCGCGCGCGGCCTGGGCACGCCTGTCGATGGCGCCGAACGCTGCCGGGCCGGGATCGTGCACCTGCTGAGGGAGGCCGAGCGCGCCGGGAGCACGTGCCTGGCGCAGACGGCGCTCGAGGCGGCGCTCGAGGAGTTGCTGGGCGGCGCCCCGGCGCCCGGCGCCCTGGCCGCGCTGCTCGAGTCCGGCGAGGTCGTGTGCGACGACGGCTGGCTCTCGCGACGCGAGACGGCCGAGCTCGAGGGCGAGCTGGCCGATCGCGTGGCGGCGCTGGTGGGCTCGCCCCCGCGCGGACGCCTGCGCGACGCCTCCGCCCCGAAGGATGCGGACAGCGGGACCCCGGACTCACTGACCGCCGAGCAGCAGGCCGCAGTCACCGGAGCGCTGCGCAGCCGGCTCTCGCTCGTCACCGGTGGCCCCGGGACAGGCAAGACGGCCACGATCCGCGCCATCGCCGGAGCGGCCGCCCGTCACGGCGCGCGCGTGCTGCTGGTCGCGCCCACCGGGCGCGCGGCCACCCGCATGAGCGAGGCCACGGGACTGAGCGCCACGACCGTCCATTCGGCGCTGGCATGGATTCCCGGCCAGGGACCGGCGCGCGACGAGCACGACCCGCTGGGCTGCGATCTGCTGATCGTGGACGAGACCTCGATGGCCAGCCTCGAGGTCCTGGTCGCGCTGCTGCGGGCCGTCCCGGCTCATGCCTCGGTGGTCCTCGTCGGCGACGCCGACCAGCTCGCCCCCGTGGGTGCGGGGAAGCCGTTCGCCGAGCTCGTCGGCCGCGGCCTCGTGCCGGTGACGCGGCTCACCCACATCTTCCGGCAGGCGGCCGGGAGCATGATCGTCCAGGGGGCGCACGCCGTCCGCCAGGGCCGGGCGCCCGAGCTCGCCCCGCGCGAGGGCATGCGCCGCGACCTGTTCATGATCGAGCGGAGCGACCCGCTGGCCGCCCGGGCCGAGGTCGTCTCGCTGGTGGCCGAGAGGCTCCCCGCCCACTTCGACGTCGACCCCGTGCGCGAGATCCAGGTCTTCGCGCCGGTCTACCGCGGCGAGCTGGGCATCGACGCGCTCAACCGCGCGCTGCGTGAGGTCCTCAACCCCGGCGGCGCTCCTGTCCGCGGGGGACGGCTGAGGATCGGCGACAAGGTGATGATGACCGGGCGCAACCTGCACGAGCTCGGCCTCATGAACGGGACCGTCCTCACGCTGCTCGACGAGGTCAGCGGCGAGGCCGACGACGCGGCGCTGCTGCTGGCCGGCGAGGAGGGGGTCTTTCGCCTGCCGGCCGGCGAGTCCGATCGCCTGGCGCTCGCCTACGCCTGCTCGGTGCACCGGGGTCAGGGCATCGAGCTGCCGGTGGCCGTGATCGTCGCCCATCCGGCGGCCGGCGCGTACTTCCTGCGGCGCGAGATGCTCTACACGGCGCTCACCCGGGCGCGCCTGGCCACCGTGATCGTCGGCGCCCGAGAGGCTCTGGCGCGGGCCGCGCGCACGCCGGACACCGAGCGGCGTCACACGCGCCTGTCCGCGCATCTGACGCGGGCGATCAGCTCCGCCGTCCGGGCACAATCCGTCTGATGCCGATCACCCCCCGCCTGTTCGCCGCCCGCGGCCGCGCTCGCGCCGCGGCGCTGGGCATAGACCCAGATCGCCTGCCACCCGGTCAGTCCCCAACGGTCAAATGGCCGGTTCTCAGCCTCGGCGAGACGCCGCGCGTAGACACCGCGCGCTGGCTGCTCTCGGTCGACGGCGCCGTCCAGGCGCCCTACGCGCTCGGCTGGGCCGAGTTGCAGGCGCTCCCTCAGACCAAGTGGCGTGGCGACATCCACTGCGTGACCCGGTGGTCGAAGTTCGACATGGACTGGCGCGGCGTCAGCGTCGGCGAGCTGCTCGAGCGCGCGCAGCCGCGGCCTGAGGCCAGCCATCTGCTGGCCCACTGCTACGGCGGCTACACCACGAACATGCCGCTGAGCGACGTGCTCGAGCACCCGGCGCTGATCGCCCACACCGTCGGCGGGGCGCCGCTAGAGCCCGATCACGGCGGTCCGGCCAGGCTGCTCGTGCCGCACCTGTACCTGTGGAAGTCGGCGAAGTGGATCCACCGGCTCGAGCTGCTCACGGAGGACCATCTCGGCTTCTGGGAGCGCAACGGCTACCACCACCGCGGTGATCCGTGGGGGGAGGAGCGCTACAGCGTGGAGGAATACGTCGCCCGCGCCATGCGCCGCGCGGCGCGCTCGCGTGCCGATCGCCTGGACTGACGGGCCCGGAGCCATCAAGAAGAGCCGCCCGTTGCCGATCTTCGGGCTATGAGCGTGAGCACCTCGCCGCCGGCTGCGCCTGCGCCGGCTGACCCGGCGAACCCCGACTATCCGCGCGGGCTGATCCCGCCCACGCGCCGGGGGCGCTCGAAGAACATGATCGGCGACATCATCGTCGAGCTCGGATTCGCCCGCCGGGAGACGGTCGAGGAGGCCGTGCGCCAGTCGCGAGAGCAGGGCCGCACGACCGGGCAGATGCTGATCGAGTCCGGCGCCGTGCGTCCCGATCAGCTCGCCCGTGCGCTGGCCGAGCGCTTCGGGGTGGACTTCATCGACCTCTCGCTCTACGAGGTCGACATGGGGGCGGTCAGCCTGGTCGACGGCGACATCTGCAAGCGCTACCAGGCCATCCCCGTGGGCTTCATGCCCGACGGCAACCTGCTCGTGGCCACCTCGGATCCCACGAACGTCCTGACCGTCGATGAGATCTCGATGATCACGGGCAAGCGGGTGCACCCGGCCGTCGCCGCGGCCGAGGACATCCTGGCCCTGATCGGTCGGCTGAACCGGCTGGGCGACGCCGTCGAGATCGAGGAGGTCCAAGACGACGACGACGCGCTCGTGCTGCCCGAGATGGCCGAGAGCGAGGCGCCGGTCGTCAAGCTCGTGCACCAGATCATCGCGGAGGCGGTCCAGCGCGGAGCCTCGGACATCCACTGCGACCCCGAGGCCGGCGACATGAAGGTCTTCTTCCGCATCGACGGCGTGCTCACCCAGGCCGCGACGGTCGCCAAGGCCATGGCCCCGGGCCTCATCTCGCGCATCAAGATCATGGCCAGCCTCGACATCGCGGAGAAGCGCAAGCCGCAGGACGGCCGCCTGGCGCTGGGCCTCGACGGACGCCGGGTCGATGTGCGCGTCGTCACGCTCCCGCTCGTCAAGGGCGAGGGCGTGGTCATGCGAATCCTCGACGCCGGCGCGACCATACGCACGCTGGAGACGCTCGGCATGCAGGACCTCGAGCGCGAGCGCTTCGAGACCGCGATCAGCAAGCCATACGGCGCCGTCCTCGTCACCGGTCCCACGGGTTCGGGCAAGTCGACCACGCTGTACGGGGCGCTGAGCGTCGTCAACGACGGTGAGCGCAGCATCATCACGATCGAGGATCCCGTCGAGTCCCAGGTTGCGGGCGTCAAGCAGATGCAGGTCGCCAACAAGGCCGGCCTCACCTTCGCCCACGGCCTGCGCGCGATGCTGCGAGCGGACCCCGACGTGATCATGGTCGGCGAGATCCGCGACCGTGAGACGGCGGAGATCGCCATCCAGGCCGCCCTGACCGGCCATCTCGTGCTCTCGACGCTGCACACCCGCGACGCGCCGAGCGCGATCACGCGCCTGCTCGACATGGGCGTCGAGCCGTTCATGGTCGCGGCCGCGATCGACTGCGTCGTGGCCCAGCGGCTGGCGCGCATGCTCTGCGACCAGTGCAAGAAGCCGGCCACGCTGCCGGAGGCGACGATCGCGCGCCACGGCCTCGAGGGCGCGACGCTGTTCGAGCCGGCCGGTTGCATCCGCTGCAGCAACAGCGGCTACCGCGGTCGCGTCGGCCTCTACGAGGTGATGCCGGTCACCGAGACGATCCGCGCCCAGCTCCTGGCCGGCGCCAGCGTCGACGAGATCGCCGCGACCGCCGAGGCGGAGGGCATGCGCCGGATGCGCGACGACGGCGTACACAAGGTCGCGCTCGGGTTGACGACGCTGGCCGAGGTCGGCCGGGTCACCGCAGGCTTCTGAGCGCAGGCCGTCCGCGGGCGGGCCGCGGGCGCCCTGCGCCGGTCCGGCTACTCTCGCCGGGGCGGGGGCGACTCGCCGCGATCGGCGGCCAGGCCCGGACCCTCGCCGGGATCCTCGCCGCTCGTGCTCGGGTCCTCGACGACCTCGGTCGAGGGGATCTCGTCCGCCTCGCCGTAGACGGCGCCGGAGCGATCCGACTCCACCTCGGGCGCGATGGCGTCCGCCAGCGGGTTCCCGCCGGCGTCGCCGTGGGTCGCGTTCTCGATCAGCGCCGCCTCGGCGGCCTCGAAGCCCTCCTGCTCCCCGCCGCCCGCCTCGTAGACGGGGTCCATGGCCGGGTCACCTGTCTCGGACACGCGCGCTCCTCCAATCGCCGCCGCCTCGGCAGCCGCCGCGGCCTCTTGCTGGGCGACCAGCAGGTCGCCGCTGGCCCCGGCCGGCAGGTTCTCATCCACTCGCTCGGCTCGCTCGACGTCAGACTCGGGCTGCTGGGGCGCGGTCACTGACGGCCCCGGCGTCTCCACGGGCGGCGGCGCCACCGGGGCCCGCGCCCCAGGCTCGCGTGCCGCCAGCCCCTCGCCACTGATACCGGTGGCGCCCGAGGGCGCACTCCCCGCCCCACCGTCGTCGGCGGCGACGTCGGACGGCCGGCGCTCGGTCACAGCGGCGAGCGCGATCTCCCCGGCTCCGATCGCCATGCCCGGCAACCAGCTGCCCGCGCGCGCGCCGGCGCGGCGCAACATCAGCGCGCTCCCCGTGAGCAGCGCTCCGGTGGCCGCGTCGAGCGCCAGGTGCATCGGCATCGGCAGCCGCCGCCACACGCCGAGCTCGTAGTCGGTGAACGCGCTCGCGGCCAGCGTGCCCATCCCCGCCATCCGAAGCAGCGCCGCGGCCCGCCGGTCGCGCACGAAGGGAAGGCCCGCGGCCAGGATCATCGCCGCGCCTCCCGCGTAATCCCCGACAGCATGGGTGCGAGTCGAAATCAGAGCCATGGCACCGTCCTACCCCGGCGGCCGCGCTTTAACGCGCGAGCCCCGCCGGTGGGCGGGGCTCGGGTGCGGCGGCTGAAGAGAGACTCAGTTGCTCAGGCGGGGATCGACGTAGAAGTCGTAGATGTCGTAGCTGGAGCGCCGGCCGGTGCCGACGAGCGTGAAGCGCGCGGGCGTCTGCGACTTCAGCGACGCCGCGTGGATCATGATCGGCGTCGAGGCCCGCCAGCGGGCGTGCAGCCCCTTTACCAGCCCGCTGGCCACGTTCCTCGTCCAGGCGCCGTGCTCGTAGAACGAGACGTACAGCGCGACACCCCGGCGGCCGGCCACGTCGGTCACCATCGTGCGCGCCTTGGGGTAGTCGGAGGTCAGGCAGATCATCGGCGTGAGCGCACGGGCGCCCGCCGGCAGGCTGAGGACGGTGCCGGTGTGGCCGTCGCGCAGGCGCGCGGTCACGATCTTCGCCCCGCCGCTGAGCTTCCATCCCTCGCCCGTGAAGCTGTCCGGGGCCTCGCCGCCGAGCAGCGTGTAGCTGCCCCGGTCGCCCCACGCCAGAAACGGGTGGGAGAACGAGACCGACGGGCAGGGGAGCGACGAAGGCGCGCCCGGGCTCGAGGGCTTGCGCGCGGGCGCGGGCCGCTGTGCGGGCGCTGGCGGCGTCGTGGTGACGCTCCGAGCCGGGCCCCGGCTCCTGGTCGCTACTGCCATTGCCGGTACCGCCGCGCCGAGCGCGAGGGCCGCCACCGCAGTGGCTCCGACCTTTGCGAATCGTCCATGCATAGTTACCTCACCTTCCGTGGTGCGCGTCACATCGGAACTTCTCGCACGTTTGACAAGCCGCCTGGCCCGAGCTCGACGGTTGTCCTAGCGCCCGAGCGCGACCGCCGGCCGGAGTCGACACGTGTCGGAGGGCGGCTCGGCACGCTCAGGAAGCCCCGGAATCGGCCGAATAGTGAGGAGATATGTCGCTCGAGCCCAGTCAGGCGGAGCAGAAGGCCCTCGCCCAGACGCTTCAGCGCGACGCCGCTCGCATGAACCGGCGGGAGCGCATCAGCGCGCTGATCGCGGGAGGCCTGTTCGCCGTGGCCGAGGCCGGCCTGCTGACCGCGGGCTCGCCGGGCACGCTGAAGGTGATCCCCGCGCTGCTCAGCCTGGGCGTGCTGACGGCGGCCTTCCGCGTCCGCATCGATCTTCCGCTCGGGTTCACGGTGCCCTCGCAGCTGGCTTTCGTGCCGCTGCTGTGGGTGGTGCCCGCCGCTCTCGTGCCCGTGTTCGCGCTCGCGGCCCTGGTCCTCCAGGCGCTCGTCGACGTAGCGCGCGGGCGGCTGAAGCTCGCGCGGGTGCTCAACATGCCGGGCAACGCGTGCTTTGCGCTCGGCCCGGCCGCGGTGTTCGTGATCGCCGGCACGGCGCCCCGGAGCGCGGGTGCGCTGGTGTGGGTGGCCGCCCTGGCGGCCCAGTTCGCCGTCGACTTCGTGATCTCGGTCGTGCGTCAGGCGATCGCCCACGATGTCTCGCTCACCGAGCAGCTGGCCGAGACGTGGGTGTACGCGGTCGACGCCGGTCTGTCCTGTGTCGGGGTCGTCGTGGCCGAGCAGAGTAGCCGGACGCCTGTCGCCGTGCTCGCACTGCTGCCCCTGCTGGCCATGCTGGCCGTGTTCGCCCGCGAGCGGCGTGCCCGGCTCGAGAGCATGCTCGAGCTTGGCAACGCATACCGCGGCACGGCTCTCGTGCTCGGCGACATGGTCGAGGCCGACGACGGCTACACCGGCGAGCACTGCAAGAGCGTCGTGACGCTGGCTCTGGCTGTGGGCGCCGAGCTCGGCCTGCCGCACGACCGCGAGCGCAACCTGGAGTTCGGCGCGCTCCTGCACGACGTGGGCAAGATCGCCATCCCCAAGGACATCATCAACAAGGCGGGCTCGCTCGACGCCCGCGAGTGGACGATCATCAAGACCCACACGCTCGAGGGGCAGAAGATGCTCGACCGTGTCGGGGGCTTCATGCGCGAGGTCGGGCTGATCGTGCGCTCGCACCACGAGCGCTGGGACGGCACGGGCTATCCCGACGGGCTGGCCGGGCGCGAGATCCCCATCGAGTCGCGCATCATCGCCTGCTGCGACGCCTGGAACGCGATGCGCACCGACCGCGCCTACCGCAAGGCGCTGAGCCACGACCAGGCGCTGGCGGAGATGCGCTCGGCCTCCGGCACGCAGTTCGACCCCGATGTGGTCCGGGCGCTCCTGCGCGTCGTGGCCGAGGATGCGCCTGCCCCACGGCACGAGCGAGCCGTCGCCCCCGAGCCGGACGCCCCGCCGCGAACGCCGGCGCCGGAGCCGCGCGCACGGCGAACGCCGCCCAGGACGCCCGTGGTGGGTGACGGCGGCGGGACGCCGCTGGCCGCCTGAGAGCCGGGGCCGGCTCAGCTGGTCTGGCGCACGCCGGCCTCGTTCTCGACCTCGCGTGCCTGCGCGTCGAGTCCGGCCGCCAGGGCCGTGCGGCCGACACCGCGGCGCAGCGTGGGCAGGACCGGGTGGTGCAGCTGGCCCTCGATCTCGAACGCCACCACGCCGTAGACGGCCAGCCCGCAGACGACGCAGCTGACGATGCCCGCCGCGTGCATCCACGCTTGGACCCCGCCGAGCTCGTGTATCCCCGAGAGCGCAAACCGCGCCGCGGCCAGCGTCAGGATGACGCCGACGAGCGGCTTGGCAATGGACACCCCAGCCGCCGAGCAGGCCAGCGTCCCCCCCGCCGCGAGCAGTAGGAGCCCGAGCGCGCCGCTGCGCGCGCCCGGGCTCGAGGTCAGATGGACGACGCCCAGGCCCAGCCACGTCGTGGCGAGGATGCCCATCGACGCGCCCGCGGCACCGTCGCGCGCCAGATAGGCGTAGATGGACGCGAACGCCTGGAGCACGAAGGGGACGACGATCAGGATCAGCCCGACGTGCCTGCCCTCGGTCTTGGCGATCCAGCCGAGATCCAGGCCGGCCTGCACGAGCGATCCGATGGCCAGGCCGGCCATTCCGATCGTCAGCGGCGCCCCAATCGGCCGCAGGAACACGCGCACGTGAGGCGAGTCCAGGTGGTGTGCGTCAGCAGTGGTCATCGCAGGCGGGCAGTACCCGACGCCGACACGCCAAAAAGCGTGGGGTCAGTGCGGGGACCGCGGGGCGTGGTTGCCCGGGCGGCCACCGTGGGGCGTCAGCTCACCTTGCTGAGCACCTTCTCGCGGTGCTCCTTGCCGTGCCCGGGCTCCAGGAAGTACATCGCGCCTGCGCCGAGCACCGCGCCCGCCGCGACGCGCGGCGCCGTGCGCTTGGGCTTCGGCGTCTCGACCAGTCCGAGCTCCTGCGCAGCCTGCGGGCCATAGGTGACCAGCGTCTCCCCGAGCTCGCGCGCAGCCTCGCCGAGGCGCTCGATCCGCCGCCTGGCGCGCCGCTTGGCGAGCGGCGCCGTGGCCTTCACGCCCAGCTTGGTGATCGGCGGCCCCGCCTTCACGCCGAGCTTCGCCAGCGGCGCGGTCGCCTGGGCGCCCATCTTCAGCAGGCCGGGGTTCTTGGCCGCCGTCTTGGTCGCCTTGCCGCCGACCTTGACCTTGGCCGTCGTGCTCAGAAGTGACATCCGTTTACCTCGCTTGTGCAGGTTGGTGACGCTTGTCAGCTACCCCCGCTCCGGGGGGACTAACTCAGTGCTGGGCCGTCCGCGGGGGCCCGCCGTCGCGCAGGAAACCGCCCGGGAGGCGGTCGATCATGCCGCTGCGGATGGCCGCGGCGAGGGCGCGGTCGAAGCTCCCTTCGTGCCAGTGCGAGGCACCGGCGACGCGCGCGAGCGCGTCCTTGGGAAGCACGCGATAAGGGGCCAGCGTGAGCGCGAGGCGCCGGGCCTCGGCCTGGACGACCGCCTCCTCGTGGCGGTGGGGCCAGTCCTCACTACGCGCCGCGGCGCGGCCCGTTGCCGGCGCGCGGTGCTCCGAGGCGCGCCAGGAGAGATGTGGTGTTGCCATTCGCATGTGTCCTTTCTGCCGATACAGGTAAGTAGTGCTCGGGGCGCGCGGGCCGCTCCAGGCGAGAGGTAGCCGCGCGGACGCCGCGGGCGTCGAGGCCGACCGCGGTTGTCGGGCTGCGAACCGGGGTGGCCCCGACGGTCCGGGCGCGCCGGCCGCGGCCCCGCCCGACGGTCCGGGCGTGCCGGCCGCCGCTCCGCCCGGCGCGCCGGGACCGCCCTCGTTATCCTCCGCCCGCGCCATGCCGTCCGCCGCCCCATCGCGCTCCGCCGTCCAGGAGATCCGCCTCAAGCTCGAGCGTCGCCTCGACGAGATCGACGGCGAGGTCGCCTCGCTGCGGGAGGCGCTCGACGCCCTGGACGCCCAGGCTGCGGCCGAGGCCCGGGCAGCGGCCGAGGCCGAGGCGCACGCCGCGGCGGCGACCAGCGCCTCGACGCGCCCTTCCCGGCGCGGCCGCCCAGCCGCCCCGGCCCGGCGGGCCCCCGGGCCGCGCGCGAGCGCCGGGCCGCGCGCGAACGGCAGGCCGCGCGTGAACGCCGGGCCGCGCGCGAACGCCGATCCGAGCCGGACCGCAGAGCTCGAGCGCGAGCTGGCCGAGACCGGCGGCGCCTCGATGGTCGAGCTGGCCCGCCAGACCGGCGCCGACTTCGGCGAGGTGCTGGCGCGCATCCGCCAGCTCGAGCGCGCCCGGCGCACCGCCTAGCCGCCACCCGCGGCGCAGACCGGCGCCACAGCCGGCCGCGTACTGGCTCAGCCCACCGCGACGACCGCCGAGCGACCGAGCACTCGCCCGCTTGCGTCGAGGGCCTCCACGGCCACATAGCGTGCGTAGGGCAGGCTCAGCTCCGTCTCGAACCCGTCCTTGGGCACGACCTGGGCGGCGGTCAGCCGATCGGCGGACGCGCCCGAGAGCGCGCGCCAGCCGGCCACCTCGGTTGCTCCGTTCCAGCTCGCGAACACGATCGCGTTCGAGCCCCGCTTCAGCGCCGCCACGGCGGGGCGGGTTCGCGGCGTGCCGGTCCATGGGAAGCGATACGCGCGATAGCTCGAGTTGCCGCCCGTGAAGCGCCCGTCGAACACGGTGGCGCCATCCGCGGCGAACTCGGTGAAGTAGGGCTGCTGGCCCCAGCCGAGGAAGATGTCGCCGTCGGGGAGCGACTGGAAGTTGCCCTCGAAGTTCGCCAGCAGGTCGGGGGAGTGCGTGAACTCGCGGGCCACGGTGGCCGTGCGCGTATGGGTGTTCAGCTTGAGCACGAGGCCGCGCGACCGCTTGTGGACGGTGGGCGGCCCCGCCCCATCGTCGAAGATCGTCAACAACCCATCGTCGCGCCCGTCCACCCGCACGTCGTGCTGGAACGCGAACTGGGCGCCGGGCCCCATGCGGAAGCTCGATCGCTTGCCCCCGAGCCGCCAGATCACCCGGCCGGTGCGGTGGGAGACCTTGTAGGCCGCCCACGTGTTCCGCGCCGAGATGATCAGGCTGCCGTCGTCGTCGTCCTCCACCGAGTTGACGTGGAAGTAGTCGTATGGCTGACCCGCGTGCGACGGCGGAGCCTGTTCGCTGTCGGTCAGCGGGACGTGGTCGAGGCTGTCCCATTGGAACAGCAGCAGACCGGTGGCCACGTCGATCTCCTGCACGACCGAGTCGAGCACGATCGCCTGACGGTCGCCATGCGCGGCCGAGGCGTCCCAGCGGACCGGGTAGAAGGCGGTGATCAGGGCGGTGCCGTTGGGCGTGAGCTGGAACTCGTGCAGGTCGGCCGCGAGGCCGCCGGCGGCGCGGACGACGGCTACGCGCTGATACGAGGAGTCGTAGATCTCGTCCTCCCCCATGCCCACGCCGGGGCCGAGCGCGCCCTGCCACCACGTCAGCACGGGGCGCCCGTGGTAGCGCTGCACGCGGAAGTCGCTCGCCTGCTCGTTGTCCGGGACGGGGTGAAACCAGATCAGGTTGCCGTCGGCATCGAGGATCATCGTCCCGTTCTGGAGCGGGCCGTTCTGGTTGGCGATGAAGACGTCGCCGGCGGAGCGGGCCGCGGGATGGACGATCTCCACGCTGGGCGGTCGCAGATCGGGGCGCGAGCGGAAGCTGTCGACGTCCCCAGGCACGCGCGATGCGGGGCGCACGGGCATGGGCGCGAACGCGGGCGCCGGATCGGCCACCCTGAAGCGCGCGACATGCGAGCGGCGGGCCACCAACGCGCCGGCGACCCGGACCGTCACGGTCTCGCCGGGCGCGAACGGGCGGTTGGGAAGGAAGCTGCCACCGCGCCCGTCGGAGTCGGCCACCACCCTCCCGCGGTGGCGCCCGGTGCGCGTCCCGATCACGGTGATACGGCCGAGGCGGTCGACGGGCACCCCGCGAAACGCGATCTGGGTGCGGGGAGGCGCCACGCGGCTGCCCGGAACGGGGAACACATCCACGCTGGCCACGCTCAGGTTCCCACACGAGCTGAGCGTCACCGCAGCCAGCCCCACCAGCAACCCCGCCAGGGAACGGCGCGGCGCCGAGACGCGGAATCTCAGACGCCTGCGCGGGTGGTGCACTTCGCGGATCCTAATGGCTCGGCCCCGAGCGGGCAGCGTCCGGACGACGCGATTGACGACCCGCACGGCGAGCGTCTTGCTGAGGCGGCGCTTCAGTGCGCGTGCGCATCACAGCCTAGGCGGGCCCCGCGGTCAGGAGAACGGGCCCACGTGAGCCAATCCGCGGTTCACCGGGTTTCGATCGCGCGCGCGGCGCGCTTGAAGGCCCAGTAGGCGGGCTTCGGCACCGCCTGGCCGTTCTGCACCTTGAACAGCCCCGCGAAGTTGAAGTCGTAGCCGCGTTGGGACTCGTCGCCGATCCAGGTGTAGTAGTAGAAGGCCGCCAGCCGCAGCGAGCGGCGGTCGGCGGCCAGCAGCGGCAGGAGCCGGGCGACGTCGCGCGCCTGCCCGGCCTCGCTGGTGTCCCAGTCGAAGTGGGCGCCGGGCACGCCCTGAGCGGAGGTCCACCCCACCTCGGTGGCCATCAGCTGCTTGGCGGCGTCGCCATGGGCGTCCATCACGCGGCGAACCAGCCGCAGGATGCGGACGACCCGGGCCGGCGTCGAGGTGAAGGGGTTGATGGCCATCACGTTGAAGAGCGAGCGCACTCCTCGGACGCGGTAGAGCTGGCCCACGTACTTCCACGAGTAGTTCGTTATCGCGCCCACCACGGTCCGCGCGCCGGGGTCGGCCTGCACGATGGCGGCGTGCGCGGCTGACAGCAGCCTCACATAGCCCCGTGCGGAAGGCTGGTGCCAGTAGTAGGGGATGTTGGGCTCGTTCCAGATCTGCCACTGGCGCACGGGCAGGCGCGGCTGCCCGGCCACCCAGTAGCTGCCGTGCGGCCCGTAGCGCGCGATCAGGGCCGTGAGGTAGTTGGCGAACGGTGCGGGGTCGGCGGGCGTGGGGATACCGCCCGGGTTCGCGGCGGCATCCCAGCCCGGGGCATAGAGCACGACCGGGAGCAGGCGCAGCCTGTAGAGCGCCGCCAGCTGAACGACCTGGTCGGTCCAGCTGAAGTCGGTCGGCACGTCGACGGGCGCACCGCTCGGGTGTTCGAACTGCGCGGCCTGTCCCGAGGGCACGTTCTGCCAGCTCGCATATGGCTGCGCGTCGGACCAGTCGAAGGCGACACGCACGGTCTGCACTCCGGTCTTCGCCATGGTCGCGAACTCGTCGGCCAGGCTGAGCCCGTTGCCGGAGTTGAGCAGCGGCGAGTTCTCATTAACGCCCACGAACCCCGTCGGGACCGGGGTGCCCGCGAGGTGGCGCGCGACCCGCCCGCGGTGCGGCCGGGCGCCGGCCAGCGCATCCCCCGCGCCGAGCGCGAGGCTGAGCACGAGCGTGGCGGCGATCGCCGCGACTGGCCGGAGCTTGGAGGACATCGAGTTCGTGGACGGACGGCGGGCGCGCCGCCTATCTCTGAGAACGCGCCGGCGCCCCCAAAAGTTACGGCACCGCGGCGCGCGGTCAGTCTTGTGACGCTTCGCGGCTCGCGCGGCCGCACCACGGCTCACGCCTCGACGGCGACGACCGCCTTCTGCGCCGCGCTTCGCCGCGCCGCCTCGAGCACCCGCAGCGCCGCGACCGCATCTGCCGGATCGACGGGCGGCGGCTCTCCATGGCGCAGCGCTCGCTCCAACAGCCGGTAGAAGGCCGGCCAGTCTCCGGGCTCGCCGGGGATCGGGACGCTGCGCTCGCCCGCGACGAGGCGGCCTCGCTCCCACTCCTGAGGCCGGCCCCACGCGCCGGTCCCGTCGGGCCGGGCGCCCTCGCGCAGCGCCGCCTCCTGCGGGTCCAGCGCAGCGACCACGAAGGCGGCGCGGCTGCCCTGCACGCGCAGGCGGGGGCCCGGAGCCGGCGCCACGGCCGAGGCATGGAGGTGGCAGATGGTGCCGCTCGCGTGGCGCAGGGCGAGGAAGGCGTCGTCATCGCCGGGAAGCCCGCGCCGCGCGTCGATCTCGGCATACACCGCGCTGACGGGACCGAAGAGCACGCGGGCCTGGTCCACGAGGTGGCTGCCGAGATCGAGCAGGACGCCGCCGCCCGCCTCCGGCGCCGCGCGCTCGCGCCACTTCCCGGGATCGGGCTCGGGGCGCCAGCGCTCGAACCGCGACTCGTAGCGCACGACCTCCCCGAGCGCGCCCTCGGCCAGCAGCCGCCTGAGCGTCAGCTGGTCGCTGTCCCACCGGCGGTTCTGGAACACGGTGAGCGGCACGCCCGCCCGCTGAGCGTCGTCGACCAGCGCCTGCGCCTCCGCGGCCGAGACGGCAAGCGGCTTGTCCACCACGACGGCCACGCCACGGTCGATCGCCGCCCGCGCGAGCGGCGCGTGGGCGTCGTTGGGCGCGGCCACCGCCACGAGATCGGGCGCGCCTTGCGCCCAGAGCTCGTCCACCGACGGCACGATCCTAGCCGTGGGGTGCTCGGCCGCCGCCTGCGCGGCACGCTGGGGGTCAGCGGTCACGATCGCGTCGACGGCGAGCCCCGGGGTGGTTGCGATCAGCGGGGCGTGGAAGATGCGCCCGGCCAGGCCGTAGCCGATGATCGCCACACGTAGGTCCGCCACCGGCCGCGAGCATACGCGCCGCCCGACGCCCCGGCCGTGCGGTCAGCGCGCCGGCTGCACGTAGACCCAGTAGACGTGAACGTGGCTGTGGCGCGTCGAGCGCCGGATTGCGGGCAGGGTCAGGTGCACGGGCGAGCGCGAGCGCAGGCGCAGCACCGAGAACTGCCGCACGTGGAGCAGCGGCCCGGCCGGCGCGAAGCCCGGCAGCTGGACGTGGTCGACCCGCGAGGGGCGCAGGTTGCATGTCGATCCCCACCAGCAGAACCACCCCCCGGGAAGGCCGGGGCCCGCAGCCACGACGTCGAGCTCGCTCACCTCGACGCCGCCCCGATGGACGAACGTCAGCCCCGGCATGTAGAGCGCCAGCGGGTACAGCCCGCTGTTCTTCTGCACGAGGACCGCTCGCCCCCCAGCCGGATGCGTGGCCTGAAGCGCACGGGCCAGGCCTCGCCAGTCGGGACGCTGCAGGCGCCAGTCGGCGGCCACGCCGATCGTCGCGGTGAGGCCGACAGCGCACAGCGTGAGCACGCCGAGCAGGCCGAGCCGGCCCGCCCGGCGCGCGCCCAACGCGGTGGCGACGAGCACGATGAGCGGGATGAGCACGACGATGACGTTGCGGGTGATCAGATCGTCCACGCCGGCCGCGACGAGCGCCAGCGCGATCCCGAAGCCGGCCAGCGCGGC
>Ga0070739_10005050_pt1 | contig 15283 bp, 15 predicted proteins | sample Coa_R1_7_FD_66445 | JGI IMG/M metagenome (GOLD analysis project Ga0070739, IMG submission 66445) | Surface soil microbial communities from Centralia Pennsylvania, which are recovering from an underground coalmine fire - Coalmine... | ecosystem: Environmental > Terrestrial > Soil > Unclassified ... | reverse complement strand
GTCAGCTTCGAGTCCCACTTGTCGAGCTGCAGCTTGCGCCCGTCGATCCCACCCGCCGCGTTGCACCACCCGACGAACGCGTCCGCGGTGTCGAACAGCTCCTGGTCGAGACCGGGCTGCACCTGCGCGCCCGGATCGGCCATCGTGCCGACACGGATGGACGTGTCCGTCACGCCCTGCTCGGTCGCGCCCTTGGCGTTGCCCGACCCGCACACGCCCTTCACGTCGCCGAAGTCACCGGCCGCCGCGCCGCCGCTCGACCCCGACGTCGCGGACGTGTTCGAGCCGTTGCTCTTGCTCGACTTGCTGCTCGACCGGCTGCAGCCCGTGGCAACGAGCGCGAGCGTGACGAGCGGAACGCACCACAGGGCCTTCTTCACGACCGCTCCCCCCGGATGTCGTGCGCGGCTACGAGGTGACGAGGATGCGTCATTCTGGTGAAGAGCGCGCGCGAAGGCAAGCACGCCCCTCGGCGACGCGTCGCGTGTCGTTCACGCGCCGACGTCGGAGTCCGTGCGCGCACCGAACCACGCGGGTGCCTCGAAGGGCGGGTTCGGCAACGCGACGACGCCACGCTCGGCGAGCAGTCGCTCGAAGCCCTCGGGATCCGCGGGCACCGCGCGCGGGTCACCCATCATCACCTCGAGCAGCAATGCGCCTTGCGGACCGGCCTCGATCGGGCCGAACACCGCACCCTGATCCAACACGATGTTCGTCCCCGGACCGCACACGACGTCACCGACCGTGATCTCGCCCTCGATCACGTACACGATGTGGTCGCTGCGATGGCCGTGCCGTTCGACGAGCATGCCCGGGTCGTAGCGCGCGTAGAGGACCATCAGGTCGGGCGTCCACTCCAGGTACTTCTCGTGGATCGACACGCGCCGGTCACCGTGCTGCTGCGCCTTCACCTCCTGCCACGGCACGTCGTCGATGGTGGTGATCTTCAGCTCGGGCATGTCGCGGCGACCCTCCTTCACGCAACGGGCGCGGGATACGGGAGCGCGTAGAGACGGGCCGCGCACGCGCCGAGCACCGACGCGCGCGTGGCGGCGTCGAGGTCGGCGCGCCCGTGCACGATGCAAACGGTGTGGGGGAACGCGCAGTCCCAGTGGCAATAGTCCGACGCGTAGCAGACGACGTCACCGACGGTCTCGCGTACGTACGTGATCATCCGCTCGTCGGGCTCCGCGGTCACGAAGCAGTTGCCGGCGCGGAAGTACTCGGACGGCGGACGGTCGATCAGCGGCGCCTGGTCGGGTACGTGCTCCCAGTGCTCGTCGAGCCGTTCGAGCCAGAACGGCACCCATCCGACGCCGGCTTCCATGAAGCCCACTCGCAGCCGCGGGAAGCGCGCGAGCACGCCGCCCACGGTGAAGCACGAGACCGCGAGCATCGCGCCGAACGGATGCGTGAACGCATGCACGGTGAGCGTGGTGTCCAGTCGTTCGATCACCCACGGCACCTGGCCGGGCGCCTGCCCGCCCCCGTGCACGCACACCGCGACACCGAGATCCTGCGCGGTCCGCCAGACGACGTCGAACGCGGGGTGGTCGAGGTTGCGGTCGAGGACGTGCTGCGCCGTCACCATCCCGACCATGCCGTGCTCGCGGACGCAGCGTTCGAGCTCCGCGGCGGCGGCGTCCGGGTCGATCATCGGGAGCTTGGCGACGAGCTTGAGACGGTCGGGCGCGTGCGCGGCGTACTCGGCGCGCGCGTCGTTCAGCGTCCGGCACAGCGCGACGGAGAACTCGGGGTCGTGGAGCGCGAACTCCTCTCCTGCGCCCGGCGGGTACAGCACCGCGACGTCGATGCCCTCGAGATCCATGTCGTCGAGTCGCGCGACGGGGTCGTACATCCCGGCCCGCATCGCGGCCGCGGGCGTCAGCTCCCAGTCGTCGTCGGACCAACGCGTGTCGCGCGGGTTGGCCTCGTTGACCTGCATCCCGCCGCCCGGCACGGACCTCCCGCCCGACGTGTACTGCTCCTTGCAGGCGCGCACGTAGCGCACCATCCGGTCGCGGAAGCGGTCGGGGATCCGCCGGCGCCAGTCGAGCGGCTCGCCGCCGTGCCCGTCGGCGTCGATGACGTGCTCCCCGTACCGTCCCACGTGGCCGATGCTGTCACACGACGCCGGCGTCGCGAAGCCGCGCGAGCTCACCCGCGCCGAGCCCGAGCAGGGTGCCGTACACGTCCTCGTTGTGCTCGCCGCGGGCGGGCCCCGCGTCGCGGATGTCGCCGGGCGTGCGCGACAGGCGGGGCACCGGCGCGACGAGCGTCGGCGCGCCCCCCTGGAGCGTGACGAGGTCGCCGCGCGCACGCACGTGCGGGTCGTCGCGCACCGCGCGCAGGTCGTTGACGGGCGCGGCGCCGACACGAGCGTCGCCGAGCTCGGCGAGGGCGTCGTGGCGCGCCCGCGACCCCACCCACGCCGCCACGAGCGCGTCGAGCTCGTCCGCGACCGCGAGGCGCGCGGCGGCCGTGCCGAAGCGGGCGCGTGACGCGTCGTCGTCGAGCCCGAGCAGCGGCAGCAGGCGCGCGACCTGCGCGTCGGTCGTTCCCGACACCGCGATCCACGCGCCGTCGGCGGTGCGGTACACGTTGCGCGGCACGCCGTTCGGGACGCGGCTGCCCGTGCGGCGAGGCGGCTGCTCCTCGGGAACCCATCCCGCGACGGTGCTGCCGAGCAGCGCCAGCACCGGCTCGTACATCGAGACGTCGACGTGCTGGCCCTCGCCCGTCGCGCGCTGGTGGAACGCCGCGACGACGGTGCCGAGCGCGCCGACGATCCCGGTGAGCATGTCGCCGATCGGCACCGACGAGAGCATCGGCGGGCCGTCGGCCTCACCCGTCAGGTCGGTGAGCCCGGCGAAGGCCTCGGCCAGGGTGCCCGCACCCGGGCGCGACGCGTACGGGCCGTCGGTGCCGTAGCAGGTGACGCTCACGACGACGAGCGACGGATGGAGCGCGCGCAGCTCGTCGTCGGTGCAGTGCCACCGCGCGCGGAGGTCGGCCGTGAGGTTCTCGACGACGACGTCGAAGTGCGGGACGAGCCGGCGGAGGACACGCTGCCCGTCCTCGCAGCCGAGGTCGAGCGTGACGCCGCGCTTGTTGCGGTTGGCGAACGCCCACGTCAGCGCGCGTCCGTCCCGCTGTCCGCCCATGCGGCGCAGCGGATCGCCGGCCGGCGGCTCGACCTTCACGACGTCGGCACCGAAGTCGGCCAGGATCGCGGAGACGACCGGCGCGGCGAGCAGGTTCGACAGGTCGAGCACGCGCAGGCCGTCGAGCGCGCCCGGCTGCGTCACGGCGTCGACCCGGTCAGATGCCGAGCGCGTCGCGCGTGCGCGCGAGCTCGTCGGGATCGGCGGTCGTCGGCACGAGGAACAGCTCGTCGGCACCGGCGTCGGTGACGCTCTCGACCACGCGGCGGAGCGCCTCGGGCGTGTGACACGTCACGTTGTCGGCCGCCCACCTCCCCACCGGCTCACCGAACACCTTCATGTACTCGTACGCGTAGCCGCGGAGCCGCTCCTGCGCGCCGGGACCGAGCGCGTACCAGATGCTCGTCGACAGGTGAGGAGGCTGGTCGCGCTGCGCGTCGCGCCACGCGGCGCGCACGCCGTCGAACGCCGCCGCGACGACGTCACGGTCGCCGTCCAACGTGAACGCGCCGTCGACGCCGCTCGCCCACCGCGCCGCGCGCGCGATCGCCTTCGGGCCCATCACACCGGCGATCAACGGCGGACCGCCCGGCTGGACGGGTGGCGGTCCCACCGGGTCGGCACCGTCGAACGGCGGCTCCTGCGCCCAGATCCGCCGCATCGTCGCGATCTGCTGGTCCATGCGCGCCCAGCGCCGCTCCATCGACGCCGAGATCGCGCGGTAGTCGTGCTCGCGTCCGCCGACGCCGACCCCGACCGTCAGCCGGCCGTCGCTCAGCACGTCCGCCGACGCCATCTGCTTCGCGACGGTGACGGCGTCGTGCGCGGGCAGGATCACGATCGTCGTCCACAGCCGCACGCGCTCCGTGAGCGCGGCCGCGGCGGCGAGCTGCACGGTGACGTCGTGGCTCGTGAACGTGATCCGCTCGGGGACCGCGAGGCTCGCCCACGGCCCGCCGTCCACGGCGCGGCACCACGCGAGCACCTCGGTGCGCCCGTGCGGGAGCATCGTCGGCAACGTCATCGAGAGCTGCACGGCGCGCCGTCCGGTTGCGCGGTCAGGCCGTCACGCCACGAGGCGGACGGGCAGCGACTTGAGCGCGTTGTTGAGGTTCGACCGCGTGCGTCGCGGTGTGCCGGTGAGCTCGATCGACGGGAACGTCGCGAGCAGCTCCTCGAAGAACACCTTGCCCTCGAGGCGCGCGAGGTGGACGCCGAGGCAGAAGTGCTCGGCGATGCCGAACGACAGGTGCGGGTTCGGGTTGCGATGGATGTCGAAGCGCTGCGCGTCGTCGCCGAACACGTCCTCGTCGCGGTTCGCGGACGTGTAGTACATCGCGACCTTGTCACCGGCTTTGATCGTGACGTCGCGCAGTTGCGCGTCGGCCGTCGCCGTGCGGCGGAAGTAGTGCAGCGGGTTCGCCCACCGGAGGATCTCCTCGACCGCCCCGGGGATCAGCGATGCATCGGCGCGCAACTCCGCGAGCTGGTCCGGGTGCTGGAGGAGCGCGAGGAGCCCGGACGACAGCATCGTCTTGGTCGTGTCGTTGCCCGCGGTGACGAGCTGCACGAAGAAGCTGCCGAAGTCGATGTCCGTCATCTGCCGGCCACCGAAGTCGGCGTCGAGGATCAGCGTCGTGAGGTCCTCGTGCGGCGGCTCCGTGCGGCGGCGACCGGCGAACGCGATCGCGTACATCGCCATCTCGATCGAGCCGTTCGTGTCATCGCCGTTCTCGCCGGCGAGGTCGGGGTCCTGCGCGCTCGTGTTGCGCTCCGCGAGCGTGTTGATCAGACCCCAGTCCTCCTTCGGGATGCCCATCAGCTCCCCGATGACGCGCGATGGCAGGAACGCGGTCACCTCGTGCACGAACTCGACGTCGCGCTTCTCGCGCGCGTCGCGCATGATCTCGCGGCAGATCTCGCGGATGCGCGCCTCGAGGCCGGCGATCACCTTGCGCTTGAAGCTCGGCGCGATCGGGCGTCGGTACGTCGTGTGCCGCGGCGGGTCCATGGCCAGCAGCATGTCGCGCATCATCGCGAGACGTTCCGCGTCGAGGTTCTCCAGCACGACGCCACCCTCGCTCGCGCTGAACAGGTTCGCCTCGCGCGCGACGTGCACGATGTCGGCGTGCTTCAGCACCGCCCAGTAGCCCGGCTCGCCCGGCATGTCCTGCCAGAACACCGGCTGCGTGCGGCGCAGCTCGGTGAACAGCTCGTGGGGCGGGCCGTCGACGTAGGCGTCGGGGTCGTAGATGTCGATCGCGGTCGTGTGCGTCGTCATACGAGGATCACTCTCGCGCGCCTCCTCCGCCGAGCGCGGCGGGCGCTTCGCCGTCCAGGTCCATCACGGTCAGGCCGAGCTCGTCGATGAGGGCGAGGCTCACGTCGATGCGTCCGGTGTGGTCGGGCGGGCAGTCGCAGAGGGCGACCGTCGCCTCGACCATCTCTTCCATGGACTCGATCTGGTCGGGTCGCAGCTTGTCGCCGACCAGCTTGTCCGCACCCTCGCTGAGGACCGCTGCGCGCGGCTCGATCGTGTTCACGCGCACGCCCGTCCCGTACAACTCGGCGGCGAGCCCGTTCGTCAGACGGTTGAGCGCGGCCTTCGACGCGCCGTAGATCGTGATCGTCGTGGACAGCACGCCGTCGTCCTCGGGCGGCATCCGGAACAGCCGGGCGGAGCCGCTCGACAGGTTCACGATCCAGCCCTCGCCCCGCTCCACCATCGACGGGATGACGGCCTGCGCGAGGTCGAGCGGCCCGTGCACGTTCACCTCGAACGTCAGCAGCCGCCGGCGCAGCGGGTAGTCACGCAGCGGCTGGTAGATCGCGGCTGCGGCATTGTTGACGAGCACGTCGATCGGCCCACCGAGCGCGTCGACGGCTTCGGGGACGATGCGGGCGCGTTCCTGCGCGTCGGCCATGTCGGCGACGATCACGGCGACCTTCCCGCCGTGGCGCTCGAGGTGCTTCGCCGTCTCCTGCAGCGAGCCGGGCAGCGTCGGGTGCGCATCGAGCGTGCGCGCGGTGATCGCCACGTCCGCCTCCTCGGCCGCGAGCCGGCGCGCGATGGCCGCCCCGATCCCCCGGCTCGCGCCCGTGACGAGCGCCCGCCGCCCCGCGAACCGCCGCCGGCTCACCGCCCCCCTCCCTCGGTTGGTACACAAGTCGCGGTCATAGGCGCGACTTGTGTACCAACGCGGCGTGAGGTGGGAGTGCTCACGCGCGCGTGAAGGCCGGGGAGCGGTTGCCTTCGGGGATCCCCTCGTACGGTTCCATGAGCTCCTCGACGGTCGGGCCGACGCGCTGCGCGACGGGCGCGAGCGCGTCGAGGTCGAACCCGTAGACGTCCGCCGCGTTCGCGCCGAGGACGCGGCGCAGCTCGTCGGCGGGCGTGCCCGCGAACGCGCGCCGCAGGCCCTCGCGCGTGTTCGGGTACGTGCTCTCGTCGTGCGGGTAGTCGCTGCCCCACAGGAACCGGTCGACGCCGATCGCGTGCCGCACGTCCGCCTCGACCGGGCTCGGGAAGCTCACGCCGACCCAGCAGTTGCGCGCGAAGTACTCGCTCGGCCTCATCGGTGGGACGTCGTCGGGGTCGTACTTGAGCTCGCCGATCCGGCCCGTCCTGCGCATCTGCGCATGGAAGCCGTCGAGCTGCGCGAGCACCGGCGGGATCCACGACGCGCCCTGCTCGGTCAGCACGAACTTCAAGCCCGGGAACCGCTCGAACACGCCGCTCAGGAGCATCTGCGTGAGCGGCCGGCGCGAGAAGAACGTCGTCTCCGCGATCCACAGCAGTCCCGCTGCAGGGTACGGCCCGTAGTCGGGCATCCCCGCGCCGCCCGAGTGCGTGTTGACGACCACGCCGAGCTCCTCGCACACGCGCCACAGCGGGTCGTAGTCGGGCGCGTACAGCGGCTTGATGTGCTTCATGTCGTCGGGGACGGGCTGCAGCAGGACGCCGCCCCGCAGACCGTGCGCGTGGCACCAGCGCACGTCGGCGATCGCGTCATCGACGTCGTTGAGGAAGATCTGCCCGATCCCGGCGCGCCGCTGCGGGAAGCGCGCGCACCAGTCGGCGAGCCAGCGGTTGTGCGCGCGGATGCCGGCAAGGCGCAGCTCGTACTCCTCGGGCATCGGCGGGCGCGCGATGACCGCGCCCGTCGGGAAGAACGGCGGGATCGTGTTGGGGAACGTCACCTCCGCGACGACGCCGTCGGCCTCCTGCTCCGCGATCCGCCGTTCGTCGTCCCAGTTCTGCGTGCGCCGGCCCGCCTGCAGGTCCTTGAACGGGTTGCTGTAAGCGCCGCGCCAGCGGTCGAAGTCGTCGAGGTACCGCTCCTCGAGGTACGAGCGGTACATCTCGTGGTTGCCGCCGGCGTGGCAGTCGGCGGAGATCAGGGTCAGACGCTCGCTCACGGGAGAAACGCCTCCGCGGTGTGCCAGATGTAGTCGACGTCGTCGTCGGTGAGCGCGTGGTTCGAGGGCAGGATCACGCCCTGCTCCATCACCCGATCCGCGTTCGGCAATCCGCCCGCGGGCGCGCGGTGCGCGACGCCCTTGAACGCGGGCTGACGCAGCGCGTTGCCGGTCCACACCATGCGGGTGTCGACGCCGTGCGACTCCATGTGCTGCTGGAACGCGGCCCGGCTGACACCGGACTCGGGACGGATCAGCAGCGGGAACATGTGCCAGGCGGTGTCGACCTCCGCGGTCGTCCGCGGCAGCACGAACACGTCCGGACGCGTCGCGAAGTGCTCGGACAACCGCGCGAAGTTCCGCTGCCGCGCGGCGAGGTTGGCGGGGAGCTTGTCGAGCTGGACGAGACCGAACGCGGCGCTCAGCTCGCTGGGCTCGAAATTCCAACCGAGCTCGTCGAAGATGAAGAGGTTGTCGTACTCGAGACCGTCGTCGATGCGGCTGAAGAAACGCTGCTCGACACCCTTGCGCGACCCGAACAGCTGCACCTCGGATCGGCGTCCCCACCGCCGGAGCAGCAGGCACCGGTCGACGAGATCGGGATCGTCGAGGCACACCATCCCGCCCATCCCTGCCGCGGTGATGATGTGGCTCAAGGCGAAGCTCGTGACCGAGATGTCCGAGCGCGTCCCGGTCGGAGTGCCGCGCAGGCGCGCCCCGAGCGCGTCGCACGAGTCCTCGACGACCTTCAGATGATGACGGTCCGCGATCGCGCGGATCTCGTCCCAGTCGGGCACGTTCCCGATGAGGTTCGGCACGAGGATCGCCTTCGTCGCGGGCGAGATCATCGCCTCGATCGCGGCGACCTCGACGTTGTACGTGTCGGGCTCGACGTCGACGAACACCGGCACGAGCCCGGCCCGGACGATCGGGGCGACGTCGGTCGAGAACGTCACCGCCGACGTGATCACCTCGTCGCCCGGCTGCAACCCGAGCAGCTCCACCGCGAGGTACAGCGCGGACGACCCGGAGTTGCACATCACGCCGCGTGCCTTGCCGAACAGCTCCGCGACGCGGCGCTCGAACTCGCGTGTCCGCTTGCCGATCCGCAGGCCGGTCGCACCCGAGCGCAGCACGTCGACGACGGCGTCGATCTCGCGCTCGTCGTGGACGCTGCCCGCGTAGTCGATCTTGCGCGCCGCCATCACTCCGAGCTCTCCAGCTTGAAGACGCGCATGGCGTTCTCGCGCAGGAACTTCGGCCACACGTGGTCGCGGAACGGCACGTCGGGGAGCTCGGCGAAGATGCGCTCGAGGCTGAGACCCATCGGGTAGTAGCCCGCGTACATGATCTTGTCGGCGCCGCGGGTGTTCGCGTAGTCGACGATCGCCTTCGGGTAGTACTTGGGCGCGAACGCGCTCGTCATGTACGACAGCCCGGGCCACTTGAGCATGAGCTTCACCGCGAGCGCCTCCCACGGCTCGGCGCCGTGGCGCATCACGATGCGCAGCTCGGGGAAGTCGTAGCAGACCTGGTCGAAGTGCATGACGTCCTGGCACGCCGACGGCAGGCGCGGTCCGGCGATCCCGGCGTTGGCCACGATCGGCACGTCGAGGTCGATGCACGTCTGGTAGATCGGGTAGTAGCGACGGTCGCTGACGGGCACCTGCGGGCTGCAGCCCGCGGGAAACGTCGTCACCGCCTTGATGCCGTGCTCGTCGTACGCGGCGCGGATCCTGCGGACGGCGCCGGTGATGTCGTTCGGGTCGATCTCGACGCTCGCCTTGAAGCGGTCCGGGTGGTCCTTGAGCGCGCGCGCGGCCTGCTTGCTCCCGAGGCCCACGAGCCCGATCGCGATCCCGAAGCGGTCCATCTGCTCGAGCGTGACGTCCACCGGGTCCTTGCCCTCGTCGAGGCGGTTCGGCACGTCCTTGAACATGTACTCCGCGGGGAACTCCATGTCCTTGCTCCCGGCGTCCTTCAGCTGCGACTGCATGAAGTCGTAGTGGGCGCGCGCGTTCGCGCTCGGGAAGCCGATCATGAGGTCGACGACGCCGACGTCGGTGGGCATGGGCATGGGTGCTCTCCCTCGGGTCATCCCGCTCGTTCGTCGACGACGTCGCGGTAGCGCTCGGCGCGCAGGTCGTCGACGAAGCGCGCCAGCAGACGCGCCAGCTCTGCACGGTCGCGCGACGACCACTGGGTGAGCACGTCGGCCATGTGCTGGTCGCGCACGCGGGTGATGCGCCGCGAGACGGCGCGCCCCCGCGGCGTGAGCTCGACGACGGTGACGCGCCCGTCCGCCGCGCTCGGGGACCGGCGGACGAGCCCCTCCTCCTCCAGCTGGCGGACCTGCCGGCCGGCCGCGGCCGGGTCCATGTGGGTGAGCCGGGCGAGCTCGCCGAGCGACGACGGGCCGGCGTCGTCGATCCGCCGCAGGAGCGTGACACCCGGTTGCGACACCACGACCCCGGCGGCGGCGGCCTGGCGGGCGTGGACCTTGCGGCTCGCGTTCAGCCGGAACAGGGTCTCGAGCGCGCGCTGCACGGTGTCGAGGTCGTCCATCACCGTCGGAGCGTACGAGTACTTGTAGGACTCAGTCAAGTTTCCCACCTGCGTTCCGTGAAGCGAAACGGCAACGATGTGGCCGCCGCGCTTCACAGAAGGAGGGGGCGGATGTTCTACGGGCCGGACCAGGCGCGGATTCACCACGACGCGTTCGGGTCGCTCGCGCGCGAGGCGGCCGGCGCGCTCGTCGGGCTGCTCCACGCGGCCGGCCTGACCCGCGGGACCGTCGTGGACCTGGGGTGCGGCTCCGGGATCCTCGCGGCCGCGATGTGCGACGCGGGGTACGACGTCACCGGCGTCGACATCTCTCCCGCGATGGTCGAGCTCGCGCGCGCGACGGCGCCGCGCGCGACGTTCCGGGTCGGATCGCTGCTCGACGCGCCGCTCCCCCGCTGCGTCGCGGTCACGGCGATCGGCGAGGCGCTCAACTACGCGACCGACGAGCGGGCCGGGCGCGAGGCGGTCCGCTCGCTCGCAGCACGCGTCTACGACGCGCTCGAGCCGGGCGGCGTGTTCCTGTTCGACGTCGCGACACCCGGTCGCCATGGTCCCGACCGGCGGCGGGCCGTGTTCCACCGGCACGACACCTGGTGCCTCGGGATGCACGCGGAGGAGAGCGAGGACGGGACGACGCTCGACCGGCGCATCACCATCTTTACGAGGGCCGACGGCGGCACGTATCGCCGGACCGACGAGCACCACGTGCTGCGGCTCTACGAACCCGACCCGCTGGCCGCGCTCCTGCGCGACGCCGGCTTCGACGTCGACGTGCGCGACCGCTACGTCGACGACCCCGCGCCCACGACCCCGCCGGGCGGCTGGCACGTGTTCGTCGCGCGCAAGCCCACGTAGCTGCGTGGCGTCCGAGCGTCAGCCGTCGACGCGGTGCATGACGTTGCGATCGGTGTGGTCGAGCGGCGCCGGGAGACGCGAGATCTCGACGACCGTCCGCTCCTCGTACGCGAACGTGTCCGCGTCGCGTACCTCGATCGTCACCTGGTACAGGGTCGTGCGCGCCGCCGTCGCGAGGTACTGGTTCGACAGGATGCCGTACGTCTCCGAGCCGACCTCGGCCTGCATTGTCCACGTCGTCGAGTCCACGTGGGCCGGACCGCCCGCGAGCACGGTGCAGCCGCGCGGGACCATGAAGCAACGCATCACCTGCCGGGCGTCGCCGTCCCACAGCCAGTACCCGACCTCGGTGTGGAACGGGTCGTCCCCGCCGAGACGCCATGCCGCGGTCCGGTAGTCGAGCCCGAACAGCGACTGCTTGCCGTTGAGCACGGGCCCGAACGGGTTGAACACGGCGCGCTCGCGGTAGCGCGTCTCGGCGACCTCACCCGTCGTGTTGGCGAAGGCGACATCGACGCCCTCGTCGCCCTCCCACGTGCCCGCGAGCGCGGCGAGCGGTCCGAGGTCGGTAGGTTCGGGTGCGGGCATCTCTCACTCCTGAGGGTCGGACGGGCCGATGCCGAGGTAGCGCTCGAGGTTGCGGTGCGTGTTGACGACGCGGCACTCCTCGCCCGACAGCGTGAGGTGCGTCATGCCCGGTTGGTGGAGGCCGCGCTGCACACCTTCCGCGACGGACGTGTCCGCGTTCAACACCAGCCCCAGGTCCGCCTGTTCCGCCGGCAACGTCACGTCGACGGGCTTCGTGCGCGGCGCGTCCGCGGACGCCGCCCGCGTGTAGTGGTACGCGACGAACTGCGCTTCATCGGGCGTCGCGCCCGGACGCGCGGACAGCACCGACAGCAGGTCGGGCGTGACGAGCACCGTCGTGTTCGGGAACAGGTTGTACTGGTGCATCCGCAGCATCCGGTCGGTGTCGAGGTGCGACAGGTCGACGCCGTTGGCCGCCTGCGTCTCACGGATGCGCTGCGCGATGAGGTCCTGGACCGTCTGGCCCGGCGCGAGCGGCGGCACCGGGCACGGCTCGGTGACACCCATGCGCGCGCCCTGCGTCGCGACGAACGAGTCCCACACCTCCTGGTCCGGGAGCCCGCCGCGAAAGCGTGGGCTGGGCACGCCGTAGATCTGCTCGGACTTGCTCGTGTGACCCCACACCTGCTGCGGCGCGTCGATGTCGTCGATCGACCCGAGCATCTCGCGGTGCAGACCCTGGATGTGGTACGTCTCGCTGAACCCGTCGACGACGACCTTCCAGTTCGCGGCGAGCGGGATCGTGACGACGGCCGCGCAACGGAACTCGTCGAGCCCGGCCCACGCGGCGTCGTCCGGGACGGCTTCGAGGTACTCGCGCAGCGGGATCGCGTCCGGATCGAGGTTGACGAACACGAGGGGGCCCCACGTGTCGACCCGCACGGGGAACAGCGGGTAGTCGTCGTTGCGCAGCACGCCGAACCCCTTGCGCGACGGGACCTCGCGCAGCCGCCCCTGCAGGTCCCACGCCCAGCGGTGGTAGCCGCAGCGCAGCTCGCCCAGCCCGGAGCCGGACCCGGTGCACAGGACGTTCCCTCGGTGGCGGCAGACGTTCTGGAAGGCGCGCAGCTCGCCGTCGTCGCCCCGCACGACGAGCACGGAGTACGGGCCGAGGCGGTGCTCGAAGAAGTCACCCGGGTGGGCGACGTGATCGGGTGTGCACGCGACGTGCCAGACGCGCGGCCACATGCGCTCGAGCTCGAGCGCGGCGAACGCCGGCGACGTGTAGCGCGCGGCGGGGACGAGCGTCGGCCGTGGGCGGTCCCCCGCGACGGTGGTGATCGCAGCACCCACGGGCGCGTCCTCGCTCATGTAGCCGACCTGCGATCCGGTCGTCGCCATCGTCCGCCTCCCCGTCACACGCCGGAGTACGCGATGTCGCTGCGGTCCCGCGCGCCGATGGTCCATCCTTCCGCGAACGCGAACCGCTGCGCCGCCGGCGTCGTCACCGTCGTCGACCAGTCGAACGCGCAGACCCGCCGCGCGATCAGCCACCGGCCGTCGCGACGTTCGAAGCGGTCGACGTAGCGCAGCCCGAGCACCATGTCGGTCTGGTCACCGGCGTCGTCGGGGTGCGAGACGTGGTGCGCGACGCAATACGTGTCCACGTGGGCGACGTCGCCGTCGAGACGGACGAACGGCGGCCCGACGAAGTGCATCGTCGCCGCGAAGTGCGGGAGTGTCTCGACGACCCACCGCGCGAACGCGCGTCCGTCGCCCCGGAACACGTTGTGGTCGTCGACGCCGTCGTCGTGGTAGCAGGTCGCGATCAGCTCCTCGTCGAGCCGGTCCGTCCCACGAGCGAGACGCTTGACGACGTCGGTGATCTCCTCGCGCGCGAGGAGCTCCTCGACGGTGACGCCTGCGCTCACGCTGCCCCGCGCACCAGACGGCCGGGACGCGCGCCGGTGTCCTCGCCGCGCTCGATCGTCACCTCGCCCGACACGACCGTCGCGACGTAGCCGTCGGCGCGCTGCACCAGCCGACGCGCGCCACCCGGGAGGTCGAACACCATCTCGGGGAGCTGCAGGTTGAGGTTCTCGAAGTCGATCACGTTGAGGTCACCCTTGTAGCCGGGCGACACGAGCCCCCGGTCGGCCATGCCGTAGAGGCGCGCGGTGTCGCGCGTGATCTTGCGCACCACGCTCTCGAGCGGGATCTTCTCGCCGCGGTCGCGGTCCCGGGCCCAGTGACTCAGCATGAACGTCGGCATGCTCGCGTCGCAGATCACCCCGCAGTGCGCGCCGCCGTCCGAGAGGCCGAGCGCGGCCATCGGGTGCACGAGCATCTCGCGCAGGTCGTCGAGGTTGCCGTAGCTGTAGCCGAGCAACGCGAACATCAGCAGCTCGCGCCCGTCGTGACGGAGCATCACGTCGTAGAGGACCTCGTCCTCCGAACGGCCCTCGCGCCGCGCGATCGCGGCGATGCTCGTCGCGGGGTCGGGCTCGTAGTTCGGCGGCTCACCCATCGGGAAGATGCGGTCGAGGCTCGCGTTCACGTACTGCAGGAGCGGGTCCTCGCCTTCGGGCTGCTCGGACAGGATCGCGGCGCGCACCTCGGGCTTGCGGAGCTCCGCGATGCGCTCGCGGAACGGCAGACGCTCGAGCTTCTTGTACGTCGGGCGCGACCGCAGCGGGTGGAAGGTCTGGAACCCGACGAGCATGTTGAGCGGGCGGCCGGCGACCTGCGGCCGGAGATCGGCGCCCTCCGCGTTGGCGTCCTCGGCGCGCTTCAACAGCTCGCGCCACTGATCGGGCGCGAGGTTGTGCTGCTCGAGGATGAAGCTGACGGGACGGCGGATCGCGGTCGACAGCCGGCGCATCCACTCGACCTCGCGCTCGGGTGCGAGCAGGTCCTCGCCCATGACACCCGCGGGCGCGAGCTCGAACACGCCGCGACCCAGCTCACCGAGCGCCCGCCCGATGCCGAACAGCTCGTCCTCCGCGGCGAACGTGCCGGGGACGGGCTCGCCGTCGACGGCACGGTGCATGATCGTGCGCGACGTCGAGAAGCCGAGCGCGCCGGCCGCGATGCCCTCCTTCACGATCGCGGCCATCTGCGCGATGTCCTCGGGCGTCGCGGGCTCGTTGCGCGCGCCGCGCTCGCCCATCACGTACGCGCGCACCGCGCCGTGCGGGACCTGCGTGCCGACGTCGACCGCGCGCGGCATGCGGTCGAGCGCGTCGAGGTACTCGGGGAAGCTCTCCCAGCCCCACGTGATGCCCTCGGCGAGCGCGGTGCCGGGGATGTCCTCGACGCCCTCCATCAACTGGATCAGCCAGTCCTCGGTGCCGGGCCTCACGGGCGCGAAGCCGACCCCGCAGTTGCCCATGACGACGCTCGTGACGCCGTGCCAGCACGACGGCGACAGCAGCGGGTCCCAGGTGACCTGGCCGTCGTAGTGGGTGTGGATGTCGACGAAGCCCGGCGTCACGAGGAGACCGTCGGCGTCGATCGTCCGGCGCGCCGACGAGTCCTCCAGCGTGCCGACCTCGGTGACGACGCCGTCGTCGACGGCCACGTCCGCGGTGCGCGGCGGTTCGCCACTCCCGTCGACGAGCGTGCCGGCACGGATGACCAGGTCGTGCATGGGATCGACCTCCGGGATGGGCGACATGCGGCACTGACCGTCGGAAAGCGACGGTCAGTGCCGCATCTCTGTCGCCGCAGTCTCGCATGGACGCGATGCGCGC
>Ga0070739_10005049_pt1 | contig 15285 bp, 18 predicted proteins | sample Coa_R1_7_FD_66445 | JGI IMG/M metagenome (GOLD analysis project Ga0070739, IMG submission 66445) | Surface soil microbial communities from Centralia Pennsylvania, which are recovering from an underground coalmine fire - Coalmine... | ecosystem: Environmental > Terrestrial > Soil > Unclassified ... | reverse complement strand
TGGTCGCCGTTGGCCGAGATGGTGCCGACCTGGGCGATCTCGTCGTTCGAGGTGACCTTCTTCGAGTTCTTCTTCAGCTCCTCGACCACGGTCTCGACGGCGATGTCGATGCCGCGCTTGAGGTCCATCGGATTCATGCCGGCGGCCACTGCCTTGGCGCCTTCCTTGACGATGGCGGCGGCGAGCACGGTCGCGGTGGTGGTGCCGTCGCCGGCGATGTCGGAGGTCTTCGAGGCGACCTCGCGCACCATCTGCGCGCCCATGTTCTCGAACTTGTCCTCAAGCTCGATTTCCTTGGCGACAGTGACGCCGTCCTTGGTGATGCGCGGCGCGCCGAACGACTTGTCCAGCACGACGTTGCGGCCCTTGGGGCCGAGCGTCACCTTCACGGCATTGGCGAGAATGTCGACGCCGCGCAGCATCTTGTCGCGCGCGTCGACCGAGAATCTGACTTCCTTGGCTGCCATAGTGGTCTCTCCTGAAACTATGTTTGATTCCTCGCGTCATGGCCGGATTGGTCCGGCCATCCACGTCCGTGCTTGGCCAAAGACGTGGATGCCCGCGACAAGCGCGGGCATGACCGACAGAGCAGTTACGCGGCTTTCTTGCGGGCGACCGGCTCGTCGAGCACGCCCATGATGTCGGACTCCTTCATGATCAGGAGTTCCTCGCCGTCGATCTTGACCTCGGTGCCAGACCATTTGCCGAACAGCACGCGGTCGCCGACCTTGATGTCGATCGGAATGAGCTTGCCGGTCTCGTCGCGGCCGCCCGGGCCGACGGCGATCACTTCGCCCTGGGACGGCTTCTCTTTGGCGGTATCCGGAATGATGATGCCGCCGGCCGACTTCTCCTCGGCCTCGATGCGCTTGACGACGACGCGGTCGTGAAGCGGACGAAACTTCATGGTCTCCTCCTAAGCTACTGAAAAGATTGAAAACGTTTGGTGTGGGCGGCCTCCTGCAGGTCCCCCTTGGCCGACCGCCTGGCGGCGACATAAGGGGGGAATTGGCACCTGCAAGAGGTCTCGCAAAAATTTTTAGCACTCATCGGGATTGATTGCCAACAAATTTGTGCAGCGCCGCAACGCCTCCCGGTTCCCATCAGTCCAGCGAAATATTGCAAGCGGCCCCGAGGAAACTTGTCCCAACGGCGGCGGGTTCTAGTTGGGCCAATGCGTCGGTTGCCAGGGCGCTTGTTAGCAGGGTCGCCTGAATGCTGCTAATGCATTGATAGTAAACAACTTATTCAATTTTGAGGCTTGTAATGGAGGAGCGAGTCTCGAAAAATTCCCAGCGATGGGACGGAGGGCACTATGGTGTCGAAAGAGACTTCAACTGCAAAAGGTGGCCGTGTTTCTCATGACTTTCGCCGTCAGCTCGAAGGCTATGGCCTGACGACGGCCCATATCCTGTATCGCCTGCCGGACTATCGGGACATTCTGCAGACCTACGTCTGGCAGGATTACGACCTCTGTCCGCGGTTCCCCCAGCTCAACAAGTTTCTGAATTTCTGGCTGGAGAAGTTGGAGGGCCCCCTCCACTCGATCACAGTGGCGCATGCCAAGCTGATCAAGCCAGCCGAAATCCGCGCTGTCGACGGCGAGTTCCGGCTGCATTGAGGCGGATGGCGGATGACGGATGTCTGATCTCCGGCATCCCATCCGTCATCACCAGAACCACCGGCAGCGCCTGAAAGCCCAAGATGAATTGCGCGGCTGGCGTCTGCACCTCGAAGGGGGCGCCTCGCCGCCGCCCCGGCGTCGACCGCGCGATTGATGGCGAAAGGCGACGGCGACTTGCGGCACTTTGAGCATCAGGACTGCAAGTGCGAAGGTGAGCGCGAGTCCACCGCCACTAGCCGCCACGCCACGGCGCGGCGGTTTTCGCTGACCAGCCACGCCATGGCGAGGATCGCGACCACCCCGAGCGCCGATTGCATGAGCATGACGGGTAAGCCCCGGGTCTTCTGAAGTGTAACCGAGAAATGCGTGGCGCCTGAACGGCCGTTGCCGAAATGGCCAAAATCCGCCGCCGCGGCGCTGTAATTTCGCCCGCGCTTTTGCCTCTCATGATGCCGACGGGGCGCGACAGGGAGACATTGATGCAAACGGTTACGAGGCTGTCACTGCTGACCGCTGCAGCCGCGCTGGCGCTGGACGGCGCCGCGCTCACGGAGGCACGCGCGGCCGATCTGTCGGTGCCGCAATATCAGGCGCCGCCGCCTGCGGCCTACGGCCCGCCGCCGGTTGAGGAAGGCTACGCTTATCCGCCGCCTCCGCCGCCCGCCGTCTACGCTTATCCGCCGCCGGTGGTTGACTACACCTATGTGGAGCCGTCGGTGGCGGTGGTCGTGCCGGGACCGTATTACGTACGTCCCTATTGGCGCGGCTACTACGGCCCGCACTATGCCTATGGCTACGGCCATTGGGGGCGCGGCTGGCACCGTTGGTGACGTTTCACCTCTCCCGCCCACAGGAAAACTCGGCAATCAGGCCGCTGCGGGCGGGCGAGGGTCTTCACTCCAGCGCCACGAAGCCGGACGCCTTGACCACTGGTCCCCAGCGGGCGATCTCGTTCTTGATCCACGCGGCGAACTCCGCCGGCGGCAGAAAGGCCGGCTCGGTGCCGAATTTGGCAAGACTATCGATTACCGCCGGCGATTGCGTCGTCGCGCGCAGTGCAGCGCTAAGCGCTTCGACAACAGCATGCGGAGTCGTCGCCGGCATGAACACGCCGGACAGCGATTCCACCACCACGTCGTAGCCGGCCTCCTGCATGGTCGGCACCTCGGGAAGAAACGGCGAGCGCCGCGCGCCGGTCACCGCCAGGATGCGCAGTTGTCCGGATTTCGCATAGCCGATGACCTCGCTCACCGGATTGATGCTCGCCGGCACATGGCCGCCAACGAGGTCCTCGATCGTCGGCGCGCCGCCGCGGTAATGCACGGGCGTCAGCGCCACCTTGGCGGCGTGCGCTAGCATGACGCCGGTGAAGTGCGGCGTGCCGCCGGCCGAGGTGTCGGCGACGTTCGCCTTGTCCGGGTTCGCCTTGCACCATGTCATGAACTCGCCGAGCGTCGTAACACTGGCGGGAGCCGCGGGACCGATGGCGAACGTCAGCATGCCCTTGGCGGCCGGACCGACCGCAACAAAGTCCCTGATCGGATCGTAAGCGAGGGCTTTAAAGCTGAATGGATAGAGCGTCATCGGAAAATCGGGCGTGAACAGCATCACCGAGCCGTCGGCCGGCGCGTTCTTCACATATTCAATGGCGAGCCGCCCGCTGGCGCCCGGCTTGTCCTCGACAATGACGGCCGGCGCGTAAGCGCCTTGCAGCGCCTGCGCCAGGACGCGCGCCACGATGTCGGTGCCGCCACCGGCCGGAAAGCCGACGACGATGTGCGCGAGCTTGTCGATTGCCGCGGCACCGCTGCGCGAACCGATGCCCCCGGCTGTGATCGCGCCGACTGCTGCAGCGATCGCCTGACGGCGGGTGAGCATGGGCAGGCTCCTGTCGTATCTTCGCCTCTCCCGCTGCGGGAGAGGCGGCCGCATCGAAGCTGCGGCGGGGTAACGGCGCCAGCGAGCCTCGAGGGCTACGCCTGCGCCGGTGAGAGTGTGTAGCATTTGCGCTTTCTTGAAAACCCGGAGACCGTCATGCGCATTCGCTTCGATTTCGGTTCGGTTGCACTCGATGCCGAGACGCTGGAGACGCCAACCGCGAAGGCGGTCGCGGCGGCGCTGCCGTTTTCGGCGTCCGCACTGACCTGGGGCGAGGAGGTGTATTTCGAGACGCCGGTGCGGGTGGCGCGCGAAAACGATGCGCGCGCCGTTGTGAGGCCGGGTGAGATCGCCTATTGGCCGGACGGCCACGCCATCGCCATCGGCTTCGGCCGTACGCCGATCTCGCAAGGGGGCGAAACGCGATTGGCGAGCCCGTGCAACATCTGGGCGAAGGCGCTCGGCGACGTGAAGACGCTCGCCGCGGTCAAGCCCGGCAGCCGGGTGACGGTGGCGAAATCCGACTGAGATGGATTAATCAGGGTCATTCGCATGCATCAAGACATACAGATTTTTGATGCTTTGACGTCACGATGCCCGCTCTGAAGTTTCGGTGTTCGGCGGCGCGGCGGTGCGGCGCGCGAACGAGAGCATCAAGTCCCAGGCGTTGCGGATGTTGACGACGAGCAGGACCAGCGCCGCGCCGGCCAGCACGTCGAGCCCGGCGGGCGATCGTTGGAACAAGAACCACGATGAGACCAGACCCGCCGCGTAGCACAGCACTGGAATGAGGCCATAGCCGAGCCGGTCGGCGAGGTCGGAAATGGAGTGTCGATGCACCATCACCGCGATCATGGCGGAGTAGGCGAAGCTGCCGATCGAGGCGACGCCGATGGTCAGCGCAAAGGATTGTGACGTGTGCGTCGGCACCAGCGCCACAAGGCTGAGAAAAAGAATATTGGCATAGTGGAAGACCACGGGACTGAGAAAGGCGCGGGTGGCGGAGCGGCTTTCCGGCGCCGGTGTCAGGATGGCGGCGCCGATCGAGACCGCGACGAACAACAACGCCACCAGCGCCGCCGCGGCGGTGCCGAGCAGTCCGTAGAACTCGTGCCAGTCGGCGAGCATGGGAGACTTTTACACGAGCGCCGTTGCGACGAGCAAAGTGGGAAATGGGGACGCGCGAACGAAAGTGAAAACGGCGTGGACGACGGATGCTGCCGTCACCCGCGGCCGACGAACGGCATGGTGTTTGCCATCACCGTCATGAACAGCACGTTGGTGTCGAGCGGCAGGCTCGCCATGTAGACCACGGCGCGGCCGACATCCTCGGCTGCCATACGCGGCTCGATCATCTTGCGGCCGTCGGGCTGCAGCACGCCTTCGCCCTGCACCATGCGCTCGGTAAGCGGAGTGGCAGCATTGCCGATATCGATCTGGCCGCAGCAGATATTGTCGTTGCGGCAATCGAGCGAGGTTTGCTTGGTCAAGCCGGTGACAGCATGCTTGGTAGCGGTGTAAGCCGCCGAACCCGGCCGCGGCGTGTGTGCCGAAATCGAGCCGTTGTTGATGATGCGGCCGCCGCGCGGGTTTTGCGCTTTCATGATCTTGATGGCTTCCTGCGTGCACAGGAACACGCCTGTGAGGTTGGTGGCGACCACCGCCTGCCATTTGTCGAGCGGCAGGTCCTCGATCGGCATCGCTGGAGCGCCGATTCCGGCGTTGTTGAAGAGCAGATCGAGCCGGCCGTAAGTTTCCTTCGTCTTCCCGAACAGCGCTTTGATGGAGGCTGGATCGGCGACGTCGGTCGGCACCACAAGCGCGGCGCCAGGGGTCTGCGCGCCTTCCTGGGCGACGGCCTCGAGCTTGTCTTTGCGCCGGCCAGCGAGCACCACCGCGTAGCCCTCGCGCATCAGCGCCAACGTCACCGCCCGGCCGACGCCGGTGCCGGCTCCGGTCACGATTGCGATTCTCTGCGCCGCCATCGTTTCCTCCCGCTTTCTTCGGAAGCCGCGCCAGCGGCTTCCACAATCCATAATCACGGATCGCGAGCCTGCGGAAGGCCGAAGACTGATTGGTGCGGTCGGCGGTTATGAATGCCGGCTTGCGCGCCGGCCGGCACCGGGAACGACGCGATGTCAGCTCGCCAGCGCCACTTCCTGGTCGGGACTGCCGACGCGGTAGTCGTCCGGGCTCGCCAAGCGGTGGGTGATCTCGGCGGCAGTGCCAGGCCGGCCGAAGCGGAAACCCTGCATGGAGTGCACGCCGGCGGCACGCAGGAATAAGTGCTGCTCCGGCGTCTCGACGCCTTCGGCCGTGACCTTCATGCCGAGGCCGCGGCCGAGGCTTACCACCGCGTGCACAATCGCGGCGGCGTCCGGCGCCTTCTCAATCGAGCGCACGAAGCTCGAATCGATCTTGAGCTTGTCGAATGGGAAGCGGCGCAGATAGAGCAGGCTCGAATAGCCGGTGCCGAAATCGTCGAGCGCAAAGCGCACGCCGATCGCTTTGAGCCGCAGCATCGCCAATTCGGCGGTCTCAAGATTGCCCAGCAGCGTGCTTTCGGTCAGCTCCAGTTCGAGCCGGGTCGGCTCGAACTCGGTCTCGGCGAGTATGCGCTCCACCACTTCGACGAAGTCGGAGCGGCGGAATTGTATCGGCGACACGTTGACCGCCACTGTCAGTCCCGGCCAGGCGCGGCCGTCCAGGCAGGCGCGCCGCAGCATCCATTCGCCAAGCTCGATGATCAGGCCGGAATGCTCGGCAATCGGGATGAATTGCGAGGGCGGAATCTCGCCGATGGTCGGGTGCATCCAGCGCGCCAGCGCCTCCACCCCCACCACGCTCTCGCCGCTCGCATTGACAATTGGCTGATAGGCGGCGCCGAGACCGTCGTTCTTGATGGCGTGGAGCAAGTCGCCCTCGAGCAGCTTGCGGCTCGACAGGTCGGCATCCATGGCGGCGTCGTAGATGCAGGCGCGGTTGCGGCCCTCGTTCTTGGCCCGATACAGCGCCATGTCGGCATAGCGCAGAATGTCGGCGGCGTCGGCAGCGCGGCGATCGATCACCGCAATGCCGATCGAGGCGCCGATGATGATGTTGTGGCCGTTGATGACGTAAGGCGCGCACAGCGCCGCAATGATGCGGCCGGCGATCGCCTGCAGCGAATAGGAGTCCGATGCACAGCTCGTGATGATGGCGAACTCGTCGCCGCCAAGCCGCGCCACCAGGTCTTCGCCGCGCACGATGTGGCTCAGGCGCTGCGTCACATTGAGAATGAGCTCGTCGCCGACATGGTGGCCGAGCGTGTCGTTGACGTCCTTGAAGTGATCGAGATCGATGTAGAACACGGCCGCCGATGTGCCGCCCTCTCGCACCGCGCTGATCATGCTTTCCAGCCGCTCCGCGAAATAGATGCGGTTCGGCAGCCCGCATACCGGATCGTGCAGAGCCAAATGGCGCAATTGCGCCTCGCCGGATTTGATCTCCTCGGCGGTGCGGCGCATGTAGCGCAGCAAGAGCGCCAACAGCAAGCCGAACCCGACCAGCGCCACGGCGATGAACGGCAGCGTGCTGTTGACGATTTTGCCGCCAAGCTGGTTGGGCCGCCAGGCAAAGCGGGCGATCGTATTGCCGTTACCGTCGACCAGCGCGCTAACGTGGTCGCCGGCCGGCGTGGCGCCATCGAAGGCGCGCAGGTCGTTAAGCTGCAGCCGCCAGCCAATCTCGGCGAGCATCGTGTTGTCGATGAACTTGACCACGAACGCGAGCGGCGCCTGGGCGTTGCCGCGCGCGAGATCGGCGTCACTGCCGACCGCGACGGCGGCGATTATCGCGGGTTTGTCCAGGAAGCGCCGGATCAGCGCAGTGCCGCGGCCCGGCTGCGCCGGATTCTGGTAGCTCAGCACCGCGATCGAGTCATCAGGCAGGCGCTGCACGCGACCGCGCAAAACATCCAATACCGGCGCAATGTCGCGCCGCAAGTCCGCGGCTGCCGCGGGGCCGCCGTCGCGGCGGTGAACGTATTTGATCTGATCGAGGCCGTCGACCACCGCCACGATGTCATGGCCGTAATAGGTCGAGAGCCAAGTGCCGACATGCGTGTCGATCCACTGCGGATCATACGTCGTGCGAATGGCCGCCGTTGCCCGCGCGGTGGCGGCGACGCTTTCCACCTCCCGCAAAAGGTGAGCGCCCTTGCCGTTGAGCGCCAGCCGGATGAGCTGTTGGTCGCGGCCAAGCGAAACCTCGTCGGCGCGTTGCGCCGAGGTGAGGACCGCGACGATGACGCACAGGATCGCGACCACGACGATCGCGCCGATCGGCACCACGAGGCTATGCCGCGCCTGCTCCCATCCTGACCGTTTGCGCTCTCCGGCGATCTGCGCTCGCGCCGTAGGCAACACGCGCTTTCACCCTTGTCATCTGATATGCCGCGCCGGTATAGCCCGCAATGATTGCAAAACGCTTGCAGTTCAATGCGATGCAGCGCTTTTTCGGGAACTTCGCGTCAAATCCGGCGCTGGCGTTAATTTTCCGTCAACTGATACAGAGTGGCAGATGCGCGCGCGGCGTAGCACAGCAGCCGCGTCGCGGGGCGGTCAGCGAGCCTTGAGCCGTTGGAATGGCCGCGCTAGAGGAGGCGGATCACGGAGAGGGAGCTCATGGCCGACCAAGGCATGGCCGCCGACGCGGGCGCCATCGTCACCGCCGCCGTCCTCGTCATCGGCGACGAGATCCTGTCGGGCCGGACCAAAGACAAGAACGTCGGCTACATCGCCGAATATCTGACCGATATCGGCATCGACTTGAAGGAAGTGCGCATCGTCCCGGACGAGGAGCCGGAGATCGTCGCCGCGCTCAACGCGCTGCGGGCGCGCTACACCTACGTGTTCACGACCGGCGGCATCGGGCCGACCCACGACGACATCACCGCCGACGCGGTCGCCAAGGCGTTCGGGGTCGCCATCCAGCATCATCCGGAGGCCGTTGAGCTGATGCGCGCGCGCGTCGCCGAGACCGGCGGCGTCATGAACGACGCGCGTATGCGCATGACGCGCGTGCCGGTCGGCGCCGAATTGGTGCGCAACAAGATTTCAGCCGCGCCGGGATTCTGGATCGGTAACGTCATCGTCATGGCGGGCGTGCCGCACATCATGCAGGTGATGCTCGATTACGTCGCGCCGCGCTTGAAGACCGGCGCCAGAATGCTGTCGCAATCCGTGCGTGCCGATTGCCGCGAAGGCGACATCGGCACTGAGCTCGGCGAGATCGCCAAGAAGCATCCCGACGTGGTCATCGGCTCATACCCGTTCATAGATGAGAAGCGCGGCGGCAACACCAATGTGGTGGTGCGCTCGCGCGATCCGGACAAGCTCGCCGCCGCCATGCGGGCGGTGGAAGCCATGCTGGCGCGGGTGCGGGCGGAGCTCGCCGCCGGCCAGATCTAAGGGATGCCGTCGCCATGGCAGAGCCTCAGCACGCGGGCGAGCCGGCGATGCCGGAGAAGGCTTTCCCGGTTTCGTGGGATCAGTTTCATCGCGACTCCCGGGCGCTGGCTTGGCGGCTGAGCGGAGCCGGTCCATTCGAGGCCATCGTCTGCATCACCCGCGGTGGCCTGGTGCCGGCGGCGATCGTCGCCCGCGAGCTCGGCATCCGCATCATCGAGACGGTGTGCGTGTCGAGCTACAGCCACACCAGCCAAGGCCAGGTGAGCGTGCTCAAAGACGTTGCGCCGGCCATTGTGGCGCTGGGCGGTGGCGACGGCTCGGGCGTTCTCATTGTCGACGACTTGGTCGATACCGGCCAGACCGCGCGCGTGGTGCGCGGAATTCTGCCGCGGGCGCATTTTGCCACTGTCTATGCCAAGCCAATGGGCCGCCCGATGGTCGATACCTTTATTACCGAGGTATCCCAGGACACCTGGATCTATTTTCCCTGGGATACCGGGCTCGCTTTCCAGCCGCCGATCCGCGAGGCCGGGTTGTAGCGCAACGGCCGCCGCAATCGGCTATGCTCAAGGCGAGGGTCGAGACAAGACGAACGATCAAGGAGAACGCCGATGGATGCCGTCACTCCCAAATCGACTGGCCAGGCCAGGCACGACACGCCGGAGACCCACTCGCATGTGGTACGGCCCGCCGAAATGGAATGGAAGAAGACCCGCTTCCCCGGCTGCGAGGTGAAGGGCCTGCTGTTCGACAAGAATACCCGGCTGGTCACCGCGTTAATGAAATTCGCGCCCGGCGCTGTGCTGCCCGACCATGAGCACGTCAAGATCGAGCAGACTTACGTGCTCGAGGGCAAGCTCGTCGACAAGGAAGGCCCCGCCAAGGGGCTGACCGTCGGCCCGGGCGAATTCGTCTGGCGCGAAGCCGGCAGCCGCCACGTCGCGTGCACGCCGGAAGGCGGATTGATGCTCGCCATGTTCCAGGTGCCGAACAAGTTCTTTGAGGCCGACGGCCGCGTCACCGATATCTCTGGTGTCGATTGGGACAGCCTGTGGGGACACGTCTTCAAGGAATGAAGCCTTCGAGGAGGGTTCTAGGCGCGAACGCGAAAGTGGCGCCGGCGCACGCGGGGCGCACGCCCCGCCGGCGTCAAATTTGCGCCGAATTGCGGCCTATGGAGTGTAGCCGAGGAGCCGGATCATGGTGCGCAAACTCATTATCGCAGGCGCAATGCTGGCGCTGTTGACCGGGATCGCCGCCGCGCAATTGCCGATGCCGGGCATTTCGCTCGGCGGCGATCATTCGCGCAAGCTCACGCCCGAGGAACAGGCCAAGCAGGACGCCATCGACAACGCCTATCGCTCGACCATGCAGAAGATTCCGGAGAAGAAGGTCGGCGACCCGTGGGGCAATCTGCGCGTGGCGCCCGCGCCGACGGCGCAGAGTAAGGCGCAGAGCAAACAGACCAATCGGTAAGCTCCTCGTCGCCGCGGCGCGCGAGTGCTACAACAGCCATTGCGCTTTAGCGTTCTAAACGGTGGCGGTCCGGCCTGTTTTCTGCCGCGCCGCGCCGTCGCGCTCGTCGTGCCGCGGACGTGGCGAAATGGTAGACGCAAGGGACTTAAAATCCCTTGGGGGTTAACCCCGTGCGGGTTCGAGTCCCGCCGTCCGCACCAGTGCAATCAATGAGAAACGCGTGCTGCGCTCGCGAATAACGCGCGGAAGCCGGCTCCTGCGGCAAGCCAAGAGCTAAGCGGCGCTGCATCGCGCCGCGGTCGCGGGATATTGCGACGTACCGCGCGCGGGCAAAGCGCTTTTATCCGTGGTCGTCTCGCTTCGATGTCTTGGCGTTGCCCGAAGCCGGCTGCGTGATGCTTACCGGATCAGACCCGGCCATCGTCTCTTCGAGCCCTTGTTCGAGCTTTTCTTCGATCGGGTCTTTTGGGATCTGACGTTTGCGCTTTTCCGGCACATGCGGATCAGAACCGCGTTTTCTTGCCGCTGGATGGGTCATAGGCTGCTCCCATTTGGTCTCAACGGCGCCGGTGTGTGCGAAGTTCCACCATAAGAAGCGTTCGAGCGCTTTCTCTTTGCGCGTTGGCGAGTCCCGCCATCAGCATCCGCCCGAACGAGGTGGCTGCGCGCGTTGACGCGTTGAATTTCATTTCCCTACGATGTTGCTGCCCTTGTGCAATTGACCGTCGCTTTCATCCAATTTGCAAATCGCGCTCTGAGAAATCGGAAGGCGTGGCACCATTTACATGTCCTTAATGTGGTTTTGTTAATCCGGGTGAATGAAACGCGCTTCCCGGAGGGCCTTTCTTATGGGCGAAGTCGGGAAATCCCGCGGCACCATTGACTTGCGCAAGAAGCCGCGTCGCCAATTTCACTACAATGCCAGCCTCCTGACCGAGGGCCAGCGCACGCCGTCGGCGTGCGCCATCGCCGACATTTCGGAAACCGGGGCGCGCATCGTGCTGGAGAGCGAGCGCGAGTTGCCGGACCATTTCGTGCTGCTGCTCAGCCGAACCGGCAGCGCGCGACGCCTATGCCGGCTGGTGTGGCGCGACGGCCTGATGCTCGGCGTCGAATTCGCCAACCGGGGCTGAACTCGTCGCCGCAGGCCGCGGGCGTAAAAAGACCCGCAGCGGTGCGGCTCAGCCCCCGTGCCTTATTTGCGGCGCAGGAAGTTGCCAACGACTGGGCAAACGGCCGGGCATCGGGCAGGCAGTTCGGCGGGTCATGCGTGGGGCTGTGATCAAGCATTCAGGCGTTGCGGCGCGGCGGCGCCACATGTTGGGGCTGCCGCTTCGCTCGCACATGATGTGTCTCGCCGCGCTCGCGACTGTCAGTGTGATGGTAGCGTCATGCGGCACCGACAATGGTCCGGGCGCCCTATTCGTCGATCCCGGCCGCTACGATGCCTATCACTGCAACGACCTGGCGGCGCGCTGGAAGGCGCTGCTCGAGCGCGAAAAGCAATTGCGTAATCTCATCGACCGCGCCCAGGAGGGCAGCGGTGGCGCCTTGATCGGCACGATGGCCTATGGCCCCGATTACGACAGCGTGCTGACCGAAAAAAAGCTGGTGCAACGCCGGGCCACGGAGCTGAAATGCGAATTGGTCCCGGTCTATCAGAGCGATCAGACCATTCGCTAGTCGAGAACACAGCCACCGCGCTCAGTGCAGCAGCGCCAGCAGGTCGGCTTTCTTCTGCTTGACCTGATCGAGCCGGCATTGGCGCGGCGCCTTGTCGGGGCGCCAGCGGAGGAGCCGCGTGCCGTGACGGAAGCGCTCGCCGGTGAAGTGGTCGTAGCAGACTTCGACAACGAGCTTGGGCTTGAGTGGCACCCATTCGGCCGATCGCTTGGTCGACCACCGACTGGGGCCGCCGGGCGCGTTGCCGGTAAAGCCGGGAGAGCCGATCAGCGCTTTTAATTTTTGGGTCAGGGCCGGCTTGTCGGCATCTTTGATGGTCGACGTGAAGCCGACATGATGGAGCAGCCCGTTCCTGTCGTATAGGCCGAGCAGCAACGAACCGACGACCGGCTTGCCCTCGTTATAGCGAAAGCCGCCGACCACGCAGTCGGCGCTGCGGAAATTTTTGATCTTTTCCATGCCGCTGCGCTCGCCGCTACGGTAATCGAGGCCGCGGCGCTTGGCGATCACGCCGTCGAGCACTTTGCCGGCACGGCGGAGCCAGGCCTTGGCGTCGCTGAGCCGCGCGCTTGACGGCGACAGGCGAATACGAGGCGTGTCGCCGCAATAATCGCTGTAAAAATTTTCCAATGCGCGCCGCCGCTCATCGAGAGGCGCGGATGTCAACGCCCGGCCAGCGGAGTCGACCAGCAGATCGAAGACGATCACGATCGCGGGAGTTTCCGCGGCAAGCTTGTTGATGCGGCTTGGCGCCGGATGGATTCGCTGCAGCAGCGCATCAAATGACAAGCCGCCGTCGGCCGCTATCACGATCTCGCCGTCGAGCACGAATTTCTTTGGCGCGAGGTTCCCGATCGCGGCGACCAGCTCGGGAAAATACCGCGTCATCGGCCGCCCCGATTTCGACTGCAGCTCGACCGCCTTGCCGTCGCGAAACGCCAAGCAGCGAAAGCCGTCCCATTTCGGCTCGTAACGCCATGCGCTGCCGCTGGGAATAGCATCGACGGAGAGGGCTTCCATCGGCTCGAAGGGCGGCCGCACCGGAAGCTTAATGGCTGACCATTGCGTCACGTTGCAGTAATCGGCCGTGTTGACCCGAGTTCCCGCGGCGGGCCGGAACTAGGGCTACAAGCTGACGTTGCCCCGGCAGAACGTCAATCAATCCCTCCCGCCCTGCGCCGAACCGCGCAGCAATGGGAGCGATCAGGAGACACTCATGGCACAGGAGCTGACATGGCACAGGAGCTGAAGGGTCGTACCATCGCCGTGCTGGCGACCGACGGGGTCGAGCAGGTCGAGTTGACCGAACCGGTCAAAGCGCTCAAAGGCGCCGGCGCCGACGTCAAGGTCGTCTCCGATAAGACAGGAGAAATCCAAGCCTTCAAGCACCACGACAAAGGCAGCAAGATTGCAGTCGACGAGCCGTTACAGCAGGCCGATCCCGACGAGTTCGATGCGCTGCTGCTGCCGGGCGGGGTGATCAATCCCGATGCGCTGCGTCTGGTGCCGCAAGCGATCGATTTCGTTCGTCACTTCGTACAGGAAGGAAAACCGATCGCAGCGATCTGTCACGGCCCCTGGACCTTGATCGACGCCGGCGGGGTCAAGGGCAAGACCATGACATCGTGGCCGTCGCTGAAGACGGATCTGTCCAATGCCGGCGCAAAGTGGGTGGACGAGCAGGTGGTGACCGACGGCTCGCTCGTGACATCGCGCAAGCCCGACGACATCCCGGCCTTCAGCAAGAAGGCCATCGAGCTGTTCAGCCACAGCTACGCGGGAGCAAAGTAGCGGTTCTCGCGTGGCGGTGCGCTACAGACGCACCAAGCGCAGGCGCAGCGAATTGGCGATGACCGACACCGAGCTGAAGCTCATCGCAGCCGCCGCGACGACCGGACTGAGCAGCACGCCGAAGGCCGGATAGAGCACGCCGGCCGCCAGCGGCAGGCCGAGCGCGTTGTATGCGAAGGCGAGCGTGAGGTTCTGCCGAATATTGCGCATGGTGGCGCGGCTTAAGGCGCGGGCGCGCGCGATGCCCGCAAGATCGCCTTTCACCAGCGTGACGCCGGCGCTTTGCAAGGCGATATCGGTGCCCGTGCCCATGGCAATGCCGACGTCCGCCGCGGCGAGCGCGGGCGCATCGTTGATGCCGTCGCCAGCCATTGCAACGGTGCGGCCTTCGCTCTTCAGGCGTCGGACAATGGCATGCTTGCGTTCCGGCAGTACGCCGGCTTCAACCTCGCGGATGCCGAGCTTTGCGGCGACGGCTTCGGCCGTGGCGCGGTGGTCGCCGGTCACCATGACGATGCGCAGGCCGTCGGCGCGCAAGGTCTCGAGCGCCGCTGGTGTCGTCGGCTTGATCGGGTCCGCCACCGCAATGATGCCGGCGGGCTGGCCGTTCACAGCGACGAAGATCGCGGTGGCGCCGTCGCGGCGCAGCCGGTCGGCGGTCGCGGTCAGATCGGCGGTGCGGATGCCGTGATGTTCCAGGAGTGCCGGGCCGCCTACGGCCACGGCGCGGCCGTGAAGCGTGCCGGTAACGCCCTTGCCGGTGATCGAGGCAAAGTCGCTGACCGGCTTTAGCGTCAGGTTGTTCTCTTTGGCCGCCAATCCGATGGCGGCCGCCAGCGGATGCTCGCTCGATCGTTCCAGACTGGCGGCCAGCACCAAAATGTCATTGGCTTCGAATCCGTTCGCCGGGACGACGCTGACGACACGCGGCTTGCCCTCGGTCAAGGTCCCGGTCTTGTCAACCACCAACGTGTCGACCGCCGCGAAGCGTTCAAGCGCTTCGGCATTCTTGATCAGGACACCGGCGCTGGCGCCGCGGCCGACGCCGACCATGATGGCCATGGGCGTCGCCAGTCCCAAGGCGCAGGGGCAGGCGATGATCAGCACCGAAACGGCAGCCACGAGCGCATAGGCAAACGCGGGCGGTGGTCCCCAAATCATCCAGGCGATGAAGGCCGCGGCCGCGATCACGAGAACCGCTGGCACAAACCACCCTGACGCCACGTCAGCCAAGCGCTGAATCGGCGCGCGGCTTCTTTGCGCCTGCGCGACCATTTGCACGATGCGCGCCAGCATGGTGTCCGAACCCACCTTTTCAGCCTGCATGATGAGGCTGCCGGTGCCATTGATGGTGCCGCCGATCAATGCGGCGCCGGCTTCTTT
>Ga0070739_10005047_pt1 | contig 15286 bp, 13 predicted proteins | sample Coa_R1_7_FD_66445 | JGI IMG/M metagenome (GOLD analysis project Ga0070739, IMG submission 66445) | Surface soil microbial communities from Centralia Pennsylvania, which are recovering from an underground coalmine fire - Coalmine... | ecosystem: Environmental > Terrestrial > Soil > Unclassified ... | reverse complement strand
AAAGGGCTGGCTCTGCGACATTGGCCGTGCCTTAAATGGCGTATGGACGATTATCGGCGCGGAGTTTTACGTTTCCCGCCGGAGATCGCCGTGCTTGGAAAAGTTTCTGTCACCGCCGGTTGATTGGAAAATTGCCTCAAGATGAACAAAAAGCAGTCCATCGCCGACCTGCGCCGGGAATACACTCGCGCCGGGTTGCGCCGCGCCGACCTGGACGCCGATCCCATCACGCAGTTTTCCAAATGGCTCGAACAAGCCGTGGATGCCGGTTTGACGGACCCCAATGCCATGACGCTGTCCACGGTGGATGCGACGGGCCAACCCTCCGCGCGCATCGTCTTGCTCAAGGCGGTTGACGCGCGCGGGTTCACTTTCTTCACCAATTATGGCAGCCGCAAAGGACGCGAACTCGCCGGCAATCCAAAGGTTGCGCTTGTCTTTTTTTGGCCGGAATTGGAGCGCCAGGTGTGCATCACCGGCACAGTTGGCAAAGTGTCGCGCGAGATGTCGGAAAAATATTTCGACAGCCGGCCAAAGGGCAGCCGGCTCGCCGCATGGGTTTCGAGCCAGAGCGAAATCATCGCCGATCGCGCCGTGCTGGAAAAAAAACTGGAGGAGGTGTCGGCAAAACATCCAGGTGACAAGGTGCCGCTGCCGCCGTATTGGGGCGGTTATTGCGTAACGCCGGCGCGCATCGAATTTTGGCAGGGCCGCCCGAACCGGCTGCATGATCGATTTGAATATTTGCGCCAGCCGGACAATCGCTGGCTGTTGAACCGTCTCTCGCCGTGACTGCCTGCGTCGAAAAATCGGTCCTGCACTGGCAGATCTGACACTTTTCTTAATGAGGAAATATGGTTCAGCATGGACAGGCGACTGGAAAGTCGCCTGAACCCGCAGGCTGGAAAGCCTGCGCCACGTAGCGCACACTTTCGAGTGTGCGGGTTCTGGGGACTTTCCAGTCCCCAATTTGAGAACAGTTTCACCACGGCCCAAACCCCTCCATTATCCACTGAATTTTTTCTGGCGGGCAAAAGTCGGGCTATTATGCTACTATCATTCGCGCGTATGAAAAATGCTCAGAAACGATTCGTGGGACAACTTGTAGTTTTGTCGGTGATGGCTGCCTGCAAAGTGCACGCTGATTCGCAAACGGCCAACGGCTCCTTTTCAGCGGATGAAATTTTTCAACCCGGCTTCCACGAGGTTTCGGCAGGGGCATCCGTTTATAACACAAGCGTGGTCCGCCGCTTCGACCATCCGGAAATGAACTATGCGGGCGGCTTTTTGCAAACGGCATACACCTTGACTTCTCCCAATTGGGACGGGCCGTTGCGCGGCAGCTTTCAACTCGCGCCGGAAGTTTTTGGCGCGGGCGTTTATAACGGTTACGGCCATTATGTCGCCGGCGGAACGCTTTGGTGCCGGTATAATTTCATCCGAGCCGGCTGGCGGTTGGTGCCCTTCATTGAAGGCGGCGCAGGGCTCACGTCCATTGACATCCCGCACGAATTCGATGGAAAAGATTTCAATTTCAACCTCGAACTGGGCGGGGGCGTGCGTTACTTCGTTTGCGACCATTGGTCGCTCAACGCGGAATATCGTTACCAGCACATCTCCAACGCGGACCTCTGGAGGCGGAACGTCGGCGTGAACACGATGGGGCCGGCGGTCGGAGTGTCGTATTATTTCTAAAGACGATCTGGCAAGTTTGGAGCAGCGCAGCCCTGCCGGCAATATTTCCAGGCGCAACCTTCATCCATAACATCGGGTCGCGAATAGTTCCTTTCCCCTCACCCCAACCCTCTCCCATCGGGAGAGGGAGTCACGAATTCCGTCGTGAACAGGACATCGCGTGCGAGCATCTCAAGTGCAGGTGAGTATATCCCCTCTCCTTGGGGAGAGGGTTGGGGTGAGGGGGAAAAAATTTTTAGACAACTCGATGTTTGCGCAAATTTCGCAATGCCCATGTTCCCATCTCCTTTAAAACAATGATCGAACTGCGCAACGTCCATAAAAACTTCGGCACGCAAATGGCCGTGGACAATCTTTGCCTCGAAGTGCCCGCGGGTGAAATTTTCGGGTTGCTCGGCCACAATGGCGCGGGCAAAAGCACGGCCATCGGCATGATGCTGGGGCAGGTTTGGCCGACCAGCGGCGATGTGCGCGTGTGCGGTTTCGAAGTCACCACGCATCGGCGGCAGGCATTGCAGAAAGTCGGCGCGATTTTTGAGACGCCGGTTTTTTACGATTATCTCAGCGGCTGGCGGAACCTGGAAATCCTGAGTTGTTACACGGCGCGAACTTCGCCCGGGCGCATCCACGAAGTGATTGAATGGGTGGGCCTGACCGGACGCGAAAAATCGAAGGTTCGCACCTATTCGCACGGGATGCGGGCGCGGCTGGCCATCGCACAGGCGCTTTTGCCGCAGCCGGAATTGTTGATTTTGGACGAACCGAGCGACGGTCTCGACCCGGAAGGCATCCACGAGATGCGCCAGACCATCCTGCGCCTGCATCGCGAAATGGGCCTGACGATTTTGTTGTCTTCGCATCTGCTGAACGAGGTCGAGCAGCTTTGCACGCGCATCGCCGTGATGAACAAGGGACGCAAAGTGTTCGAAGGGCCGCTGTCAGAAATCCACGGCAAGCAACGCTGGATTCGTTTGCGCGTGGATGATTTTGCGAGGGCCATAAAAAAATTGCGAGAGAAGGAAATGATTTTGGACGCGCGCGGGGACAATGCCATTTCGCTTGCGCCGAAAACCGGCACGCATGAAGTCGTTCGTTGCCTCGTGGAGAATGGTTTTTCAGTTTATGAAATCAGCACGCTCGAACCAACTCTGGAAGATTTTTATTTGTCGCTGATGAAATCATCGTCGAACGGCGAAAGACAAAATCCGGCGCGCGATCCCCATTCTCCATCCATCGCGGCCGCTGCGTGATTATGTTTTACCTGCAATTGCGCAACGAACTTTGGAAGCTTTTCGGGAAAAAGCGGACGTACATCGGTTTTGCCATGTTCCTGCTGGCGCAGAACGCCATCATCATCTTGCTGCGCGTCACGCACAGGACGCAATGGATAACCCGCGAATTGGAGATGAACGGGTTTGACCCAAAGCGATACATCACGGTCCTGACCATCAGCACGGTGATGGTCACGGCAATGGCTTTCACGTTGCTGCCGCTTTATACGGCGTTGGTGGGCGGCGACATGGTGGCAAAGGAGGCGGAGGATGGAACGTTGCGGATGATTTTGTCGCGGCCCATTTCGAGGTTGCGATTGATTTTATTGAAGTGGACGGCGGGCGGTGTGTTCTCAGTGGTGCTGGTTTTTTCGTTGGGAATGTTCGGACTGTTGTTCACTTCTTTTTGGTATCCATGGGGCGATTTGTTTTCAGTGCCGGGTCCGCTGCCGTTCGGCACATTCGATGCAGCGGAAGGTTTCAGATGCTATGTGATGGGACATCTTTGCATGGTGCCCAAGGCGTTCACGGTGATGACGCTGGCGTTCATGTTTTCATGCTTCAACATGAAACCTGCCGCGGCGACCATCCTCGCGTTATCGGTGATGTTCATCAGCCGCGTCATGCAGGACATGCCGTTCTTTTTGGATTACCAAAGTTATTTCATCACGTACGACATGGACATCTGGCGCGAGGCATTCGCGCACAAGATCGCGTGGTGGAAAATCGGCGAATCGTTCAGCTTGCTGGCGGCGTACAACCTCAGTTTTTTGATCATCGGCGCGACTGTGTTTCAGATGCGCGATGTGAAGTCGTGAGGGGGGTGTGTAGTTACAAGGTTACAAAGTTACATGGTTACAAAAAAAGTTTCGCTCGTGCTTTAAGCTTCGGGCGGCGCAACCTTGTAACTTTGTAACTATGTAACCTTGTAACCATTAGCAACACCCTCATGATTCTCTGCCGGGAACCGGTTCGCCAACTTTGTTCAGCAAGCTTTCCAGCACGTCGCATCGATGTTTCAGCTTTTCCTTGAACGCAGGATTATCGGTGCGGTGCAATTCCACTTCCAGGGTCGTCATCGCGCTTTGTAATGCTTCGTTCAGAATTTCCTGCTCTTCGTCTGTGACTTCGATGTTCATACGATCACCTTTTTTTCAGCGGAGGCCCTCCGCATTTTTTTCGCCCAAGTGATGGTCCAGGTTCCTGCAAAAAAGTTCGCACTGATCGCACAAATATGCCAGTGGCGCGTTGCGAAAAAGGCCCACTAATGGCATATTGTGGGGCCTGAGTTTGGCTGTTTTCAAATCGCAAAATCGGTCTGCAATCGGTCGCCTTCATCGGGCGGAAAAGAATATCCAAACCTATTTTTCGCAGGCTGAAAATCCCGGATTTTTTGCGCAATCAGATGTTGTCCGAAAGCTGCAATTTCCTGGCGAAAAACAGGACTGCGATGGCGCTTTTTTCGCAAAGGGAAAAAACGCAATAGGTTTGAATAACCCTGATTTGAACCACAACTAATGGTGTTTTTGGGCCAAAAAAATAGCTAAATAAATGATTGTGTTGAAAGCGGTTTTTTTGTAAATTTTGGCCATCAATTTAGGGCTGCAAAAGGTCGCCCCTGGCTGTGATTTCTATGTCGAAAAAGAATGAATTAATGGAAGAAGAAACTGTGAACGCAATACCGGAAACGCAAGAGAGTTACGATGCTTCCAAGCTGGGAAAATTGGAAGGGTTGGACGCTGTTCGCAAGAAGCCGGGCATGTACATCGGCGGCACGGACGAGCGCGCCCTGCATCATTGCGTCACTGAAGTTCTGGACAATTCGGTTGATGAATATCTCGCCGGCAAATGCGACCACATTGACGTGACCATCCACGTGGATGGTTCGATCTCAATCCGTGACAACGGCCGCGGCATCCCGGTGGACATCCATCCCGAATATAAAATTCCCGGCGTGGAACTGGTGCTGACCACGCTTCACTCGGGCGGAAAATATGGCCAGGGCGGTTATACCTATTCCGGCGGAACGCACGGCGTCGGCGCCAAGTGCGTCAATGCCGTTTCCGAATGGTTTTCCGTCGAAGTCTCGCGCGACAATCAGGTCTATCACATGCAGTTCGAGCGCGGCAAGACGGTCAAGAAGCTCGAAGTCATCGGCAAGGCGAAAGGCACCGGCACGCTTGTCACGTTCAAGCCCGACCCGGAAATCTTTATTGAAACGACCGAATTCAAGGCCGACCGCATTTCATCGCGTTTGCGCGAGTTGGCGTTCCTGAATTCGAACCTGGAAATCACGTTCCTGGATGAACGCGTTCCCGAGGCGAAGCGGGAAATATTTTATTACAAGGACGGCATCCAGGAATTCGTGAAGCAACTGAGCAAGGGCAAGCAGGTGCTTCATCCCAAGACCATTTCTTTTTCCGACCGTCGCCCGCATGAATACATGCAAAACGGCGCGGTCAAGAAGGCCGATATCGTCGTGGACGTCGTTCTGCAATACAACGACAGCTACACCTCGCAGGTGATGGCGTACACCAATACCGTCCACAATCCCGACGGCGGCACGCACCAGGCTGGCTTTCGCACGGCGTTGACGCGCGCGGTCAATCAATACGCCAAGCAAAACAACCTGTTGAAAGACAAAGATCCGGCCATCACCGGCGACGATTTGCTCGAAGGTTTGGTCGCGGTGATCGCCATCAAGCATCCCGATCCCAAATTCAACAATCAGCCAAAGGAAAAACTGCTTTCGCCGGAAGTAGAAGGCATCGTTAGTTCCATCACGTATGAGGGATTGATGTCGCATTTCGACCGCAATCCGCCGGTTGCCAAGCGGATTGTTGATAAAGGACTCAACGCCGCGCGCGCCCGTGAAGCGGCGCGGAAAGCGCGGGAAGCTGTTCGCAAAACCGCGCTGACTGGCGGCGGATTGCCGGGCAAACTGGCCGATTGTTCGGACCGTGATCCGGCCAATACCGAGTTATACATTGTTGAAGGTGATTCCGCAGGCGGTTCGGCCAAACAAGGCCGCGACCGCAAGTTCCAGGCGATTTTGCCGATTCGCGGCAAGCTCATCAACGTGGAGAAGGCCCGGCTCGACAAGGTGCTTCAAAACAACGAAATCCGCACGATGATCACGGCGGTCGGGACGGGCATCGGCGACGGCGAAGGTGAAGGAGCATTCAGCCTGGAGCGGTTGCGTTATCACAAAATCATCATCATGACCGATGCTGACGTGGACGGCTCGCATATCCGCACGTTGTTGCTGACGTTTTTTTACCGCCAGATGCCGCAACTCATCAAGCCGCCGGCGGACCCCAAAACCGGCAAGCAGCAGGACGGTTTCATTTACATCGCGCAACCGCCGCTCTATCAGATCACGCGCAAAAAACGCGTGGAATATGTGCAGGACGACGCCGCGTTGAACAAGATTTTGATCCAGATCGGCACCGAGGAAGTGCGCTTGCGCAATCTTTCCGACAACAAGGAGCTGACGCAAAATCAACTCGGCGAAATATTGGAATTGCTCGAATCGCTGGACAAATACGCGAAGGCATTGCGCCGGCATGGCGGCGATTTCAGCGATTTCATCGAGCACCGGAACACGAGCACCGGCGAGTTGCCGCGGCATCTGGTCAAGGTCCGTTCCGGCAACGACGAATCGATCCATTATTTTGTCACGGAAGAAGATTTGGCGAAGTTCAGCGCCGAGAATCCTGATTTGCGTTTGTCCGGTGAGGAAGAAGGGGACACGGACATCCTCGAGAAATCGAAAGTCAACGGGCCGTCACGCCGCGCGCGCCATGTGGAATTGCACGAAAGCAAATCCATCGGCGAATTGCTGGGCAAATTGAGCCGCAAAGGATTGAGCGTGGAACATTACTCCGCGCAGGACAAGCCGCTGTTCGAGTTGGTTGAAGGCGAGGGCGAAAAGCAAAGCGTGAAGCCGCTGTTTTCCATCCCGGAGATTTTGGAAGCGGTGCTGGATGTCGGAAAACAAGGTTTGCAGATCAAGCGGTTCAAGGGCTTGGGTGAAATGAATCCCGAGCAGTTGTTTGAAACGACCATGGACCCGGCCAGGCGCAAGCTGCTGCGCGTGGACCTCGCCGATGCCGTCGAGGCGGAGGAAATGTTCACCAAGTTGATGGGCGACGAAGTCGAGCCGCGCAAACAATTCATCGAAGACAACGCCCTGAACGTGCGCAATTTGGACGTATAAAAAAGAGTTGACCATGTAGTCACATGTGACTACATTGAAGACGTGAAAGAGAAAAAAGCTCAAATTTGGAAGCAATCGGCGGAGACCAAACCGTTGATCCTTAAAGAAACTGCCGTGATGCCCGGAGTGGGAATCACCATTCCTGTGCGCGCAGCCAAGGCAAAGTTGTCCGCCTTGCTGGATTTGGTTGCAAGCGGAAGGGAAGTCACCATCACCAGCGATGGTGAGCCCAAGGCAAAACTCGTGAAAGCGGAGCCGAAGACGCGCGGGAAGGTATTCACCGGAATGGGTGATTACCTGATGAAACAGCCGATCCACCGCGGGCCGACGGCGGACGAAATCGTTCGCGAAGACCGGGATGCTCGCGGGTGGTGATGATGTATCTGGATACCGCAATCATCGTCAAGCTGCTTGTGCGCGAACCGGAAAGCGAGTGGTTTTCTCAAAAATTGACAGGTGAAAAATTCGTGACATCGGAGCTTGCGCTGGCCGAAATACGTTCCGCTCTTCTTTCCAAAGAGCGGGGCGGCTTTATACAGTTGCGGGAGCGCGTCGCTGCCATGGAAAAATTTAATTCAATGCTTGAATCGGAATCCATCCGGCTCTTGCCGCTGGATCGTCTGGTGGTTGAGCGCGCCAGCGCAATCCAAAATGCCTGTCATCCACACATTCCGCTCAAAACGCTGGATGCACTGCACGTTGCGTCCTGTGACCTGCATCACGGCGGCAAAATGTGTGCGACGGATAGACAGATTCGCGCGGCGTCCAAACAACTGGGCTTCACCCTGATGCCACGCACAATGGAAGATTTGCAACAAAAATAATTTAAAATGCCTGACGAGAAAGACCCAAACAGTTTGCCAGCGGGCAACACCCCGTTGTTCGCAGCCAATGAAAAGGTGACGAAGGTCAACGTCGCGGACGAAATTAAAAATTCGTTCCTCGACTATTCGATGTCCGTCATCATCTCCCGCGCGCTGCCCGACGTGCGCGACGGATTGAAACCCTCCCAGCGGCGCATTCTGTATGCGATGAACGAATTGGGCGTCGGTCCCACGCGCAAGCACATCAAGTGCGCGAAGATCGTTGGCGAAACGATGGGCAATTACCATCCGCACGGTGACCAGGCCATTTACCCGACGCTCGTTCACATGGCGCAGCCCTGGGCCATGCGCGAACTGCTGGTGGATGGGCAGGGGAATTTTGGTTCCGTTGAAGGCGATCCGCCCGCGTCCATGCGTTACACCGAAGCGCGCATGACGCACCTTGGCTCCATCCTCATGGAGGACATGGACAAGGACACGGTTGATTTTGTTCCCAATTACGACGAGACGCTCAAGGAACCGACCGTTTTGCCGGCGGCATTTCCGAATTTGATCGTCAATGGCGGCACGGGCATTGCCGTGGGCATGGCGACAAACATGCCGCCTCACAATTTGGGCGAAGTCGTGGACGGCATCTGCGCGCAGATTGACAATCCGAACATCAGCCTTCCTGAGCTGATGAAATACATCAAGGGCCCGGATTTTCCGACCGGCTGCACCATCTGCGGGCTCGAGCCGATCAAGCAATATTTCCAGACCGGCCGAGGCAGCATCAAGGTGCGCGGCAAAGTCGGCATCGAGGAGATGAAGGGTGGACGCGAGCAGATCATCATCACCGCGATTCCGTACAACGTGAATCGCGCCGTGCTCGTCGAACGCATCGCCGAGTTGGTGAATGAGAAAACCATTCCGGAAATCACCGCTGTTCGCGATGAGTCGGACGAAAACACGCGGGTTGTGATCGAAATCCGCCGGGATGCCGTCGCGAAGGTCGTCATCAACCGCCTTTATCAATTCACCGCGCTGGAATCCAGTTTTGCGGTCAACGCGCTTGCGATCGACCATGGCCGTCCCAAGACGCTTGGGATGAAGGAACTCATCGCGTGCTACATCGAGCATCGCCGCGAGGTGGTTTTGCGCCGGACGCGTTTTGATTTGCGCAAGGCCGAGGAACGCGCCGAGCAGTTGGAAGGTTATTTGATTGCGCTGGCGAACCTCGACGAATTTATCCGCATCATCCGCGGTTCCTCCAATCGCGAGGAGGCGAAGATCAAGCTGCTCGCATTTGAATTTTCACGCCAGCAGGTCGAGCAATTGGGCATTTTGATCCGCAGCGAGGCGCGTTTGACGAGCGGCCGTTACGCGTTCAGCGAAGCGCAGGCGAACGCCATTTTGGAATTGCGCCTTTATCAATTGACCGGGCTCGAAATTGACAAAGTCCGCGCCGAATACCGCGAGCTGCTGGAAAAAATCAAGGACTTGATGGACATCCTCGCCCGCGAAGCGCGCGTGCTGACCATCATCAAGACCGAACTCAAGACCATCAAGGACAAGTACGCCACGGCGCGCTTGACCGAACTTGTTCCTGATGAAGGCGAGATTGCCATTGAGGATTTGATTGCGAACGAAGGTGTCATTATCACCATCACGCACAGCGGATTGATCAAGCGCACGAACATCAGTTCGTATCGCGCGCAACGGCGCGGCGGACGCGGCGTCATTGGCATGACCACGCGGGAAGGCGCCGCGGCGGAAGGCGAACAGGAAGATTTCATCGAGCATCTTTTCACCGCCAGCACGCACGATTTCCTGATGTTCTTCACGAACACCGGGCGCGTGTATGTCGAGCGCGTGCATGAGATTCCCGACATGGGCCGCGCCGCAAAGGGTCGCAGCATCGCCAATCTGCTTGAGTTGAAAGCCGACGAAAAAGTCGCCGCGCTGATCCGCGTGGTTTCAAAGACCGGCCCCAACAAGGAAGACCAGACCTGGTCCCAGCCGCTTTTTGTTTTCTTCGCGACGCAGAAAGGCACCGTGAAGAAAACCGCGCTCGAGGAATTTGCCAACATACGCAAGGGCGGCATCATCGCGATCGGCATCGAGGATGGCGATAATTTGATCGCGGCCAAATTGACCAGCGGCCACGATGAAGTGGTGTTGATCACCCGCGAGGGCATGAGCATCCGTTTTTCGGAGGAGGATGTACGCTCGATGGGCCGTCCCGCCGGCGGCGTGCGCGGCATCACGTTGGAGCCGAGCGATGCGCTGGTTGCGTTGTCTGTCGTTGTTCCAGATGCGACGTTGCTGGTTGCCGGTGACAATGGCGTCGGCAAGCGCACTGATTTTGGCGAATACCGGGTTCAATCACGCGGCGGCAAGGGCATCATCACGATGAAAACGACGGACAAGACCGGTCTCGTCGTCGGCGCGCTCACGGTGCAAGATTCGGATGAGATCATGTTGATCACCGTCGGCGGCCAGATGGTGCGCATCCCGGTGAACGGCATTCGTGAAGCCGGCCGCAACACGCAGGGCGTGAAGTTGATCAATTTGAACCAGAACGACAAGCTTCAAGCCATCGCGAAGGTCATCAGCGAAGCCAACGAAGCTGCTGAAACCGGTGAAGCACCAACGCCCCCGCCAGCGCCGCCGCCACCGGCAGGCTGATTTAATCCAACAGGAAATTCTCCGGCTCTGCCGGAGGACTCAGCAAGTTTGACAGTTGCTGGATTGGCAGAATCAGCATCGGGTTGAAACGAATCGCGGTCCCCCTCACCCTGTCCCTCTCCCTTGGGGAGAGGGAGCGACATCATCCGCTGTGATTGCGATCCAACGCGGTTTGATATTCGCAAGCGCGGCCAAATTGTTTTCCCTCTCCTCGGGGAGAGGGCAACGGTCAGGGGGACCGCGATGCTGTTCGATCCAGCGGCTGGCATGCCAATCAAGCAATTGTCAAAGTTCATCATTCCAGGGAACAGCCGAAAATTTGCAATTGGATTTAACTCGAGACGCCATGATGATTCAACGAACTGCCCGGCCGCTTTGCATCGTCGCCTGCATTTCCTCAATCAACGGCGCAAGTTCGGCTTTCGTCTCAGGCGAACCCTCCGTGTAAAAAGTTTTCAAGCCGAGCGTTTCAGCTTTTTGGACCAGTTCCGGGCTGAGTTGGACTGGGCCGTTCGTGCTGGCTGAGTTTGCATTGGTGGAATTGTCCTGCTCGCGGGCGTTCTGCAGGTTCTTCATCGCCGAGTCCACGATTTTCTTGCGTTTGTCGGCGGGCATTTGCTCGAACGCCGTCAGCATCTGCTTCACATCGCCCGGCACGGTCAAGTCAATGAACTCCTCCTTTTCGCCATCCGTCATCGCGGCGAACCATGGACGCCACGCGTTATCGAGCCTGGCGCGTTGCCGTTCCTCGCGTGAAAGCGCGTTTAACTTCTCGGCCAGTTCTCTCAAAACGCGCGCGCGTTCGGTCGGCGATAATTTTGCGAAATCGATCGAATGCACGTACCGCTCGACTTTTTCGGCAGTCATTTTCGAATTGCGGGCGACCAAGTAACCCGCCGCCGCGAGCACCCAAATGATTGCAATCGCTCCCAACGCGAAAAACAGAGGACGAAAACGTCTGCCTTGCATAAGTTGACTTTAGCGCGTCAGGCGCTTTTCGCCATGAAAAAAGGAGCGTGGATCTGTAGCGCAGACATTCTTGTCTGCCGTATCGCAGGGTTTCCAGCCTGCGAGGGCAAACTTTTTCCATTGCCGACAGGAATGTCGGCGAAACAGCAGGCAGGAATGCCTGCGCTACGGGAACGGCTCTTCCTTACGGGCTTTGCAATTCCATCAAGTTCTTGATGTGCCCATCCGCGTATAAAAAATTGATGGCCCGCTGGTCGCCACGCGCCCAGTGAAACTTCGCCTTGTCTGAGACAACGAAAATCTGCGACGCCGGATAAATGTTCGTCAATAATTGCAGATGGTCCGCGTCCTGGCCGTTCAGCAAAAAATTCCAGCCGTAACTCGAGCCGGTCAGTTGAAAAAGATTTTGATTATCGGACGGGCAATGAAACACATTCGACACGCCGCTGACGAACGGCAGCATCACCTGCTCGAAAAACGGGCCCGTGCCGGCGTTGGTGATGGCGCGATCATACATGCGCGGCAGCAAATTATTATTTTCCTGCACATACATCTGCAAACCGAGGCCGATTTGGTGAAGGTTATTGAGGCAGGTCGTTGAGCGCCCCGTCTCGCGCGTCCGCGCGATTGCCGGCAAAAGCAACGCCGCAAGAATGCTGATGATGCCGATCACCACCAGCATCTCAACCAACGTGAACGCTCTCTTTCGCATGACAACCTCTTCGCGAATCACTGTCCTCCCTGCGGCCCAAGCTCAAGCTGATGCTGCAATTCCTCCACCAGCGGCGCAAGTTCCGCCTTCGTCTGCGGCGAACTATCAACGTAAAAAGTCTTGAAGCCGACCATTCGCGCGCGATTTTCCAGGTCCGGGCTCAAGACCGGCGGCGCGTTCGTGCCATACATGCTTTCGGCATGGCCCGGCTCGTGGTCCGTCACCAAACGATGCGTGGCCTTGAGTTGGCGCATGGCGTCATCAATCGCCTTGGAACGCTCCGCGTCTGGCAATTGCCCGAACGCGTTCAAGACCTGCTTCAAACCCGTCGGCAGCGTGGCATCGATGTAATGGCCTTTTTCATTCTCGGTCATTTGCGCGAACCATTTGCGCCAATCGCCGCTCAACCACCATTTGCGCCGTTCCTCCAGCGTCATTGAATTGACCCTGTCCTCCAGTTCGAGCAACGCCGCGCTGCGTTGCGAGCCGACCAGGCGCGAAAGATCAACCGAATTTGCGTATTGGGAAACTTCCTCCGCGCTCATCGGGCGGCGGCGCGTGAGGCCCAAACCCGCCCAGGCAAGCAAACCGATGCAGCACAAGGCCGCGGCGACACTCAAAATAGTGCGGATGCTCCGGTTCATCTGTGAACAGCTTCTAATACGGCTTTTTCTTGCCGTGCGCCATTAAAAAATTGCTGACATGAGAAACTGGGGGACTGGAAAGTCCCCAGAACCCGCACACTAGAAAGTGTGCGCTACGTGGCGTCTGCGGGTTCAGACGACTTTCCAGTCGCCTGTTCAGTCTGAACCATATTTACCGGCTGCGGTTAACGTCGGGGACGTCTTCGCCCAACGCTGTGGCGAGATCAATTTGGTGGTCCTGTTCCTGGACGAGGATTTTGCGGATCTGTTCCGCCATCGCGAATTCACCCAAGGCTTCGCATTGCCGGATGCGATCGCGGTAATTGCGGATGGTTTCATTTTCGTTGTCGAGATCGAACCGCAACATTTCCCTGGCATCCTTGGAAGTGCGCACCGGCTTGGGGGTGACGGACGGCATTTTGCCGAGGTAATCGATCTGCCGCGAGATCATCAATGCGTGGTCGAGTTCCTGTTTGGCGTGGATTTCCAACTGGTCGGCGATGTCCATGTACTCCGCGCCGCTCAGCACCTGGGAATAGACCACGTAGGCAATGATGGCTTGATATTCGCGGGAAAGGTCCTCGTTCAAAAGTTCCGCGAGCCGCTCGCGGGAAATTTCCGGTTCATTCGCTGTCGTTTTGAGATTGGACATTTAAAACCTCCATGCAAACAGAAACATTGCCATCAACAACTGTTTACGAACGTACCGCCACAAACCGCCGTGTCAAAAGCCGCCATGGGAGCAATTCACCTACCGTCGGGGGGATTTGATACTCACTTTCCGTTCAGGTGCTGGCGCTTGGTTGAATCTTTACTCGCCAGCGGCAACTGCACGCAAAAGCGGCTGCCTTTTCGGTTTTGAGTCATGCGCTCCACAGGCTGCAAAATATTCCACTGCAACACAAAATAACTGGACATTTTTTCAGGGTTTTGAGACAATTTTGCGCGTGTGGAATGAGAGCCACACGAGGATGCCGCCAGGCATCTGCGAAGCCCGCCATTCGCCCCGGGTTCTGTCGCCGCATTCATAAAGCGCCCAATACCAACATCCAAGCACCAGAGAATGTTCAAATGCCAATCACCAACCGAACCTCCTGCCAACCTGCGCATCCGTCTTGGTGCTTGGGAATTGGTGCTTCAATGGAGCTTGGATGTTGGCGTTTGGTGCTTCGTGTCGTTACGTGTCATTTTGACGCATTTTTGTTCCATATCCGTTCCAATTGTCGCAGGCGTTTCAGCTTGTTTCACCTCGTTTCACCTGGTTTCAGCTATAAGGGAAAAAATTGCGTGCTGGCTCCGCTTGCCGGGATGTCGTCGGAGCGCGGACAGCTTGTTCGCCGAAGCCTTGGCGGAGGCGAGCCTTGTCCGCCCCGAAATTCTCCGCCATTCCGCATTCCGCATGGTGCCAGCCCGGAAGGACCACCATTTTAGAAATGCTCTTGCTTTGGCGTCGATGAACCTTATTTTCTAGCCATGTTCGTTACTGAACCACCAGTCACCGCACCGAAAAATGACCTGACCGGCAGCGCCGATAGGCCGCAGCCGTCTTCCCCTGCCCGCCCGGACCTGCTCGCGCCGGTCGATGCTTTCCCGCGCCGCCATATCGGTCCCAGTGCCGCCGAGACCGCGCAGATGCTCGAAGCGCTCGGCTTCGCCGACTTGGATGCTTTCATCAACACGGTTGTGCCGGAGAAAATCCGGCTGAGGAAACCGCTGGCGCTGCCTGCCGGTCGCGGTGAACACCAGGTGCTGCAGGATTTGCGGGTCATCGCCGGCCAGAACCAGGTTTTCCGCTCGTTCATCGGCATGGGTTATTCGAATTGCCTCACGCCGCCAGTCATCCAGCGCAATGTTTTGGAAAATCCGGGTTGGTACACGCAATACACGCCTTACCAGGCGGAAATCGCGCAAGGGCGGCTCGAATCGCTCCTGAATTTCCAGACGATGATCAGCGACCTCACCGGCATGGACATCGCCAACGCCTCGTTGCTCGACGAAAGCACCGCAGCGGCCGAGGCGATGCATCTTTGCCATGATTTGCATCCGGACCGGAACGTTTTCTTCGTCTCATCCGAATGCCATCCGCAAACGATTGACCTGATCAAGACGCGCGCCAAACCGCTCGGCATCGAGGTGCAAGTCGGCAGCCATGAAAGTTTTGAGTTCAACGAAAAAGTTTTCGGCGCGTTGGTCCAATATCCTGCCACCTACGGCGACATTTATCCATACGACGATTTTGTCGCCAAGGCGCACGCCGCCGGCGCGATGGTCGCCGTTGCCGCTGA
>Ga0070739_10005043_pt1 | contig 15294 bp, 14 predicted proteins | sample Coa_R1_7_FD_66445 | JGI IMG/M metagenome (GOLD analysis project Ga0070739, IMG submission 66445) | Surface soil microbial communities from Centralia Pennsylvania, which are recovering from an underground coalmine fire - Coalmine... | ecosystem: Environmental > Terrestrial > Soil > Unclassified ... | reverse complement strand
TCTGCGCCGCGCCACTCGATATCCAGCTCGGCCAGAGCCCGGCGGATCTGGCTATGGCCCGCCTCCCCGCTGCCTCCGCCGTTTCGCGGATTGCCGCGATACAGGCTCAGCCGCGGCGTGCGGAATGATAACGGACGTCCAAAATTCCGCAGGTACATCTCTAAAAGTCTGAAATTTTCGGGAGTCGAGTTTTCCGCGGCGAACCGAGCCAGAGCGCGGCCGGAGGCCTCGTCCACCATGGCCATCAAACACAGCGCGGCGCTGTGTCCTCCCAGCCAAGCCCGCTTGCTGCTCCGCCACGCCACACATTCCCCGTAGGCACCCTGCGCCCGGCGATTGGACTGCGGATTCACGTCTTTGGCGACAGAATAACTTGACTCTTTTCTTTCGTCGATACCTGCGTCCTGATATTCAAAATCAATCCAATTGATATCCGCGCAAAACTACAATTGAATCAACCTGGCTCCGCGCACCGATTTCAGAAGTTCGCGGTTGCTCAGCGCCGCATCCAGATTGCGGCGCGCGACGCGGGCGTGCTCGCGGGCCAGCAGCTCCGCCCGCATGCTTTCGCGATTCGCGATGGCGTCGATAATGCCCCGGTGCTGATCGAGCGCGATCAAAAAAAGGTCGATCGCCTCTGCGGCCGAGTGCTGCTTCAGCAAAAACGCGCTGGGAGAAGCGAAGGGAAGAGCGCAGGCTTGTTTCAGCGCGCGGCGCAGAATGCGGCTGTGCGACAGGTCGAGCAGCGCCGCGTGGAATTTCGCATTCAGCTCGATATACTGCGTGAACGTATCCAGCCCCAGCTTGCGGTCGCGCAGCAAGCCGTCCATCTCCCGGCTGGCTTCGCGCAGCGGCGCCAGATCCCGGGAATCGCGCAGGCGCTCGGCCGCGAGCCTCGCCGCGGCGCCTTCCAGCAGGCCGCGCAGCTCGATCGCATCGTAAATGTCGGTTTTGGAAAACTGCGGAACCACGAAACCTCGCGTGGGCCGGATCTCCAGCAGGCCTTCGTGAGCGAGCCGCTCCAGCGCAAGACGCAGAGGGATGCGCGATACTTCCAGTTGCGCGGCCAGCGGGATTTCCTTAATTCTCTCGCCCGGGTGGAAGTGGCCGTCGATGATCATCTCGCGAAGCCGGAGTGTGGCGCGAGCGGTTTGCGACGCGCTCGGCGAGTTCCGCGGCGCGATGCGGCTCGCTGCGGCGGAGCGTCGGTCTGCCGTCATTTTCCTCCTTGCATTGCATGCATTGCCCGGCCGTCTGTAGGCTATGCGGATTTGACTTGTTTGGACACCAGAACTTATAATACACAACGGCATCGAGTTTTGCATGCATTTCAGGGAAACGGATAACGTAGCCGATATCGTCCCGCCGCGTCTGGCCTCGGCGGCTTCCAACGGTTCGCAAGGCGAACGGCGCAGCGGGTCGTTCCTGCGCTCGAAGCCTCGCGGGGGCGGCGCCCCCATGGCCAATTTCGATTTGAAGCTCCTGGCGATCATCGGCGAGCTGCACCGCACGCGGAGCGTCTCCCAGGCCGCCGAGCGTCTGGCGCTGAGCCAGTCGGCGATCAGCATGAGCCTGGCGAAGCTGCGCAAACACTTCAACGATCCGTTGTTCGTCCGGACCTCCACCGGCATGGAGCCCACTCCGCACGCCATGGAGCTGATCGGCATTCTCGGCCAAGCCGAGAACCTGCTGCAAACGGCATTCGGACACTCGGTGGTTTTCGATCCGCGCACCTCGGACCGGATTTTCCATATCCAGTCCACCGACATCGCGCAAGTGACCCTGCTGCCGAAGCTGATGAGCCATCTGCGCAAGGCCGCGCCGGGCGTGCGGATCGATCTGCAACGGATCGCGGCATCCACGCCCAAGCTGCTGGAGTCCGGGGAGCTGGATCTGGCCGTCGGCTTCATTCATCCGATGGGCGCCGGCTTTTGCCAGCAGCGCTTATTTAAGGAACGCTTCGTTTGCGCGATGCGCGCCGATCATCCCCGAATCGGCCAGACGTTGACGGTAAAGCGCTTCGAGGCCGAAGGCCATCTCGCGATCGCTACGTCAGGCACCGGGCACAGCATCGTAGAAAAAACCCTGGAAGCGAAAAAGATTCATCGCCATGTGGCGCTGACCGTGCCGAGCTTTTTAGGAATTTCCACGGTAATCACCACCAGCGATTACCTGGCGATCGTCCCCGAGCAATTGGGACGGCATCTGGCGGCGGCCGGCAACATCAAAATCTTGCCCCCCCCCTTCGAACTCCCCGCATACTATATAATGCAGCACTGGCACGAACGATACAGCCAAGATCCAGCCAGCCGGTGGCTGCGCACGGTAATCGCGGATCTGTTCCTCGCTTCGTGACCGTATCAACAGAATTGATAATCCGTATCATCAGTCCCGCATCGACTCGGGCGGGCGCAGACGCTACCATGTTATGCGGGCACGCATACGGATCTGGAGAATAGAACCATGAATTATCCACTTACGGGGTACCACCACATCACGGCTTGCGCCGGTGGCGCCCAGGAAGACGTGAATTTCTTTACGCAGGTGCTGGGGCTTCGCATGGCGAAGCAGACCGTCCTGATGGACGGAAAGATTCCGATTTACCACCTGTACTACTCGAACGCGAATATCGAACCCGGATCGGTCATGACGACGTTTCCCTACAGCCGGAAACCGGGCCGGCAGGGCTCTGGCCAGGTCTATTCGACGGCCTTTACCGTCTCCAAGGGCAGCCTGCCATTCTGGAAGGACCACCTGAAGCGCCACAACATCGAGCAGGAGCCGGTTGCAGAGCGCTTCGGCCAGCAGTTTATTCGTTTTAAACATCCTTCCGGTCTGCAATTCGAAGTGATCGAGGACGCCAGCGATAAGCGGGAAGCCTGGCACACGCCGGAAATCGCCAAGAGTGAGGCCCCGCGCGGATTCCACGGCTCGGTCCTTTCCGTGCGCGAGATCCCGGAGACGGAACGGTTTTTCGTCGAAGCCCTGGGATTCCGCAAGACCGGCGTGGACGGCCGCTATCACCGCTTCGAAACCGGTTCGGGCGGGCCGAACAAGACCGTGACGCTGCTGGAAGAGCCGGATCGCCCGGCGGGAAGCTGGACCTTTGGCGCCGGTACGCATCATCACATCGCGCTGTGGGGCGCCGACGACGATGCGCTGGCGCAGCAGAAGGCTATTTACGAAGAACTCGGCTACACGGATGCTTCCGAGATCAAGGACCGGTTCTATTTCCACTCGATGTACTGCCGCTGCCCCGGCGGAATCCTGGTGGAGAGCTGCTGCAATGTTCCCGGCGGATTTGAGAAGGACGAAGACAAGAGCGAGCTGGGCACCAAGCTGCACCTGCCGCCGTGGTTTGAGGACCGCAAGGAAGAGATCCTGTCGCAGCTCGAGCCGATCCGCGTTCCGGAGACGGCCACGCACGCGGCCTGAATTCCCACCTAAACTGAAGGAAGAAGACCATGAAACTCACATTCGCGATCCTCTGTGCTGCGCTCTGCGCGGTGGCTGCCTGGGGTCATCATTCCTTCGCGGCGGAATACGACGGCAACAAGCCGGTTACTTTGAAAGGCACCGTCGTCAAAATGGAGTGGGTGAACCCCCATTCCTGGCTGCGCGTCAAGGTTACCGACGAAAACGGCAAAACTGAAGAGTGGCTGTGCGAGACCGCACCGCCGAACGGGCTCTATCGCCAGGGCTGGCGCAAGGACAGCATCAAGGAAGGCGAACAAGTCACGGTGGAAGGCTTCCGCGCCAAAGATTCCTCCAATACGATGACTGCTCGATCGGTAGTTACGGCCGATGGCCGCCGGATGTTCGCGGGCACCGCGAATGATGGCGGTCCCGGCGGCGGAAAGCAGTAGTCGCTCCGGAATGAACAGACTGGTTGCGATTACCGCGCTGGGGGCCGCTGCCGTGGCCGCCCAGGCGCAACGCGGGTATCGTGCGCCCCGAACGGCGGACGGCAAGCCCGACCTTCAGGGAATCTGGCAGGTGCGCAACACCGCCGCCTCCGGCCTGGAAACGCACGGGGCGGCCGGCGGAATCCAGGCCGGCCTCGGCGTGATTGTCGATCCGCCCGACGGAAAGATCCCCTACCAGCCCGCTGCCCTGGAGCAGCGCCATAAAAATTTCGAAAATCGCGACATGGAGGATCCGCTCAACAAGTGCTTCCTCCCCGGCGTCCCGCGCGCCAACTATCTGCCGTATCCGTTCCAGATCTTCCAGACGCCCAAGTACGTGCTGATGGCCTATGAGTACGACCACGCCACGCGCACCATCGCGCTCGACGGCAGCAAGCACCTGGACGACATCGATTTCTGGATGGGCGATTCGCGCGGCCACTGGGAAGGCGACACGCTCGTGGTGGACGTCGCGGATCTGCACGATGAAACCTGGCTCGACGCCGCCGGCGATTTCCATAGCGACAAACTGCACCTGGTGGAGCGCTACACCCGCACCGGGCCCGAGACGCTGGAATACGAGGTGACCATCGAGGACCCCAAGGTCTACACTCGGCCCTGGAAGATCCGCATGCCGCTGTATCTTCATACGGAGAAGAATTTCCAGCTTTACGAGTACGAATGCCACGTTTATCTGGAGGAGGCGGCGAAGAAAAAATGAAAACCATTGCAGCCGTCTGGGCGATTTTCGTTTCGTGCGCGGCCGCGCAGACTTCTTCGATCCCCCGCTTACCCGGCGGCCAGCCCGATATGCAAGGCATCTGGGACGCCAGGAATAACGGTGCGGCGTTCGATATCGAGGACCATCCCACGGCGCAGTTCGGGATCCCCGCGGGTAAAGGCGTGATCGTCGATCCGAAGGACGGCAAGATCCCCTACCAGCCCTGGGCCGAGGCCCGCCGGAAGGATCTGCTGGAGCACCACATGTATGAGGATCCCGAGGCGCACTGCACGCTGGCCGGAGTGCCCCGGCAAATGTACGCTCCGTTCGGTTTCCAGATCTTTCAGCCGCCAGGGTACGTGGTGATCTTTTTTGAAGCCTTCCACGCCTTCCGCATTATTCCGCTGGATGGCCGCCCGCACGTTCCTTCCAACGTCAAGATGTATTCGGGCGATTCGCGGGGCCGCTGGGACGGCGATACGCTGGTGATCGACGTCACCAACCAGAACGACAAAACCTGGTTCGACATGGCGGGTAACTTTCACAGCGACGAAATCCACGTGGTGGAGCGGCTGACGCCCAAGGACGCCAACACGATCCGGTACGAAGCCACCATCGACGATCCCAAGGTGTACACGCGGCCGTGGACGATCGCCTTCGATCTCGGGCGGAATCGCCAGCCCGGTTACGAACTGATGGAATTCGCCTGCGTGGAAGGCGAGCGGGACCTCCAACATTACGTTCAAAGCGAAGGCGGCAACGCCGGCAAAAAGTAGCGGCTCTCGACCCGCAACGTTTCCCACGTTCCGGACGGCCCGGCTGGAATTGCGCCGGCTGAGGCCCGGAGACGAGGAATTTCTGGCTTCGCTCGATTCCGATCCCGCGATGATGCAGCACCTTCCCGGAGGCGCGCTCGTGCGGGCCGAGGCTCTCAGGAACGCGCGCGCGCAAGTCCGGGTGGCCTGCTATCGCCGCCGCGCCGGGCGATGGCTGGCGGTATCGCGCCGGACCGGATTGCCCGTTGGCTGGGTGGAACTGGCGACGCTGGGCGCCGGGCCGGGCGCGGGGCTCCAGATCGGATATGCCATTGCGCCGCGCGATTGCCGCCGGGGCTACGCCACCGAGGCGGCGGCACGGATTCTGGAGTACGCGCTTGCGGACCTCCGGGCCGATTGCGTGAGCGCGGTGGTGCGGGCGGAGAATGCGGGCTCCCTTCGGGTGCTGGAGAAGCTGGGGTTTCAGCGGGTGGGACGGCGCCGCGACGACGCAGGCGTGGTGTGCGAGGAATATTGCGTGAGGCGCGCCCCGCACTGCTAAAATCGACCCTTCCATGCGCATTCTGGACGTAGGCTGCGGGATCCACAAACTGCCCGGCTCGATCGGGCTCGACCGGAATCCGGCATCGCGGGCGGATGTGCTGGCCGATCTCGATCATTTCCCGTATCCTTTCCGCGATTCCTCTTTCGACGCCTTGCAGGCCATTCACGTGATCGAGCACGTCTCGGACGTGATCCGCACGATGGAGGAGTTTCACCGCCTGGTGCGGGCCGGTGGGGAGGTGCGGATCGTCACCCCGCACTACACCGATTTCAGTTCGTTCTGCGATCCCACCCATCGCTGGCATCTGAACAGTTTTTCGCTGCGCTATTTCGGCGAAGACCACGGCGGCTTCGGCTATTATTCGGCCGCGAAATTCGCGGAGAGTTCGGTGCACGTGAAGCTACTAAGTCTGTGGAAATGGCTCGGGTTCGAATGGCTGATCAATGCCTGGCCGCGCGCGCGGAAGTGGTGGGAATACTATCTGTGCTACCTGGTGCGCGGCAAAGTCGTCGAATGGCGCCTGAAGGTCCTCAAGGAGTGAGCGCATGATCGGCGCGGCGCTGGACTGGCTGCGCCATCGAAGGCGGGCGCGGATCTGGCACGCCGGCCGGGCTTCGGGCCGGCGCGGCGAGGACCTGGCCCATCGCTTCCTGCGGCGCGAGGGCTACGTGATCGTCGCGCGCAATTACCGGCTACCCACGGGGGAGGCAGAAGCCGACCTGATCGCGTGGGAAGGCGATACACTGGCGATCATCGAAGTGAAGTCGCGCGCGGGCGAGGATTTCGGCCCGCCGGAACGCGCCATCAGCGAGGAAAAGCGCCGTCACATGCTGCGCGTGGCTCGCGAATACGCGCGGAAAACCGAGACGCCCTGGGAACGGGTGAGATTCGACGTGGTCACCGTGATTCTGGCGGACGCGCCGGTCATCGAACTCTATCGTGGGGCCTTGCCAATTCATCCGGTTATATCCAAATAGTTTGTAAAAATCGCCTCTTAGTGCTGTTGCCTTGCCGACGTCATTGAGAGCGCCAGGTTTCGCGCGCCGGAGGCAAAATGAAGGTGCGATTTCGTGACCGCCGCGGCGAAGGAGGTTGCCGGCGGCACCACCATCCCGGCCAGCACCTGCGCGGTGAACAAGTAGCCCGCCTCGATGGCTGTATCCTGACGTAGTGGAAGCCGAGAAGCTTCGTATCATCGAGGCCCAGCGCCGCGAGCAGCACTGGCGGCGGTGGGGCCCCTACCTCGCCGAACGCGCCTGGGGCACGGTGCGCGAAGATTACAGCCCCGATGGAACCGCGTGGGAATACTTTCCCTTCGATCATGCGCATCTGCGCGCCTATCGCTGGGGGGAAGACGGCATCGCGGGCATCAGCGACAATCATCAACGGCTGTGCTTCGCGCTCGCATTCTGGAACGGACGTGATCCGATCCTCAAGGAGCGTCTGTTCGGCCTGTCCGGAGATGAAGGTAATCACGGGGAGGATGTCAAGGAGTGTTATTACTACCTGGATTCCACTCCCACGCACTCCTACATGAAGTGCCTCTACAAATATCCGCAGGAGGCTTTTCCGTACCGGCAATTGCGCGAGGTCAACCGCGCTCGCACACGCCGGGATCCGGAATTCGAACTCCTGGATACGGGGGTGTTCGATCATGACCGCTATTTCGACATTTTCACGGAATATGCGAAAGTCGATACCGACGATATCCTGATCCGCATTACGGCAGTGAACCGGGGGCCGGAACGCGCGCCGCTGCATCTGCTTCCGACACTGTGGTTCCGCAACACGTGGACGTGGGCGCCGGGTTCGCCCAAGCCTGTGCTGCGGCGCTGGGCTGGGGCGGGGGACAGCGCCATCGTCCAGATCGAAGAAGCCAGGCTGGGGGAATACCGCCTCACATTTGACGGCCTGCCGCCGCTACTTTTCACTGAAAACGAATCCAATTCCGAAGCCTTGTGGGGTCTCAAGAGTGCGAGCCCCTATGTGAAGGACGGCTTTCACCGGCACATCATTCACGGCGAGCGGGGCGCGGTGAACCCGGAGGAAACGGGCACAAAGGCCTGCGCGTGGTATCAATTCGATCTGGCGCCGGGCGAAAGCCGCACGCTGCGTCTGCGCTTGACGCGCAGCACGGAACCAACCCGGCTGGTGAAAGACTTCGATGGCCTGTTCGCCGAGCGGATTCTCGAAGCGGACGAATTTTATTCTTTTTTCCCGGCCAATCTCTCGGAGGACGCGAAGCGCGTGCAGCGGCAGGCCTTTGCCGGCTTGCTCTGTTCCAAGCAGTTTTATCACTTCGTGGTCGAGACCTGGCTGAAGGGGGACCCGGGGCAGCCCACACCTCCGGCCAGCCGGCTCAAGGGGCGCAACTCCAATTGGATCCATCTGTACAACGAAGACGTCATCTCGATGCCGGACAAATGGGAGTATCCATGGTATGCGGCCTGGGATCTGGCGTTCCACACGATTCCGCTGTCGCTGGTGGACCCGGATTTCGCCAAAGGACAGCTCCGCCTGTTTCTGCGCGAATGGTATATGCATCCGAACGGGCAGATCCCGGCCTACGAGTGGGCGTTCGGCGACGTGAATCCGCCGGTGCACGCCTGGGCCTGCTGGCGCGTGTTTCAGATCGACCGCAAGCTGAACGGGCGGCCGGATTACGGGTTTCTGGAGAGCGTCTTTCACAAGCTCCTGCTGAACTTCACATGGTGGGTGAACCGCAAGGATGCGGGCGGCAACAATATCTTCGAGGGCGGTTTCCTGGGGCTCGACAACATCGGCCTCTTCGACCGCTCGAAGCCTCTGCCTGGAGGCTCGTATATCGAACAGTCCGACGGCACCAGTTGGATGGCGATGTTCTGCCTGAACATGCTGAAGATCGCCATCGAACTGGCGAGCCGCGTCGATCTGATCTATGAAGACATCGCCAGCAAGTTCTTCGAGCATTTTCTATACATCGCTTCGGCGATGAACGGCGCGAGCGGCTCCGGGTTGTGGGACGAGGCCGACGGGTTCTTCTATGACCGGTTGCGCCTGCCGGATGGCAGTGCGATCAAGCTGGGGGTGCGTTCTTTAGTCGGGTTGATTCCGATTTTCGCCGTGGACACCCTGGACGCCAACGTGATCGAATCTCTGCCCGGTTTCCGCAGGCGGATGGAGTGGTTCCACGCCAACCGGCCGGATCTGTGCGAAAACATCGCTTCGCTGGTTCAGGAAGGGGTCGAGTCCCGGAGGCTGCTCAGCCTGCTGGTGCGGCCCCGGCTGGCGCGAGTGCTGGAGCGGATGCTGGACGAAAGCGAGTTCCTGTCGCCCCACGGCATCCGGGCGTTATCGAAGTATCATCAAGACCACCCTTTCGTGCTGATTTACGATCATCACGAGCATCGGGTGGATTACGAACCGGCTGAGTCCACTACGGAGCTGTTCGGGGGCAATTCGAACTGGCGCGGGCCGGTCTGGTTTCCGGCGAACTTTCTGATGATCGAGTCGTTGCAGAAGTACGCCTGGTACTTCGGCGACGACTTCACCGTGGAGTTTCCGACCGGTTCAGGGCACAAGATGAACCTGGGCGATGTGGCCGCCGAGCTTTCCCGGCGCCTGTCGCGCATCTTCCTGCGAGGCAAGGACGGCCGGAGGCCCGTGTACGGCGGGACGGAGAAATTCCAGACCGATCCGCACTTCAAGGATTACATCCAGTTCTTCGAATACTTCCACGGCGATAATGGCGCGGGAATCGGCGCCAGCCACCAGACTGGCTGGACCTCCCTGGTGGCGAAGCTGCTTCAGCAGAGCGGCGAGTAAGGCAGAGCGGGGTTGCGCGAAATCCAGCAGGCGGCTTCAGGGCTTTCGCGCATGCTCGCATCGCCGCCGCGGGGAAGCGGCGTCTAAAGAATTGTGTTTTCGAGCCCTCCGGTTGGAGATGCGGGTGCTAAGGGCGAACAAGGGAGGAAATCGCGATGACATTAAAGCTATATTTCCCTATCTCCGTAGCATTTTTCATTCTGGTGGTCTCCCTGGCGTGGCACTTTTCGGCTCCGGTTCTGCCGTTCGCTCTCATTCTGCTCGTCGGCGAGACTCTGCTTGGCTTCCAACTGGAGGATCACCGCGTAGACCGGCTTCTGGCCTCGATTTTCAGGCGCTAACGCGGCCGCGGAAAAAGCCCCGGAGCGACCGCTGACGCGCGCGATTCAGACATGTGCTCGCTCGATGGCAGGCACATACCGGACCGGGGGCCGTTGGGGAGCGGTGTCTACCGTTCTGGAGCGACGCGGCGCTCGCCTTCCAGGCAAATGAATTCCTGAAGCGACTCGCCTTGGCGAAAGGGAATCGCCGTGCTGGCGGACCAAGGCTTAGAGTACGCGCCGGGATCGTCAATTGTCATCTCGTACTTCATGGAAGCAGGTCCGGTGCGGGTGTAGCGCTCGACGATATGGAGCCGTTCGGTGTGCGGATGGCCGGCATCGTCGAGCCAGGTTTTGTCGTTGAAGCCGACGGCATCCACCACCAGGGTCTTACCCTCCCAGTGCCCAACCGAATCGCCGAGCCAGGATGGATTGGGGTCCTGGGGATGTGGGCGGCCATCCATCCAGACGTTTCGCCAGACATGGGCGCCGGCCTCGTAAAGAAAAAGGATCCGGTTGGGCTGCTGGACGATTTGAAAAGGCTCAGCTGTGAGAAGGATGCGAGGTACGCCCGGAGGAAGACAGCGGGCATCGTTCGAGTTCTCTTTGGCTCTCTGGTTGGCTTCGAACTGCGCCTTGGCTGCGGGCAGGAACGGGACCTGGATGCCCCGGCCAAGATCCGGGACGTGCCGGGGAAACCAGACCCCGTTTCCGCCGAGGTCGGTCTGAGCCAGGAGCGCCGGCGCAAGGAGCATCGCCAAACCAAGCGCGCGCGGCAACTTTGTAAGCTTCACTTTAAATACCCAACTTTAATGAAAGCAGCGTAAGTACTGCTGCCAGTATGCTTAAACCGGCGCCGAGAAAGACGCTGAGCGGACGGTATCGCATTTCGATCGTATGCGAGCCTGCGGTGACCCGCACGCCTCGGACGCCGCCGGGAATCTCCAGGATGGGAGCCGGTTTCCGGTCCACGGTCGCTCGCCAGCCGGGAAACCAGGTGTCGGTAAGAACAACGGTGCCGGGGCATTTCATCTCCGCCATGATCCGTACGAAATTCGGCTGGTGAACGGGCAACTGCACGTCGTCATTGGCTGGGTCGCACCCGGCGGCTTCCGCGGTGCTCCAGACTCTCGGCATCGCGGTAGGATTCTCAAAAACTTTCAGCCCGCTCCGGCCGGTGAAAAGCTCTTTTTGATCGGGACGTTGCGGCTGTTTCCCTAAGTAATACCTGATGCCGTAGAAATCTTTGTGGGAGAAGGTATCGGCACCCCAGACGTTGGCCGTCACGCTGGCGGTGTAGGAGGCGAAGGTCTCGACGCCATACCAGTCGCCGATGTTGTAGGGTATGTCGTTGTCGTCATATTCGATACGGCCCGGAAGGCCGCGATTGCGGATATACGCGATGATGTCCCCGTGTTCGGCGAGGCGATGTAAATAGGGGTTCTGCTCGGGCACAGCGCGGCTCGGGAGGAAGTAAGAGCTGCCGTTGCCGAGTTCGAACAGCGCCAAGGTGAGCGCGCAGATGCCGCCTGCCTGCGCGGACAACCCACCTCCCCGCCAGCCCGCCAGAACAGCCGCGCCGAGTACAGCCGCGATTGCCGGCACCATCAGGCGGTCATCGGTGGCCGTTGAGACCTTCGCGGCGAACAAGACCAAGCTCATTATGGCGATGATCGCGGCGGACGCGACGAGCGCCCAGCCGAAGCGGCGCGCCCAGCGGTCGCTCTCAGGGCGGGGCAGCAGATCCGCCCCGTAGGCCGCGAGTGGCGCGAGCCCGGTCGCAAAGAGCAGTGTGGCCGCGGCTGGCACGCGCGCTTTCTCGACGATAGGAACCAGAGCGTAAAAAATTCCATGAAAGAGGCTATTCGGTCCCAGGGAGAAGAAAAGTCCGCCGAGGGCGATGGACGCCAGCCAACGGACCTGACGCTCCCGCCACGCGAGAATCACGCCGAGAATGCCTAAGCCCAGCGCGAAAATGCCCACATATAGCCCAAAGCGATACTCGATATTTGGAATCGCAATCCCTAGAATCGAAATGGGATGCAGTGAATATTGCTCATGGATGCTGTACGGGAGGATCTGGTCGAAAGCCAAGGGCTCAGGCGTGCCGGCCCACCGGAGGGACCGGCGCCCGTACTCGGCCAGGGGAATAGTCTGAAAGGCGCTGGCAAGCACCGCGATCACGGCTGACGCTGCCCCCAGGCGCATTAGCTGGAGGTTGGGTTTCCCCTCGCGCAGGATGAGCCATATCCAGAGCCCGGCGGCGGCGATCGAGACGAACAGGTTCATCTGGTGATGGCCCGCGAGCCAGCCAAAGCCCAAAAAAAATCCCGAGAGCATGGAACTGGCGAGAGGGCGCTGCCCGCGCTCGGCGCGAAACAGGTACAGGAACACCAAGGGGGTCCAAACCGCGCCGTTGACCATCTGCGGCGCGATGGTGTTGGCGACATAGCCGCCTAGCCCGTAGACGCAAGCCGCGAGCAGGGATGCCGTCCGCGACCGGCCCAGATCACGGGCCAACGCGTAGCAGGCGAGCGCGGCGAAGTAACGGGTCAGGACAAAATACCAGTGCAGAGCGCCTTGGCGGATCCAGCCGTGCTTCAGCGGAATCAGGAAGAGCAGCCAGTTGGGGGGATAGGCGGCGCCCGGCTGGCCCTGGCCGATCAAGGGCTGCCCGAACCATCCGTTGGGGTCCCACAGGGGAAATCGGCCGCGATGCCATTCGCCTGCCTGAAACTGGAGCCACGGCAGATCCAGATAGGCGGCGTCAGGACCTTCGAGCCAGGTGTATTGATTGGTGAGGACCAGCTTCCAATAAAACAGCACGACGACCGCAAACAGGATCACAGGCCCGAGCAAGCGTCGATGCGCAGGGATTCGCACTCGCGCGAGATCCGGCGCCTGAGCCGCTTGCATGAGTGCCATGATAACGGAATCCACCGCGGATGCTGCTTTGGTGGTCCAAGGCCCCCGGCTCGCTGGGGCAGGACACAACAGACCTAAACCGAACAAAGACGTTCGATGTTCGGCGGTGCAACCCTTCGTGACTCGCTACCCGATCTTCAAATCGTGCACTTCTGCGCACCGCCGCGCATGTTCTTCGCACAGCAGGCGCTTGGCTCTGACCTCAGATCCGACATACGTCCGGTAGGAGTATTCGTGGACAAATTTCGCACGCTTTCCACATGTGACACATGGCCCCTTTTCTATAGTCAGTCGAATTGTGTGATGGTAACTGTGACCCCGCGTATCTGATTCCAATGTGTTCTCTCCTCACCCGCCGAGTGAAGGACAGACACTTTCTTTTTTGCTTATGCTGCTTTTTCAAATGTTCCAACCATAACATGGGACTCCAGAGCGCGAGGATCCTACGGGATTCGGATTGACTTCAAACTGATATCAGGTCAGGCCTGGAGCCAGCCTTCGAGGTTTCGATGAAGCAGGTCCTCGAGCCGCAGAATGTCCTCCCGGTAGTGATGAATCAATTTACGGCGGAGGCTCCGGGCATGGCGAGCGCGAGGCGCTGCCGGACGGACGCTTCTACGGCCGCGCGCTGGTATCCGTCCGGAAGATACTCTTTGACGCGCCGCCACGATCCGCGGCGTCGCAGCAAGTACGAAGCTCCGATGAACCGCGGCACGCGTGGCTGTAAGAATTTTTCGGAAATGTCGGGGGTAAAGGTTTCATCCACGGTCAGAAAACGGAACAAATCGCGGAGCACCGCCCGGGCGTCGCTCTGATAGTCCTCATATAAACAAATCCGAATCTGCGCGGGCGGGAAAACATCTGTGAAACGCTGTAGTTGCTCGAAGTAGTATCCGTATCCGAGGAAGGGATTCAGCACGCCGAACGGCCCGCCTTGGCGTTGCATGTTTTTGTGCACTTCGGCGCGAAAGGAGCTCCGTAGCCGGCCCTCGGAGACGGCCTGAAGGTACTGCGAGTAAGCACGCTCGGCCGGGTCGCGCAGCATGAGGACCATCTTCGCGTGAGGAATCCGCGCCGCGATGTTCCGCGCCGCGGTTTTCGACCAGAGATAAATCACGCTGGCCTCGTCGGCGGCGGGGCGGCCGCCGGCGCTGCGGAAGAGGCTTTGGTAGTCGTCCCAGTCCACCACCGGCTTATAGAGCGAGGTGGTCCCCGCCTTGGGCACGCTTCCGATGAAGAAGTTCGGTAGCGCCACGCGGCCCAAATCGTTCTCCGTTTTTGCGATGGCGAGATCGTACCATAAAATCGCCGGCACCCTGGCGCAACCCGGTACAATGAGCTTGTTCCATGACGCTGACTTTCGAACTGGCGCGCGAGTGCGTGCGCAGCCACGCCCGCTCCGTAAGCGAAACCGAGTCCGTGCGTCTTCTGGACGCCGCCGGGCGCGTACTGGCCGAGAGCATCACGGCAGATCGCGATTATCCGCCGTTCCGGCGTTCGGCGCGCGACGGCTTTGCGGTTCGTGCGGCGGACTTGCCGGGAGAGCTGCGGGTGATCGGCGAGGTGCGCGCGGGCGAGGTGTTCCGCGGGGCGGTCGGGCTCGGCGAAGCCGTGGAGATCATGACCGGCGCTCCGCTGCCCGAGGGCGCCGATGCCGTGGTGATGGTCGAGCACTCAGTGCGGGAGGGCGACCGGGTGCGCATCGGGCGGAGCGTTCAAGCCGGGGAGAATTTCAGCCCGCGCGGCTGCGAGGCTCCGGCGGGTTCTGCGGTGCTCGCGCCAGGACAGCGCATGGGATTCGCGGAGATTGCCGCGCTCGCCATGGTTGGCCGCGAATGCGTCCAGGTTTACCGCCGGCCGAGTGTCGCAATCTTGCCCACCGGCGACGAAATTGTCGAAGCCGGCCAGCCCCCGGAGCCGTTTCAGATCCGCAATTCGAACGCTCATTCGCTGGCCGCGCAGGTGGCCCGCGCCGGCGGCGTTCCGCGGATTCTGGCGATCGCTCGCGATCGCTATGACTCCACCCGCGCGCAGATTGAGCGCGGCCTCGAATCGGATCTGCTGCTGCTGTCTGGCGGAGTCTCGGCCGGAAAATACGACATTGTCGAGCGCGTCCTGGCGGACCTGGGGGCGGAGTTTTTCTTTGACCGCGTAAAAATTCAACCGGGCCAGCCGCTGGTATACGGTATCGTGGGGGGCAAACAGTTCTTCGGGCTTCCGGGAAACCCGGCCTCGACCATGGTGACGTTTGAAATTTTCGCGCGGGCCGCGGTGGAGCTGCTGGGAGGGGCAAGCCAAT